>Ga0105239_10000097_pt1 | contig 122808 bp, 122 predicted proteins | sample KBSC44metaG_FD_92761 | JGI IMG/M metagenome (GOLD analysis project Ga0105239, IMG submission 92761) | Corn rhizosphere microbial communities from Kellogg Biological Station, Michigan, USA - KBS C4-4 metaG | ecosystem: Host-associated > Plants > Roots > Rhizosphere > Soil | place: Michigan... | reverse complement strand
TATGACGGCCCCATGCTGCGGGTCGCCATCATGGGCCTCGGCAGCTATGGCACGCGCGTAGCGGAAGCCATGCAATCCTGTAAGAAAGCTAAATTGGTCGGCGTCATCAGCGGAACCCCCTCCAAGATAAAAGCCTGGCAGGCCAAATACAATATACCCGAGAAGAACTGTTACAACTACGAGACCTATGACCAGATAAAGAACAACCCGGATATCGACGCGGTCTATATCATCACACCCAATGCCCTGCACAAAGAAGCCGCCATCCGCGTAGCAAAGGCCGGCAAGCACGTCATCAGCGAAAAGCCCATGTCCATTTCCGCCAAAGACGGTCAGGAGATGGTCGACGCCTGCAAGGCCGCGAACGTCCGGCTGCTCGTGGGCTATCGCATGCACTTCGAGCCGCATACCCTCGAGGTCATCCGTATGCGAAAAGCCGGCGAACTGGGGAAGATCCTTTTCTTCCAGGGACTGTCCGGCTTTACCATCGGCGACCCGACACAGTGGCGGCTGAATAAGACACTGTCCGGCGGGGGATCGATGATGGATATCGGCATCTATTCGATCAATGGTTCAAGATATATGATCGGAGAGGACCCCATCTGGGTAACGGCGCAGGAGACCAAGACCAATCACGATAAGTTCAAAGAAGGCGTAGACGAGACCATCCAGTTCCAGATGGGCTATCCCGGCGGGGCTGTGGCATCCTGTCTGTCGACCTATAACATGAATAACCTCGACCGGTTCTTCCTCAACGGATCCTCGGGTTTTGCCGAACTGTTGCCCGCTACCGGCTACGGCCCCATACGGGGAAGAACCAACAAGGGTGAGCTGGATCAGCCGGTCGTCACGCATCAGACAGTTCAGATGGACGAGATGTCCGGCATCCTGCTGGAAGGCAAACATCCCATCGTACCGGTAGACGGAGAAGAGGCCGTCAAGGACCTGAAGATCATCGACGCCATCTACGAGTCCATCCGCACCGGGAAAAAAGTAGACCTGCACTTGTGACCCGGCCTCCTCAACCGGGCCGCCCGGTCACAAAAGACATAAAAAGACAAAGCCTCCGTCGGGAGGCTTTGTTTATGGGGAGCAATCGCAATTACGGATTAAGCTTCTACCTGAAACGCGATCGGTAGCTCAAGCCTGGTTTTCACATTTCTACCTCTTACTTTTCCAGGTTTCCATGTGGGCATATTGCTCACCACTCTCAGTGCCTGTTCGTCCAGGCCATTGCCCAGCCGGGTCCCAATGACATGGGCGTCCTGCACCTTACCCTGTTCGTCTACCACAAAGGATACTTTTATCGTTCCCGAGGTATTATTATCGATGGCCTGCTGCGGGTAGTCTATATTGTTATTGACATAGTTATCCAGCGCAGTCTGACCACCGGGAAATTCGGGCATCGCTTCGGCACGGGTGTACACTCCCTCCCTGTCCTTTTCGATCTTCACAGTACTGCTCTTATCAGGCATTTTAATAGACCATCTTCCTTTCTTTCTAGCAACGGTTGCCGATTTTGGCGACGAGGCATTGGTTGCTGCAGTATCGGAATGGATGATCGCGGCGGACGCGGAAGTATCAGAGGCCATCGTCTCGCTGGATGCCTTGTCGTCGTACGACTTATAGTCGCCGCTGTGACAGGCAGCCAGGCCAAAGAGGACAAAGCTTCCGATGACGAACGAACGGGTTAGTCTAGCCTTTTTTAGATTCATAACATCGGTTTGGTGAACGAATGCTAATACTATCAGCGTATCTTAACCTACACTAATCGTCTCAAACCCGATGCCATGGTCCTATCCCGCCTGATTCCGTCTCTTAAATGGGGAAATATGTAGACAATCTGCTACAGCCTAAGGGAGCTTGTCCTTAGCGATCACGGTCCAGTCGTCGCCACCATGCCCTTCGGCGATATAGCGGTCCATTTCTGCGGCAATAGCCGGAATGACAGTCAGCGTGATCCCCGCCTTATTGGCTGCATCCATAAAGAGCCCGGTGTCCTTCCGCGCCATATTCAGCTCCCACGAAGGCTTGCTGTAGTCTCCGCTGGTCATTCTCTTCAGACGCCCGGCTAACATCGCGCCGGGATTCCAGTTGTCGAAGAGGGCAGAGATATCGCTTACGGCTATATGCATGGACTTGGCCAGGGCCAGGGTGTCGGCCAGACCGGCCGTAAACGTCACCAGGAAATTATTTCCAATGAGCTTCATGGCCGCCGCCTTGCCCGTCTCTTCGCCGAAATTGAGCAGCTTGCCCGTCATTTTGGAGAGTGCCGCTTCATTGCTGGCAATAACAGACTGGTCTCCGGAAACCAGCATAAAGCCGGTACTCTCGAGGGCGTTGACCGGCCCCATAAAGACAGGAGCATGCAAATAGGTATACCCCTTCGCCTTCCAGTCGGCTGTCCTTTTGATGGCGCCTGCTGCGGAAGTGGTCGTATGGTCGATGATGGTGGCGCCGGCCTTGAGACCCGCACTGGCTGCCGCCAGCACCTCGTCGACGGTTAAGTCGTCCTTTAGCGTGAGATGGATCGTATCCGCACCCTTCACCGCGTCCGCAACGCTGCCAAAAGCCTTCGCTCCGTACTTCTCCAACGTTGTCGCCTTCGATGCGGTCCGGTTCCATACCTGTACTTTTTCGCCCTTGCCGATCATGGCCCTGACAAAATTTGAGCCCAGCAAGCCCATACCTAAAAATGCTACCATGGATTTTTTTTCTAAATTTAAGCAATACTATGCAACAGATAAGTCCTTCTCCCATCGACACAAGACAACTCTTCAGACCGTTGAACGAAAAGCTGCTCGATCTCCTGCGTTCGCTGACGCCGGATGAATGGACGCTGCCCACAGTCGCCAGGCTCTGGAACGTAAAGGACGTAGCAGCCCATTTGCTGGATGGCAATATCCGGGCGATGTCCATACAGCGGGATAGATATTTCGGAGAGACCGCCCCGGCCTCTTCGGCCTATGGCGTCATGGTCGCATGGCTCAATGGCCTCAATGCCGACTGGGTAAAAGCCTCCCGGCGCATAAGCCCCTCCGTGCTCGTATGGCTGCACGAGATGACCAGCGAGCCCGTGACCACGTATTTCGAGTCGCAAGGGCTCTTCGACGAAGCCGTCTTTTCCGTAGGCTGGATGGGAGAGGAGCGCAGCGTCAACTGGATGCACATCGCACGTGAGTACACGGAGAAATGGCACCACCAGCAACAGATACGCGAGGCCACCGGCCGGGAAGCGATCATGACCCGCGAATTTTTCTTCCCGCTGATCGACACCTTTCTGCGCGGCCTTCCCTACGCCATGCGGGGTGTCGGTGCCGCTGAGGGCGCCACCATCCGGATCACCATCCAGACAGATGCAGGAGGCGACTGGTTCCTCGCAAACAACGACAACGGCTGGTCCCTTGCTGAAAAACCCCGCTCCGAACAGTACGCAGCAACGGTCAGTCTGCCACCTGCGATCGCGTGGAAACTATTCTCGAAAAGCGTACGCCCCCGGCAGGTCGCCGCGTCCATCGAAGTGCAGGGAGACCGGGAGCTGGCCGCAAACGTCCTGCAGCTGGTCGCCGTAATGGCCTAGCGCTGCCCATGCACGGCCTTCAGGTATAGCCGCATAGAGCGGGCCTCCGTCTCACACCAACGTGTATACGCATCGATCGCAGCCAGCCGTTGCTCGTCCGTGACATAGCCGTCAGATACCAGTTGTTTCCCTCTGGTCTCCGCGACCTTGGCCCAGATGCCCAGGTGCGTCTGAAAGCCGGCTTCTCCCCGCTGACGATATTCTGACTCGTCCCGGTTCAGCGTGATGCGCAGCCCCATCGAAGCAAGCATCGCCGGGAGACGATCGATGACGTCATTATACATGCCCGCATCCGAACGCCAGCGTAAAAAACTGTCGTAGAAATACCGCATCTCCTTCGGAGGCCCAGGCTCCCATTCGATAAGCTCATGGTTGTAGTCGAGCACGCAAAGTACACCCCCGGGCCCAAGCAGCCCGATCATCTTCTGAATGACGACCATTGGGTCCGCGATCCATTGCAGCGTCCGCGCAGTTGTAATGATGTCATAGCGGAGCTCCGGGGTATAGGCGAGAATGTCGACGGCCTCGAAATGCAGATTCCTGACGGCCGCAAACTTTTGCTGCGCCTGCCCGATGAGATCCGCACTCCTGTCGATCCCCGTGACCAGGCCATCAGTTCCCACCTGTGCGGCGATCCCCGCCGTGATGGCGCCCGATCCGCAACCGACGTCCAGCACCCGCTGGCCCGGCTGCAATACAGTCAATAAATTGGCATTGGAGGCTTCCAGCGACCGCTGGTCCAGGACAGCATTTGTGCCCAGGGGCATCTCGGCCCGTTGATATGCATCTGTTTTCATCGGACTAATCTACGCAAAGCTAAGTGCAAATTTTTTGCATTTATCGCACCAATTTTGCAAACAAATGCTATATTTAATGCAAATAAATTGCAAAAACATGGAAAAACAAAGGAGAAACGTCCTGAAAAGGATCTTACTTTCTGTTACCGGTGCGGCCGGTGTCGGCCTCTTCGCCAGAGCAGAGACCCGGCCAGCCACCGCGGAAAAAGAAGTATTCAACGTCGTCGACAACCAGCAGGTGCCGCTGTTCTCGGGCGCGACCAAATACAATGGGCTCGTATTCATTGCCGGCAAGGGCGCACACGAAGAGCCCTTCGAGATCAAGGCCCATACGGAGATCGTCCTGAAAGAGCTCGAAAAAGAGTTGATCGCCGCCGGCTCGTCCATGGAGAAGGTATTAAAGGTGAGCGTCTTCCTCAACGACATTGCGGACTATAAAGGGATGAACGAGGTCTACCAGGGACGTTTCGGCAGTAAGCCACCGGTTCGGACAACCGTCGCCGTCGCCAAAGGCGGCGTGCCGGGCAACTCCCTGGTGGAGATGGATTGCATCGCCTACGTCTAGCCAATATAGCGTCAACTCAATTTTAAAAACCAAAACTTACTGTTATGCAACGAAGAGAACTCTTCAGGCATCTCTCTTTTCTCACCCTCACCGGCGGAGCCGTTAGCCTGACCCTTCCGGCATCGGCAAAACGCCTCGCCACCAACCCGCATCGGGACCCCGCCGCCCCGCTGAAACGCGACCTCTTCAAAGAGCTCGGCATTCGCACCTTTATCAATGCCGCCGGCACGTATACCGCCATGACCGGCTCGCTGATGCACGACTATGTCGTGGAAACCATACAGGATGCATCCCTTCAGTTCTGTATGCTCGATGAAGTGCAGGACAAGGTAGGGGAGAAGATCGCGGCGCTTGTTCATTCCGAGGCCGCCGTCGTCACTTCGGGCGCCTTCTCCGCTATGACCCTGGGCCTGGCGGGCATCCTGACAGGTATGGATCAGAAAAAGGTCGAGCAACTGCCGCACCTCGAGGGCACGGATATGAAGTCCGAGGTCATTATCCAGAAGGCGCACGAGATCGTCTACAACCACGCCCTGAAGAATACGGGGTGTAAGCTCATCTACATCGAGACGCGCGAGCAGCTGGAGGCGGCGATCAGCGAAAGGACCGCGCTCCTGCATTTCCTGAACATCGAGGCCGACAAGGGACAGATCAAACACGAGGAATGGGTAGCCATCGGCCGTAAGCACGGCATCCCCACATCCATCGATATTGCAGCCGACGTCCCGCCCGTATCCAATCTTTGGAAGTTCAACGATATGGGCTTTAGCTTTGTCGCCATATCCGGCGGCAAGGCGATCCGCGGGCCACAGAGCGCAGGACTTTTGATGGGCAAAAAGGAGATCGTCGCAGCGGCCCGGCTGAGCATGCCACCGCGCGGGTTCAATATCGGCAGAGGGTTCAAGGTGAACAAGGAAGAGGTCCTGGGTATGTATGTTGCGCTGGAGAGCTTTATCCACCAGGATCATGACAAGGAATGGCGTCAATGGGAGGCAGCTACAGCCGTGATCCACCAGGCCGTGCAACCGATAAAGGGAGTGACCACAGCCATAAAAGTCCCGCTTCTTGGAAATATCACCCCTACCTTGCATATCAGCTGGGACCCGCAGACGGTAAAGCTGACCGGAAAAGACCTGCAGGAACGGATGCGCAACGGCGAACCATCCATCGAAGTGGGCGACATACAGCAAAGCCAGATCGCCGTGACCGTTTGGATGTTGAAGCCGGGGCAGGAGCAAATAGTGGCGACCCGCCTCCGGGAGGAGCTGTCGCGGGCCACAACCTGACCCATTATTTTAAATAACATTAATTATCACCTATGCACCAACGCTATAAGACGAGCGCGCTGATGCTCCTCCTTGCCTACGGCATTCATTTCGCGCAGGCGCAGCCCTATGCCATCCTGATCCGCAACGGTTGCGTCATCGATGCCCGCAGCCGGCTCCATGATACCCTGGACATCGCTATTTCCGACGGCCATATCGTCCGGATGGAGAAGCGTATCGACCCATCCCAGGCCACCCAGGTAGTAGACGCCCACGGCCTTTTCGTCACGCCGGGGCTGATCGATATCCACACCCACGTCTTCTATGGCATCGACCCGACCCGGGCCTACTGCGGCGGCACAGAAGGGGTCGTCCCCGACGGACTGTCTTTTCGCAGCGGCATCACGACGATGGTGGATGCGGGCTCCTCGGGCTGGCGAGACTTCCCGGCATTCAAACGGCAGGTGATCGATAATTCCCGCACCCGGGTGCTGGCCTTCGTCAACATCGTCGGCTCAGGCATGCGGGGCAGCGGCTATGAACAGGATACAAAGGACATGGACGGCAAGCTCACGGCCCAGGTCGCCCGTCAATACAAGGACTATATCGTTGGTGTCAAGGTCGCCCATTTTGTCGGACCGGAGTGGACACCCGTCGACGAGGCCGTCAAAGCAGGGCAGCTGGCGGGCATCCCCGTGATGGTCGACTTCGGCAGCAATACACCACCCCTGTCCATCAACGAACTGTTCTTTCAACACCTCCGGCCGGGGGACATCTTCACCCACTGTTTTGGGCAGCTGAAAAGCCGCGAGCCGATCGTTGATCCCGTCAGCAAGACCCTGAAACCCTTTGTCCGGGAGGCGCAGCAGCAAGGGAGGATCTTCGACGTAGGCTATGGCGAGATCAGCTTCGCCTTCAGCCAGGCCATACCCGCACTGAAAGGCGGCTTTTATCCCAACTCCATCAGCACGGATATCCATGTCCGTAATATCAACGGCGCGATGAAAGACCTGCTCAACGTCCTGTCCAAATTCATGGCCATGGGGATGCCCCTGGACTCCGTTGTCGCCGCGGCCACCTGGAACCCCGCGCGCGAGATCAGACACGAAGAGCTGGGGCACCTCTCGGTCGGCAGCCCCGCAGATATCGCCATCCTTGGCCTGAAGCAGGGCCATTTTGGCTTCTTTGACTATACGGGATACCGCATCGAAGGCCATCTCAAGCTCGAATGCGAGCTGACGATCCGTGACGGAAAGATCGTCTATGACCTCACCGGGATCGCCCGCCCCGTCGTGCTGCCGCGCACTATCCTGTGGGACTGAGTGCGGTCCAACGGCTACCGGTCGAGCTTCAGCCCAAAATCATAGCGCTGGTCAATGATCCGCTTCAGAATGCCGATCTGCCCACAGTGCCACATCGTATGTTTGATATTCCAGTCGATGGCGTCAAATTTACTCTTCGCGACAGGGTGGGGAACCCCAATCGGCTCGATGTTCTTCTCCAAATCCTCAGGCGTCAGACCCCGGATAGTGTCCAGCGACCTCGCCTGCAACAGGAACAGCTGGTTCCGCAGGCGGACAGGATCGGTCTTGCCGGCCGCTTCTATGGGTGCGGCGTGCGTGAACAGCTTGTCGTATTCCTTCATCGGTACCTGCTGGAGGATATCCATCCGGTGGCCGGTGATCACCATGATCGAATGATAGTAAAAGCTCAGGATAAGATGGCCGACCTGCCAGCTGATGTTCGATTCGATAACTTCCGGCGTCTGATCCCATTTGTCGAAAGGGATCGAATTGATGAGTCTGTTCGTCCATTCATAGGCGTCGGCAGTCTGTTTGGAAAGGATATCGACCTGGTTCATGCGAATTTTTTCTGTAATTTAACTATCTTAACGACATGAAAATATCCGCCAGCATAAAAAGCTCGCATAACCAGCACCGTACGGTCATGCAGACCAACGATTCCGCCAAAGAGATGACGATCGCCGTAAAGCCTTCAGGCTACGGGTCTTCGATCAATGGCGGTGAGCTCCTGCTGCTGTCGCTGGCCACCTGCTTTTGCAATGATATCTACCGGGAGGCGGCCAAACGGAATATCAGCGTCACCGGCGTAGAGGTCGAATTTACAGGAGAGTTCGGGGCAGAAGGCGAGCCGGGCTCCAATTTCCGGTATACCGCGGACGTCGTCGCGGACGCTTCACCGGAAGCTATTGCCGACCTGATCAGCCACACCGATCGCATCGCGGAGATCCACAACACCCTGAGAAACGGCCTGAATATCACGCTGAGCATATGAACAGGAGACATCGGGCTCCGCTAGAGCGGCTTTTCGAAACAGACACTGTTGTCGACCCCGACATATTGCCCATAGTTGGGCGTGACCACATATCCCCGATGGGTATAAAGGGCGATGGCCTCCGGTTGTCTTTTACCCGTCTCAAGCACCGTCTTTTTATATCCCAGCTGCTTTGCCCATTCCTCCAGGGCCGCGAGAACGACCGATGCGATGCCCATCCCCCTTTTTTCGGGCAGAACATACATCCGTTTGACCTCCATCGCTTCCGGGGAGAAGGCCTTGATGGCGCCGCAGCCGACGGGGACATCGCCTTCATAGGCCACTATGGCGTGCTGGATAAGGTCGATCTTGTTGAATTGGGCATAAAAGGCGTTGTCGGCGCCGTCGCGCGTTGCGAGGTCCTGGTCCAGCAAACGGACCAGCTGCTGGAAGTCGGCGTTCCCCGAATTGGTTTGTATGGTAGTGATCATGGTGTATCAATATTTTGAAGATAGCGCATAGAGGACCTTGTTATCCGCGTCGCCCCAGCAGCGAAGCGTATCCTGTTCGAAATGCCGTTTGAACGCCAGTGCCGCAGCGCTGCTGTCCCGGACGTCGTAGCCGATGAGCCGCAGTGCAGTCAGGGCGCTGAAATTCTCCGGTACAACGACTCCCGTTGTGTCGTTGTACCATAGCCCAAATCCACGGTCCGACAGCATTTTCCACGGGAAGGAAGCGTTGGGGTCATTCTTGCGCGTAGGCGCGATATCGCCGTGCCCGATGAAATTGGAAGCCGGGATATTATAAGTCGTCTTCAGCCTGGCCAGCAGGTGCAGCAGACTGTTGATCTGCGCGTCCGGAAACGGTTCCATGCCATTGTTGTCCAGCTCGATCCCGATGGATATCGAGTTGACGTCCGTGATATTCCCCCACTTGCTGACCCCGGCCTGCCAGGCCCGCAGGTAGTCGTTGAGCATGTGGTTGACCGTGCCGTCCTTGCAGATCACATAGTGGGCGCTGACCTGCGTGCTCGCCGTGGTGAAGGTCTTCAGCGTCTGCGGACAGCTGTTCTGAGCCGTATGGTGTATGATCACAAAATTGGGCTTTCGCAGGTTGAAATTGGTCGTGCCTACCCAGTACGGCGCGGCCGGCACCGAATCGACCCCCGTCGGCAGCGGGCTCTGACGGATGGTGGCGGCATAGTCTTTCGCCATGCCCTTATAGACTTTATTGGTAGCTTTATAGGGATTGACGGTGCAGCCTGACAACAAGAGCAGAGTGATAGTGAACGAAAAGGGATACTTCATCTTCAATTATACTAAAAAACAATGAAACGGCTCATACTCGCCCTATTGTTAGCGTCAACTATCCTATCTACCGGTAGCCGGCCGCGTGCCAAGTCACAGGAAGACCCTATGATCAGCTATATCGCCGATCCCCGTAAACAGGATATCGGGCTCTATTGGAAAGACGACATCGGTCATATCCTCGGCAACTTCGAACGCCTGAGCAACTATCTCGATCATCAACAACGGCGGCTGCTCTTCGCGGCCAATGGCGGAATGTTCGGCGCCGACCGGTCGCCGGTGGGACTCTTTATCCAGGCAGGCGTAATCGTCCATCCGTTGGATACAGCCGCGGGTAGCGGAAATTTTTATCTGAAACCAAACGGGGTTTTTTATATCACAAAAGATGGGAAGGCGACCATTTGCCCCACGGAAGCATTCAAGGACAATAGGAATATTTGGCTGGCAACGCAATCCGGACCCATGCTATTGATCGATGGCGCCATCCACCCGGCCTTCAGACAGGGCTCTTCCAATCTGAATGTCCGCAATGGCGTGGGTGTTCTTCCCGACAACCGCCTTATATTCGCGATGTCCCGGAAGCCCGTGAATTTTTATGAGCTCGCCACCTGGTTCAAAGACAGGGGCTGTAAGAATGCGCTGTACCTCGATGGTTTTGTTTCACGGACCTGGCTGCCGCAAAAAGGCTGGACACAGAAGGATGGCGATCTGGGAGTGCTTATCGGAGTTACCGGGAAGCTCATACCCTGAATATCCTGTTCAGCACCCGCACCGTCTGCCGGATAGAGTCGGTCAGTTCCTCTACGTTCTCTTTACGAACGGGCGTGCCCGTCACGGCGGGTGGGGCGGGAGATCCCTTTGCGGAAGGCTGCCTGCGCCATTCCAGCACTCCATAGATACAGAAAATGGCGGTCTCGGTCATCAGCCCCGCGGTGAGGGCGGTATCCCCGAATTCCTTGGTCTCGATCTTGGCCCAGGCGCCGAAGATGACGATGGCGGCCCCCAGCGAGAACAGCGTGTTGATGATCTTGTCAAAAAGCATAGTCGTGCTATTTTGATCAAATATACATAAGATTTAGATGCATTCGATAAAAATGCAAAAATTTCACTCCCCCGGAAATGGGGCGCCAGCAGGACGGCCTCATCACGATGTAGTAGACCGACGATCCGTTATATCTGGGAATACCCGGTCGGGCTGAGAAAGGTCCGGGTGATCTTCGAGATCAGCAGGGCGTCGGAATATTCTGGTATCGCCTTGATCCGCTGCCAGTCCGGGTCGCTGCCGAACGCCTTCCAGCGCGCATCGTGTCCTTCCATATCGTCGAAACAGAGCATATAGGTGAGGTTGGGGCGACGCTCTCCGATGATGGTCTCCCCGAAGAAGACGGGTCTCGCTCCCGCTTTCCTGAAGATATCGATCTCGCCCGCGTCGTTGAACATCTCGATCTTCTTCTGTCCCGCGGATTCGGTAGGGCTCTCATAGCAGCGCAGCTCGAACAGCCGGTCCTTCTTCTCCGGCGTCTCCATCTGCGGCATATGTGCAAAGGCCTTGAGCAGCGAGCTCTCGATCCGCTGATAGGCCGGACTGGTAGGCAGGGCCCTAAGATAGGCCTCTCCGGCTTTTAAATAGGCTTCGTCGTGCGCTAATTTGCCATTGATCGCCGTGAAGACCTCGATGCTATCGAACGGGATCAGGACATACAGCCTCGCAACCCCCTGCGGCTGCTGTTCAACGAATGCACCCACCGGCTGGATGCCGGCCCGGTTCAGCGCGGGCAGATAAGCCTGTTCCAGGTAGGCGCTGGTCAGCTGTCGCTGCCCGTCATTTGCGAACTGATAGGTTCTTAGCTCGTACCACTGTTGTATCTTTTTGGCATTTTCCATCAACGGGTTGGGCGCGGCAAGCGCGGCGCCAGATAGCAAGGTCGATCTGACAAAGTTTCGGCGGTCCATGGCATAAATATAGGAAAAATAAAACCCGCATCGCTGCGGGTCTTATTGGAGAGAGATATACCTGAGATCAATAACCCGTGTTTTGACCGATGCCGGGGTTGAGCTGTACCTCATCATTGGGAATTGGGAAGATGAAGTTCCTGGTCGTACCCGGCGTTACCGTGACGCTCTTGATGATCGTATTCGCGGCATCCTGCGCCTGCGGCTTTACAAAGCTGCGCTGGAGGCGATAAAGGTCCCAGAACCGGTAGCCTTCGAAGGCCATCTCCTTTTCTCTTTCGTTGAGAATATCTTCCAGCAGTTGAGCGCCGGAAGAGGTATAGCCCGTATAGACGGGGTCCCTGTTCTGCGCCACCATGTTCAAGTATTTTAGCGCATTGACATCGTCGCCCGTATTGTGATAGGCTTCGGCGAGGATCAGCAGCACCTCGGAGTACCGCACGATCTTTACGTCGTCATAGTTGATGTTGTCGATGGGGTATTTGGTGACATAGTAGGCCGTACCCAGCTGGCCAGTACGACTCGAAGCATTGAATAGGTTTCTGCGAACATCGGTAGCCGCATAGCTGTTGTAAAAGGCTTGTGTGGCCAGGATATCGCCGTAGCTGCCCACCGGCTTGGGAACATAGAGGTTCGCCAGCGTACCGTCCGAGACGCTGTTATTGGCGTCACTGGTCAGTTCGAACAGCGTTTCGACCTTGTCGGTACGCGGAGAGGTACCCGCCCAGTAGCCAACGACGCCGGAACTCGGGATAATGGTGAAACCGCTGTTCTGTGCCACGTCGAGCGCCATCGCCTTGGCATTCGCCCAGTCGCCCATATGCTGATACACGCGGGCCAGCAGCCCTTCGATAGCATATTTTGTTACAAAAGAAGAGTTCATGAGCCGGGACTGTCCGGTAGCAATGAACTTCATGGATGTTCCCCGGTCGAATTTTGTCATGCTCAGGGCCTTATTGAGGTCGGCGAGCACCTGCGTATACCCCGCGGCAATGGTAGCGCGGGGAGGGGTGGCAAGCTGATCGAATTTCAGCACGATCGGGACACCGGGTCCGTTGCTGCCGGACGCATAGGGCATGGAAAAATTACGCAGCAGGTCGAACAGGATCAGCCCCCGCAGTGCATAGGCCTCCGAATACATCTGGTTGATATTGTCCGTAGAAGCCACAACACCCGAGTTGATGATAACATTGGCGTTCTTGATGCCGGCATAGGCGTTCTGCCAGATAGCGCTCGGATAGGAATTGGTCTTATCCATATCGTACTGGTTAAATCCCAGGTAGCGCCCGGAATTGGAAGAGGAAAGGAAGCAGTCGTCGGACATCAGGTCGCCCTTGATTGCATAGGTACGACCATAAAAGTCGGTCGCCCGTAGCGAGGAATACAGACCCAACAGACCCGAATACATGCTGGGCTCATCTACAACGGCGGTCGGGTTAGGCACGCCGTTATAGGGCTGTTGGTCCAGGAATTTTTTGCTGCAGGAGGTCGCCACCAGCACTGCACCCAGGCTAACCAGGACCAGTCTGTATTTTATCGATATCATGATATATTTCATTGCTTGTTTCATTTTTGGGATTGACAATCTTAGAACGTTACGTTTACGCCCGCGGTAAATGACTTGGACATCAGGACCTCCTGGTTATTCGTTCCGATAATGCCCTGCTCGGGGTCGCTGGTCATGTCCGGATCGTAGGTCTTTCTCCACAGGTTGGTGCCCCTGACATAGATATTCAGGGCGTTGATGTGCATCGACTGCAGCAGCGACTTGCTGATCACTTTGTATCCGACCTGAACGTTCCTTAGACGGATATAGTCCCCCTTATAGAGAATTCTATCTGAGCCGGAGGAGGAGTTGAGCGTCGAAGAATAGAGGTATTTGGGGACGTCGGTCTTGTCACCCTTCTTCTGCCAGCGTTTCAGGTCCTGTGCATACTTTCCCCGGGTGGGGTAGGTGCCATCCAGGAAATACTGGGCATAGCCTTCCTGGAAATAGTTGCCGTAGTTGTAATAGAAGTCGAAGCCGAGCGAGATGCCCTTGTAGGTTAGCGTACTTCCCAGGGCCCCGAAATATTTGGGGTCGGCCTGCTTCCCTACAAGGAACAGCGCTGCGACGGCCCTGTTGGTCGTCGTAGTCGCCCTGGTGCTGTCTGTGTACCAGGTGGGACTGCCATCGTCCGGGTTGACACCGGCCCATCCCCGCGTATAAAAGGAATAGATGGAACTTCCCTTTCGCAGGAGGAAGCTGGAACTCTGCGGGTTTGGCTGGTCGCCGGAGGGCAGCTTGGTGACCTTGTTGGTATTATGGGACAGGTTGAAATTCACCTCCCAGACAAAGTCCTTTGTCTGGACCGGAATGACATTCAGGGTCAGCTCGTAGCCCTTGTTGTCCATATCTCCGATATTGCTGATGAATCCCGTAAACCCGGTAGTCCTCGATATCTGTTGCAACAGGAGGGCATCCTTGGTCGCCCGATCATAATAGTCAGCCGTAATGTTGATGCGGTTCTTTAACAGGCTGACGTCAACGCCAACATCTGTCTGCTTGTTCTTCTCCCAGGTAAGATTGTTGTTGCCGATATTGTCAAAGCGACCGCCAGCAACACCGTTATAGTTGTAGCCAAAGCTGAATAACTGTCGCCAGTTATAGTTGCCGATCTCGGCGCTCCCGTTGTTGCCATAGCTGGCCCTGAGTTTCAAATTGGAAATGATGCTACGGAGACTTTCGAAGGAGGCCTCGTTGCTGATAGTCCAGGCCGCCCCGACAGACGCGAAGGTCCCCCAGCGGTTGTTGGCGCTGAAACGCGAGCTGGCGTCCCTTCTGATACTTCCATACAGGCTGTATTTGTCTTCGTAGCTGATGTTCGCGTTCCCAAAATAGCCCTCGAAAGTATAGTTGGAGCCGCTCACCTTCCCATTCGTGGATGTGGCGCCGTTGGTCGACAGGTAGAGGTCGGAGTTGGGCGGGAAGCCGGTCACGTCACCCGCCTGCTGGAAATAGTTGTTCTTGATGGTCTCGTAGCCGGCCTTGGCGTCAAGATAGAACTTGTGGTCGGTGTTGATATCGTAGTGATAGTCCAGCTGGCTGGTCCAGTCCCATAGGAAGTTGCGGGTATAGAAGGATATCCCCTCGCCGGATGAGCCGCTGGCGTCGCCGTGGAAGGGATTGTTGTACTGGTACTCTTCGTCGGTCGTATACTGCAGACCCATGGTGGTCGTGAATTTCAGCCCGTCCAGGATCTTGTAGCCGATCGACTGGTTGGCGAGCCCCTGAAAGGCTTTCAGCCATCGTTTGTCATGCGCCACGACGTACAATGGGTTGTAGTGCGAAGGAAAGCCAAAATTGTTGCCCGTGTTGATATTCAGCGTTCCGTCAGAGTTGTAGGGATTTTGCGTGGGACGCAGCACGAGGGCAACATAGCCCGGATTCCCGAAATAGCCGCCGCCGCCCGATGTACCGCTGGAGGCCAGGGCGGAATTCTGAACAACCGACCCGCCGGTTATTTTGGTCGTCAGCGTGAGCCGATCACTGGCGGAGTAGGTGATCTTCGCATTGCCCGTGACCCTTTGTAGGTCAGTGCCGATCGTAGTACCCTGCTGTTTGAAATAACCGCCAGACAAATAATACTTCATCTTGTTCTCACCACCGGTAACACTCAGGTTGTACTGTTGCTGCGTGCCCTTCCGGGTGATCAGCCCATACCAATCGGTGTCGATATTGGTGGTGTCGCCGTAAGAATGCAGCGTCGAGGCGATCGACGCGGCGCTATAGCTGCCTGCATTGACCATCCCTTCTTTCAGCAGCATCAGCCAGTCGGCCCTGTGTATCGGAAGTCCCGCTTTGGGGGGAAGGACGGGTTTGTTCTGACCCGCTTCCACGTCGAGACGAAACTGCGCTTTACCCATCTTACCGCCCTTGGTCGTGATCACGATAACGCCGTTGGCGCCACGCGAACCATAGATGGCCGTCGCCGCAGCGTCCTTCAATACGGAGATGCTCTCGATATCGTTGGCGTTCATCGTAGCCAATACGTTAGTGCTGGGATTGATGTTGAAGCTGCCCGTGCCAGTGCCGCTGGTATTGGTCGAGCCATTGCCGTTGGCCAGGTCCCCATTGTTGATCTGCACGCCGTCCACAACATACAGGGGCTGAGCACCGCCATAGCTAAAACTACCGACGCCCCGTATACGTATGGCCTGGTTGGCGCCCGGCTGCCCCGTGGTTGCAGTAGACTGCAGACCGGCCGAAGCACCCTGCAGCATCTGGTCGACGGAAGTGAAAGGCCTGTTCTCCAGCTTATCACCCGAGACCTTGGCAACGGAGGCGGTGGTAGTAGCCTTTCGCTGGGTTCCATATCCCACGATCACCACCTCGTCAAGATTGGAATTGAGAGACGAAAGGGTAAAGTTGATTACCCCCTTGTCGCCGATGGAAAGCTCCAGGGATTGATAGTTCACGGAGCTGACTATGAGGGATCGGGCGGCAGGAGGGACAGATATAGAAAAACTGCCATCTGAATTGGAGCTGGTACCGAATAATTGTTTGGAGCCTTTGACAACAATGGAGGCGTGAGGAATGGGGGCGCCCCTTTCGTCGGTGATCTTTCCCGTTATGGTTCGATTCTGAGCCAATAACTGGCTGACGGACATGCATATGCATGCCATTAACAGCAGAAGTTTTCTCATGTGCAGTGCGTAGGTTTTGGTTACAAGGAATTAAAATTGGATTAAAAATAAGGATTATTAACGTATAGTTAACGCAGTGTTTTAGATTTTATAAAATTCCTATATATAAATTCTTAGACCTAACGTCTATTGTATACGAAATAAATATCAAACCTTTACTGATATAATAAAAAATATCATGTATTCTTCGGCGGAAAATATCCCTGTTCATCGGAAATCCTTTCGCTTTGACCGCCGGCAACCGTTAATTGCCTTGCAATAAATGATAAAGTCATGCATTCCATCAACATCTTCGTGCACGTGCTCGCCGGCACGCTGGCGCTGATAGCAGGTACCATCGCGCTGACCGCAGTCAAAGGAGGAAGAACGCATATCCTGTCGGGGCGCCTCTTTGCCGGACTGGTCGCTATCGTCATCGCCACCGGCCTTATCGGCGTTTTCATCTATGGCCGCAACAATTTCCTGCTTGTTATCACGCTGCTGAGCGCATATAATTGCTTTAGCGGGATACGGGTGATCCGGCTAAGGGGGCAGGCACCCCGTCTCATCGACCGGGGTATAGCCGCGGCGGTGATGGCCTCGGCGTTACTCTATGCTATAGGGCCTGCCGGTGCATTCTGGTCTCCCGGTGTCACCTGGTCGACGGTCGGGGCCTTATTCCTGGTTACCTCCTGGGATCTTTCAAGGTCCGCATTCCCGGAAGCTTTTCGTAAAAAAGCGGTACCCTATGAGCACGTCTACAAAATGGTCAGCGCCTTCAGCGGCATCTGCTCAGCCTTTACCGGCACGGTATTTCCCCACTACCAGCCCTATAGCCAATTGTTGCCATCCGTAGCGGGTTTGGGATACATTATCGCTATCTTTATCCGGCTCAGCAACCAACAACGCGTATGCACCCAGCCATAAGGACCGTTCTGATCTGCATCCTCATCGGACTGGCCTTTGGCGTCTTCTTCTTTTTCGCCTACGACCGTCAGCCAATGCAAATAGCCATTAACGTCATATCGACCGTCACCATCGGCACGATGATGATGCTGGTCATCCATTTCCGGTTCTATCTGACCCGATTCTTCCGGCGGGACGGCGTCCGTATCCTCGTCATGATCATTGCGCTGACGACAACGGCCCTCGCGGGCACAGAGCTCACCCTCATCATAAAGTCCGCTCTTCCCCCGGGTGCAGACTATCGCGCCTTCAGCGGAGGGAGCATCTATTTCCTGAACATCCTGATCGTGCTCGTGACGGGCATCCCTATCTATGTCAGCGAAGAGTCGAAAAGCCGGCTGGCCATGCGGATAGCCGACCAGCAGTACCTGCTGCTGCAGCTGCAACAGCAGCGGACAGCCGCAGAGCTCCAATCGCTGCGGGCAAAGGTCAACCCGCATTTCCTGTACAACGTCCACAACACCATTGCCGGGCTTATCCCGAAAGAACCATCGAAGGCCGAACAGCTGGTCATGCTGCTGTCCGGCTTTTTCCGCAGCACGCTGAGCAAGGATAGCACCGGCTTTCACACCATCCGCGACGAGCTGGAGATCGCCGACACCTGGCTGCGCATGCAGCACATTAGATTCGGAGACAGGCTGAGCTATGCAATAGACGCCGACCCCGGATTGCTCGACCGGCCGATACCTTCCTTCCTGCTGCAGCCGCTGATAGAGAATGCCGTAAAACACGGCATCGAACCCTCGATGGACCGCGGCCGGGTGGAAGTACGGATCATACCCGAACAGTCCGGTCTCCTGATCAGGGTTGCAGACTCGGGCTTGGCGTTCCCCGAACATCCCGTGGCCGGTCATGGCCTTCAGATGGTCCTGACGAAACTGAAGCTGCTCTATGGCAACGATTTTATTTTTGAACTAAACAATGATCCGAAATATGTCCACCTCTTTATCCCGGGAACCCATTAGAACCCTGTTGATCGACGACGAAGAGGTGGCCATACGCCGCCTCGGGGAATTGTTGAACCACTATCCCGGGATCGACGTCATCGGCCAGGCAAAGGACGGCCCATCTGCGGTGGCTTTTATCAATGAACAGCGACCCGAGCTGGTTTTTCTGGATATACAGATGCCGGGGTTCGATGGCTTTGAAGTATTGACGCGGCTGGATCATATGCCGATGATCGTTTTTCTGACTGCCTATGAAGAGTACGCCGTTAAAGCCTTCGAGAAGAATTCGCTGGACTATCTGCTAAAGCCTGTGGAGGCACAGCGGCTGGAGCTGACCATCCAAAGAGTAGTGCGCAACAGGGTCGCCGGCGGATCGATACTGGAGAAGATACAACGGCTGGTCGACGGCGTGAGGACGGCGAATACGATCACGACCATACCCGTGAAGGCAGGCGCCAGGATACAGCTGGTGTCGGTAGCGGACGTATATTTTTTTGCCGCAAAAGACAAGTACGTCATGGTCCACGAAAGGGAAGGGCAGCGGCTGATCGAATACCCGCTGAACTGGCTGGAGCAACGCCTCCCGCCGGAGTTTATCCGCGTCCACCGGAGCTGTATCGTAAACAAGCTAAAGATCCGCGAGATACACAAGTTCCTCAAAGGCACTTTCGTGATCATAATGGACGACGCGGCCAGCTCCGCCATCAAAACCGCCTGGTCTTATTCGGAGGCAATAAAGGCCCGGCTGCTTTCTCCGTAATCCTTTTTACCTTTATCCAATGCTACAGAACAGGGTCGATCCGGAAGGCAACCTCATACGGACCAGCGCGCGCGGCGCCTGGATGGGCAACCGGGGTATACTCCACGACGAACACCGCAACGTCCTTCGCGCATTCAGGCTAAAGGCCTGGATCACCTGCGTGCTCGAGTTCAGGGGAAGGAAGCGGTCGGTTATGGCTCCCAACCGGTATACCGAACTTTTCTTTCTCGACGAAGCGACGGCCTTCTCTGCCGGTCATCGCCCCTGTTTTGAATGTCGCCGGCAGGACGCCCTCCGCTTCAAATCATACTGGCTGAAAGGCAATCCGGAATATGGCTTCGACGAACGAACCCCGGTCGGAGAGATAGACAAGATCCTGCATCGCGAAAGGATCGACCGCAAAGGGAAAAAAGTCATCCACAAAGAAGACATCCGGGACCTTCCTGACGGCAGCTTTATCCTCTGGCAGGGCAGACCCGCCCTCGTGGCCGGTGAAAAGCTTTATCCCTGGTCTCCCTCCGGCTATGCCCATCCGATAACGCGCCCCGACCCGGGACCGGTTGAGGTGCTGACGCCCGCCTCCATAGTACAGGCTTTCCGTGCCGGCTATGCGCCGCAGATGGCGGTCTAACTGTCCTGCAACATACTATCTTTCCCGCAACGACCGTTGTTATCCCGGATATCAGTATCCAACTATTCCATACCCCTAATCTCCGAAAACAATGAAAAAATTGTCTCTGCTCGTTGCTGTTTCCACATTTTCTTTGATCAGTTTTGCCCACGACGCCAGCCACGCTCCCCGGGTCTATTTCATGATGAAAAAAGGCCGGCTGGTGGAGATCAACCACAGCCGCAAGCGGCTCGTAAAGAAAGACGTCACGCTGACCAACCTGACGACCATCCATCCTAACGGTGCGATCGACGCCTCCAGCGGGCAGAACCTGCAGCTGAAAGATGGTGAGTATATCACGATGGACGGACGCATCCGGAAAATAAAAGATATGGCCAAATGATCCGTTCTCTTGTATAGATTCAAAGCCTCCATCGGGAGGCTTTTTTTTGGGGCACTCGGATAAAGAGATAAAAGCAACCCGGACGATCGATATTTCGTACAATGCAGTAAATGAGATACCTATCTGTCCTATGTTTGTTCGGACTATTTTATTTCAATGGGAACGCACAGTCGGTTATTGTCCGGCGGACACTGTTGTTCGGCTCGGGCCGTTCTCAGCCGGCTCTCTCTGATACCCGGCTGCTGCACCAGGTCATTGACAGTCTTCGCGCCGACGGTGCGGTAGCGATCCTGGTCGAAGGCCATGCCGACAGCGTGGGGAGCCGCAGGACCAACTATTCGCTTTCGCGGCAACGGGCGGTTGCTGTGAAGAAGGACCTGCTCCGCGCGGGTGTCAGCGGGTCCGACATCCGGGTCAGGGCCTGGGGACCGGACTGGCCGGCCGCGGACAACCAAACAAACGCCGGACGACAGCTGAACCGCAGGGTCGATATTACTTTCCTGGTATCAGCGGCTTCGAAGGAACCGCCGTCAGAGTCCCGCGAGATCGCCGGTGATATCTCCGATCTTTATGCGTAGTTGGCGACTCCGCTGCAACATTTTTGTATCAACGGCACCCGGGATACCACCCTCCATTGTGCGAAAGGATCAGTGATCTTTATCAGGGCCAATTCCATGGTCGCTTCGGCGGACTGTGGCTGTATCTCGTTCAACGTACGGGAGGATATTGAGAACTCCGATATGATCCTGGACAACCTTTCTACCACCTCCGATAGCGCGTTGCTGGAGACACAGGGTATGGTCTATACCGAAGCCATCGATTGTAAAGGCAACCGGCTGCAGCTGCAGAAGGATATCGTGATCGCCGTGCCGACTGATTCGGTCAATCCCGGGGCAAAAGTTTTCGGGGGGACGAGAATGCCCGACAGTATCATGAACTGGAAGTTAGCTAGAGCTTCAACCCTTTCCAGCATCAGCCTACCACAGCTATTGGATTGCGCCGCCCTTCTATGCAAAACGGATACTGCTGACGGTTGTTACTCCTGTAAATTTTTCTTCTGTCGCATCGACCGCATAGGCAAAGCCGTAGGGGGCTTGTTCAGCAAACAGCAAAGAGCCGGCAACGCCGCTTTTGCGCAGTGCCAACAACGGCTGAGACAGCGAACGGGTTCATCCTCCCGGCCTGCGTCCGCGGCATCCCCCGGAGGTGCCGGGATCCGTGATTCCACCCTGTCGGCTTGCGGCGAGCTAAAAGCCTTTTTGGATCGATTTCGGATAAAAGCAGAGGACCTGGTCAAAGGAGCATACCGAGTCGTTGTTTGACAGCTTCCGGGTCTCGACGGTCAGCCAGCTGCTGGACACCCTGAAGAAAGTGGAGACCCGGAGGATCGAGCTGGTTTACCGGAACAGAAAGGTTTCTTTTGAAGACCTGAAATTCTATGTCTACAACCGTCCAACACTCGGATGGAGCAATATAGACTGTTTTAGAAACCTTTCCGCCTCGCGGCTGACCAACCTTTCCATCAACCTGGAATTCAGCCGATCGACATCCTGCAAGCTCGTATTCAAAGAACGGCGATCTATCATGCCGGCCCTATGGCAGAAAGACGGAAAGTATTACTTCATGGGAATCCCCCGGGATGAAAAGGCCACTGTCGTTGCCATCAGGGAGGTGGACGGTCATCCGCTGCTGGCCATGAAAGAGATTAACACAAGCGACGGGACCGTCGACCTTCAATTCAGCTCGCTCACACTCAATGAGCTAAAAGAACAGCTAAAAAGGTTGGACGAATGATCGAGACCACCGATCAACCGCCATGGGTCTTGCCTGACCGCTGTAGCGCCTTTCGGTAGATGCGTTCGATCACCTCGTCAACCAGCTCGGGGTCCCTGCCATGGATGCCGTGCGGATACCCGGGCAGCACCATAAAAAAGGCCGTCGTGGATGCCCTCACCAACGGACGGGTATCCGTCAGCGCCAATCCCTTTGCTCCCCGGGTCGAGCTCTACGCCGACCTCGACGGCGACAGCAAGATGGACATGATGATGGGGGACAACATCAAAGCCACTGGCAAGCCCGTCAAATTTCGGGTACAGCTGACCGGAAAAACCGTAGCTGACTCAACGTATACCATCAGCGTGATAAAGAATGGTAACCCGTTCAGCACCCTCCAGGCAACCGGCAAACAGCATATATTGGAATTCACCGATACACCAGCAACCCTTGGCCGGACTTATTACCGTGTCGAAGTCACGGGGCCGTCCACGCCCTATCCGCAGGTTCCGGGATCGATGGCGCTCAGCGGGAATATGGTCGGTCTGTCGAATCCGATCTACTTCAATTTCGACCCCGATTTTTAGCATCGGAATTGGGGGCGTCGGTGAAGCGGTCATTTTCGTAACTTTAGCCTACACCAAACAGGCGTTGTCATGCGAAAATTTGCCGTCTTCCTACTCGTCATCTGTGTTGCGGTCGTCATTGCCTCGCTCTATGGCATCGGCCACGACCAGGTAACCTATGGCATCAGCCCGGAATATTATACTCGTTATAAGTTCATCCAGTTCAATCTGGCCGATTCGGGTGCAGCGCGACACATGACGCAACCCCGGAGCGCCGTCGTTATGACCGGCGTCAAATCCAGCTGGATGATTGGCCTGGCCGCCGGTGTCGTGCTCGGGCTTTTCGCTCTGGCATTCCGCAACGCGGACCGGATGTTCCAGTCGGCAGTGCAGGCGATCGGGCTCGCACTGGTTGTAACCGTTATTTGCGCCCTTATCGGCTGGGTCTATGGTCACAATGTACTCGCCCATAAAGGAGTCAGCTGGTGGATGCCTGACAATATATCCGACAAGCCGGACTATATCACCGTCGGAACCATCTCCAATTTCAGCTATGCAGGGGGGATGATCGGCGCGGTGGCGGGTATCATTTTCTTACTCATTAAGAATTCGCGCCTGCGGAGACAATAAAAAAATTCCTGCTTATGGCTCTTTTCGATTTTTTTGGAAAAAAGAAAAGCCAGCCAGCCGCGGTTGCTGATCAGCTCTATTACAATGGCACTTATCATGAGCAGTATGGCCCCCACCGCGTCGCCGTATTGATCCTGGGCTCCGACGTATTCGAGTATCCTTATTATCTGAAATCTGTCGAGCAGATACTGGAGGAGAACAGCTATGGCGGGAGCATTCGCGATATTTATGAGGACTACATGGATGATATGCCGGAATTAATAGAGGGGCCGGTCGATGCGGACATAAAAATAGATTCCTGGCTATCTTTTTCTGACTGTATGAACAATGGCGGCACTTCGAGCCTTTATATTGATTTCAACCCAGCGCCGGGCGGGAAAAGGGACAGATAGTCCGCTTTTTGCACGACCCCGACAGCTATAAAGTGATCGCCCGCTGTTTTGACGAATACCTGGAAAGCCTGATCAAAAACGAGTATTCGTTTATTTTGCCGGAAGAGTAAATTAATTGCGGCTGCATCGACTGTATACCCGCGCGGGTAAGAACTACTCAATTAACGGCCGTTTGTCTTTGTCCCATTCGCGGCTGATGCGCCGGTCTCTACCCCGACATGCCCTCCCCGGAGATTGATCAGCCTGGTGAACATACCTTTGCGGAACTGCGGCTCGACGCCCTTCCAGCCTTTGGCGGGCACGGAGCCATAGAGGCAGAGCACGCGGACACTGTCCCGGGCAAAGAGATGAGCCCGGACGCTGTCCTTGACGGAGAGACCTACCCCTACGCCATGCTGAGTGGAGAGACGGAGGCTATCCTGCGCCGATAGACGAGCGGCAGAAAGGGCTATCACAACGATGAGCATCAGCTGGCGCATGAACAAAAAATAGTTTGTAGTCACAAGATAATGAACTAAATTTTATTTTCTGAACAATGTTCACGATATTTGCATCCGATAAACTTTTCGGATGAAAAACAAAGAGATACAGGAGCAGCGGATGAAGGGCTATTTTCTCCAGGCAACAAAGGACCTGCTAAAGGCAGAAGGTCTGAAGAATGTGAACGTGCGCAACATCGCGGACCGGGCCGGCTACTCCTACGCCACGCTTTACAACTATTTCAAGGACATCAATGACCTCGTCTTCCTCTGCGTATACGATTTCTATGAAGAATGCGAGCAGCACGTACACGCACACGCCAAAAAACAGGAAAGGGGAATCAAAAGGCTGAGAGCCTCCATCCGCGGCTATGTGGATTTCTTTGTCCAGTATCCCGGGATATTCGCGCTGTTCTTTACAGAAGACTTCGGAAGCTTCAAGGACAGGTCTCACGTCACCGAGGTCATCAGCCTGTCCCTCGACAGGGTCTGCGAAGAGGAATGGAACTACTGCGTCAGCAAAGGTATCCTGAAAGCTGATCGCGTCGAGCCGATCAAGAGCCAGCTACGGCATGCTACGCTCGGCCTGCTGCTGTTATATATCAACCAGCGCGCGGGCTTCTCTTATACAGAGCTGATCAACCGCCTCAACCTGCAGACGAATGCCATCCTGGGCTCCTCGCTCAACGAGGCCGGGCCGGGCAATTTCTCCGTGCACAATTCGCTTATCACCATCAAGGTAAAATGACGCCGGTCTCGTCGATCAGCGCCTTCATAAGATCGCCGGCCTTGCGATGGCGCAGCTCCGTCGCGATCTGCCCTCCCCACGCAAAGAACAGGTCCGGGTCCCCCTGCTCCATCGCCGCCTTCCGGAGCGGCCCCATCAACCGGCTCTGCAGGGGGAAGGGCAGCATCGCGTCTTCCCTGCCGGCCATCTCCAAAGCTATCCGGTTCATAAGGCCACGACCCAGGCGCCCCGAGAAGGCCCGGGTGAGCACGCTGTGACGTGCGCCATCGGAGAAGAGCAGCTCACGATGAAAGGCCGGCGCCCCCGATTCCTCGCAGGCCAGGAACGCCGTTCCCACCTGCACTCCGTCTGCGCCCAGCATCAGTGCGGCGGCTATGCCTTTTCCGGTAGCGATGCCGCCGGCGGCGATGACCGGCGTCCGGACCCTGGCCCTGATCTGCTGGACAAGGACGAACGTGCCGACGAGGGAAGTCTCTGCAGATGCCAGGAAAGACGGGCGGTGTCCCCCGGCCTCATATCCCGACGCGACAATGAGGTCTGCGCCGGCGGCATCGAGGGCAACGGCCTCTTCCAGCGAGGTTGCGGCTCCGGCCATCACTATCCCGCGCTTCCTGCATTGCTCCAGCACGTCCGCAGAAGGGATGCCGAACATAAAGCTGAACACCGGTGGACGCGCGTCCAGGATCGCCTGTACCTGGTCTTCGAAGGGGACGACCTGGTCCTCGGGCTTTTCCGGCAGGGCAACACCCATCTCCTCGAAATACGGCCGAAAAAGGGCGCTGGCCTCTCTGAACCGGTCATCCGTTAGTCCTCCCTGCGGGATATCGCTGTCGGAGACCCAAAGGTTGATATTAAACGGCCGGCTGGTGGCCTCTTTCATATCCTGGCATAACCGGGCGATCTCCGCGGGTGTCATCGTGTAGGCTCCATAGCCGCCCAGTCCACCCATATTGCTGACGGTCGACGCGAGCCGGACCGACGACAGATTGCCCCCGAACGGCCCCTGGAAGATCGGGTATTCGATGCCTAACAGTCTTGTGACGGAAGTATTGTACCACATAGCGCAAATTTTATTCCGGCCATGAAGCTAAAGAGAATATACATCCCATCCCACACCGGCAGACAGGAAGTGACATACATCACATTTTTACGAAGAGACAAACTTTTTCCGCAACCTTGGCTAATTTTGTTGTATATAAAAACCAGGAACATGAATACGATAACATCCCTGCTGCGGATACAATATCCCGTAATACAGGGACCCATGCTGGGAGTGACCACACCGGAAATGGTCGCGGCAGTATCCAGTAGCGGTGGTCTGGGGTCGTTGCCGATAGGAGGACTGGCACCTGACGTGGCGAGGCAACTGATCCGGAAAACAAAGTCCCTGACCTCCTCGCCCTGGGCGGTCAACCTCTTCGCCCACAACATCCCCAACCATATCGATGAAGCAAGTCTACAGCGTATGCAGGACTACCTGGAGGACTATGCGAAGCGGCGCTCGTTGCCGTTCAATAAGCGAACAGCCGCTGAATTCCGTTTTTACGGCTACCGCGAACAGATCGACACACTGCTGGAAGAAGACGTGCGCATCGTGAGCTTCACATTTGGCGTGCTGGCGGCGGATGTCATAAGGCGGCTAAAAGAGAAGGGCGTGATCCTGATCGGAACCGCCACGACCGTCGCAGAGGCGAAAGTGCTGGCCGACGCGGGCATCGACTTGATAGTCGCACAGGGCTATGAGGCGGGAGGACACAGGGGCAGCTTTTTACAACCCGATCTCCCTCAGGTGGGGCTATTCGCCTTGCTGCCGCAGATCGCAGACGCGGTTGCAGTCCCCGTCATTGCCGCGGGTGGCATCGTAGACGGCCGGACCATCCGTGCGGCCTTCCAACTGGGCGCATCGGGAGTACAGGCAGGCACCCTGTTCGTGCCATCCACCGAAAGCCTGGCCAACGAAGGATATAAAGACGCTGTGGTCGCCGCCAGGGATACCGACACCCAGCTGACACAGGCGTTCACCGGAAGATGGGCAAGGGGGATACGCAACGATTTCATGCAGACCACCGAGGCCTCGGGCGTCGGGATAGCCGAATACAATCTGCACAACAGCCTCACGGCGGGACTCCGGGCCCACGGCCGAAAGAACGACCGCCCGGAGGTCGTATCCTTATGGGCAGGACAGCACGCGGGCAAGGCGAGAAAGGGTGGGGCAGCAGAGATATTCAGGAACCTCGTCGCCGGTATCGACTTCGATGCGCTCTGACGCGGGGCAGCTATCACTTATTCGTATGGTTATTGTACAGCCTGCTAAGGGTCTCGCGCGAGACGCCCAGATAGGCGGCGATCAGCTGTTTGGGAACCATATTGTACAGCTGCGGATACATGTTCATGAGCTCTTCGTACCGGGCCTTCGCGTCGTTGTTCATCAACGACAGCAGCCTCCGCTGGGAAGCAACATATCCCTTGTTGGTCCGCCAGCGGAAGAAATGCTCGATCGCATGCACTTCGCTGCAGATCTTCTCCCGGTCTGCATTGCTCAGCGAAAGGACCTCGGCGTCGCTGATACAGTCGATATTGATGGACGCGCGGGTATTGCTATACAGCGCCGCATAGTCGGAGGTCCACCAGGTGGGCATGGCGAACTGAAGGATATACATCTTCGTCTCGTCGTCGATGAAAAAGGCCTTCAGACAGCCACTGAGGACAAAATACTCCTGCTCGACCCTGTCCCCCTCGCCGATAAGAACCTGCCCCTTTTTGTAGCTATGTTCTTTAAAATGAGAGACGAAATGATCGAGCTCTTCGTCGGTTAGCTTGACGAAACGCAAGACATGCTGTTTGAGGATTTCCCGTTTGTCCATTGGATTCAAAAATACAACCGATATTTCATAAATAAGACCGGCACCTATCGCCCCCCTGATTGTCGCGAATCCCCCCTTCCCGGGACCAGGGGGAGCTCTACCTTTGACATATGAAAAAGCTAATTCTAAAAATGTCAATATCCGTCGACGGCTTCGTCGGCGGTCCCAACGGAGAGATTGACTGGCTGCTCCGAAGAGGCCTCGGCACTAGGGTAGAGGAGTGGATAACGATGACCTTGTGGAACGCTTCCGCGCATCTGATGGGCCGACGAACCTTCAACGATATGCGATCCTACTGGCCCTTTTCGGACATCCCCCTGGCTGAGCCGATGAACCAGATACCCAAGATCGCCTTTTCCAAGGGCGGCGGCAGCGAACACACGACACAGGCCTTAAAAGACGCGACCGGCTTTGACCAGCGAACAGGCAGACAACCTTTGAAGAGCAGCGACCACCTGGCCTCCTGGAACGACGCGCCGATCATAACGTCGGGGCTTGAACAGGAGATCCTCCGCCTCAAGCAGGGATCCGGAAAACCCTTGCTGGCCCATGGAGGCGCCGGTTTTGCCCAGAGTCTGGCCGCAACGGGGCTGATCGACGAATACCATCTGCTCGTACATCCCGTCGTGCTGGGGAAAGGACTCCCCCTTTTCTCCGCTGTGACCAAACCGTTGGACCTTCAATTGGCTTCGATCACCGTTTTTGATAATGGAGTGGCCGCTCATATTTATGTCGTGGGCGACCAATAGGTGACCGGCATCAGACCGGGCAGCCAGTCGATGGCACGATTTTTTAATTATATCTCTTGCGGACGGATACCTGGTAACAGATCTCGTCTGGCGGAAAGTGCATTTCCCAGGAAGTGCACTTTCAATTTATTTCCTATCTTGGGGTATCAAAATCCCCCGATGACCCTGAGACTGATCAAAACCCTTCTCCTGCCTACCTGTTTCACGACCATATCCATCGCTTGCCTGGCACAGACCCATCCGGCAAAAGAGCTGACCTTCCATTCCGATCAGGGTCTTGCAATCAAAGTTCACAAAGGCGTGATAGCTGTTAACAACAAGGATCTATACAAGCTTCGGTTCGACGATATTATTTATTCGAGCAAACGAGACCGGTTGATCCGGGATGGCGGCTCGACTTTTTTATTCCTGGAAATAGACGGGCGCCCCAATCGGGACATGCTATATGCTTTTAAGATCTCCGCCAATAGGGTGGATTCCGTCGCGAATGCTGTCAGCTCAGACATATGGGACATGGACGGTGACGGCTATCCCGAATTCGGCGGAACAGACCTGAATGAAGCGCATCCTTCAGAAGATTCCATGTACTATCTCCCAAGCTCCTATTTTGAGATCAGGAATGGCAGGATCAGCTATGATTCCGCGTTCTCCGAGGAGACGGACCTTCGGATCAATGGAGTGTATCTGTCTCATCCTGCCGATGTTAATGGCTCCTGCTGCACGACGATCGTAAAGCCCGGCAAAAGAAAGGTCACGAACTTCCCCCTGACCCATCCCCTCATATTAAGCGAAAGAACGGACGGACCCGCCAATGTCCGGGATACGATCAACGGCAAGCTGCTGTTCCAGCTGGATAGCAACGTTCCGGTCTACACATCAGATACAGTACATAAATGGCAACGCATTGCATTGAATGTATATATCAGTAAGGAAACGTCCCGATCCCATGTTCTTCACGCGAGATCAAAATTGTACAATGAATACATGCATGTCGGCGAAACGCTGGCCGATATTCCATTTGATGAGATGGACGTCCAGGAAGAGCACGGGTACATAACCCTGACCCTCAAGGGTTACACCTCGATGCAAAACATCCTGCCGCAAACGGTGCCGGAGAACATTCTGCCCCGCCTGATCGCTCAGGGTACACCGACGATCGCAGGGCTGACAGATTTTCTGAAAGGCTTTCAGTTCTCAAAGGGTAAGATCGACAGGTTCACCTGCTGGCAATTGGACGAGTCCTATGTATCCGGGCCCTCGTCGCCAATGAGACTATTGCTGGCATTCAATGGTGACAAGCTCTTAGGGGTCGTTCATTCCCGCCGGCTCGGTAATGAAGGGGACAGGCAATACAGGCTGAACAGGGGCTACATCGTCTCTGTAGCAGGCAACCCGGATATAACCGACGTGAATGATTTTATCGCTGCATTCAACAAGTTCATCAATGCGGCCGGCTAATCCGGCAGTGCATTCGCTCAGCTCAATTTCTGTTTAAAAAATTCGATGGTCCGGCTCCAGGCCAGCTCCGCGGCGGCTTTGTCATATCGCGGCGTCGTGTCGTTGTGGAAGCCGTGGTTGACATTGGGGTAAATGTATGCCGTATATTCCTTGTTATTGGCCTTCAGGGCCGCTTCGTAGGCCGGCCAACCTTCATTGACATGGGTATCCAGTCCCGCATAGTGGATCAGCAGGGGCGCCTTTATTTGCGGGACAAGCTCGGCCGGCGGCTGCGCGCCATAGAAAGGGACTGCGGCAGCCAGGTCCGGTATCCGGACGGCCATCATATTGACGATCCCTCCGCCAAAACAAAAACCAACCGCGCCTATCTTCCCGTTGCACTCCGGACTGGCTTTCAAATAGTCGTAAGCCGCTATAAAATCCTCGAGCATCTCGTTCTTATCCCGCTTGCTTTGCATCTCGCGCCCCTTGTCGTCATTACCCGGGTAGCCACCCAGCGGCGTCAGCGCGTCGGGAGCGATAGCGATAAATCCAGCCAGCGCCGCCCTCCTGCAAACATCCTCGATATAGGGATTCAGTCCGCGGTTCTCGTGGACAACCACGATGCCGCCTAATTTCCCGGCAGCATCGACGGGTCTTGCCAGCAACGCCTTGATCGAGCCGCCGCCTTTCGTGGAGTTGTAGTTGACGTATTCCGTTTTCAGGCGCGGGTCGTCTGCCCCGACCTGAAGGGTATTCTTATAGTCCGGCATCAGATAGCTCATCAGGGCGGGTACGGTGAGTCCGCCGACGGCGAAGACCGAGAGCTTTTCCATAAAATTGCGGCGGCTTACCCTGTTGTGCGCATAGTCGTCATACAGGTCGAATACTTCCTGTTTGACATCTTCTTTTTTGATCGCCATAAAATAGGTTTATTATAAATAAAGTATATTTATCTACAAAACTACTGGATATGAGCAAGAAAATGGCTATTGTACTCGCGGCCGCTGCGCTCGCGGCTGCACAGGCCAGATGCCTGACCCAAAGACAGAAGGCGACAAGCTGATGCAGGTCAGCAGGGACTGGGCCCAGGCCGCCGCCTCGAGGGATGTAGAAAAGACCCTCAGCTACTGGGCCGATGACGCAACGGTGATATCGGCAGGGGATATGCCTCCGATCAAAGGGAAGCAGGCGATCCGCCAAATGGTGGAGGGAAGTTTCAAGTCACCTGGTTTCGCCATCAGTTGGCAGCCGCAAAGCGCCGATATCTCAAAAGCCGGTGATATGGGCTATCTGATCGAAGACACGAAGATCTCCTTCAACGACTCTACCGGGAAGACCATCACGCGCAATTTTAAAGGCGTGACCATCTGGAAGAAGCAGGCCGACGGCTCCTGGAAGGACGTTGTGGATATGCTAAGTCCCCTGCCTGAACAAAAGTGATCGCCGCCTTCGCCAATCCCTGATATTGAGCCAGACGCTCATGATCACGCTGATCACGAACACGAGGAGGGTGGCGCGTTCTACCAAACCGGCATCCAAATTCGCACCGGTAAGCTTCAGGATCAAAAAATGAATATAAGACCTGCTCTGGTCATGATAGCCAAGCCGCCTGCGCACCATCCAATGCCAGTCCGTACAGACGCAATACCCCCATCCGTACCATATTCCAAGTATGAACCACGAACACGCCGTCAAAGCCAGGGTGACCAGGTTCCATTTACGGGTCGCCTTGAACATCCACCCCGTGCAGTTGAACAGGGTGATAGCCGTGTGGAAGACAAAGAAAAAGATATTTAGGGACTGATAGAGCATATGTGATGATCGAATCCCCTACAAGATAGGTAAGATCAGCCGAACGTAAAATCAAAAACCGCCGCGCCGGCATCAAGAAACTCGATCTCGAATTCGTGATCGAAAATTGGCGCCAGCTGACGGATCAGCTGGTACATCCGTTGTTCGGTGATCGTTCCCCTTCCTTCCTGGTCCACATCATCCCCATGCGCCGTGTCCGGCGCTTTTCCATCGATCAGTACCCGAAATCGTACAGTAGTACCCGGAACGGCCGGCCCCATGATGAGATTGACGTCGCGGGCATGCCAGCGATATCGGAGTCGTCCGTTGCGTTCATTTACCACGTCAGCCTCCTTGCCCATCGTCCAGCCGCCCAGCAGGGCCCATTGGTTGAGACGCAGGTGCTCGGCGACGGTATACTGCACCCGCTGGTCGGCTATCGCGCCGCCGGGAGAGGCGAAATTCGCTGTGCGTTCATAGCCCAGATAGTTCTCGGAGGACTGCAGGGTTTTCCAGTCGGCCGCCGTCTCAGCACCCATGGGGTCTACCGGCGTCAGCTGGTTGCTGACATCTTTGACACCGGCTTCAACCAGCAATTGCTGTATGACCTTCTCCGACTGCTCATACTCACCCTCGCCGAAGTGCTGGTGCCGGATATGTCCCTTCGCGTCGATAAAATAGAGCGCCGGCCAGTATTCGTTGCTGAAGGCGCGCCATACGGCATAGGCATTGTCTATCGCGACGGGAAAACCGATCTTCATATCCTTCACGGCCCATTTGACGTTATCGGCATTCCTTTCAAAGGAGAACTCCGGCGTGTGTACACCGATCACCACCAGCCCCTGTTCCCTGTACTTCTCTGCCCATGCGCGGACATAGGGCAGCGTACGCCGCCAGTTTACGCAGGTATAGGTCCAGAACTCGACCAGGACGACCTTGCCGCGCAGGGACGCCTCTGTCAGAGGCTGCGAATTGAGCCATCCCGTAGCGCCGCTGAAAGAAGGCAGCTTGCGCTCGGCAGCCGGTACAGCGGAAGACGGCCCGCCACCCAATCGATATGCGGCCCCGGTAAGCCCCGCAAGTAGCGTTGCAAGTACCATATAGTTAAAAGTTTTTGACACAGCCCTGCAAAGTAATGACGGGATCAAATGAGAATTGCGTGATCTACATCACATTTTGCGAAAAAGTATTATCTTTTCTCCCATGACCCACTCTACTCAACTGACCTCAAAGCCACACTATCCGATACTGGATGGCCTTCGCGGCGTAGCCGCCATGATGGTTGTCATCATGCACCTCTTCGAACCGCACGCCACCGGCCACCTGGATATGATCGTCAATCACGGCTATCTCGCCGTCGACTTCTTCTTCCTTTTATCTGGCTTCGTCATCGGCTATGCCTATGACGACCGCTGGTCCAGGATGTCGCTCCGCAATTTCTTTCAGCGCCGCCTGATCCGGCTGCAGCCAATGGTGGTGCTGGGGTCGATCATCGGGGCCATCTGTTTTTATTTCCAGGACTCGCCTGCGTTCCCGGCCATACATACGGTGCCTGTCTGGAGACTGATCGTTGTCATGCTTATCGGGTGTACCCTGATACCGGTGACCCCCGGCATGGATATCCGCGGCTGGCAGGAGATGCATCCGCTGGACGGACCGGCCTGGTCGCTCTTCTTCGAATACGTCGCCAATATCCTTTATGCGCTGTTCGTGAGAAAATTCTCGAAGACCCTGCTGACGATCCTGGTCGTTCTGGCTGGCGCAGCCCTTGTTCATTATACAGTAACCGGCGGCACCGGCGACCTTATCGGCGGATGGTCGCTGGACCCGAAGCAGCTCCGGATCGGCATCACCCGGCTGATGTATCCTTTTTTTGCCGGGCTGTTGCTGTTCAGGGTGACCAGGCTCAGGAGCATAAAATATGGCTTCACCTGGTGCAGCCTGCTGCTGATCGCCGTCCTCGCCTTCCCGAGAATTGGCGGTGCCGGTCAGCTCTGGCTGAACGGACTCTATGAGTCGGCGTGCGTCATCCTGGTCTTCCCGCTGATCGTCTATCTGGGTGCGGGTGGGGCGCTGTCTGGTCAGTTCCCGGCGCGCCTGTGCAAATTCTTTGGCGATATCTCCTATCCACTGTACATATCCCACTATCCACTGGTCTATATCTACTGGGGTTATGTAACTTCTCATCCCGGCGTGCACATCGCGCAAGCCTGGCCCCGTATGCTTGGCACATTCGTAGCCGCGATCCTCCTTGCCTACGGCTACCTCAAGCTCTACGACGAGCCTATACGCAAATGGCTTACGGAGAAAGCGAGCCGGCTCAAGGCGGCCCTTATCTGAAATTCCTTCCTCCCGGAAACGGTCGCATGTCCTCTGCAGGAACGCCTTCCTCGTCAGGCGGCGTCAGCTGCCCCAAAAGCACATTCATATTGTAACATCGCTGAACCACCACATGAACCACCTCGCCCTCTATCTGGAGATGTCCCTCCGCCAGCAGCAGCCTGGCGCCTAATATCTGTTTGCGGTATTCTTCAAACAGGCTACCCCAGACGACCAGGTTATAGGTACCGGTCTCGTCTTCCAGCGTGATAAAACATACGCCGCTGGCGGTCCCCGGGCGCTGACGGACGAGGACGAGACCGGCAACTTTTATGAACTGGCCATTTCGAAGGTCACGGTGTTCGCGTGCGGTGCGGACGCCGAGGGCCTTGAGGTTCTCCCGTATAAAGCCGACAGGGTGTCCTTTCAGGGACAGGGACATAGTGGCGTAGTCCTGCACGACGTGTTCCGCCGCGGTCATCCGCGGAAGGGTGACGGCTTCGTCGTACTCTTCGAAAAGGGTCAGGGGTCGGCCTTCATTGGTGGGCTCCTTGCCCTTGGCGGTCTTTTGGAACTGGGCCTTGTTCAGGGCGGCGACCTGCCACATGGCGGCACGGCGGTCGAGACCAGCGGACATAAAGGCGTCGGCGTCGGCTAATTTCTCGAGCGTGATCGGCGCGAGGCCGGCCTCCTGGAGGGCACGCACGCTGGTGTAGGGCTGGCTCCGCCGGGCAATGAGCAGCAGCATGTCGTCCTGGCGGATGCCTTCTATCTGCCGGAAGCCTAGCCTCACGGCGTGATATTTCCCATCCAGCTCTTCCAGCGTATTATCCCATTCTGAAAGGTTGATGTCTACCGGGCGCACCACCACGCCATGGTCCTGCGCACAGCGGATCAGCTGCGCCGGACCATAAAAGCCCATCGGCTGGCTGTTAAGCAGGGCGCAAAGGAATACGTCAGGGTAGTACCATTTTATCCACGCGGATATATAGACGAGCAGCGCAAAGCTGACGGCATGGCTTTCCGGAAAGCCATAGCTGCCGAAACCCTCCAGCTGGCGGAAGACGCGCAGGGCGTATTCTTCGGTATAGCCGTTGCCGATCATGCCCCGGACCAGCTTCTCTTTGAAGGCTGTGACCTTACCCTGCGCCTTGAAGGTAGCCATGCTCCGACGCAGGTCATCCGCCTCCGCCGGAGTAAAACCTCCTGCGACAATGGCGATCTTCATCGCCTGTTCCTGGAATAGCGGCACACCCAGGGTCCGGCCGAGTATCTCTTCCAGCTCCTTTGACGGGAACTCTACCGGCTCTAACTTATTGCGGCGACGAAGATAGGGATGCACCATGTCCCCCTGTATCGGACCCGGCCGGACGATGGCGACCTCGATGACGAGGTCATAAAATGTTTCGGGACGAAGACGCGGCAGCATGGATTGCTGCGCCCTGCTCTCTATCTGGAAGACACCGATCGTGTCGGCATGGGAGCACATTTCGTAAATAGCGGGATCGTCCTGTGGGATATTGGCGAGCGTCAGGTCGAGGCCATAGTGTTGTTTGGCGAGGTTAAAGGCTTTCCGGATGGCGCTGAGCATCCCAAGCGCGAGGATATCGATCTTGAGGAAGCCAAGGATGTCTATGTCGTCTTTGTTCCATTCGATATTCGTCCGGTCTTCCATGCGGGCATTCAGGATAGGACAGAGCTCTGTGAGCTGTCCGCGGGTAATGACAAAGCCGCCGGTATGCTGGCCCAACTGACGCGGAAATCCGATGTACTGCCCGGTCAGCTCCAGCACTTTTTTGAGATGCGTCTCCTGTCCCTCGAAGCCTTTACGGGGAATGGCGTCGGTATTCATCTGCTCGTCCAGTTCATGGATCGACTTTGCTAATCGGTCAACGGCATCGACGGAAAGCCCCATCGCCTTGCCCACATCGCGGATGGCGCCTTTTGCGTGTACCTGCGTGACCGTGGCGACGATGCCGGCGCGGTCGCGGCCGTATTTCTGGTAGATGTATTGTATGACCTCCTCCCGGCGCTCGTGCTCGAAGTCGACATCGATATCCGGTGGCTCATTGCGCGCGGCGGAGATAAAGCGCTCGAACAGCAGGTCGAATTTCGTCGGGTCTACTGAAGTGATGCCAAGACAATAGCAGATAGTGGAGTTGGCGGCGGAACCACGTCCCTGGCACAGGATGCCGTGCTCCCGGGCAAAGCGAACGGTATCATAGACCGTGAGGAAGTAGGCGGGATAGTTCATCTGTTCGATAAAGGCGAGCTCGTGCTTGATATTCGCTGTGATCTTTTCGGGTATCTTCTCACCATATATCTGGCGGGCGCCCTGCCAGGCAAGGTGCTTCAGCTCTTCCAGCGGCGTGCGGCCTTCGCTGGTGATCTCCTCCGGATAGACATACTGCAGGCTATTCAGGCTGAATTGGCAGGCGTCGGCGATGGCCTGGGTGGCGGCAATGGCGCCTGGATATTGGCGAAAGAGACGCAGCATCTCCGGAATGGGTTTCATATAGCGCTCCGCATTGGGATGGAGGCGGAAGCCGGCGTTGTAGATGGTACATTTCTCCCGGATACAGGTCAGCACATCCTGCAGCTGGCGGCGATCAGCAATATGATAGTGTACATCGTTGGTGGCGACCAGCGGCATGTCCAGGCGCCGCGCCAGCTGTGAAAGCCGGAATAGTTGTTTGGCATCGTCGCCGCGGTAATAGCGCGTCGCGGCTAGATGACACCGGTCACCCAGCGCGTCCCGGTATTCAGCCAGAGTGCCCAAAAAGCTGGCCTCAAAATCGAACTGCTCATTGAGCGTATCGGGCGGAATAACGATAAATTGAATATCCTTCGCATATCCACATAGGTCAGTCTTATAAAGATGGCATTCGCCTTTTTCGGCCCGGCGGTTGCCCAAGGTCAGCAGGGCGGAGAGACGACCATAGGCGGCCTTGTCAGTAGGCAGGGCGAGCAGGCTGGGGCCATCCAGCAGGTCCAGACGGGCCCCGGGGATCAGCCGGATATTGTGTTTTTTGGCGCCAGCGTGGGCCCGGACGATACCGGCCAGGGTATTGCGGTCGGTGATGGCAAGAGCCGTGTGCCCGAGCGCCGCGGCCTGTGAGGCCAGCTCTTCCGGATGAGAAGCGCCCCTTAAAAAACTAAAATTGCTCGTCATTTGTAGTTCGGTGTAGCTCATGTCAGGATTTTAGGCGAAGTAGCCGTGAAGGAACCACTGATAGCTTCTCAGACCCGCATAGTGGCCGGACCGGAATATCCAGAAACGGACGCCCTGTTCGTCTTCTACGGCGTAGTAGTCTCGGTGCTCGCCGTCCGACAACCACCATTCCTGCTCGATCCGTTCGGGCCCTTCGGCGCGCGTGATCGAATGCCGCTGTCCCTTGTGGATAAAAAGCATTGGTGGGTAATCGGGAATGGGCGCCGTGACTTCGATCACTTCAGGGCGGGCGAGAATATGGATAGGGCGGGGGCGCGTGACCGACCAGACCTCCGCTGCGATATCGTCAAGGGAGGTGGTCGCGACCATCGCCCGTTCGGGCCAGTAGTGCTGGGCAGGCAGGTATCGATGGATGGTCTGGGCCCCGGTCTTGTTTGTGATACGGTCGACCAGCTCGACGAGGCCGTTGTCCTGCAGGCCGGTGGCGCCACTCCACATGACATGCTGCTGGGACGCGACGTCTTCCACCTTGGGCGCCTCCAGCGTAAATACCTCGATGCCCAGGTCGGGCTCGAGCGTGGATATCTTCTCTTCGAATAACCGCAGCAGGTGGGCGACATGATGACTCGCACGGTGTGTGCCGATGGCGGCCTCCACGACCTTGCCATCGACGCGATAGCCTTTAAACACCGCCGTGCGCAGCCCTTTGCCGTCCTGCTGCAGCCGCTGACAGAGGGTCTCCAGGAGCCTGGTCAGCGCGATCTCGATACCCGTAGCGGTACAAATAGGTTCGAGGCAGGGCAGGCGCTCGATATAGACCTCCACGGGGACAACAGGCTCGATAAGTTCCTCCGCCCGGCCAAAGGCCTGGTCAAGCCGGAGCAGCAGCTCGTTGCCAAAACGCGAACGAAGCGACTGGCGGGGCATGCCCGCGATACGATGGATCTTGTCGAGGCCGAGGCGGTGAAGACGCGACGTTATCAAAGGGTCTATCCTTAGCGCAGCGGGCGGCAGGGACAAAACAGCAGTAGCGTGCTCACCCGGTTCGACCAGGGCAGTAGTTCGCCCATAGCGCGCGACAGCCCAGGCCGCGCCTAAAGTATCGGCAATGGCTGCCCGGACGTCGTACCCTTTTCCCCTGAGCGTGTTGAGTATCTGAGAAAGATAGGCCTTCTCTCCACCCCAGAGGTGGGCGCAGCCGCTGATGTCCATGACCAGGCCATCTGGCCGGTCGATGCCGACCATGGGCGTATACCGGATGCACCATAGCGCGAGCATGCGGAGGAGCTTTCCGTCCAGGCCGGGAGAGTCGTCCAAAACTTCGAGACCGGGGAGGAGGACCCGCGCGTCGGCGACTGGCATGCCTGTGTTGATGCCTTCCTGACCGGCGGGAGGGCTGACGGCGGTGATGACCATGCGGCCATGATCCGGCGCTGCCAGTACAAAAGGCTTGTTGCGAAGGGCAGGCCGGCGGATGATGGTGTAGTCCGTCGTCAGGTGACGGAACCACAGTGAAAGATAGCGTCTGGACATGCCTAGCCGGTCTTTCGTTGCGGTCGATCGCGCAAGTCCCCCACAGGGACGCCGACCTTCATTGGCGGACTGTCGACGAAACGGAATCGGCCTGCCTGCCATTCCGTTTGCCAGTTACCGGGAATACCATTGCGGATCCGTGTCAACTCGATATTCCATCGGGGAGCGCCAGGTCCGGGCATGCCAGCCTCCGCTATGCTCGGCAGGTGCGTGACCTGCCAACGCGCCACAGCAGCGGTAGGAAGAAGGTTTCGGGGCTGGTTCCGAAGGATGAGACCGGTCACCCGGCTTTGTTCGACGGCCAGCTGAAAACGTCGCGAGGCGATCATACTGAGCTCCCGGATCTCGCCGACCACAGCCGCGAGGCCTTCACATTTCAGCGCCTCTTCCGTCGTCCACAGGACCTCTTTTTCGTTGCGCATGTCCATGAATATGACACGGTCGGGCTCGATGCCAAAGGCTTTGAGTCCGGGCGGATAGATCCTCCGGGTGCAGCTGACCCACACACAGACCCCGCCGGAGCGCATCAGGCCGGAGACCAGGCCACTAATAAACCCGCTGGTCGCAGCCGCATTCTCAGGGCGGTGACTGATGAGCTCATGGATGGCGCCGGTTGGAAAACTATTACCAGGAAAGGCTTCCAGCACAGGTCCCAGACCCAGGTCGGTCTTCCCGGAGGCAGAAGGCCTGGCGCCCTGCAGACAGAGGATCTCACGCTGCAGCTGATGGACAATATCCTGTTTGGAGACGGCTGACATAATACACAAAAATACTAAATATTTTAGTACCCAAAAGCAGTTCCGCCGTTTTGTGGAAAAATAAAACCACCCTAAATTGCCTGCTTATCACAATCCAATGAGAGTACACTATTTACAGCATGTTCCGTTCGAGGGTCCGGGCTATATAGAGACCTGGCTAAAAAAGGCCGGGCACAGCATTTCGGTAACCCGTTTGTACGAGGCCGGTCATCGGCTGCCGGACATTGCCGCAATAGACGCATTGATCGTCATGGGAGGACCGATGGGCGTCTATGATGAGCATGAATACCCCTGGCTGCTCGCAGAGAAGTCCTTCATAGAAGAGTGTATCCAGTCCGGAAAAAGAGTCCTCGGTATCTGTCTGGGAGCACAGCTGACAGCCGTTTGCCTGGGCGCCGAGGTCCATCCTGCTCCCAATAAGGAAATCGGCTGGTTCCCCGTGACACCGACAGAAGCCAGCAAGACCCTTCCCTGGATGTATGACCTTTTCAGGGACGAGCCCGTCGTCTTTCACTGGCACGGAGACCAGTTCAGGATCCTTGCCGGAAGTATCGACCTGCTGTCTTCCGCCGCCAATCGCAACCAGGCTTTTTACTATAATGAAAAGGTCATCGGCCTACAGTTCCACCTGGAGGTGACAGAAAAGTCTATGCAGCTGATGCTGGATCATGGGGCCGCCGAGCTGACGGACGCACCCTATATTCAAACCGCCGGAAAGATCTGCGCCGAAACATACCATATAGAAGGATGCAATAAGATCATGGCGGCGATCCTGGACAACTGGCTTGGATAATATTCAAGAAGATATAACAGGAAAGAACAGGCGCATCCACAAAGCCCCCACCGGCATGTCGATCCTTTTCTACCGGGGAGGCACATTTCGTATTTCCGTGCCTGATCTCGTAGATGACCCAATGTCACCGATACGGATACGCCAAGCGTCGCGGCCTTTTTGACCATCAATATTCTGGGGCTCGCCATCGGCATGGCCTCCAGCATCCTGATCCTGCTTTGGGTGCGGAACGAGCTGAGCTATGACCGCTGGCACAGACACGCGGGACAGATATACCGGATCAACACGAGCGCAAGCGGTTTTAGCACGGCCGTAGCCCCTGCAGGTATGACCCAGGGCTCTCAGGCGGCGATGCCGGTGATAAAGAACACCGCCCGTCTGATCGGGCCGCGCACCAGCTTGTTCTCAGCAGGTGAAAGAAGGTTTGACGAGAGCAGGATATTCTATGCGGATAGTACATTTTTAGACGTGTTCTCCTTTCCGTTGGTAAGAGGCGACGCCCGCACCGCGCTGAAGAGCCTGCGGTCGGAGTAGGCGGCGATTGGCATTGCCCGACCAGGATCGCACCCTAAAACTGCTGCGCCTTCTTCAACTCTGCCAGCGCCTCCACAAGCATCAATCCGCTGAGCTGGATCGTCAGGTCCGTCGAGCTGCCGGGCGCCTTGTCCCAGGCGCTGCCAAACAGTCCATTCCCTTTATTGGTGCCCTTGCTCCACAGACTTTCGCCATTGGCGCGGAGAAAATTCACATAATCGCTCTTTTTCGAAGGATCAAAGCTGGCGTCCTGTATCAGCCGCGTGAAATAGCGGACGAAGATGCCTTTGAAAAGCCCGCCGTCGCCGCCGCCCTCGTCTTTCAGCAGCCCATTGCTGGTCAGCATCCCGCTGTTGAGGGTGTAGTCTGCCGCCTGCAGGGCGTCGCTCAGGTAGCCGGAACTGCCGGTGTTCTCGTACAGCGTAAGCGCTGCGCCGAGAAAGGTGCCCTGGTTGTAGGTGAACTTCCAGGCGGTGTTCTTGACAGCGTTCTTGTCGATGTTATCATAGACGAGGCCCGTGGCAGGATCATAGAGTGTCGACCTTTCCCAGTCGTATATTTTCTGCGCCCACTGCAGGTCGGCGCTGTTGCCTCCGATCTTGTATAGACGCGCCGCCAGTATCGCCGCGGGCATATTGGAAGGCGTATTCTTCGAAGGATCGTCCTTGCGCCACCAGATGCCACCGCCGAGGTCGGTGCTCCAGCCGTTCTTTATGTCGGCCCATAAGGTATCCGTCACGCCTTTGAAACGGTTGTCGCTCGTTGCCTCGTACGCCCGCAGGCAGGCAAGCGCCATCCACTCCATATCGTCGTAGTAGTAATTGATAAAGCTGCCGTTATTCTTCGCTCTCACGCCGGTCAGCAGGTCGGTCATCCTGGTCTTTAGCGTTGCCGAAGGGTTTCGCAGATACTCGTCCGTGAGTACGTCCAGCGCGTGCGCCTGCGGCCAGTATTGGGCCCAGTCGGAGGAGGTATTGGTGCTGAGGTAGTACTTACCCCCCGCCGACCAGAAAAGGTCGAGCGATCTTTCGGCCGTATCAGCGATCAGCGGCCAGTTAAAGCTGGAGTTTCCGCCGCCCGACAGGGCAGGGGAGTCATCGGTGTTCTGTTTGAGGCAGGCGGGCTGTGTTATCATTATAGCCGCCAGTAATAGATATATCATTTTCATTGATCGCGTTGTTGGGGTCTGTTACTCTTTTTGATAGTTCTCTGTATAGGCAGGGTCGGTCGGCTTCAGGGATATCCAGAAGTCGGTGATGGTGCCCGGCGTGATATAGCTCTTGTCGAATTTCCAGGACCACTCCCACTGACTGCCGTTGTTGGCGTCGAAATTGATCGTCTTATAGGCAAGCGTATGCGGATACTGGCCGTCCTGGCCTGGACTGTCCCCGGCGGAGTAGTTAAGCCATTGGTCTTTGTCCGCCGTTCCGTCATTGAGGACCATTTTGTACTTATACCTGTCTTCGGTTCCGTAGGATACTTTATCCAGCGTTACATTGAATCCATTGTATCTCCAAACGCCGTTGCCGATATAGGGGAGAGTAAACCAGAAAGCATTCTGGTTGCAATACCAGAACTGTATCGACTTTACCTCGGCCAGGCTGCCGTTGACATTATTGAAGCTGATCCGGATCCGCATCACCTTGTCCGATCCTGTAAAGCTCGTCTCACCTCCTTCCCGCAGGCCCATCACGCCACCGCTGTTGTCCAGGTAGTAGACCTTGGGAGTCCCCGAGATGGCATCTACAAAATGATAGGTTCCGGCGGTCAGCTTCGTATAGATCTCGAACTCGCCGGACGCGGTCTGTTTCATTTGCAGGGCGGAGGACAAAGCAGCGCCACCCTCGGTCGCGGAGCCGGTCAGATAAACATTCGCCGGCAGCGTGGCGAAGCCTGCGGGTCTTTCCAGGTCGATGACGCGCGTCATTTTGGCCTTCACGCGATTGGTGCCTTTCGATGCAAACACCGTCCAGATGAATTTCTTCCGTTCAAAAAAGTCAGAGCCGCCGAGCTGCGCGATCTTGCTCAGGTCTCCGTGGGTAAGCGTAAGAGTGTTCTGGACGCCCTTGCCATCGGAGACGGCGCTATAGAACGGGTGCGAGAAATCCCCGCCCACCTGGTCAAAAGCCACTTCGTACAGGACCAGCGATCCGTCCTCGGCGTGCGCCTGCTGCCACTGAAAGGTCTGTGAAAGGTTGGCGGCCGGATTTAGCTTGATATACTGGCTGTCTGCGGGGGTATACAGCGCCTCTACGGCAGAGACGTTGAGGTCGATGCTCCGGGTGTCCTTTTTACAGGAGCCCACCAGCAGGAGCAGCGCGGCCGAAAGAGAAAAGAAATATTTTATCCGCACATAATGTTTCATATAGCGTAATTTTTGGTTAGTAATTGGGATTTTGAGTGAGATGGCTGTCTTTCACCAATTCGGAAGACGGTATGGGCCAGAGATAGTGTTTATTTTTATCAAAGCTGCGCAGCTGTGCGCGCAGGTATCCGTTGTCGGTCGCTGGGTCACCATATTTCGCGCCATGCGCCCAGCCGTTCATGACCTGTTCCGCTATCCGCCAGCGACGGATATCGTCGATCCGTAGTCCTTCGAACGCAAACTCCGATCGCCTCTCGTTGCGGATGATGCTGGTCAGGTCGGCGCCAGCCGGAGGAAAGCTCAACGCGCCCGGGTCTGTAAAGCCAGCCCGCTGCCGGATCAGCCGGATGGTCTTGTCCCATACGTCGGATGTCATCTGCCCAAGGCTGTTCTTGGCCTCGGCATACATCAACAGCACTTCTGCATAGCGTATTATGATCAAGTCCGAACCGAACTGGAGGGTAGGAACGCTGACAGGATCCCAGTACTTGCGCCAGTAATAGCCCGTCGCAGTCCCCTGGCCCGAGGCCTTGTATTCGTTCTGATCCTGTCCCGCGGGCGAGCTGCCGGGCTTGATATAGATCTTCTTCGTGCTGCCATCGGCATTCTTCCACACGAACTGGTCGTATACCACCGTCGCCGACAGACGTGGATCGCGGTTCGAATAAGGGTTCGACTCGTCATATCCCGAGCCCGCGTCGTGGATACCCTTGCCATTGTTCATGATATAGGAGTCGACCAGCTCCTGCGTAGGCGCAAGGTTGTTGCTGCGGGCGCCAAGACTCAGTGGCGCGAAATCGATATAGTCGCCCCACATGCGCGTGTTCAGCACATAGGCCAGGTCGAAGATCACTTCGGAGTTGTATTTGGCGGCGGACTTGAACAGGTCTTCGTAGGAGCTGTACAGACTATAAGTACCTGCCTGATTGTTCATCAGCTGCTCGCAGATCGTCACTACGTCCGCCATCCTGTTGCCTTCATATAAAAGCACCCTGGCCTTCAGCGCCAATGCGGCGCCTTTCGTAACACGTCCCCTGTCGGCGGCGCCGTACTGGTCCCGGGTGGGCAATATGCCGGCCGCCGCGTCCAGCTCGCCGGTAATAAAGTTCAGCACATCCGCCCTCGGAGTTCGCGCTTCGGTCTTGGCCTGATCCGCGGTAATGTCTTCGGTCAGCAACGGCACATCGCCCCACCATTTCATCAGGTTGAAATAGTGCCAGGCCCTGACAAACCTCGCCTCGCCCTTCATGCGGTTGCGCGTCGCTGCGGGCAGGGTGGTGTTTTTGTCGACGTTCGCCAGAAATAAGTTGCAGGATTTTATTCCCGCATAGTAGTAGGACCAGTCGGAGGAGAACCGGTTGAGGTCTACCGTGAAGGAACCGGACGAAATGGCGTCCACGTTGCCCGCGCTGATGCCCAGCCGCGTATACGCATTGTCGCTAAGCGACTCGTTATAGAAATACGGATTGCTGGTGAAGATGCCGTTGTAGATATTGTTCAGCGCGTTGTTCACGTTGTCGTCCACCTGCCAGAACGTGAGGTCCGTATACCGGTCGCTCGGCGCAAGGTCCAGCTTTTTGCATCCGCAAGCCGCGCAGACCAGGAGGACAACCAGGAATAGTTTTGATCTTGTCATATGGCTATGATTGATTGTCGATTATAAAAAGGTGATGTCGATACCAAATCCGGTAAAAACAGGCATCGGATACGCCCTCCCGCTGTTGGCGCCGGTGCCGAAGCCGGTGTTGTTATTGAATTCGGTGATCTCGGGGTCCAGGAAGTTCAGCTTGCTCAGGGTTACAAGGTTCTGCCCTGTGAAATATACCCTCGCTTTCGCAATCCTGGCCTTCTTCGTCAGGCTCTGCGGCAATGTATAGCCCACCTGCAGGTTCTTCAGTCGCGCATAGGCCGCATTGAACAGGAACAGGTTGGAACCCGTGCGGTAGTTGTTGGTATTCGACGGCGATCCGTTCTCCGCTAATTTCGGACGCTTTGCGTTCGGATGGGTCGGCGTCCAGTAATCGGTCTGGTGCGTATACATGGTGCCGCTATAGCCTACATGGAAGGGCTCTACCTGCTCGCCGCGGATCATCTCGTCCCGCTTGCCCACTCCCTGTACAAACAACAGGACGTCGAAACCCTTGATGCTGGCCGTATAGGTAAACCCGAACGTATACCTCGGGAAGGGGTTGCCCAAAATGAACTTGTCGTTCTGATCGAGCACGCCGTCCTTGTTGCGGTCCACGAATTTCAAATCTCCGGGAGTCACACTCGTGCCTGCAAAACGGGGGTATTTGTTGATATCATCCAGGTTCTGGAAGAAGCCGTTGGTACGGTATCCCTGGTAGACGGTGATGGGCTGTCCGACCTTGCGCACGATCTGGTACTCTTCCATCTGCTGTATCTGCTGGCTTTCGCCGCCGGCTAACTTCTTCAGCGTATTCAGGTTGTCAGAAAGATTGGCCGAAAAGGTCTGTGTCAGCAGTTTCCCCGACAGCGTATAGGAGACCCTTACTTCCCAGCCCCTGTTCCTGAGCTCGGCAACGTTATAGTTCGGCAGGTTGGACACCCCAAACAGGGCAGGGATATCCTGCCGCTGCTCGAGTATATCACGGGTCGTCTTGTCGAAATAGTCGACGGATACGTCTAATTTCCTGTTCAGCAGGTTGAAGTCACCGCCAATGTTGAGCGTGGCCGCTTTTTCCCAGGTAATATTCGGATTGCCCAGCACATAGCTGGCGCCGGTGACAGCCGTATTGTTGAAGCCGTATGCCGCCTGGTAACTGGAGAAATTCGTCTGGTACCGGTAGGCCGCGATGTTCTGGTTGCCCAGTATCCCATAGGATGCCCTGATCTTTATTTCGCCAAGCCGGTCCCTCACAGGCTGCATAAAATCCTCCTCGGTAAGACGCCAGGCCACTGCGCCGGAAGGGAAGAAGCCCCAGCGGTTGGCCGACGCGAACTTGGATGATCCGTCGAACCGGAAATTGAATTCGGCAAAATACCGGTCTTTCAGACTGTAGCTGCCACGCCCGAACAGCGAATTAAGACTGGTCTCCGTCGTCGCCGGGTCCCCGTTGGGTTTGGTGGCGTTCGAGGTATAGCTGTTGTTCGGGTCGATCACCGTAGTGCTGGTAGGCCGGCCGAGCGCGTCGGTCTGGGTCTTCACCAGCTGGTTCTCCTCTCCCTTGAACGACTCGTTGGCTCCTCCAACCAGGATATGGACGTCGTGAATGCCCCCGAAGGTGTGCATATATTCCGCGAGCAGCTGGACATTCGTGAACAAGCCTTTATAGCTGTAGTTGGAGACTGATCGATCCTGACCATATGAGCTGGAGGGCTGGAAATCGACTTCCAGCGTCCGTCCGTAGGTGCTGTTGTTGGTGACAGTGCCGCCGAAGACACCCCTTATTTTGAAATCCCGGGCAATGGTATATTCGCCGTTGAAGTTGCCGAACAGCTCGTTGTTATCCAGCGACCGGTAGCCCCCTTTTTCGAGGATACCCTTGGGGTTGTATTGCGCGGAGACCGCGTTGGTCAGAAAGTTGCCCGCCGAATCCTGGAAATTGTAATAGAGGGGAACGCGTCCCGCATCGACCACCAGGTTGGAGCTGACAGTAGAATGATCCTTGATGCGCGTCTTCGCATATCCGACGATGGTATTCAGCTTGAAATGACCCCATTCAGAGGTCTGGTTGAGCCGGAAGTTGTAGCGCTGCAGGCCGTAGTCGGGTCCGATGAAATTGCTTTGCTGGTCCAGGTAGCCGAGAGAGACCATATAGGTATTGCTCTGGCCGCCGCCGCTGATGCTCAGGTTGTGCGTCTGCTGCGCGGCGTCGTGGAGGATATTTTCGAGGCGCCAGTCGCCGTCGCCCTGCGTCTTGAACTGCTGTATCTGCTCAGGCGTGAATACCGGTTGCAATCCGGAATTGACCAGCGATTCATTCTTATAATAAGCATTTTCCCAGGCGTGCACCGGCTTATAGGTGATGCGGGGGGACTGTATGCCGTAGATGCCGGTGTAGTTGATGACGGCGGTCTGGTTCTTTTTACCCTTCTTTGTGGTGACCAGTATCACGCCGTTGGCCGACCGGCTGCCATAGATGGCGGCGCTGCCGGCGTCCTTTAGAATGGAGACGCTCTCGATGTCGTTCGGGTTGAGCAGGTTGATATCCCCGCCCGGAATACCGTCGATGACGATCAGCGGCGTATTGTCGCCGGTAGTGCCCAGCCCGCGTATATTGAGGTTGACACCCTGTCCCGGCTCGAAATTGGTCTGCTGTATGATCAGATTGGGACTGGTTCCCTGGAGGGCCAGCAGGACATTGGTCACCGGTCTGTCCTCGATGGCCTTCTTGTTAATGGCGTCTACCGCTCCCGTGACCGAGAGCTTCTTCTGGGTGGCGTAGCCTACGACTATCACCTCGTTGAGGTCCTTGTTATCAGGATCCAGCCGGACCAGCCAGCTGCGTTTCCCGGAAAGCGGTATATCCTGTCGCAGGTAGCCGACGGAAGAAATGGACAGCGTGCCTGTCTTCAGGCTTTCTTCGGGGATACGCAGGGTCCACCGGCCGTCGTCTCTCGTGGTCGTGCCAAGGCTGGTGCCCGACAGCTGGATGCTGACCCCGGACAGCCCTTTTCCCGTGGCGTCTACGATACGGCCTTCGATGCTGATGTCTTCATTGGGTCTGGCAGTAACAGCGGGCTCTTCCTTGTGCGCCTCTTCTCCGCTACTGCCGCCTGCTAAAGGGCCGGCTTGCTTGACGGGCTTCAGGATTATCTTGTCGTTGACGAGCTCGAAGCCAATGCTCAGCGGCGTCAGCAGTTCGGCAAGCGCTTCGTTCAGGCTCTTTTCCTTTATCGAAACGCTGACCCTCCGCAGGGGGTTGATCTCGTCATTGGCGTATACGAATACATAGCTGGACTGTTTCTCGATCTTTTCGAGGACGGTGGACAGCTTTTCGTTCTTCACCTGCAAGGTGATCCGGCGATCCTGGGACTGGAAATGAGCGAGGTTCTTCAACGGTGAAGAGAATGCGGTTTGCGATCGCAGCGGAAAAACGCTCAGGAGCAGCCAGGCGGAGAGGCAACAGGTCAGAGAATAACGAGTCAACAGCCGTCGCGCGGCTGGGGTCGCTGTATGCATGGCAAACGTTTTAGATGGTGAATGCTAGTTGGTGAGCTGCCCGGCTTCAGCCGAGATCAGCAGTTCAGTATTGGTGATTTTATAGCTAAAATTCTTTGTTCTTGACAGATAGTACATGATCTCGTCCAGGGTATTGTTCTCGAACGCTCCGGTGAAGACGTAGGCCATGGGCGTACTGTCTACGAATACCACCTTCTTCCCGAAATTCCTTTCGAGCTCTATCGCGATCTGTTCCATCGTCATGCCCCGGAAAATAAGCTTGCCTTCGGTCCATGCCTTGTCTTCCTTGCTGGAGGTGGCGCTTGTATGCAGCTCTTCCTTTGTGAACGTATAGCTGGCTTTGTGATCGGCGGCGACGACTATGGTATCCTGTTTCTTGTGGAAGGATCGGTATTTCGGGATAAAGGCGATCCTGCCCGTGGCTACGGAGGTCTCGACGATCGGTTCGTTGTCGTAGGTGCGGACGTTGAATGAGGTCCCCAGCACCTTGACCGTGCCGTTGGCCAGGTGAATGACAAAGGGATGGTCCGGGCTTTTGATCACGTCGAAGAACGCTTCGCCGTTCAGATATATCTCGCGGCTTGCTCCCTTAAAGCTCTCCGGATACCTGATCTTGCTGTCGGCGTTCAGCCATATCTTGCTGCCGTCGGGCAGCTGGATGATGCTCTTGGTGCCTTTGGCGTTGTGCTTCTCCATCAGGGAGGCCAGGGGGTCATGGCTCCCGCCGTGGCGGAAGAGCAGCGCTGCAGTGGCGACCGCCATTAAGACCGCCGCAGCGGCCCAGAGCCAGCTGCGCCGGCGCCTCATCGGCACGACTTGCGAGGTCGTCGCGCCGGCCAGATCGAGGCTCGTGAGCACCTTTTTCAGGTTCTCTTCGACGGACGGGTGCATCCCGTCGTCGTGCCGGGACCAGAACTGTTCAAGGACCCTGTTCTTCTCGCCGGCTTCCGTGTCGTCGGATAGTCGCTCATGCAGCTCCTGCAGCTCGTCCGGCGTAGCCTCCCCGGATAGTTTCCGGGCCATTAATTCGATTATGCGGTCCTTATTCATGGTAGTATCTCGTCCAGTTATTAAGACAGGTAAACAGATCGTATTCCTTACAGCCGGAAAAAAGATTTTTCGATCACCTTATCGAGCTTTTTTATTGCCCTGAACAGCTGGGTCTCGACGGTCCGTGGCGAAATGTTCAGTATCTCCGCAACCTCCTTGTAGCGAAAACCCTCCTCCTTGATCAATTTAAAAACGGTGCGGCACTGGTCCGGCAGCTCGTCGATGGCCTGGTTCAGCCGGAAATAGACCTCTTTCCATTCCAGCTCCTTGCCGGGGTCGTTGACGTCGATCAGCTGCCCTTGAGCGTTGTCCGACTCTACAGCGACATGATAAGGCGAATAGCGTGAAAGGTAGTTGAGGGAATGATTACGGGCCGCTACGAACAGGTAGGTCTCCAGGTTTCGGATGCCGGCCAGCTCGTCCCGCCGGCGCCAGACCCTGATCATAACGTCGTTGACCAGCTCTTCGGCGACCTCCTTCTTGTGGACATATAAGATGGCGAAATTGAACAGACGGCCGAAGAACAGCCGGTACAGGTCCTCAAAAGCCTTTTGAGAGCCGCCGGCAATCAGCCGTTGCAGTTGCGTTAGTTGGTTATCGTCAATTTTCATTTGGCAATGCCTCTATTCTATAAGACAGGCAAGTTTATCTTTTTCCGTACAAGTTGCGGGGATTTTTTTTCAACCATGCGCTAAATTTTAGCAAAAACAATTCCCGCCCACCCGAGGAGACGCCGACATCTATTTTTGTCGTCAAAGACTCGAAAAAGTATATAGACCTGGATCTGCTGATGAACAAAGAAATGGGTAAGGATTGGAAAATTTTGATCAATCGTTAGTTAAATTTGGCCAATAATTGCTTACATGAAAAATTACGATCGCGTGGGGTTATACCGGGTTCCCTATAAGTGCGACTGGGAAAGCTAACCCTATGACATCATTGGATCCCTATACAGATGCGGAATTGATCGTTCTTCTGCAGAGCGGCAGCGAACCGGCGTTCACCGAACTATACCGGCGCCACTGGCGGTCCGTCTATCGCAACGCCATGCGCCTGCTGCGATCGGCGGCCGACGCGGAAGACGTGGTCCAGCAGGCCTTCGAATCCATCTGGAAAAGAAGGGCGCAGCTGCAGATACAAGGCAGTTTCGAAGCCTACCTGTTTGCAGCCGCCAGATATATTTCCATTGCAATTATCGAAAAGAACGCCGACCGGTATACCAGCATTTCCGACCTGTCAGACAGACTGGATCAGGCCGTCATCCCCGTAGTTGAATCTTCGATCGACGCCCAGCAGCTGGAGATCGTCATCACGCGCATCGTCGACACGCTCCCCAAAAAGATGCGGGACGTTTTCGTGCTGAGCAGGACAGGAACCCTTACCTATAGGCAAATCGCTGAAAAACTAAATATCTCGGAAGCTACTGTGAAGAAGCAGGTATATTATGCGCTAAAGATCATACGGCAGCAGCTGGGAGATTCTCTACCCCTGTTGATAGCGCTGAGCATCCTCTATTTCCTGCCGGAATAATTTTTTTAAAAAAAGAAGGGATCTTTCTACCACCAGTTTCCGATTCCGGATACATACAATATATGGCATCTTACGAAAGGGTAAAAGAGATACTAAAAAGATATCTACAGGGCAACTGCAGCGAAAGCGAAAAAGAGATCGTTGAGGCATGGTATCTGGACCAGGTGGATCGACCCGCATGGGATTTCAGCGCCGGCGAAGACATAGAGACCGGCGATAGGATACTGGCCGAGCTCAGGCGCCGGCTGCAGCTGACCGGGGAGGCCACCGTCGTCCGCATGCGTCCCCGAAGGGATTGGGTTGGATATGCTGCGGCCTGTATCCTTTTCATAGCCGTAGGGACGGGCGTTTGGTGGCTACAGCGGCAACGGCGAGATACCGCTCCGGCGGGACAGGCTGCCGTATTGCCGGCGGGCGATGTCGGACCAGGAGGCAACAAGGCTATTCTTACACTCGCCGATGGCCGAAAAATAGCGTTGGACAGCAGCGCGGGTGGCCTTATAGCACAACAGGGCGTCAGCTCGATCGTCCAGCGGACCAATGGTAGACTGGAATACCAGTCCTCCCCTAAAAACAGGACAGGGGCTTCATCCGATGCCGTCTACAATTCCCTGTCGACGCCAGCCGGCGGACAATACCAGCTGATCCTGCCCGATGGCTCGAAAGTCTGGCTGAACGCCCTGAGCACAATACGATACCCTTCTTCCTTCTCGGGGTCAGACCGGGTAGTCCAGCTCAACGGTGAAGCCTATTTCGAAGTGGCAAAGGACGAGTCCCGCCCATTCCGGGTGACCGCCCGCGACCTGAACGTCGAGGTGTTGGGAACAGCCTTCAACGTTAACAGCTATGAAGACGAACCCTCCATCCGCACCTCCCTGCTGCAGGGCTCCGTCAGGCTGGTGAGGGGCAATACCCGCCTGGTGCTCAGGGACGGGGAACAGGCGGAAACGGCAGGTCATGAAGACTTTGCCATTGTGCCGGGCGCGGACGTCGCGAAAGCAATAGCGTGGAAGAACGGCTCTTTCAGCTTTGACAATGACAATATCCAGACCGTCATGCGGCAGCTCGCCAAATGGTACGACGTAGAAATTCAATACCAGGGAGAGCCGACACACACGGTATTCGGCGGCACGATGCGCCGTACCCTCAGCCTGCAGCAGGTGCTGTCCGCGCTGAGCAGATACGACGTCCGATTTCAGCTGAAGGGCAGGACGCTCATAGTCTTGCACTGACCCTGTACTCTGCATTATATTGACCAATCATACTGCCATTTATGAAAAGAATTGCTTGTTTGTCACCTTGCCATTACATCAGGATCGTATTGCTGCTGACTGTCGTATCTGTGCTCAATATCGAGGCCAAAGCCAGATCGCAGGACATTACACTATCGGTCTCCAACTATTCCCTCAAGGACGTGCTGATAAAGATCGGTAGTCAGGCTTCCTTCGATGTGTTCTACGACGTCAATCTATTCAAGCTTTCCAGGCCGGTCACCCTTCACATAAAGAATACCCCTGTCCGGGCGGCGCTCGATCTCTGCTTCGAGGGCCAGCCGCTGGACTATTTTATACAGGGCAGCACGATCTTCGTGATCAGAAAGACGGCGCCTCCTGCCGGCGACGATCATCCAAACCCTCCGCCTCATGTCATAACCGGCAAAGTGATCAACGAAAAGAATGAACCGCTACCGGGTGTTACGGTTTGGCTCAAGGGCGGCAAAACCGGCACCCAGACCGACGACAAGGGAGAGTTTCACCTGGAAGTCCCCGACAAGCTGGCCGTCCTCGTGTTCACCTATGTCGGGTATACCAACCAGGAAATATCCGTCGGCGACAAGACCAGCTTGCGCGTCACGCTGGTTCCCTCAAGCAGTTCGCTGGACAATATAGTCGTGGTCGGGGTAGGCTATGGCTCGCTGCAGTCCAGGGAGGTCACCAGCGCGATATCGCACATCTCGGCAAAGGATATGCTTACTGGCGCCAACAATGATCCCCTGATGGGTATCCAGGGGAAGGTGCCCGGCCTCACAGTAGCCAATACAGCCGCCGCGGATCCCAATTCGGTCTCATCGCTGCAGCTGAGGGGCGTCTCTTCCCGGATCGGCGGGCTTTCACCGCTGTATGTGATCAACGGCGTGCCGGGCGGCAATATCGACAACATCAATCAGAACGACATCGAGTCTATCGACGTCCTGAAGGGCGGTGCGGCTTCCGCCATCTACGGCACGCGCGGCAGCAATGGCGTCGTCCTTATTACGACTAAAAAGGGGACTTCCCAGTCAGTGACGATGTATGACGGGTACACCGCCATGGACTTTGCTACCAATACCCTCAAGGTTCTCTCGCGCGACGAATTCCTCGCACATCAGCGCGGCTTTGATGCGGGCGGAAATACCGACTGGCTGAAGGCCGTCACGCGGAGACCCGATTTTTCCCAAAAGCACACGCTGCAGTTCTCCGGTGGATCGGACCGGGATAATTTCCTGGCGACGGCAGACTACCGTAATGCCAACGGGCTCGACCTCCGGGCATCCAAAAAGGAGTACGGCGCCCGGGTAAACCTCAATCATACGACAGCTAACCGGCTGTTCTCGGCCAGCATCACCGTCGCACCCCGCTATGCAAAGACCAACAAGGCTGACTACAACGAATTCAACTGGGCCCTGACGCTGAATCCAACCATCCCGATCTATGACAGTGTCGGAAATTACAAGTACATCAACGGAGGACTGTTTGCCGCCAATCCGGTAGAACAGGCCAAAAAGGTCCTCTGGCAGGAAGAGATCAAAGAGCTCGACATCAACGGCTCGTTCAAGCTCAATATCCTACCCAACCTCAATACCATTCTCACCATCGGAGAAGCCAGCTCTTCATTCAAGACCCTGAATTTCTCTCCCTCTACGCTGACCACGCAGATGCTCATCAATGGAGGTTCAGGTCGCAACAGCGCCAGCCAAAAACAGGAAGAGAACGACCAGAAAAGCCTCGAATGGGTCGCCAACTATTCCCTCAACGTTCAGAAGCACAATTTCCGGCTGCTGGGCGGCTACTCCTACCAGTACTTCAACTACCAGGAGTTCGACGCGACAAATGAAGGCATGCCATTCGACGCGCTGACCTGGAACAACCTCGGCTCAGGTCTCTATGACCAGCAGGATGGTGTCGTCAATATGGGCTCCAACCAGAATAGCAGCACGCTGATCGCCTTCTTCGGAAGGCTTACCTATGATTTTGACAAACGCTATTTCCTGACGGCAAGTCTCCGCCACGAAGGGTCCACGAAATTCGGGGACGGCAGGAAATGGGGCGATTTTCCCGCCATCAGCGCGGGCTGGATGCTGTCGGACGAGAAATTCATGCACTTCAAATGGCTCAACGAGCTGAAGATCCGGGGCGACTACGGCGTCACCGGCAACCAGGACTTCCCCAGCTATCAATCCCTGCTGACCTACGGAGGTTTTGGCTACTATCCCTATAACGGCACTACCTACCAGGTGTATGGACCGACCCAGAACGTCAACCCCTATCTTCGCTGGGAGAAAGCGATAAATTTCAACGCGGGTATAGACTTTGGCCTGTTCAACAATCGCCTGTCAGGCAGCATCAACTATTACAACCGCACCAACAAGGACCTGCTGGGCGCCTATAACGTACCTGTCCCCCCGAACCTCCAGGGCACGACCTATGTCAATGTCGGCACAATGAAGAATTCAGGTATAGAGGTCCAGCTGAACGCCTCGGTGGTCAGAACGAAGGATCTCCGCTATGACGTCGCCTTTGCCGGCAGCACCAACAGCAACAAATTCGTCTCTTTCTCCAACCAGCTATACAATGGCGGAACCTTCCAGGATGGCGTGGGCATGCCCGCACCCGGAAGCCCGGGCAATCTCCAGCGTCTGCAGGAGGGGGTCCGGGTCGGCAGCTTTTACAGTCTCCATGCCGCGGGCGTCGATAACACCGGGGCGCTGCAGGTTTATAACCAAAAGGGCCAGGTAGTGCCCGCTACGCAGGCCAACAACGGCGACCGCCGGTTTATCGGCAACGGCCTGCCCAAATTCATGGCGAGCCTGGGCAACTCCCTGCACTACAAGAACTGGGACCTGGGTGTATTCCTGAGGGGGAACTTTGGTTATAAGATATTCAATACGACAGCTTTCTATCTTGGTACTCCGGCACAGCAGATGAATGTGAACCTGCTGACCTCGGCCTACGACAGCAAAAGCAGGTATTCAAAGCTGACCAATCCCTCTACCGTAGCTATCTTATCCGACTATTTCCTGGAGCCGGGCGGATTTGTCAAGCTGGACAATGTCTCCCTGGGCTATACAAAGGAGCTCCACGTACAGTATATCCGGTCAGTACGGCTATACCTTACCGGCAGGAACCTCCACACGTTCACCAAATATACCGGCGGAGACCCCGACCTTGTCCCGATCACCGGTCTATGGCCGGGCGTCAACAACACCCTTTCCTATTATCCCTCGGCCCTGCAGCTGTTGCTTGGCCTCCAGGTGCATTTTTAAACCGGTAAATCATCAGCGATGCAAAAAACTATCATACCATCCATTGTCGTCATATTGTTGAGTTTCGGCTGTACCAGGCTGAAAGAAGTTCCATACAGCTCAATTACCGCGAGCCAGTTCCTGACCACCCGCAGCGCCGTCATCGAAGATTTCCTGAGACCTTTTGAACACGGCTACTGGAGCATACAGGGCAACGACGTCTATGCCGCGGAGGAAGACCCTACCGATGAGATCATGACGCCCAATCGCCAGGGCGACTGGCAGAACGGCGGGTATTTTCAACGGATGCACTACCATACCTGGGTTCCTACCGACGGCTTCTGCGACGGCGCCTGGACGGCCTTTTACCAGGGCGCGTCCCTGGCAACCAATTCCCTGGAGGATATGGAGACGATCACCAGCCCGGAGAAATTAGGCGTTTCGGCGACAGAGCTGGCCGACTTCAAGGCGGAGCTGCGGACCATGAGGGCCTGGTTCCACCTGAGAGCGCTGGATTTCTTCCGGAACATCGTGCTCGTCAAGGATGTCAAGACTACCACCACCGCCGGCAATCAGGTCTCGCCACAGGAAGCGTTCAATTTTATCGAATCCGAGCTAAAGGCCGCCATTCCGGACCTGCCGACCAATACCAGCCTGGGCGATAATGCCATCGGTCGCTGGACGCAGGCCGGCGCCGCCTCGCTGCTCGCGCGGCTTTATCTCAATTCCAAAGTATATACGGGCGTGGACCGTTATAGCAGCTGCGACTCCATCTGCACCAACATCATCAATGGGAAGTACGGGGCCTATACGCTGGCTACGCGCTGGGACGCGCCCTTTGACTTTACCAACAGCAAGTCCGGGTCAGAGGTCATATTTGGATTCCCGTCAACGCTGGGGCTTACCCACTGGCATTTTGGAGGCAATATGTACTACTGGAGCATGACCTATCAGGCTCCCCTCTATCTTGGGTTCTCGGACTGGGGCTCGGCCAATCCCGAATTTGCCCTGCAGCCCGGCCGCGACGTGGACAGTGTGGAATACACCTTCTCGCTGGGCAAGCCCTTTGTAAAATTTCAGCACTATCCGGACGACTACCGGCTGAAAGTCTACAAGAATCTTGGTAACAGCCGGCGGGAGGGAATGTTCCTCTATGGCTATCTTCCCTACACCAACGCAAATGGCGTACGGGATAGCGTTAGAGATGGCAAGGCCACCAACTATGTCCTGTTCATCCGCGACCAGGTAGGCTGGTTCCTGAATACCCGGCCCGGTACTCCTTTGGCAGACAAGCAATCGGATATGAACCATGCAGACTACGCCAGCGGTGTCAACCTCGTCAAGTATCCCTATTATCCCACGCCGGATCTCAACCGGATCACCCCTGCATACGCCGAGATCAGGCTGAGCGAGATATACTACACACTGGCAGAATGCAAATACAGGGCTGGCGACAAGGCAACCGCAGCAACCCTGCTGAATGCGGTACGCGTCCGCAACTATCCGGCGGGCTCTCCGAGCCTTTATAAGACCGACGGCAGCCAGCTCACCGACCAGGAGATGCTGGATGAATGGGGTAGGGAGTTCGTCGGGGAAGGGCGGCGAAGGACCGACCTGATCCGCTGGGATGTATTCAGTAAAGGCACGTGGTGGGACAAAAAGCCTGATGCAGATAATCATACGGAGGTATTCCCGATCGGACAAAATACAATGAACGTCAGTCCCCAGCTGAAGCAGAACCCGGGCTATTAGTACGCGATGCTAAGCTGGATGGAACCAGTCGGTGAAAGTTCGTCCCTGTCAGGAGATGCCGTTGGCGGCGCCATCTCCGGCAGGCCCCGATCAACGATGGATCGAATAAGCCACGGACAGCTCTTCCGAATTTGCCTCTACAAAGAAGGACTCGTCCTGGACCACGTCCACATAGCAGGCGTCCTTTATGTCCCCAAACTCCTTCTTGTCGCGGAAGGCGATCAGCGCCTCCTTGTTGATCTCGTAGGACGTGCGGACAAAGTCGGGGAATGCCTTCTTTAAGAGTTCGGTTACCGCGTCCCAGGTAAATTTCTTGTTCTTTATGAGTTTGGGATTGCCCGTTCTGAAGCCGATCTTCCCGTGAGTAAGCGCCAGACTTTTGCCCTTCCAGTTGTCCTTATATTGCTGGCCGTAGCTCTGAAGTAGATTAACCTGTTCGTCCATGGTCTCCCTCAGCCTTGCGACATCGCCCATGAACTTGTTGTCGATCTGTTGTTTCTCCTCTTCCATCCTGGACTCGATCAGCTTCAGCTGGGTATTACACTGTGCAAAGGCAGCCATCGCGTGTTCGGCCTCTTCGTGGGAAACGCTCGAAATAAGGATCATGCTGCAGGAACCAGCCTGTCTGAACAGAGGGCGTCAACTATACGCTATATTTACGTAAATTATGAAAACCATACTAGCCATTTACCCTGGTCTTTCTATCGCATGTTTCGTTCGGGCAGCAGTTTCCGGTACCACATCACCTATAGTAAGCCCTCTCACGAATACGCTCAAACAGTCATCGGTGTTGTAGCGATCAATGGCAAAAAAGTCTGGGGAACCGACGGTGAGATGCCCAAAACCGAGTATAAGTCGATCGTCGTCAATTTTGGCGCCCGACAGCTGATCGTTCCCCATGCCGCTTTCGAAGACCTGTTCCAGCCGACGATCTGGAATACAAAAGTGAACTACGACCGGAAGAATGATATCTTATACATCGTATCCGAGAACAGCGATGGGGCGGGAGCCTATGAGATATACATCGCCTATGGCGACTAGCTATTGAAAATGAATGTTTTCCTGGTTCTTCGACCGTTTTTTTGCGCTCAAACGTCTAAAAGGAAAACAAATCAAAATGACGAACTTAAAAGACAAAGTAGCTGCCGTATTTGCAGCTTCCGGAGCGATCTCCAGCGCAGTCGCTCAAGCCTTCGCCCGTCACGGCGCCAAAGTCTATGTTTCCGGCAGGGATATCAAAAAGGTCAGGGCACTTGCCGACGAGATCAAGAGGAGTGGGGGAGTGGCGATACCCGCAAAAGTGGATGCCATGAATGAGGCGGAGATCGGCCAGTTCCTCGGACAGATAGTGGCCGATAACAAAAGGCTGGACATCGTTTTCAATGGCATCGGTCTGACCGGCGATGACTACGGCAGCGATATCCCTGCTACGGACCTTCCATTCGTCAAATTTATGGCGGCATTCGAGGCCCACTGCGGCTCGCAGTTCCTTACCGCGAGGGCCGCGGCGAAGTACATGATCAGCAGCGGCAGCGGGGGAACTATCCTGACCCTTACGGCCGCCTTGTCGAGGGGGAAGTTCCCGAACAGGTCGGGCCTTGCCGTCGCCTGCACCGCTATCGAGGGGCTCACCCGGTCGCTGGCCGCCGAGTTCGGAAAGCACGAGATCAAGGTGATCTGCCTGAATGCTACGGCGCTGGCGGATACGCCAAGGATCCAGGAGTCCTTCCAGAAATATGCAAAGTCTGCAGGGGTAGCTCCTGAGGTAATTGCCGCCACTCTGACGCAGCAGAACCTTTTGAAGACGTCCGTAACGCTGCAGCAGGTGGCGGAGACCGCGGCATTTCTCGTTTCCGACAGCGGGGTTACCTTTAACAGTCATATCGTCGACGCAGACGGCGGAAAATTCAACGTGATCTGATAATTATGGACAAGCAACAACTAATGAAAAAAGCCCTGGAAGGAGATATCCACTCTTTCCAGGCCCTATTTGCGGAATTTCAGGGTCAGCTGAAATCATTTCTGTATCGCCTTCTTGCGGACCGGAATGACGTGGACGACCTGACGCACGACACCTTCATACGAGCATACGACAAGATCGCGACCTTCAACCAGGAGTCCTCCCTCAAGACCTGGGTATTCAAGATCGCGACCAGCCTGGCTTACGACCTGTTGAGGAAACGGCAGCGATGGACGGCAGATGCGCAGGAGATCGGAAAACAATACAATCTGGACCACCCCGACCTGAGGCAGGCCTGCCGGATCGTACATGCTACGTCACCTGCTGGCGCTTATGAGATAAAGGAGCATATCGACTTTTGTTTTATCTGTATCTCGAAGACCCTGCCGGTGGAGAACCAGGTCTCGCTGATCCTGAAAGATATCTATGATTTCTCCGTGCACGACATCTGTCAGATACTGGAAAAGACGGAGGGTGTTGTGAAGCATCTCCTGATCGACGCACGAAAGACGATGATGGATATCTTTGACAACCGATGTGCATTGATCAACAAGAATGGCACCTGTCATCAGTGCAGCGAGCTCAACGGCATATACAATCCTAAACAGGATCAGCAACAGGAATTGATGAAGCTCGACCTGGTCAGGGGGTCGAAGAAGTTCCACCGTGAAAAATTATTTGAGCTGAGGACCGAGCTGGTGAAGGCGATCGACCTCCAGCACGGCGTTGGCTCGGACCTCAACGAGATGCTTTTCAGGGTCACCAGGGTGGCTATCGGTGAAATAGATAAGGTATGAAGACGCCTTTCTGCATGTTGCTCGCGCTTGCCTGGTGGGGCTGCGCGCAGGCTCAGACGGTCCTGGCGGAAGCGAGACGATCGATCGCAGAGAGTCATCGCCTCTATTTCCAGGCCCTCTCCAGCGGCGACTCTGCCCTCTTTATCGACCGCTATGCGAAGGACTGCTGGATCATGCCGCCTAACGCCTCGGCGCTTTGCGGAGAGGGAGCGCCGCTCGATCTCTTCCGGGAGGAGTATTACACGAAGGGCGTCCGGAACGGCCGTTTCATAACCACGGATATTTTTGGCGATACCGGCGAGTTTGTGACCGAGGTCGGCTTTTTTCAATTGTTCGATGCCGGCAGTACGATGATCGACAACGGAAAATTCCTGGTGCTCTGGAAAAAGACTGCGGCCGGCTGGAAGATGTTCCGGGATTCGTTCAGCAGCGACAGGGATAAATAGATCGTAAATAATTTTTGTATATTACCGGACATACCCGAAAATGAAAAGAAATATCGATCCTGTTGCCGGCCAGACGTACCTGATAGCATTGAAAAGGTTCAGCCTCAAAGAAAGTATCCTTGTCGCGGCATATTTCTTCCTGCTGTTTTCCCTGCTTCATCTGCAATACGACGAGATCAGACTATGGGTATTTCTTTATCCCGTGATCTGAATCAGTGTTCTTTTTGTTGACAGTGATTTTCAACTATTTGAGGAGCGATCTCTTACAAAACATTTCAAGTGGGTGACAGAATATAACGAACCACCGGTTGACAAAGCCAAATGGATGGAAGCCGGACATTGACCAGCGGAGGGCCGCTGCTGATCTATTTGCCAAAAGAGCTGGCCGACTGCCGGTTTCGGCGCCTTCCAGGTACGGCGTTTTGCCGCTGGAACAAAAAAAATTGGAGCGGATATTTATTCGGTAGTAACTTATACTGCTAACTGTTTACTTCATCGCCAAAACCATGTTAAATGCCAACGCTAACCATTACCAGGTATCCAGCAATACTCTTGCTGGCCCTCTCCACCATTTCATCCCACAGCCAGACTGTCACCACTCCCAGGACTCCCAGCCCCGCGGCGACAATCTCACAGACCATCGGGATCTCAACTGTCACCGTAAATTATTCGAGACCCTCCGTCAAGGGTAGAAAAATATGGGGTGATCTCGTGCCCTATGGCTGGAACAAACAGGGGTTTGGGAGTGGGGGCGACGCCCCCTGGCGCGCTGGCGCCAACGAGAATACGGTCCTGCGGCTGTCTCACCCCGCCACGATCGAAGGTCAGTCTGTGCCCGCAGGAGACTATGGTCTATTCTTTATCGTCAATCAGGACAATACCGGGGAGGTCATCCTCTCAAAGGATAGCAGGTCCTGGGGCAGCTTCTGGTATGACCCCCAGCACGATCAGATGAGGGCTAAGATCACGCTTCGTCCGATCCCGATGACGGAGATGTTGACCTATGAGTTCCAGAATATCAGCAGGAACTCTGCCGAGCTGGCGCTCAACTGGGAAAAGATGCAGTTCCCCGTCAAGATCGAATTTGCCGTCGACGATATCGTGCTGGCCAATGCGGCAGAAGAGCTGAAAGGCCCCACGGGCTTTGGCTGGCAGGGGTATGCGAGCGCGGCTAATTATGCCGTCCAGAACAAGGTCGGCTACGACAAGGCCCTGGCATGGATCGATCAGGCCATTGCAATCAATTCCAATTTTACCACTTTAAAGGTCAAGGCGGATATTCTCGACGCAACCGGCAAAAAGGCCGAATCGGAGATCCTGATGAAGGACGCAGTTGCAGTCGCTACGGAGAACGAACTCAACCAGTACGGCTATCAGCTGCTAGGTAGCAACCAGCAGGATAAGGCGATCGAGGTCTTCCTCCTCAATACGCAGCGTCACCCCAAAAGCCCCAATGCTTTCGACAGCCTTGGCGAAGGCTATGCCATCAAGGGCGACAAGAAGAACGCTATTATCAATTTCAAAAAATCGCTGAGCATGAACCCTCCCGCCAATGTAAAGGCGAATTCCGAAAAATACCTGAGACAGCTGGGCGCGATGTAGTGATTTTCGTAAATTACGGAATAACTCTTGTCATATGACCAGCTATGACGCCATTGTCATCGGTTCGGGTATCAGCGGAGGCTGGGCGGCAAAAGAGCTTTGTGAGCACGGTCTGCAAACCCTGCTACTCGAGCGTGGCCGGCCAGTAGAGCACCTGAAAGACTATCCAACGGCCACAAAGAACCCCTGGGATTTTCCGCATCGCGGCCGGCCGCCGCGCCAGACGCTGGAAGATAATCCCGTCGTTGCCCGTTGCTATGCATTTGGCGAAGCGACCCAGCATTTTTTTGTGAAAGACAAAGAGCACCCTTATCTGCAGGAGAAGCCATTCGACTGGATTAGGGGCTATCAGGTGGGCGGAAAATCGCTGCTTTGGGCCAGGCAGACGCAACGATGGAGTCCCTTCGAATTCGAGGGACCTGCCCGCGACGGTTTCGCGGTACCCTGGCCTATCGGCTATCAGGACCTGGCTCCCTGGTATAGCCACGTCGAAAAGTTTGCGGGTATCAGCGGCAATAAGGACAACCTGCCACAGCTGCCGGACGGCGAATTTCTTCCGCCCTGGGAGATGAACTGCGCAGAGAAGCACATCAGCGAAAAGATCATGCAGCGGTATCCCGACCGGCCGGTGATCATCGGACGCTGTGCGCATCTTACAAAACCCCAGCCGATCCACCTCGAGCAGGGCAGGGGACAATGCCAGGCCCGGAACCTTTGCGAGCGGGGCTGTCCCTTCGGCGGCTATTTCAACTCGAACTCAACGACCATTCCGTGGGCCCAACGCACTGGCAGACTAACGCTGAAGCCCTTCAGCGTCGTGCATTCGATCCTTTATGATGAATCAAAAGGCAGGGCATCGGGGGTCCGCGTGATCGATACGAATACAAAAGCGGTGACCGAATACCAGGCGCGCATCATATTCGTTAATGCTGCCTGTCTCAATACCAACCTGATCCTCCTGAACTCGCAATCACGCAGGTTCCCCCATGGCCTTGGCAATGACAACGGTCTTCTCGGGCACTATATCGCTTTTCACAACTATCGCGGCAATATAAGCGCACAGTTCGACGGCTTTCCCAATGGCTATTACTACGGCAGGCGTCCTACGGAGGTATTCATCCCCTCATTCCGCAATCTTCGGAAAGACGAGGGGCTCGGCTTCCGTCGCGGATATATGAGCTATTTTTCGGCGTCGCGCCCCGCCTCCTGGCAGAATGAGGACGCCACGGGAATAGGCGGTGCCTGGAAGGATTCGATCACAGAGCCAGGTCTCTGGAGCATTGAAATGGGTATGCAGGGAGAGACCATTCCCAAGTTCGGGAATCATGTACGCCTGAGCCCTGACCTTAAGGACCCCTGGGGCATTCCCCAACTGGTCACCTCTGTTGCATATGATGACAACGACGACAGGATGGCGGCGGACTTCGTCCAACAGGGATCGGAAATGCTGGCGGCGGCCGGCTGCACCAATATTGCCGGCTTCAACAACCACCAGAACCCTGGCCTCGATATTCATGAAATGGGCGGGGTTCGTATGGGCAAAGACCCCAAAACCTCACTTCTCAATGAATGGAACCAGCTGCACGAATGCAAGAATGTATTCGTCACCGATGGCGCCTGTATGACATCGACCGGCAACCAAAACCCCTCTATAACGTTCATGGCCCTGACCGCCCGCGCAGCGAATTACGCGGTTGAACAGCTGAAAAAGCAGAACCTGTAACGGGCGGTCCATTTCATCCCTATTTTGCCCTATTCCACCACATATTTGTGGAATTCGTCGAATTTTTAGTCTGATCTTCAGAGATAGGCCCTAAATTTATTCTATCGGCTATCAAAATAACCTTTTACCATGAAAATCCTTTTCGGTTTGCTCGCTGCCTGTTTCCTCCTATCCCCTTGCAGCGCAAGACCACCCGGATACCCCCGATCTTTTCTGTTCCAGTATGATAACGTGCTCGGTACATCGATGGAGCTGAAGGTCTTTACTGCTTCACGATCAGCATCCTCCCGGGCCGAGGCCGCCGTCCTGCAGGAAATATCGCGGCTTTCGGCTATCCTCAGCGGTTACGATGCCAACAGCGAGTTCAGCCGCTGGCTTCGGACGCAAGGCACGCCCGTCAGGGTTTCGCCAGAGCTGTATGAAGTTCTGGCCCTCTTCGATCAGTGGCGGATAATGACCGATGGTGCGCTCGATGCTTCGGCCGAAGTCGTCACCAGGTGCTGGCGACAGGCCGCCACCCGGCAATGCCTGCCGACAAACGAAGAGCTCGCCGTGGCAATTGCACAGGTCCGGGAACAGCACTGGCGCCTGGACCCCGCAAATCATACCGCGACCCATCTCAGCACCGTCCCCCTGATGCTCAACTCCTTTGCCAAAAGCTATATCATCAAGCACGCCGCCGACGCCGGTCTGGCCGCTGCCAGCGCGAACGCCATCGTGGTCAATATCGGCGGTGATCTGGTCATCGCCGGCAATCATACCGAAGAGGTCCTTGTCAGCGATCCGCGATCGGATGCCGAAAATGACATTCCCCTGGACCGCCTCCGCCTGAACAACAGGGCCGTTGCAACCAGCGGTAGCTACCGGCGTGGCGAGCTGATCAACGGCAGGTGGTATTCCCATATCGTAGATCCGAGGACGGGCCTGCCGGCTGGCGGGGTATTGAGCGCAACGGTGATCGCGGCGAACGCGACCGATGCCGGAGCGCTGGCCACCGCCTTCAATGTCATGGATACGCAAGAAAGCGTAAAGCTTGCCGCAAGCCTTCCCGGCGTCGACTACCTGATCATCACCAGCGATGGCAGAAGACTGGAAAGCCCGGGATGGAAGCAGATGGGATCGCCTGCCACAAGCGCGTCGCAGAGCGCGCAGCCCACCGCAGACTACGAGCTCCTGGTCAGTCTCGAGATCAGCCTTCAGCAGGGTTTTGCCAAGCGGCCCTACCTGGCGGCCTGGGTGGAGGACGAGAACCACGCGCCGGTCCGCACGTTCGCGCTTTGGCATGGGCCCGAACGATATCTGCCCGAGCTCAGGTCCTGGTATCTCAAATATCGCGGTCGCTATGATGCCGATAAGAGTTTTGCAGCCTCGGTCACCAGCGCCACCAGGTCTGCCGGAAAATATACGTTGAAATGGGATGGCAAAGACGACCAGGGCGCCCCTGTCAAACCAGGAAAATACGTTGTCAAGATCGAAGTATCGCGTGAGCACGGGACCTATCAGCTGATGCGTCAGGAGCTCGAATGGAACGACACTCCTCAAAAATATACGCTCAATGGCAACACCGAGGTCGCCGGTCTCTCGCTGGACTACAGAAAAAAGACCAATGAAAATTGACAGGCCGGTCTTGCGACGGAAGACCGCGATGCTGGCCCGGTGGCTTCATATATACCTGAGCATGGTCAGCTTTGCCGTAGTCTTTTTCTTTGCCGCAACTGGGTTAACGCTCAACCATGCGGACAAATTCGGTGACGAGGTAAAGACGGTGCAATCGAAAGGAACCATGAACCCGGCCTGGGTGAAAGGCCCCGATACGACGACTGTAGCCCGGCCCGAGATCATCGCCTATCTGCGCAAGGCTAACCGCCTGAAAGGTGAGCTTAGCGATTTCCGGATCGATGACTCTCAGATAGGGGTATCCTTTAAAGGCCCCGGCTATGCGGCCGACGCATTTATCAGCAGGGCAACGGGAGATTACGATCTGACGATAACAAGGGCAGGGTTTGTCGGGGTCATCAACGATCTCCACAAAGGGCGGGACACGGGCCATTCCTGGTCGGTCTTTATCGACGTCTGTGCACTCTTGCTGGTCCTGGTTTCCGTGACCGGCTTCACCCTGATCTTTTATCTGAAAAAGAAAAGACTCAGCGGACTCGCCGTTGCAGTTTTCGGGCTGCTCATCGCCTGGCTGGTATACCGGATATGGGTAAAATAATTTTTTTAACGCCAAATAAAAACACCTTTCAAAATGAAAAATATAGTATTGCTGATCGCTGTTTTATACGCATTTTTATCCGGCGGCCGCCTGCAGGCACAGACGCAGCTGACTGAACAACAATGGAAGGCATTGGACGGCTATTTCCAGTCGTCCCAGAACAAAGACATGGTGGTCAGGTTTACCCCAGGCGAGGGCGTCCTGCTTGCCAGGCTGATGTGGAATAATAATGAGGTACACCTGACACCTGAGTCGGATATTGCTTTTACCAGCAAAGAGGCGGGCGACGAGGGACCTATCCATATCGTATTCCACAAGGATTCCGTCACCGGGATCGCGGACAAGGTGGACGTAGCCCGCAACGGCCAGTGGGTCCGCATTAAAGATTATCACCCGGTTGAAAAAAAGGAAATGCCTCACAGCCCCGAACAGCTAAAGGCCTTTGAGGGCCTCTATCAGATGCAGGGCGAAACCCCCAGGTATATACAGTTCACGGTAAAAGGCAATGAGCTGATCCTCAAACAGCACTGGGACGACGCGCGCGAAATTCCGTTCGTTCCGGAATCCGAACTCAACTTTTTCACCAGACAGATACCCCAATTCACGCTTGCCTTCACACGCGACCAGCAGGGCAATATCACACAGGCACTTGCTTTCGGGCGAGACCTGTGGGTGAAGACGAAAAAACCGTCCCTTAACTCCGCCCAGCTAAAGGCTTATGAAGGACAATTCCAGTCCGCCGACGACCCCGACAACCAGGTCCGGCTGGTGGCTACGTCCAACGGTCTCAGGCTTATCCAGCTATGGGACAAAAAAGAGGTAGATCTGCAGCCGCTCACTGACACTTATTTCTACAAGGCAGACCCGTTCTTTCCGCTGCAGATCACGATGGGTTCCGATGGGAAAGTAAAAAGTCTTTTGCTGCTGGGCACGCAACGGTTCAACCCGGTTGCGCACTGACGATAACGCCGTGCGGCGCCGCTACTTCTCCGAATGCAGTCCGATCAGGTTTCCTTCCGTATCCTCTATCAGGGCGATAAATCCAAACTCGCCGATATTCAGCTTCGGGCGGATTATTTTGCCGCCGGCGGCTTCGACACGGCCTAGCTCCTGGTTGATCTCCTCGGAGGCAAAATATACCAGCACACCGCCGTAGCCGGGTTTTGCCTGCTCGATCTTTACCAGCGCGCCGCCGGCGCCGCCCGCTTTTTCACTACTGGGGAAAGTGGCGTATCTCATATCTGCATGTCTGTCGTTACTCATCGGCAGTTCTGTCAGCTCGTAGTTGAATACGATTGTATAAAAGGTCTTTGCCCTGTCAAAGTCCGCGGCATAAATTTCAAACCAGTTGATCATAGTTTTTATTTCCAAAATTACCGGCCGGAGATCAGGGAAAATTGTAAAAAACCGACACCGCTACGATTCCCACTCAGGGAAGCCGGGCATCCGTTCAATGGCCTTGCGCAGGTAGGCGCCGGGAGCCACACCCGAGAACAGCCGAAAATCACGGATAAAATGGGACTGGTCGAAGTAGCCAAGCGAATGCGCAATATCGGTGAGCGAACGAAACCCGCGGCTGCTGGCGCCGCCTGTCCTGCCGCTGTAATCCCGTCGCAGCAGCGCGAGCGCCGCCTGAAAACGAATGATGCGGGTATACATTACCGGTGTAATTCCGATATGGGCAAGAAAAGCCGCTCAAGCGAGCGCTCGGATATATTAAGATCAGATTGTACCTGGGACAGTTTTTTTCCTCGCTGCAGTTCTGCCAGCGCGTAGTTCAGCCGGTTATTCCCAGAGTCATGACGATGCGCCTGCTCCTCCAGGAATGCAGCCAAACAGGCGACCTTTTGATGCACCGAGCCGCAGTCCGGCAGCCGTTCGGTCAGCGACGTTTTAACAAGATTCCCAATGAAAGTATTTTTATGTGTCAGCTCATGTGCGTCGATCCCAAACAGGGACTTGATCGCCGCGGGCCTGAAACTAACACCAATGTTGCGAAAACTACCGTTCATTTGCAACTGCCCCGCTCTTGTCGCCTGACCGAAAACAAATAATTGCGGCAGCCGCTCGCCCTCAAAACCGCTGATCGCTGGCGGGCTCTCCAGGAAGATAAGTCCCGGGTGGCCGTTAGACATGACGGTGAAGGTCCTTTGTTGACAGTCACTACCATGCCCCTCCAGCGCCCAGAAATGGGTGACGTAGTCTTTCAGAGAAGGAGGTGGTGTAAATATATGGTAGTTCATTATCGAAAACTTGCCGACGCCAAAAATACAAACGATTTAAAAACAATATGTTATATCAATTCTCATCTCACAACTAGTATAAAAGCTGCCATAAATTTGCTAACTTTACATTCTAAAGTTACTTGAAATCATGGCGGTTGAACAACCACATAATCAAAAAAGCAACCCTGCGACTGCACCGATTAAGCGCTCTGAAAAAGAGCGCCTGATCGAAAATGTCTATCGCCCTGACATCGAAAAGTTGCACCTCTTCACGCAAATGCTACGCGTGAACACTTTATTTAAGAAGGCAAAAGTTATCCATAAATAATCGCTATGGATGTTTTAAATGAAGGACTTATTAAATTTTGGCAAGTTCTAAATGAGAATAAGGTAAGATATATTATGGTCGGCGGCTTTGCCACCAGATTTCATGGGTTCAACAGAAATACAGACGATTTGGATATGTGGCTGGAAGATACCGCTGACAACAGGAAAAGGCTAAGGATTTCATTTCAATTATTGGGCTATGGAGATTTTTCGTCTCTCGAAACTATGCAATTTGTGCCAGGCTTTTCGTCGATCAGGATTGTCGGAGGCATAGAATTGGATATTATGAGTAAAATGAAGGGGCTGGAAGACTATAGTTTCGAGGAGTGTTTGGAAATGGCCTCAGTTGCCGACCTGGAAGGTGTTCACGTTCCTTTCTTACACATCAATCACCTGATTCAAAACAAAAAAGTCGTCAATCGACCTAAGGATCAGGTAGACGTTATTGAACTGGAAAAAATTCGCAAACTCAGAGAGGGAAATACAGAATAAAATGCGGCCGACGATTTGCTTGTCCTCGTCTCTCGGTAGCTCAGTCCTTCTTCTTACCCAGCTTTTCTATATTCTCGACCCGCTCGAGGAGCAGGGCCCGCGACGCCTCGTCGAGGTAGATATCGCGGCTGAAAATAAGAGCGGTTTGAGAACTGACGAGGCCGTTGCCGCACATCCCTGGACGGATACCAGGACAGCCGACTTAATGCTGGCCGGCAGCAACCTTTCCAGGTTGCCGTAGTCGATCCGACGGCCGACAGTAACCGGAGCATTAGCTGTACAGTAAATCGTAATTTTCTGCGCCTGTGCAAAAGAAGCGAGGGATAATAAGACCAGAGTAGCGCCCAATAGGATCGTTCTCATTTTTTTATTCTAATATACTCCACGAACAGGGGTGATCGGAATTAAAATGCATTAATTAACATTTGGCGCCGCGCCGACGCGACCGGATCACCCGGACAGGATATTAAAAAGCGGTATAACGTTGAGCCACGTTGCCGAAACCGCCGCATTCCTGGTATCAGACCACGGTATCACTTTTGTCGATATAGATGAAGGAAGATTCAATGTGATTTGATAACTTGTAGAATGAAGCGACGCAAATTCCTGCAAAATACACTTACCGCCGGCGCCGGCCTGATCTTATCTCCCAATATAACCACGCCCACATCTAAAAAGGTGATCGTTGCCGGCGCCGGTATCACCGGCCTCTGCTGCGCCTACGAATTAATGAAGGCAGGGCACGACGTCACGGTTCTCGAGGCTTCGGGACGTTGCGGAGGCCATGTCTTCACCGGCCGCGAGGGCCTGTCCGATGGGCTTTACGCTGACTATGGCGCCGACCATATCACGAAACCGGGCTATGAGTACTTTTTCGGGTACGTACAGGAGTTTGGCCTGACCGCGATCCCCTACCCAAATGCGGAGAACTCGGAGCATGCCTATGACAAGGATAAGCTGAAGGTCATCGACGGGAAATTCTATACGGTGCAGAATCTGCAGGACCCCGTCATCCTAAAGGGTCTCGGGTTCAGCCAGCAGGAGGCGGAGTTCCTGTCGCAGCACCCGATGCACGAATTCCCTGCCTTCTTCCTGAAAAAATATGTGGATCGATTTACCGATCCCTTCCAGCCCTTTGGCGTCGGCTATGACGAATATGACAGGATCGCGATCGCCGAGGTCTATAAAAAGGAAGGCGCTTCGGCAACAGCGCTACGCTTCCTTGGAGGCAAGTATACCAACGCCCTCTACTACCTCTGGCGGCTTTCGATCATGTATTCGCGTGGTATCCCATTATCAGAGGGTGAGACCTTTCGCTTGCAGGATGGCAACGAACAGCTGCCCATTGCGTTCGCCAAACATCTGGGCGACAGGGTCAGGCTCAAACACCCCATAACCGCCATCCACAACAGTACGACCGGCGTGACGGTCAGATGCCGGTCAGTAGCCAGACAACGAGAGCTGAAACTTTCGGCCGACGTGCTGGTCAACTGCATCAGCCTGCCCGTTTTTCAGAGCATTCCCATTACGCCTGCACTGTCCCCGGCCAAGCAATACGTCGTCGATCACCTCAAATACTCTTCCCACCCCTTTTATGTGTTCGAAGCCACGTCTAAATTCTGGCTCGACGAAGGCATCCCCAGCATCAATATGGAATTCGAGCACCCGCTGATCAATTCTATCTGGCTGCAGGCTGCCGACGAAGACAGCGGACACGTCGTCCTGAAGGCCTTCGGCCCCAGCGGATTCCCGGCACAGCAGGTCCTGAAGGCATTCCGCGAGGTCTATCCCGGTAAGAAGGATACGATCGTCCAGGCCCTGACCCTGGACTGGTCAAAGGACAAATATGCCCCCGTTTGCGAGATGGAGCCGTTCCCCATCGGCGAAATGCACAAATTCTGGCCGCAGGTGCTGCAGTCGGACGGCCGCATCTACTTTGCCGGCACCTATGCGGACAATATGAGCCGCGGCATGGAGTCCTGTCTCCGCAGCGCGCGACGGGTCGCCGGGGAGATCGATAAATTGTAAGTCTTATCTAGCTATCAAGGTAATCAAGCACTTATGGAAAAGGATATTTGATAATGTCTGTTTTTTTCCTTAAATTATAGGAGAATATCAAATTCATCCGGCTCCAGGCCGCCCGCCGTACAGCAGCTTCAATTGGAATCTTTCGATTATTAACCAAAATTAATCATCATGAGAAAGTTTCTCTTGCTTGCTGCCCTTCTATTGCCTATGCTGGCATTACCATTCTCCTTATGGGCACAGCTCACTGTCACCGGCGCAGTCACCGACTCAAAGAACAATCCTCTCCCCGGAGCAACCGTCAATCTGAAAAACAGCAACCTTTCCACGACTTCGGACCTCGGAGGAAAATTCTCTCTGACCATTCCCGGCAACAAAGGAGTGATCGTAATCTCTTACATCGGATTCAGTCCCCAGACCTTCAACGTCGATGCCAACAATAAGGCCCTGTCTGTCACACTGACCGAAGAAGCCGGAAAGATGGAGGAAGTGATCGTAAGTGGCCTGGCTACCTCCATCAAACGGTCGAACCTTGCCAATTCGGTTGCCTCCATATCCAGTAAAGAGCTGATCGGGACGACCACCCAGGAGACGGTTGATGGCGCGCTATATGGAAAATTTACCGGAGCGAATGTCTCCGCCAATTCCGGCGCCCCAGGTGGCGGGATATCGGTTAAGCTGAGAGGCATCACTTCTATAGTAGCCAATTCTCAACCCCTGTTTATAGTAGACGGTGTTTACTATGATAATTCGTCAATTAACGCCGGATTGAACGTCATCTCAAAAGCCGCCGGCCAGGGCAATAATAATTTCCAGGATAATCCCTCCAACCGGATCGCGGACCTTGATCCGGAAGACATCGACCGGATCGAGATCTTGAAAGGAGCTTCCGCAGCCGCCATATATGGCTCAAAAGCCGCCGGTGGTGTCGTTATTATTACGACCAAAAGAGGCATCAGAGGTGCCCCCAGGGTTGAAATAGGGGAGACGATCGGAGAACAGTACCAGCTGCGTAAATTAGGCCAGCGCAGCTGGGACACTGCAAAGGTCAGAAGTGCGTTCGGGGATGCCGGTTTGGCGATCTATAATGCCAATAATGGAAAGACCTATAACTACGAAGATGAATTATATGGCCGCCACGGGATAATGAACAATACCCGGCTGGACGTCAGCGGCGGCAGCGATAGAACAACCTATTATGCAGGGGTGACCTATAAAAATGACCATGGCATCGTAAAACATACGGGCTACCAGAAAACCTCGTACAGGATCAACCTGGATCAGAAAGTCACCAACACCATTGATCTCTCTTTAAATGCCAACTATGTGGAATCCCGATCGGACCGGGGATTCTTTAATAATGACAATACGAGCACGACCCTCGGTGTCTCGTTCGTCAGCACGCCCAGCTGGGTAAGCCTCTATCCCGACGCCAATGGGAATTACCCCAATAACCCCGTCGCCCCTTCCAATTTTATCCAGACCAGGGACCTCATCACCAATAGAGAAAATGTGAACAGGACCTTGCTGGGAGGTTCGGTCACCTGGCGGATCGTCAATTCGGAAAAACACAGCCTGAAAGTCACGGCCAGAGGAGGTATCGATTATTATACGCTGGCAACGACCGCTATCTTCCCCAAAGAGCTGCAGTTCGAGAAAGGCGGTAACGGCACGAATGGCGCTTCAATTTTCGGGACGACGCTTTCGAAAAATTCGAACATCAGTGCCTTTGTCGTTTATGACTTCAAACCGGCTACTTCCATGAGCTTCCGCACACAGGCCGGTATAACGTATGAAAAGATCGACCAGAATACAGTGGTGAGCACCGCCACCCAATTGATAGGTACCCAGACCAATCTGAACCAGGCCGGAGCTATCCAGGCTGCACAGAACAAGATCATCCAAAAAGACCGGGGCTTCTTTGTCCAGGAAGAATTTAACTACATGGACATTGTGATCTTAACCGGGGGACTAAGGGGTGACAAGTCCAGCCGCAATGGCGACGCCGATAAATTATATTATTACCCCAAAGTGTCCGGGGCGATCAATATCCACAATCTGCCAGACTGGAGCTTCAGCGGGCTGAACCAGCTAAAGTTGAGGGCTGCCTATGGTCAGGCCGGTAATTTCGCCCCTTTCGGGGCTATCTATACGCCCCTGGTACCCGTGATCTTTAATGGCTCGACAGGGTCCCTGATCGGCCTCACACAGGGTAATCAAAGCCTTGGCCCGGAAAGGCAAAAAGAGCTGGAATTCGGACTCGATTTCGGCATTCTGAAGAACAGGGTGACATTTGAAGGCACCTATTACATCAGGACGGTGGACGACCTCTTGTTGAACGTGCAGGTCCCTGCCTCATCGGGTTTTTCCCTCGCATGGAAAAATGTCGCTGCTATCCGGAACAATGGTATTGAATTGGGCTTGAATGCGCTCCCCGTGGTCTCCAATGACTGGAAATGGAATATGCAGGTCCGGTTCTGGAAGAACAAGGCTAAAGTCACCAGGCTGGACGTACCTGCTTTCAATACCGGCGCTTTCGGGGCTACCCTGGGGACCTATCGGATACAAAAAGGGCAAAGCCCGACGATGCTTGTCGGAATAGCAGGCCCAAATGAATCAAAGGATGCGGAATCCGGACTGCATACATTCGGCGACGCCGAACCCGATTTTCAACTTTCGTGTGGTAATACCGTGACCTGGAAAAATTTTGAATTCACGGTCCTGGTGCACTGGAAGAAAGGCGGCGACAATATCAATCTAACGACCCTGCTGAGTGATATATTCGGGACTTCGCCTGACTTTGACAAGAGATCGCTGGACCCAACAGGACAGGTGGCCAATGGGCCCTATCGCCTGTCCCAGCTGGGGGTGTCAGCCCGTACATGGATAGAAGACGCTTCCTATTTCCGTGTTCGCGAGATGGGGCTTAGCTACAGGCTACCCAAGGGTTTGATCAAAGGAATATCGCTCATCAGGGTAGGCGTGTCGGCACGCAACCTTATAAACATCTTCAAGTACAACAGCTATGATCCGGAAGTATCCAATTTCGGAACAAATGCCATTTCCAGCAATGTGGAAGTCACACCCTTCCCGTCCGCCAAGAGCGTATATTTCAATGCGTCGGTCACTTTCTAAACAGCCAATTATGAAACTTTCAATATATATACCGCAATTGTTGCTGCCCGCCATGCTGGCCTTGTCCTCCTGTAAACAGGACATGATCAATGACCCCAATAATCCCGGCGCGGGGACCATTACCGTAAACGCTTCCCGGGGTGAGATACAAAACCTCGTTGACGGGATAGAATCCGGAATGAGGGACAATCTGGGTAACTATTTTGATGGCGTAGGGGTTATAGGCCGGGAGTTCTATCGCTATTCTACTTCTGACCCGCGATTTACCTCCGACCTTTTGGGAAAGGGGAACGCAGTGCTGGATAATAATACATTTTATACGACCAACCCCTTTGATGCCCGTTACCGGGTTGTAAAGAATACCAATATTCTCATCAAAGCCCTGCAAAACACGAAAGCAACCGTTACGGATGCACAGCGCAAGGCCGGCATCGCCTATGCCGAAACCATACAGGCATACCAGCTGCTGATGGTGTTCAACCAGCAGTATGGCAATGGGATACGGGTCGACGTATCAGACCCCGATCACCTCGGCCCCTTCCTGGGAAAAGACTCGTCACTGAACGCTATCCAGGACTTATTGAATAAGGCCAATACCGACTTAAAAGGCAACAGCGCCACTCTCCCGTTCACCACAAGCCTTTTCAGCAATTTGGCCAGTGATTTTTCCAGGCTTAACAGGGCTTTCGCCGCAAGGGTGGCAATTTACCGGCAGGACTGGAATCAGGCCAATTCGGCTCTGTCGGAATCATTCTTCGATATCAGCGGAAAATTGGGCAACGGCGCCTGGCATCTATTTTCGACAGCTGGCGGCGACCAGCTCAACCCCCAGTTTTTCCCGCTGAACTCCAATGGCGAGACAAGGGTAGTGGAACCTTCATTCATTACGGATGCAGAATCGGGAGATACACGGGTTACTGCCAAAACGAGTAAGCGCACATCTACCGCCTTCCAGGATGGCCTGCAAAGTGATTATGATTTTTATGTCTATCAGTCGAACGTGGCACCGATCCCCCTTATCAGGAATGAGGAGCTCATTTTGATCTATGCCGAAGCGCAGGCCCAACTGAACAATTCCGGCAATGCGAAAAATGCGATCAATGTGATCCGGAATGCGGCGGGTCTGCCCAACTATTCGGGTGGAACTGACCTGTCCAGCCTCATCAATGAGATCCTGAAGCAACGGAGGTATTCATTATTTGGCGAAGGTCAACGCTGGATCGACATGCGGAGGTATAATAAATTAAACTTATTGCCTATAGACAGACCAGGCGACCATATCTGGACGCAGTTTCCGCGACCGGCTACCGAAGGATAAAAAAACCAGCGGGATCAATTAAAATCAGGAACGGTGTTTCCCGCGTCGGCAAATTTGCGATATAGAAGTAACTTTTGTTAACTTCTAAATGTCAACCTATGTCCAGCAACAACACAATTACGCTGCCCGAAATAACGATCGAAGGAAGGGCGGATAACCTGCCGCAAACGCCTTCAGACTGGCTTTGTGACGGATTTATATTTGGATGGAACCATCCTGACAAAGAACCGGAGGCTCCTGCTCCGCTCAATGAAGAATCTCTTTCGGCATATATGTCGGGTGTCAAAGCCGGCAAAGATGCCAGGAAAGGCATCGAAGCCAATTTCCCCCAGTCCGACACAGACGAGGGTCAGGCCGTCGTCAACGACCTCGGCGGAGAGTCGTATGACGAGCTCGAGAAGGCCTGGAAAGAAGCCTGGGACGAATTCCTGAATCATCGCGAAGACCCACATATAGAAGCCCCCGAAATAGAGATCGTGCCATAACGTGGCGCACGCCCCGGGAAAAGCCAATTCGCCTTACCAGATAGCCAAAATCCCTTAATTTCCGAGTCGCCGGATACCGGATATTACGTTATGAATTCAACAAATAACGATCCGTTATCCCGGCGTAGATGGCTGGGGCTTGCCACTACCGCTACCGTTGGTTCAGCATTGCTGCCCCCCGCCGCCTCGGGGGCAGCACCACCCACCAGCCATCCCAAGGACATCGGCTCCCACATTTACAATATCCGGGACTTCGGCGCCAAAGGAGACGGCAGTACGCTGGATACCGTCGCCGTCCAGGCGGCCATCGACGCCTGCAACAGAGACCAGGGGGGAACCGTGTTGGTGCCGGCCGGCCGCTTTGTCATCGGTACAGTGGAATTGAAGAGCAATATCATCCTTCATATCGCCGCCCAGGGCGTCCTGCTGGGCAGCGCAGACGGCAAGCAATACCACGCGGCCGATGCCATTCCCCTCAGCGGCGACTCCACCCTGGCCGACGGGAATGTGGGATTGCTGTATGCCGTAGGCGCGGAGAATATCACCATTGAGGGACAGGGGACCATCGACGGCCAGGGCTCACAATTCCGAAGCCCGTCCAAAGACGTACCACCGCCTGCCGGCATCTCCGGCAGTCACCGGCCCTATCATTTATTGTTCTATCAGTGCAGGAATCTCACCGTCAGGGATATCTTTCTCCTGAAAAGCGCCTTCCATTCCATACGGGTGATCCAGTGCGAATTCGTAAAGATGGAGGGTCTGCATATCTATAGCAAGGTCATTCACAATAACGACGGCTTTCACTTTATCAGCAGCAGGTATGTACACATCAGCAATTGCGATATCCAGTGCCAGGACGACGCCTGCGCGCTGTTTGGCAGCTGTCAATTCATAACGGTGATCAACTGCAGCTTTAGCACCCGCTGGTCGGTATTCCGATTTGGCGGGGGAGTGGCGGAGAATATCACCGTCTCCAACTGCCTGATCTATGAGACCTATGGATGCCCCATCAAGCTGCGCTGCGGCCCCGGCTCCCGCTTTGAGAACATCTCCTTTTCCAATATCGTGATGAAGGACGTCACCGGCCCCATCTCGCTGGGTGTGGGGCCACAACCTTCGCGTCCGCAGTCGGATGCCCAGCCTTCACATCCCGCCGGGGTCTCGCTGCCACCAGGCATCCTTCGCAATATCTCCTTCAGCGGCATTCACGCCACAGTGGTAAAGCCGGTACAGCTGAGGGACGCCGGGTTCACCAGCAACTACAATCCGGGCGAAGTTTTCTCCTGTATCGCCCTCAATGGCGTAGACGAAGCCGTGATGGAGAATATATCGTTCAGCGACGTGCACGTACAGTACCCCGGCGGTGGAACGGCCGAACAGGCCGCCGTACGCGACGTTCCCAAAATAGCGGGAGAATATTTCCAGCTGGGGGTGTTGCCGGCCTACGGCATCTATGCCCGCAATGTGAAAGGACTCACGCTGCACAATGTCCGGTTTACGTTGACTAACGCCGATTACCGGCCGGCCGTTATCTTCGACCACGTGGAGGACGCAGCTGTCAACGGACTGAGCGCCCAGGGCGTGAAAGCTTCCGAGTCGCTGTTCCGGTTCATTCAAAGCAAAGACGTGCTGCTGACTGCGGTGCGTGTGCTGGCGCCTACCGATGTGTTCCTGCAGCTGGAAGGCGGGGGTTGCAGCAATATCAAGATCGATGGGGGAGACCTGTCGAAAGCCGCTACACAGCTCGCTTTTAAAGCCGGAGCCAGCCAGGAGGCCGTTAGATCCTAAACTACGCAAATGAAGATCAGCTTTTTCTTAATTATTGTCGCTTTGACGGCAGTGACCGTCAAAGCGCAGCCACAACGCGACCGCCAGGCTGCCGATGAAGCCCTCACCAGCTGGTGGCCTGCCTCTATGAAAGACCATGACGCGCGTCTGTCCTGGTGGCGCGACGCCCGGTTTGGCATGTTCATCCACTGGGGCGTATATTCCCGCGCCGGCGGCGAATGGAAAGGACATAAGGTGGACGGCTACGCAGAGCACCTCATGCGAAAGGAGAAGATCAGCCGGGCAGAATACCTGGAGCTGGCGCATGGCTTCGATCCTGTAAAATTCAACGCCGACGACTGGGTCCTGCACGCAAAGCAGGCAGGCATGAGATATATCATCATTACCTCCAAGCACCACGACGGCTTTGCCATGTATGACTCGAAGGTTTCCGACTTCAATATCATGAAGCAGACGGCCTGGAAGAAAGACCCCATGGCCGCGCTCTCCGCCGCCTGCAAGAAGTATGGGATGAAATTCGGCTTTTATTATTCCCACGCATTTGACTGGGAGCACCCCGACGCGCCGGGCAACGACTGGGAATACAATAACCCCGGAGGCGATAAAGGCCTGTATGGCGGAGTCCGCTGGTATGATCTTCACCCCGAATTGCTGGACAAAGCGCGACACTATGTCGATACCAAAGCCATTCCGCAGATCAGGGAGCTGATCGCGAAGTACCATCCGGATATCTTCTGGTTCGACACGCCCAGCAAATTGCCTTTCTCCGAGAACCTGAGGATACTGCAGTCTATCCGTGCGGTCGACCTCCAGGTCGTCGTGAACGGCCGGCTGGCAAGGGATGGCGATACTAACTTTGGTGACTATAAGAATACTGCCGATCGCCCCGCGGAGTTCTTTCCCGTGACCGGCGACTGGGAGGCCATACCCACCACCAACGAATCGTATGGCTATCATAAGTTTGACAGCAGCCACAAGCCCGTAGGCCATTTTATCCGGCTGCTGGCAAAGGCGGCCTCCCGCGGCGGCAACCTGCTGATGAATATCGGCCCCAGGGGCGATGGGACCTTCGACCCTAAAGACCTGCGCATCCTGCAAGGCATCGGAAAATGGATGGACACCAACGAAGAAAGTATCCGCGGCACCACGGCAGGTCCTTTGCCGCTGCAGAACTGGGGCGTGTCGACGCTGAAAGGCAATACCCTCTATCTGCACGTCTTCGCCTGGCCGGCTGACAGGAAGCTCTACGTAGGGGGATTGAAGGGCGCTACCGGCAATATATACTTGCTGTCCGATGCCCGGAAAGCGCCGCTCGCTTCATCCGCAGCCGGAAAAGATCGAATCATCGATATCCCGCAGACCGCGCCCGATACCGCCGATGCCGTGATCGTGGTGCAGCTAAAAGACAGGGGATCGTTTGATTCCGTTCAATACGTTGCGCCCAATATCCCGCTGACCCGCCTGCTGGCATTCGACGCCCGGCTGCACGGGAATGGCTTCTCTTTCGGCGACGGGAAAAGGGACCGTTTCTATGTGGACGGCTGGAGCAGCAAGGACCAATTCCTGAGCTGGGATCTCCGTACCTCAGCACCCGCGTCCTATCACATGACCATCATCTATCGGGCGGGAGAGGGCTATGGCGGAACTTACCGGTGGCAGCTGGACGGTCAGCAAGGGCAACAAAAGATCGCCGTCGGATCCGCGGATGAGCTCGTCCGGGTGGACCTTGGCACGGTCACGCTGCCCGCGGGCGTCCACGAGCTGAGCATAAAGCCCGTCGATATTGCCGGGCGACAGCTGATGCGGCCGCTGGAGGTGCAGCTCGAAAAATAGCTATCCGTAAACAGCAATCATAAAGATCACAAAAAGATAGGCGCAGATGGCCACCAACGGGAACAGCACGGAAATTAGCCTGTTAAGATGAAAGACTTTATAGCTGAAAAAGGTCAGCATCATTAAAACCAGCGGATAACAATTGATCAGGATGAAGATCAAATAGGTTTGACCGAGGTTTTGGGGGTGATCGAACAGGAAGATCGAAATAAAAAGGACAAAGGGCCACGCGAAAATTCCTGCCAGGCTTATCCGATTAAGTTTAACGATCCATCGGGGAAGGTCTTTATTCTTAAAGATGAAATTAAATAGGTTCGTCAGCATATCTCAATATGCAAACGAAATTGTCCAACAATTATTTTGCAATCGCCAGGATCATGTCCGCCAGCAGCTGCGGCTGCTCCATAGTGATCATATGGCCGCCGGGCAGCACCTGTATATCCACGCCATATCGGCCTACTCTTTCCTTTGCCAGCGTCACCTGCCTCGGCTCGAACTGGTCTTTGTCGCTGCCAACGACGAAAAAACGGACGTCGCGGTGCATTTTTTCGACGATCTTCTCAAGATTGAGGCGTTCTCCGTTGGCCTTGTGCTCGTCGACAAAACCGGCAGCGTAGTGAAGGAACAGCATCCCGTTGCGTCTCCGGACCGCATCGCGCACTTCAGCGAGCTCGGCCTCCGTCACCTGGTATCTTTTACCCCACATGCCTTTTAGCATCCGGTTGAATGCAAAGTCCGAGTTCTGGGCTCTCATGACACCTCTTTTCCCAAAGCTGGTCTTGAGCAGCGGCGTGGTGAAGATCGGATGCGAATGCCCGTCCGTAAAATACCCGCCATTGATCAGCAATACTTTTTTGATAACGGTGAATGCCTTTAGGCCTTTTTCTCTCTTTTCCTGTTGTCTCCGCAACAGCTCCATCACTACCAGCGAGGAATAGTCGAACGTGACGACAAAGGTGGAATCGATACGATGGTGCTTCCATATGGCTTCCACCAGGTCTGCCCGTTCAAAGGTAGAGTAGGTATAGCCTTCGGGCTTGTCCGACTCACCCTGTCCGACGTATTCGACAAACAATCGGTTTAGCTGATCCCGCTCTTCGATCAGGGCGTCGATCTTCGACCAGTCGTAAGAACCGATCGGAAACCCCGGCAGGAAGGTGACGGCCTTGCCCGGGTCATTCCCCGAAGGGACGGCGTATCTATTAAAAACGAATATACTGGCGTCCTGGCTGGATATTCTTTTGCCTGCCGTATCATAGGGCAGGCGCGTACCCGAACTAAACCATTCTTTTGCTGAGACAATGTTTCTGGTCGCGTGATCAATTGATGTGGACATATTGGTTCGTATGAGAACCCAAAGTTCCGAAGGGTTCATAGCCGACCCGATAACCGAAATTGCTATTTTGACTGCAGCCGGTATTGGGTGGGGTAGACGCCTGTTTTCTGGAAGAAGAGACGGCTGAAGGACTGGCTGTTGTCAAATCCCAACTGGTCTGCAATATCAGCCACAGGCATCACACTATCGGCAAGCAGTACCCGGGCCTTCTCTATCCGTAGGTGCTGGATATACTGGTATGGCGACAGACCGAAGGCGGTACGGAACAGGCGCAAAAAATGGAATTTCGACAGGCAGGCCTCTGCCGCCAGCTGGTCGAGGCTTATTTCGCCGCAAAAGCCCGAACGAAGGACGTCCATCGCCCGGGAGAGGCGTTTGTACAGCTCGATGCGCGTCGACCTCCTGACCGGCGGCAGGTTGTTGACGATCTCGGCGATATGGTGGTGCTGCTGCAAATGATAGGTCAGCAGGACGGTCATCTGCTCCTGGAATTTAAGCCTGTTGTACCTTTTATCTTTCTGGGACTCCAGCAGCGCCCTGACCATCGAGTTAAAGGTTGCATCCCGCCGGTGCAGCTGGTTAAAGAACAATACCGGAGATAATTGCCTTTCCGTGCCTGCATCCAGGATGCGGTGCGCCGGGGTAACAAGGGAATTTAAAACAGATTCGCTCAAGAATTCCCCGAAATGGATATTAAAGGTCTCGGTTTCCCCCGAGCCTTCCCCGACCTGCAGCGTATAGGGCTGATGGTCATTGCTGACAAAATAATTGTCCTCGTCGATGCGGGTCGTCTGCCGGTCCACGCTGCAGGAGCTATTTCCCCGAAGGTTCAGAAAAAAGGAGAACGGCCCGATGATATCCGGGCGGTAACATTCCCTGACAGTTGTATGAATGATGACACTTGGAAAACCTTCCCTCTCCAGCGGAAGATTGCCCCATCCCAGCCGGTTGCTAAACCCTTCGGCTATCTGGCTCTTCAGCCAGGTAATATCGGGAAATTCATGCAGGATCATAGTTGTAAGTTACGTATTTTGCGCAAAACTCCCCAAAGCGCACCCCTATGCGGCTATTTTACCCAATCCTTTTGATAACCTTGCTGCTTTCCTGTAACGAACGAAAGAACGTTGCTACCTCCGAGGTCCAGCTTTCAGAGCCCAAAGGAACGTTCTACCCCGTTTACCGGCTGTCCCCAACCACTTCCGCCTTTGTCGTCAACTTTTCGAAGAACGGCAAAAAGAGATGGATTGACTCTACCTTCGATCAGATCGTCCACATCGATAGCGGCGGTGTCTGCGATATGCCTGACTGCAGGGTATACGACAGTTCGGGCGCATACAACCTGGTCCAAAACGACCGCCTGACGGCGGAACTTAGAAAACGCTTCGACAAGGAATATTTTATCTACGGGACGCGGGGCAGCACAAAGGCACCCATAAAATCCATCGTTTTTGGCCTCGACGAATGCAGGACCAATATCGTTGCCTTTTGCCTGGACAGTCTTTCGTCGATCGGGCATCCGGTCTTTTGTTCCGATAAAAAAATAGACCTTCAGTACGCAAAAGACTATAGCGCCGCCGAAAAGGATATCCAGTCCTGGCTTTCGCGGCAGCCCGCGGACTATAAGGACAGCATACAGGAGAAGGTGCTGGGGAATGCAGGCAATTATTATTTCACCTATAGCGACGATTTTTCGTGGGGGCAAAGAGAGAAGGAGACAAAATGCAAGTTCCCCGCGAGAAGTATTTACAAGATCGACAGCGCCAATAACGTCAGCCGTTACTGGTCGGATGGGCTCGATCTGTTTGGAATACCATGTGATTAAAACGATCAAATGACACTATGCAATTCACTAAACTGGTCCCCAGCCTCTTTTACAAAGACATCACCATTGGTCTCGCGACCTTCGTCGACTGCCTGGAGTTCACCATCGGACACGACGAGCTGGATTCCGAAAATCCCTTCTGCGTCGTCGACAAGGACGGCCTGAGCATCATGCTTTTTCAAAACGCGGAGTACGCCGAAAAGGAGCATCCGGAGATCAGGCTCGTCACCAACGATATTGACGAGGTATATAAGAAAGTGGCAGCCGAATATCCGCAGCTGCTGCATCCCAACCTCTCCGAACCGACCCTCAGGCCCTGGGGCGCAAGAGAATTCGCCATGTTGGACGGGCAGATCGGCATCAGGGTCCAGCAGTGGAAGTAGACGGGCGGCGTGTTTACCTGACATGAATTAGTGCGATCAATATGGGTACAAATACGACAATGTATGAAAGCCTTATTGACCGCCTTGATACTTTTTATCAATCTACCTCTTTTTGCCCAGCTGCTTTACAAGGTAACGATACCGGGCACTGCATTTTTTATAGGCGACCGCAGCGCTCCAGCCAGATTTACAGACCGCGCCGATGGCCGGTATTTTCAGGGAAAAGCGTCCGGGATCATCAAGTTAAATGCCAGGCTCAACCTGCCACCGCAGATCGCGGCCAACCCAAGGATGCAGCGGCTGGTACTTCATTTTCGCGCGAACTATGGTGATCCATCGCTCCGCGCCGTCAAATTGCTCAACGGAACAGTCACCCTTTTACAGATAGACAAAGACCTTACGGGCAATTTCACCTCCGCAGAAGTAAAGTCATCCAATGTTTGGGAATGGCCCGCTCTGGTAACAGTGCCTGCAGGGTCGGTCGTCAGCCTGGAGGTGAGCGTTCCCGGCGGTTTTGAAGGCGGGTTCAGTCACGGAGTATTCGTTCTCAACTCTATAGAGATCGGTTATGCCGCAAAAATTGTGCGGCTCGGACGAGTGGCTGCTACGTCGCCACCCTCTGCGGCGTTATCCGTGGCTTCTGCGTCTCCGCCGTCTGCTGCGTTACCCGCGGAAGCAAAAGGCGTGATCTACGGGATCGATGACGACAATAACCTCCTATGGTACCGCCATACCGGGTGGACAGACGGCAGTTTCCGCTGGGCGACGGATAAAGGCAGGACGGTTGGGACCGGATGGAACATCCCGTACATATTCCCTGGTGATAGCGGTGTGATCTATACTATTAACAACGATGGAGACCTATCCTGGTATCGCCATACCGGATGCGAAACCGGCAGCTTTCTGTGGGCCGCGGGCAGCGGTAATACGGTTGCCAGGGGATGGCACTTCAAACAGGTATTCTCAGGCGGCAACGGCGTCATCTATGCGGTCACGTCGACCGGCGACCTGCTGTGGTACCGCCATCTGGGATACTACGACGGTAGTTTACGCTGGGCAACCCCATCAGGCAGCAGGGTAGGGACGGGCTGGAACGTCAACCAGGTGTTCTCTGCCGGCGACGGGCTGATATATGCTGTCGGATCCAACGGCGATCTGCTATGGCATCGCCACGATGGGTTCCGGGATGGTACGGTCCGATGGGCCTTCGACCATGGGAAAAAAGTAGGTACGGGATGGAGTCTAAAGCAAATGTTCGCCCATTGAGCCGGCCGGCCGCCTCTTCTCCGGGTTTTATTAACGCCTCTTCCTTTATCTCAGCGGAGGTAGTTTCCGGTACAAGGAGAATGGACGTCTTTGCTTTTCCGTTAATGATCATTACTGCGCCGGGCAGCTCTACGCCAGTTTTGGTCTGACTAAATGTAAAAATCGCCAATGACCCAAAGGACGGATCATTCAATAGGCCGAATGGCCATTTTATCGGATATTAGCCTGTAAAACGACAATTAAGCATAGCAGAATGCAAATTCCGGTGGCCCCGCGTTCCCGAAAAAAACATACCATTGTAGCTCGCTATTTGAAACCGGGCATGGTAGACCTAAACACACAGGGGGATGAACTGCGAGGTTTATCTCGAACCATTATTGATCTTCAAAGGTCTCGCTGCATCTTCGATGTCATCCGACCATTGAAAAAGACATTATGGTCCGAGGAAAAAAAATTATTATTATCGGATGAAAGATCTGAAAAAACGACTTCAACAGGGGGAGACCCTGCATGGCTGCTGGCTGAACCTCGGCAGCTCTTTAACGGCTGAGATCGTCGGAATGTCCGGATTCGACTGGGTGCTTATAGACCTTGAGCACGGGGCAGGAGTGGAAAAGGATGTGCTCTATCAGCTGCAGGCGCTGGAACATACTCCGGCAGCAGCCGTGGTAAGGGTTGAAAGTGCTCAGCGACAGAGGATCCACCGCATACTCGATCTCGGCGCCGAAGGGATCATGGTCCCACGGATCAGCAACGCAGCGGAGGCGGCGGCTATAGCCAGCAGCCTGCACTATCCCCCCGATGGCGGCAGGGGTATCGCCAAAATGGTCCGCGCCAGCGGTTTTGGTCAGAACTTCCCCGAATATTATAAGAACGGAAAGGAAAATATACTGGGCATCGTCCAGATCGAAACCGCAGAAGTGCTGCATCACCTGGATGCGGTGGCTGCGACGGAGGGCATCGATGTCCTGTTCATCGGCCCTTCCGATCTGTCCATGGAACTGGGCGTCTTCGGTCAGCTGGATCATCCCCTGTTCAAAGACGCGCTGAAGGCCACGGTGAACGCGGCTCAGAAGGCCGGAAAGGCCGTGGGCATCCTGCTTCAAAACCCCGATGACTATACCACCTATCATGAGCTGGGCATACGGTTCATCGCCTGTGGCGCCGACGGCACCTTCGTGTCGCAGGGGGCAAGGAATATGGCTAATAAGTTAAAGGGCTTTCTATGATCTCCTCTGCCTTCATCACCGACCCGCTCTTTATTTTATTTGTCGGTGTCGTCATCGTGGTGGGAGGCATCATCGGACTTAAACTACATCCGTTTCTCGCGCTGCTGCTGGGGGCGCTGGTAGTGGCGATCATGACTCCAGGCTCGACGAAGAGCGTCGGGGGGAGGATAGCTGCTGAATTTGGCAATACCAGTGGGAAGTTAGGCATCCTGATCGCCATGGCGGCCATCATCGGAAAATGTATGCTGGAGAGCGGCGCCGCAGAAAGGATCGTCCGCTCTTTGTTAAAGCTGACAGGCATCGACAAGGCACCCATTGCATTCCTGGCCGGCAGCTTCTTTATCGGCATCCCCGTCTTTTTTGATACCGTTATCTTTTTGATGGTCCCCCTGGCAAAGGCGATGACCATGCGCATCGGTAAGAACTACCTGTTATTCATACTCGCTATCATGGCGGGGGCATCGATGGCCAATTCACTGGTCCCGCCAGCTCCCGGGCCGCTGTTCCTCGTCGGTGAAATGCAGATACCGATCGGGATGATGATGATAGGAGGCTTTCTGCTGGGTCTGCTCACCATTTCCGCGGGATATCTTTTTGCTTTATATGCCAACAGGAGATGGCCGATCCCGTTGAGGGATTCGCTGGACGCCAGGCTCGAAGACATCCGGGCCGCTTCGTTGCGGGAAGATAAGCAGCTCCCATCGCTGTGGTTCTCCCTGCTGCCCGTCCTGATCCCGCTGGTGCTGATCTGCACGAATACGGCGCTGACCTCGACGGCTGCCGCACCAGGTGGCATTGTCCGAATTTTGAAATTCCTGGGGGACAAGTATATCGCCCTTGGTGCGGGTGGTGCGGCCGCCCTCGTCCTGCTCGCCCGGCAACGACGAACGGACAGACAGGGGATGACGGCCTTTGTCCAGGCGGCGTTGATGAGCGGTGGGGCGATCATCCTGATCACGGCGGCGGGTGGCACTTTCGGAGGCATGCTCCAGCAGAGTGGGATCAGCGCCAGGATCGCGCACCTGACGAGCGACTACCAGATGACCCTGATCCCACTGGCGTTCCTGGTGGCGGCGGTCGTTCGTACGGCGCAGGGGTCGGCAACCGTGGCCGTGATCACGGCATCGGGAATGTTGTCGGGTATGGCCACTCACGGACACCTGGCCTATCATCCGCTATACCTGGGTCTGGCCATCGGCTGCGGCTCTAAGCTGGTTCCCTGGATGAACGACGCCGGCTTTTGGGTCGTCTGCAAGATATCCAACCTGACAGAAGGAGAAGCCCTGAAGACGATCGCTCCCATGCAGACCATCATGGGCATAGCGGGACTCATCAGCGTCCTCATTGCCGCAAGGTTTTTACCTTTGATCTGAAAAATAATACAACTATTGTTCAATTATGGAAAAAATTGGATTCATCGGACTCGGGATCATGGGCAAACCCATGGCCCTGCACTTATTAAAAGCGGGCTACGAGATATTGGTCCTCGAGAAAAATAAAGCATCCGGCGAGCTTGTGGCCGCTGGCGCACGCGCTTTCCCGACGTCGTCGGCCATTGCACAAAACAGCGACGTCGTGATCACCATGCTGCCGCAATCGGATGATGTGGTGGATGTCTTGACGCACAAGGACGGTGTACTCAACGGTATCCGACAGGGGGCACTTTTTATCGATATGTCTACGATCGAGCCCTCATCGGCAAAATTCATTTACGAATGGATGCAACAAAAGGGGGTAGCGGCGCTGGATGCACCCGTTTCAGGGGGCCAGGCCGGAGCCGAGGCTGCGACCCTTTCTATTATGGCAGGGGGATCAGAGCAGGCCTTTCAGCGCGCCCTGCCTTTGTTCCAGGTCATGGGAAAGAATATCGTGCTGGTAGGAGGTCCGGGGGCAGGACAGATGACCAAGGCCTGCAATCAAATGATCGTAGGTATGACCATACAAGCCGTGGCCGAGGCATTTACGCTCGCCCAAAAGGCGGGGCTGGATCTCGGAAAGATGCGGGAGGTCCTGCTGGGCGGATTTGCCCAAAGCCGCATCCTGGACCTGCACGGCAAAAGGATCATCGATCGGAATTTTGCGCCGGGTTTCAGGATCAGGCTACACCGAAAAGACATGGGCATCGCGCTGGCCACAGGGAAAGAGCTCTCCGTTCCGCTGTATGGCACAGCCCAGGTCGCTGCACAGATGGACGCGCTGCTGGCTCAGGGAAAGGGGGATTTCGACCATAGCGCGATCGCGCTGCTGATGGAGCAGCTGGCTGGCATCTAAAACTACTACGAATGACCATGAATACGACTGCCCTTAAAGGTCCGAAGATCAGGGAAATGATCATCACGCCGATCGCCATCGTCGACCCGCCCTTATTGAATGCCGCGGGACTACATGCCCCCTATGCCCTTAGGACCATCGTGGAGATAATTACTTATGACAACATCTCGGGTATCAGCGAGATCCCGGGGAATATCCATATCGACGCCGCCCTGGCATCGGCCAGAGAGCTGCTCATTGGTAAAGACCCCTTTCAGCTGAACGGCATACGGCATATGCTGACAATGGCCTTTGACCGCGAGACTGCGGCGCAACGGGGCGATGCCCCATGGGACCAGCGAAAGCTGGTGCATATCTTCAGCGCGATAGAAGTGGCCTGTATGGACATCATCGGCAAAGTGACGGGACTTCCGGTGGTCGATCTGCTGGGAGGAAGGATGCGGGAAAGGGTGCCTTTTGCGGCCTATCTTTTCTATAAATACCGGGGCGCGGGTGGAGAGCTGGAGTTTGGTATCGATCCTGACGCGAGTGGGTGGCCGGCAGCCCGCCAGGCAAAGGCGCTGGATCCCGCAGGCATCGTGGATCAGGCCAGAGCCATGTGCAAGGAGTTCGGCTTTCAGTCCATAAAATTGAAAGGCGGCGTCTTTGAGCCGAGGGCGGAGGTCGATGCTATGTTTGCCTTACGCGATGCCTTTGGTCCCGGTATGCCGCTCCGCATAGATCCCAATGCCCTATGGAAGGTCGGAACGGCCATTCAGTTTGGCCGGGAGATGGAGGGACTGCTGGAATACCTCGAAGACCCTACAAGAGGACAGGCAAATATGGCAGAGGTCAGGAAGGCCGTGAAGATCCCTCTGGCGACCAATATGTGCACCACCTCCTTCGACGACATTCCGGGGAGCGTTGCCCTGGGCTCCGAAGATATCATCCTCAGCGACCATCATTTCTGGGGAGGGCTGCGCGCCTCCATGGAGCTTACCCGGATATGCGAGACCTTCGGACGCGGTCTTTCCATGCACTCCAACAGTCATCTGGGGATATCACTGGCCGCCATGGTCCATCTGGGCGCGGCCTTACCGCAGCTGCCCTATGCCCTCGATACTCATTACCCCTGGCAGTCAGACGAGGTGATCGTCGGCGGCCGGTTCAAATTCGAGGACGGATCAGTTGCAGTACCCCGTGAGCCGGGGCTGGGTGTTGAACTCGATAGACAAGCACTTGCCAGGCTGCACCAGAATTATCTCAGCTGCGGGCTGACCAGACGGGACGACGAAGTGGAGATGCAAAAGGTCGTTCCCGACTGGAAGTTTCAGGCGGTTCGGTGGTAGCTTGCGGCACTACATGGGGGCATTAATCGACAGGATAATTTCCCATAGCCGACACGCCCTCATCTGTAAACTTCAATATCTCAGTTGTAATTGGATATCCGGAGTTCTGATATTCTTTAACTACAGTTGATCCAAGGCGGGCAGAAAAGAAATCGAAGTCACTTTGAGAGAAGATATAACAAAAGTCCCTCACTGGGATTACCGCATAAAAGGGAAGCCCTAATTCACTATTGATCTTGTTCTTCATTTTTAAAGAAAACAGCATCGAAGCTTTCAGGCTGACGTACTCGGTTTCTATAAATACCAGCTTGCGGCCGTGTATCTCGTCAACTGTAATGGAAGCAGTCTCTGCAAGCCTGTCGATATTTTTATCAGCCTGATCAGATAACTCTTCCTGAGATATTCCCCATTTGCTCAGGTCTTCAGCCGATATCCAGGAGAAATTATTGCCATTGTAGTAGGTGTACACCTTATGACACATGTCTGTAAGGGGAATATGGACAAAATTGGCAAATTCACGATCCGATGGAGTAATTGCAACGAAGATATCATCTTTAGCATCCTCCCAATTATCCGGGAGTTCGATCGTATAGTTGACGATGGCCCTAACCAGATCAGAGATATGGGATTCATCACGATCTCTTTCGAAACCACGACGCACATTATCCAGACTCACCTTAAGGGTTGTGTCTCCCCGCGAAATATATATAAGGCCAGTATCGTCTATGCTATCAATGGAAATACCATAACCTTCCAGCGCAATTTTGAATTTATTTAAAACGATATCATCGTTATTTATGCTTTCCATGTTAATAAGATAGAAATTTAATATATTAAAAAAAGCCGCTAAATGCGTTCAATTTATTAAATTCATTAGTATAAAGAGCCAATATGGAAAAAGAATTTCCCTACGTCACAAAACTGGACATCAAATTCGACCACCTCGAGTTGATCGACGTGAATGAAATGGTAAAGGCCTGTACCGACAAATGGTTCAACCAAACGCTGACCAGGGTCAACGACAGCGTGGTCAGGCTGGGGATCGTAGAAGGAGAATACCACTGGCACAAGCACGACAACGACGACGAGTTCTTTTTTTGTCTCGAGGGACAATTTCTCATTGATATCGAGGGACGGACTATCGAGCTGAATCCGAATCAGGGTGTCACGATCCCCAAAGGGGTCATGCACCGTCCCAGGGCTCCCAAAAAGACGGTGATCCTTATGGTCGAGACCAGCGATATTATGCCAACCGGCGACTAACCGGCCGCCGTGCCCTATTCCGACCGAAGCGCCGTGACCGGGTTGGCCAGTGCTGCCCGCAGCGTACGGAGGCAGAGGATGACCAGGGCGATCAACAGCAGCGATCCGCCGCCCGCGGCGAAGACCCACCAGCTCAGCGAAGTGCGGTAGGCAAAGTTCTCGAGCCATTTGTTGGAACCCCACCACGCGACAGGCATGGCGATTACGACCGCGAGGCCGATCAGGCTGAGAAAGTCGCGGGAGAGCAGCACGATCAGCTGGGTGACGCTGGCGCCGATCACTTTCCGGATGCCGATCTCTTTTGTGCGCTGGTTGGTGATGTAGATGACCAGGCCGAGGAGACCAAGGCAGCTGATGAAGATAGTGAGGCCGGTGGCCCAAAGCAGGAGACGGGAGATGTTCTTTTCGGCGGTGTAGAATTTGGCGATGGTCTCGTCTACAAATTGGTAGTCGAATTCATCGTTCGGATAGACCTCGTGGAAAGTTTTTTCGATCGCTGAAAGGGTGGCCGTCCAGTTGGAGCCATCCAAGTTGCGGGGTTGCAGCGCGATACCGACCACATTTGCGTATCCTATGCCGTTTGCGATGACCAGCGGCTTTATGGGTTCGCGCAGCGAATGAGGGAAAAAGTCGGCTACAACACCGACGATGTGGGGCTCGCCATTAAAATCCCTGACCTGGGCGCCGATGACCTTGCTGGGGTCCTGGAATCCCAGGATATGAAGATAGGTCTCATTGATCACTACGGCGTTGGTGGTGTCACTTTGTGGTGCACCGGCGCCGGCCAGCAGGTGGAGTCCGTACATCCGGATATAATTGGTGTCGCCTATCTTTATCTGCACTTGTTCACGGATATCTTTTTTCCCATTGTTGACTAACATGTTGCCGCTCCAGGTGCCGCTGCTGGAAGGAGGATTGCTGCTGACGCTGGTCATCGCAACGCCTGGGATGGCTTTCAGCTTGTCGAGCAGCACGGTTTTCTTTCTCGCCGGCTCCCGGCTATTGACCCTGAAGGTGACGATAGCGTCTCTTTTGAAACCGAGGTCCTTGTTAAGCGCATAGCTGATCTGTTTCCCGACGAGGATCGTCGCAATGATAAAGACCTGTGCGATGACGAACTGGGAGACGGTGAGCGATTTCCGGAGCCAGGCCGTACGGGTCTTACCGGTGTTGGAATAGGCCTGGTTCTTTAGCACGTGGACTGGCTTGAAGCCGGAGAGCACGAGGGCGGGATAGATACCGGACAGGAAGGCAACAGCCAGCACCAGGATAACGAGGAATACGATCACTCCGGGCTCCCGGAGCAGGTTGAAGTGAAAATCGTCAGGGATGAAGTCGGCAAACATCTTCAGCAGGAAGGGAGTCAGGACGATGGAGAGGACTGTGGCCAATAGAGTGAGGACAAAGGTTTCGGCAAGGAATTGTAGTGTCAGCTGCAGCCGGTGTCCTCCCATGGTCTTTCGGATGCCGATCTCTTTCGCGCGCTGCGATGCCTGGGCGGTTGTCAGGTTGATGAAGTTGATACAGGCCAGCAGCAGGAGAAAAGCAGCTACTGCCAGCAGACTGTAAAGCGTAGGCCTATGCGCCTGCCGGCTGTCGTCGAAGACGCCGTAGTCTAAATTGAAATGCATATCGCTCAGCGGCTGTAGTCCAACATTCACGACAGCGTGATCGCGCGGATCGGGCTTTTCGTTTGCCCTGAGTATTTTGGTCAGCTGAGCGCCGACGGACGCCGGCTTTACGCCGGGGGCTAACCGGACGAAGAGCTGGTCAGCGGAGTTAATATGTCCCCATCGACCGAAGCCATCGGGTTTCAGGCGGGCGGTATAGGCGGTAGCGCGGGAAAGAAAGGTCCCGAAATAAAAATCGGTGTTGCCCGGAAGGTCTTTTACGATGCCGGTGATAGTACAATGTACCGTGTCGTCGAAAATGATGGGTTTACCGATGATCTCGACATTCCGGAGGCCGGCGTAATAGAGACGGGCATTCTTCTCCGTGAGAACGACCTGGTAGGGTTCCCGGGTGGCCGTTGCCATTGAGCCGGCCAGCCAGGTATAGCCGATGAGGTTGAAATAGTTCTCGTCGGCAAAAATGAGGTCTTTTTGTTTGCGGAGGACCATGGGGGCCTTTCCACCGGGGTAGGGAATCGTGACGCGGGTCTCGCCCAGGGTCCGGAAGGGGGCTACGACCTCCAGGCCTGTCACTTCTTTTTGGGCGGCGCCTCCCATGGGTTCTGCAACACAGCTAAAATGCCAGCTATGGTGATTGTTCTCGCCGTTGGTGACAACACGGTAGGTACGCGAACCATCCTTTTCGAACTTATCAAAGGAAAAATCATACTGGACAAGCAGGAAAATAATAAGAGAGGCGCTGATCCCAATGGAGAGGCCGATGATATTGATAGAAGAAAAGGTCTTGTTCCGCCAGAAATTTCGCAGTGCAGTAGTCAGATAGTTCTTGAACATGGGATGGTTTGTTTTGACCCCACCAAATCGGTGCCAGACCGAAGACTGTTTGCCGGTCAGGATGTTAGTATCGCTCCCGCGCGGAAAGTGTGCGGTTTTGATACAGTCGGCTGTCCGTTTTGTTTAGTACTTTTAAGCCATGCCAGACCCGGCTATTCACAACGCATGGAAATCACAACTATCAACCCCTTCCTCGAATATTTGGAAAAAGTCCGCCAGCGCACGGTCAACCTCATTCGGGTCGTCCCTCCTGACAAGCTGGACTGGTCTTATATGCCCGGGAAATTCACCGTCGGCGACCAGGTTAGACATATCGCCGCGATCGAGCGGTATCTGTATGTGGAAACCGTTGCCGGCCGAAAAACCCTCTACCAGGGCTGCGGGAAGGACCTGGCCGACGGTTATACCACTGTCCTTGTATTTTTCAACGAGCTCCACCAGCAATCACTTGAAATATTCAGCCGGCTCACCGACGAGGACCTCCAGAGAAAATGCTCAGCACCGGGCAATGTAAAAATACGTGTCTGGAAATGGCTGCGCCTGATGATCGAACACGAGATCCACCACCGGGGAGAACTTTATATTTATCTCAACCTACTAGGGGTGAAGACCCCGCCGATGTTTGGGCTGAGCGCCGAGGAAGTAGAAAACTCCTCTACCAACCTATAGCCGACCTTATTTAAGTGGCTTCCCGCCTGCCTTCCCTGGCCTTTCTCTTACCCAAATTTTTGTAGCGTTTGACCATTGTTTCCAAAGACGAACACTTCCCAAGCTATACCGATCGGATATTGCGGAAATAGAATATCCCAATCCTCAGCTGGAATTAAAATTGCAGTCAGTAACCATTATGGATACACTTAAGAACAAGGTCGCGCTGGTCACTGGGGCCAGTCGCGGGATCGGAAAGGCCATTGCGCTGGCCCTGGCAGATGAAGGCGTTCATGTTGCCGTCAACTATCGCAGCAGCAAAGAGGAGGCCGAGCAGGTAGCCGCGCTTATCCGGCAGAAGGGCAATCAAGCCCTACCCGTGAGAGCCGACGTATCGGAGGTCGGGCAGGTGACCGCCATGCTGGAGGAGATCAACAGGGCACTCGGAAAAGTAGATATCCTGATCAACAATGCCGGGATAGCAGCAAAACGACTTATTGAAGAGACAGCGGAGACAGACTTCGATGAGATGATCAAACAAAACCTCAAGTCGTCCTTCCTCGTTACGCAGGCCGTGCTGCCCGCGATGCGAAAGGCTGGCTGGGGGCGGATCGTGATGCTGTCATCGCTCGCGGCGCAAACGGGCGGCGAAGTAGGTCTCCACTATGCCGCATCCAAGGCCGGGCAGATCGGGATGATGCATTTTTATGCCAAAAACCTCGCAAAAGAGGGAATCACGGCGAATGCCATCGCTCCGGCCCTCATCGATACCGATATGGTGGCGCAACTGGGGATCTCACCGGCCAAAATTCCCATGGGGCGCCTTGGAAAAGCGGAGGAGATAGCCACAGCGGCAGTCTTTTTGGCCAGGAATGGCTATGTGACGGGGCAAACGATCAATGTCAACGGTGGCGCGTATCAAATCTAATTTCTTTTCCCTATATTCAGGGAACGTTTACATCGAACTGACAAACCAGGACATGGGCATCAAAAAGTTAGCGCACGTCACCGAGAAGCAATTATGAAACACCGGTCACTTTTATTCTTATACGCCGCAGCAATGGCGATAAGCCTCGTCCAATGCCGCCCCGCCGAAAAGCCAAAACCCCGCATCGCCATCGCGGGCCTGGCTATCGAATCGAGCACCTTCTCGCCGGCCCTTACCGAAGAGCCGGCCTTCCATGCGCGATATGATACCGCCGTATTCGGCGCCTATCCTTTCCTGGCGGCGGACTCCGCGCTGCGTCAGGAGGCCGATTGGGTGCCAACCGTCGTAGGCAAATCACTGCCAGGCGGCGCCGTGACGCGGCGGGCCTATGAATCGCTGGTAGGCAAGATGCTTGACTCCCTTAAAAAACATTTGCCATACGACGGACTGTGGTTCGATATCCACGGCGCGATGAGTGTCGTTGGGCTGGATGACCCCGAAGGCGATATGATCAAAAGGATCAGAAAGGTCATAGGCCCGAAAGTGCTCATCTCTACTTCGATGGACCTGCACGGGAATGTCTCGGAGGACCTCGCGAAGAACACAGACCTTATTACCTGCTACAGGATGGCGCCGCACGAAGACGCAATGGATACCAAGCGCCGCGCCGTACAGAACCTGCTGACCAGGCTCAACGACGGCAAAGGCCGTCCCGCCTATAAGGCCTGGATACCGATCCCCGTATTATTGCCCGGTGAAAAGACCAGCACCCGGATCGAGCCCGGAAAGAGCATCTACGCGGCGGTGGCTCCCGCGGCCGCACAGCCGGGCATCATAGACGCCGCCATCTGGATCGGCTACGCCTGGGCCGACGAACCCCGCAATCATGCCGTTGTCATGGTTACCGGAGACGACAAGGATAAAGTGACGCATACCGCCGAAGACCTGGCACGTCGTTTCTGGGATGCCCGCAGGCGATTCGCCTTCGTCGCGCCGACTGCGCCCTGGTCCGTCTGCCTCGACAGCGCGCTCAAAAGCAGCAAACATCCCTTCTTCATCAGCGATATGGGTGACAATCCAACGGCCGGGGGCGCCGGCGACGTGACCTGGACCTTGACACAGATAATGGCAAATCCCGTTTTTAAGCCGGCCAATGGCCCTTCGCTGATCTACGCTTCGATTCCTGGTCCCGAGCTCGTCGGGAAGGCGATCGCCGTCGGGGTGGGGGGCAAGGTTGACGGCTATGCCGGTGCAAAGGTCGATGCCCGTTTTTCCCCCCCAGTGCATATCAAAGGCACAGTAGAATCGATCATCAATGGCGACAAGGATGCCGAAGTCGAGGTCGTTGTCCGGGTGGGCAGCGTACACATTATCGTTACCCGTAAACGCAAACCCTACCATAAGGAAATCGATTTTACGCGGCTGGGGCTGCAGCCGCGCAAGTCGGATATCGTTGTCGTCAAGATCGGCTATCTCGAGCCGGAGCTCTATGCCATGCGCGCCGCCTGGCTCATGGCGCTGACTCCCGGCGGCGTCGATCAGGATATCGAACATCTCCCTTATAAAAGGATACAACGACCCATGTTCCCCATGGATAAGGATATGAAAGACCCCGACCTGTCGGCCCGATTGATTCCATTTGCAGATTAGGCGGGTTTCGACTATTTTCGCCAGACCCTGAACTTACCCTGCCATGGATAATAATTTATACCCTCCTGGCCCTCCCGGTATTACACCCGATCAACTGGCTATAAGTCCTGCTTTTAGAAAGAAGGTAACGGCGGTTGCCGGTTCGATCTTTCTCTTTCTCATCGTCTATCTGCTGCTGGTTGCCGCCGCGCTCGTCCTTGCCATTGCCTGCTGCTCTTTTGGGCTGATGCTTATACTGCGGCTGACCAGTTTCTTACCTATTATTATTGGTCTGGGACTGATCGGCGTCGGCGTATCGGTGGTGGTGTTTCTGTTCAAGTTCCTGTTTGCCGTGACAAAGGACGTCAACGACCAGCGCATAGAGATCACCGAGGCAGAACATCCCCGGCTGTTTGATTTTATCCGGCAACTGACCGAAGAGACGCGTACGCCTTTTCCAAAAAAGATCTTTCTGAGTCCCGATGTAAATGCAGGGGTGTTTTATAACTCCAGTTTCTGGAGCATGTTCTTTCCGGTCCGCAAAAATCTGGAGATCGGTCTCGGCCTGGTCAATGTTGTCAATATCAGCGAGTTCAAGGCGGTGATGGCGCACGAATTTGGCCATTTCAGTCAGAAAAGCATGAAGCTGACGACCCTCCCTCGGTCATCGGGGTGCTGACCAAAGACATCGAGGCCGCCAATGACCGCCAGCGAGCGCTGGACAAGGAAGCCTACCGGTACTTTCTGGATGTGGCAGCCAACAAAGACGAGGTGCGCCGGCATTATGGGCACTTCCAGTCGATCAGCAGGAGATACGGGGACTTTGCCAATCTGGTGAATGAGATGCTCAACGGAGTACAACCTCTCTACGAAGGCGGTCTTACGCGCGAACAGGTGCAGGGTATTATCCGGGCGATCAAATCAAAATATGAGCCCGGGCTGAATAAGGCCTATCGCAGCCTGATGGAAGACGGTCTGATCAGCCAGGCGGAAGATGCCGATCTGCATAAAGCCCTTATCGCCTTCCTGGAGAAAGACTATCGGTATTATATCGACGGCAAATTTCAGAATAACGAGCTGGGTGAGCTCAGGGGGCTGGGTATTCGCACGGCGAACCTTTTGAATGAGCGAAAATTTGCCGCATACAGAAGGTTGCTCGAGCAGCAGCTGGCGGCCTCGTCAACCGAAGTATCATTAGAAAGACGATAGGTCAAGATCTCGAAGGGTATAATATAAAAAGGGCGATAACATTTTCGGCATCTTTTATTGTCAAAAAGGACGGGACTGTCGATAGCGTCCAGGTAATAAATGGGATCACCTGGGGTTTCAAGCCTGCTGTCTATAATGGTCAGCCAGTCCAGACAAGGATGGTTTATACGATCAAATACCTCGATTCGATAGTAAGATGATTAAAGTATCGGCCGGTTACAGCAAAGGCCGCGGATCAAAAAGTACCCGGAAATTGGATATCTTCCCATTTTCCAAATGGTACCACCCGCAGGTAGGTATCGATTTCTCCCCCATTTGGATCGTATACCACAGGCAGACATCGGCATCGTCGGCAAAGGTCTTTTCGATCTCATATTTGAACTTCATCTTCTCCATATCTGCGAAATAGGCGTCGGCGCCGTGGCGTGTACCCATCACGCCGATAAAGTCCATGTCCGGAGTCACATAGTTGCGGGCCGCCTTGAAGTCTTCCGCGTTCATTGCCTTGATAAACGATAGGACGGTATCCTTTGCAGATTGCTGTGCCATTGTCATTTTTTCTATTTTACAGCAAATATTTTACCAGCTTATCTGCTGCTGACATACTGCTGTCACTGACCGTCTCCATCTTTGTCATAATAAAATCAACTAATATGACAACGCAGGAAACAGCAACCCGCTATTACGAATTAGTCACCAAAAGGGAATTTATCGAAACCCAGGAAACGCTCTATGACGAGCACGCCGTCTGCCAGGAGCCCGAAAAAGCAGCACTGATGGGGCTGGCCGTTATTACCACCGGCAGAGATGCTATCAAGGCAAAAGGAATGGCACGGCGCGCCACGATCGAGACCATCCACAGCTATACCTGCAGCGAGCCGATCGTAGCCGGGGAATTCTTCAGCGTTGTGCTAAAGCAGGAGGTCACGTTTAAGGGCAGGCCACGGGTCACGCTCGAGGAGATAGGGGTCTTTCACGTTAAGGACGGCAAGATCGTCAAAGAACAGTTCTTTTACTAGACCGGCAAACACCCACAGTCAGGCCCATCGCCTGACTGTATCGGGTGGAGATGTCGCCGGATGGGAACCTTATTTCGGCGCGTGATTGCTGCTAAACGAATCCCTGAACATCTTCCAGCCGTCCCTGGTCTTCTTCCAGAGGACCAGGAATTTCCCGTCGTCAAACACCTCCCCCTTGGAATTTATGGACTGCCAAAGGCCTTCCTCCGTGACGTATTCCTTCCCGTCCCCGTAGACGTTGGTGGTGATAAATTTGCCGTTCCTCAGTCCGTAGTCATTATAGCCTCCCCGGAAGAACTGCGCGAACGCCTCGCGACCGCAGAAGGGCTGAGCATTCGGTGCCAGGATACAGGCGTCTTCCGCATAGCTGTTGATAAAAATGGACGAGTCATTCTTGACAAAGGCCTGAAAATAGCGGGCATTGCTCTTCGCGATGGCTGCTTTTGCTTCTTCCAGCTGAGCGGTGGCCGCAAGACGTACGCAGGCCAGGAACACAACCAGGAAAGCTGCTTTGATGTTTCTCATTCTTAAAACTTTTCGTAAAGGTAGAACCCGGCCGGAAGGCTGAATTGTAAAAAAGCGAACAAACACGGGTTTATTTGAAAAATCCCCGTAAATATTTTAACTTATGGGGACAATATGAGAGACAAGGTCTTTTACCCGTCGGATAGTTTAAACCGTTATATTAAGTACTACTGGACCTGCGCCCACGACGGAGACGCCCTCGAGGTCATGTATCCGACCGGCTGTGTGGAATTTTGTATCGATATTACGGGGGGCGATACCATCCGGCATCGGGGAGACCGGTCGATGACAGTACCTCGTCTGGAGGTGCTGGGGCACTGGACCATACCCACGACGGCCACCATCAAAAAAGGCAATACCTGCCTGATAACGCGCTTCCATCCCTACGCCGGCTATCTCTTCTTCCCCAATCCCGTCGCCGACTTCACCAACGGATCTATTGACCTGTACGATATCCTCAGCAGGGAATCGATCCGGTTCTACAACCGTCTGATGGAGCAGCCATCGCTCGAACAGAAAGTAAAAGTCCTCGAGGCGTTCTTAACCGACAGACTCCTCAAGGCCAGACAAGACCAGAAAAAGATGCGCCTGGTCGAAGGCCTGTGCAACTCCATCAGCCGTAATAGTGAGTCCTTTGATCTCAACCGCCTGGCCGCGGAATTCGGATTTTCCGAACGGTATATCCAAAAACTGTTCCTTAACTATGTAGGCATAACCCCAAAGAGCTTCTTTTCCGTCCAGCGGTTCAACAAAAGCCTCGGGCTGGTCCGGTCGGCAAATATGTCCCTCACGAATATCGCCTATGAATGCGGCTACTATGACCAGGCTCATTTCATAAAGGAATTTAAGTCATACACCGGACTGACCCCATCCCAGTTGTCTGGCGCAGGCGCCGGCAGCCAGGGGATGTCCCTATAAAAACTGGCGATAAATTGTGTATTTTCCGGCCCATTTGCATCTACTCCTAAACATCTTGCTATGAAAAAATATCCCCTCTTCATCGTTTTTCTGATCCTGTCCCTGGCGGGTTTTTCCCAGAATCCCTCTTCCGAAGACCTTTTAAAAGAAGGGCTGGAACTGCACGATAAAGGCGATTATGCCGGAGCGATAAAGAAATACGACGAGATACTGAGCCATAACGACCGGTTCTATATGGCCTACAACGAAAAGAGCTTTTCACTTTATATGGCAGGGAAATATGATGAGTGCATCGATCTCTCAAGGAAGACGCTGAAAAAATTCCCCGACAGTACACAGAACAGGAACATATACGTCAACTACGGGTCGGCGCTGGATGCGCTGGGAAAAACAGAGGACGCTATCCATGTCTACAAAGAAGGGATACGCAAATTTCCGGACTTCTATCTTCTTCCTTTCAATAAAGGCGTGACGGAATACCAGCTGAAGAAATACGACGATGCCGTCGAAGACTTCCAGCGGTCGGTCACCCTAAAACCCACGCATGCCTCTTCCCATCAATTCCTGGCTTATGCGATCTATCCCAGGAATAAGATCGCGGCCGCAATGGCGCTTTCCACCTTCCTGGTGCTGGAGCCTTCGGGTCAGCGGGCAGAGAAGAATCTCAAGATCCTGCTCAGCATCCTCAAAGGCAATGCGGAGAAAAAGGACGAGAAGAATGTCTCGGTCAGCCTCTCGATGGCCGACCTGAACACCAACGAAAAGACCCCTGACAACTTTAGTTCTATCCAATTGATGATCACTCTGTCCAGCGCGACAGACCTGACCAGGGACTCTGTCAGCGCGATGAAAAAGCTGGAAGACAAGCTGGAGATGCTGGCCACCGCAGCCCCGGCCAAAAAGGGCTTCTTCAGCAATTATTATGTAAACTATCTCTCAGGACTAAAAGACAACCATTTCCTCGAAACCGCCGCTTGCCTGATCTATGCAACCGCAGCAGACGACGATGACCGGAAATGGCTGACGGCCAATAAAGGCAAGGTAGAAGCCCTGACGCAATGGACGGAGGAGCATTTGGGAAAGTAAATTTCGACAATAGTAATTGTTCCTTCAGCGACTGGGCCAGGGGACTGTTGATAGGGCAGAAAATAGCGATCTTTTTTTTCTGCTACGATAATGCTGAACCGGCATATGAGCATTCAGGTTATATCCAATTTTCGAATGGTCATTACCAGACCGAACGGGTGTTTGCCCCTATGGGCATTTATGTTGGACCGAGATTATTGGATGAGCAGCAATTCGTGGACGAAAAGGATGAATTCCTTAAGAGGCTGGATATTGAGATCCGCTTATTGCACTGATTATAACATTCCCTTCCCGAACGGATTCGGGATCCAGATGCGGCAGGCGTTCGTTAGCGGGTCACTTTCCGTATTGAAGAAATGCCATGATCCAGATAAATACAACAAGCATAAATGCCTGATAGTATGCCCAGAATACGCCCATGCCATTGTCTTTCTCAAAGTGTACCAGAGTGACAAACACCCCAACGATGGGTATCCAATATATTAGTTTACTTGTCACAAACTAATAATTACATATATGTAAAGTTACGCCATTTACCTGTTAACGACCCGCAGCCAAAGACTGAGAGACGCTGAATTTGAATGGAAGTGATTTTTTAAAGCTAAATACCTGAAAACCAATGGCTACTATTTTTGATTCAACGATTACCTTGTCGTCGAACAATCTAGAAAAAAATATTATTTTAGGGCGGTCATGCGATTAACCCCAATTTTCTTTGGCAGTATTTCTATGAAACGGGCATTCGGCAAGCAAGGTGTTATTGCCTGAACGGCGTTGAAAGGGACACAATTCAAATCAACCGAATTCAATCTGTTCAGCGATAGTCTTGGGAAATGGACAGTAGATGGCAAGTGGAATGAGTGGTTCGACGACGGCAAACCAAAATTCCAGGCATTATTAAAATACAATTGGACAGTAAGCAAATGGCAGGAGTGGGACAGTGTCGGAAATAGTAAAGAAGGCGAAAAACCAATCAATATTACATTTTGACAAAGACTGCCCAATAGCGTCTACCCCTATTTAGGAGTAGACGCCGGAGCCGGTGGCATGGGCCCATCAAAATTGATCATATGCCGGAATATCCTCCAGCCCCCGGCCGTGTTCTTCCAGATGATGAGAACCTTCGCCTTGCCCACCGGGTGCTGGTCGGCATCGAAGAGCTCAACAGAGCCCTGCTGGGTCACATACTCTGAGGTCTGCCCATATAGCCCGAGGGAGGTGAATACGGCATCCCTGATCCCCGCCTGACGGGTACCCTTATAGAACTGGGCGAGACCGCGCTGTCCGCAAAGGGTGGGGGCGTTTGGTGCCAGTATGCAGGCTTCGGGCGCATAGCATTTCAGGAAGAGCGCCGAATCGCCGGAAATAAAAGCCTGCTTATACTGCAATTCGACATCCCTGATATCGTCGATGACGCTATCGGTTCCAGAGGTCGTTTGTTCGACTCGCCCGGTCGCAGCCGTACCTACGGGGCGGCCGGCGACACAAAAGACTACGATGAGCGCCGACAACAGCAGTAACCGCTGAGAACTTACCATTTTCATGACGCTGCTATTTTAGAAGTGTTCTTCAATAATCGGCCCAACGGCATCAGCGGACCGATCGGGATCAGGTCAAAATCCAAAAGTTTTTCCTGTACCATCGGCAGGCCTGCCAGTACCTCCTTCGCCTCCTGAACGCTCTCGCATTCCATTATAAAGACTACGCCGGCCCTGTCCTTCCTGAAATAAAAGATCCTGATCTTTTCCTGTAAATACAGCTGGACGGTCGCCGCCAGCTCCTGCGGCAAATGGGGTTCCAGTACTGCAGCCGTAACTCCTTCGCTGATCTTGTCAATTGCCAGAATTTGCATTTTTGTACTTTTTAGTTGTCTGATGATCTATTACGATACAAAGCTCTGAAGATTGGCGCCTCGCCGGATAACCGAAATTGCTATTTCCGCAGACCTGAAGTTTGATATTCTACACAAAATCTCTATTTTTCAGTTTCTTATGGAACCGGTCAAAAACACTAATAAGATTTCGAATCCCTCGCCGCAGTTTCCATTTTTGCAAAGAATATCAGTAAAACGAAAAAGACCAGAGCGTTTGATGGGTTTCGGTTCGCCAATATCGTGGGTTCACTGGCATTATTGATCCTTACATATCTTTCGTTAACAAAATGGTGATGGAACGAAAAGCTGCCGCTACCATCTGATCTCCAGATAAAATATAACATAATGACATACCTAAAAATAACCCGAACCGGCTCCCTCTTACTATCGCTCGCACTATTTTCCTGCAGCTCCTCCAAAAACATCTCCGGAACATATCATTCAAAATTTGCCAGCCTCGGCATGTTTGGGACAACCGTCAGGCTAAAACCAGAAAGTAGGTTGCAGTATGTATTTCAGGGAGACCTGATGTATGACAGCGCTACCGGCCACTACCAGGTCTATGGCAACAAAATTTATGTTCTTTTTGACAGAGAGAAAAAAGATACGAATAAGCTCTACTATCGGTTTGACAATATGCCAGTAAAAACAACTATCTATAAGGGTGACACCATTCAATATAAGTTGTTGCTTTACTGCGGGCATAACAAACTATTCCCGGGTCACTTCGAAACGGGCAGGAAAATAACCACGGCGAAAGGTTATTCCCGACGGAGAAAGTATCTATTTTTTGGAAGCCATTATCATTCCAGAAGATATTACTACAAACGGATCGGCTAAAAATCGCCCCCCAAAAAAAAGCCGCCCCAAATAAGAGCGGCTTCACTATCATATTTCAAAAAGACTACTTCTTAAGATACCCATTATACTCATCATCCGTCGCGCAATCCCACCACACGGGCATGCTCCAGATATTTGGATCAGTCGCGTGAGGATTGATGGCAAGGGCATTTGTCAGGTTATAATTCAGCTCAAGGGTTGTAGGCAGGGCCCACCGGCGCGGCCAGTACCTGGGGTCCGTTTTGGAAGCACCCGTATATAGCGCCGTGCCCTGGAACAACGGTCCACGGTCAAAATTCGGATAGACCACGCCGAAGCCCCCTACATTTCCGGCAGAAAAGTTGAACCGGCGCATATCGTTCCAGTTCTCGAGACTGCAACCCATCGCCAGGTATTTTTGCAGCATGATGTCTGACATTGTCAGGGTACCCGCACCCTGGCAAACCGCATTGCTCGACATATAAGCCGTAATATCGCTCTGGTTCATCGGCGCCATATCCGGATTGGTAGCAGTATAGCCGGCGCCCTTCCAGCCGGTCAGCCCGGCCTGCATCATATCCAGGTGCGCCTGGATACCCGCCAGATAGGCAGTGTAAGCATTCCCGTTGTCCGCCTTTCTCATATACACCTCGGCCTTGATAAAGCACATTTCATGGTAGGTCAGTATCTCCTGGTCGGAAACGGGGCGTATCTGGTACGAGCCCGTAGAAGCAACCGCGCCGGCATTAAATGCGGCGGCCGAAGGATACCAGCTGACATCCGTCTGACCCTGAGCGGCTATCCCTGATGTGGCAATGGAGCTGCTACGACAGTTGACATAGATAGTATCGCCGGCAAACAGATAGTTAGGATTGTTGATAAAGATCGAACCCTTGGTGTAGGTTACCGTTATGGTAGTCGCCGTAGTCGAATAGGTACGCCCCGACGCGACCACCGCAGCCAGGAAATTCGCATAATCCGTCGCATTGGTGATCGTATAGGTGATCTTGGTGTCCGCGGCAGCATAAGTTGGGGTTACAATGGAACCAGGGCCGCCTGCCAGCAGGCGCGTTGCCGCCGGGCCCCGTACATCCAGACCTGCAGACCGGGTCCACGTATACGACGCCACCCTGCCGCTGGCATCCAATTTAATATTGGACATATAAGAAGGCACGATCTTGGGCATCCGCGGGTCCGTTACGCCGGAGCCACGCATATTCGTGAGGAGATTGTAATAGTACAGAGAAATACGCTGGTTGCTGCCATACCCCGCATAGTCGAAATTCCCGTTTGTCACAACAGGGTCGTTTTCCAGGTAATCGAGAATGGTACTGTTATTATACCCCGGCTGTATAACATTGTCGGCATTGGACTGGGGGCCCTTAGACAAACAATATAAAATAGAATCCGCATTATACAGGTCCGCCTTTTTCGACAGCTTTAGCATATAGCGGGCTTTCAATCCATAGCATAGTTTGATCCACTTGCTGACGTCCCCGCCATTCCACATATCTCCTACCGAAAGCGCAGGCGCCGCAGCGCTCTGCGTCTTACCGAACAGGCTGATCGCCTCGTTCAATTTTGCCATACATCCGTTGTAGATGGTCTTGCCGTTATCAAAACCGGGGCTTGGTATTCCGAGAGTCGTGGCCTGCGTATAGGGCATTTCGCCATAAAGATCCAGCATTTCCATATAACCCATCGCAGAGAACACATCAGCCGTAGCCATATAATAATAGGCCCCGCTTTTCTGCGCAGTATTGTACATGTCATTCAGGTTGGAGGCTACTTCCACAAACCATGTTTGATAGGAAGTGATATTACCTGTGTTATTGATCCATGTTGTACTCATCGGGCCGCCGGCGGAGCTATTGCTATAATAAACCCCGGCATAGCAGGAAGCACGAAAATTGGATACCCCCGCAGTATAGGAATAAAAGTGCTGCAGCCAGGGCAGCCGGTTTTGTACCGCCACAGTCGAAGCGTTCGGGTTATTCGGATCCGTATTTACGTCGAGCCATTTTTTACAGGAAGCCGAACCCAGTACGAGCACGCATCCCAGTATGATATATTTCAAATTTTTCATGGTTTTCCTTTTTTTGCCGCTGAAAGCGGCTCGTCCGAAGGACAGTTATTAATGGTTTGCAGGGGATGTGCTATATTTTGAAAAACTGCATCCCCTGCACATTTTCATTGGTTAAAACGTAACATTTATCCCGAAAGTAACGCTGGTTACCGCGGGAACACCCAGGTAATCGATACCCGTCGAACCCGAGCCACCGGTTCCTCCGGCCGCGCTCACTTCAGGATCCATTCCTTTGTAATTGGTCCACGTAAATAAATTGGTGCCTACCGCGGTTGCTGAAATATTCTTGATGACCTTATTGCTCTTCAGCATGCTGGTGAAATCGTAGGTCAACGACAGCGAACGCAGTTTGAGCCAGTTTACCGAAGTAATGAAATTATTGGAATTGGCAGCATAATTCAGCCAGTAATTCTGGATCATCGCCTTGCCATCAACAGTTTGTGTACCTATAGGATAGGACTGATTGGCATTATAGGTCTGGGTAAAATCAGCGCCCGTCTGGCTGTTGACCCCGCTGACTGTTACCGACTGACGGTCATTCAGCGTTGTCTTCTTGCTCATCCCCGTTACGACCTGGTAATACTCCGTACCGTTGTATACGTCTCCACCCTTGCGGATATCGAGGAGGAACGATAAGGAAAGTCTCTTGTACCGGAACGTATTATTAACGCCACCGATGAAGTCCGGTTCGCGGTTGCCAACCACCGGGCTGTTGTTGTTCAACTTATACAGTCCCGTTGTGGGATCCACCTGGTAGCGTCCGTTCGGGATCTCAACTCCTTTCGCATCCGTCTGGCGCAGATACCGTATGCCAGTCATCCCAAGGAAATATCCGCCGTTTGGTACAGATGCTGCTTTGATTGTTCCGAACTGGGCATCTGTCGGATAGAAATAGGAAACACCCTGCAGGAATGTCCCTAACCTTCCCCTGTTGTAGGAGAAATTCAGTGTTACATCCCATCCGAAATCCCTGCGTGATATCGCTTTACCCGTAAGCGCTATCTCCATCCCCTTGTTGATGACCGTACCCGAGTTGATGGAATTCAAAATGTAGCCGCTGGCATTGGACAAACGCGGCTGCGCGATCTGGTTCTTTGTCTGGCTGTGATAGTAGGTATAGTCCAGACTGATACGGCCCTTCAGGAACCGCAGCTCGGTCCCCACTTCCCATGAATTTTGAATTTCAGGTATCAGCAGGGGATTCCCGGCAGTGTACTGATTACCAAGTCCGGTATAACCGCCGATGCTGATCGGGGGATTCTCATAAGTAAAAGTCGAATAGGGATTGGCGTCTTTACCAACCTGCGCCCAGCTGCCGCGGATCTTGCCAAAAGAAAGAATGGTGTTTTTGGGTAGCAATTCCGTAAAAACCAAAGAACCGCTGACAGAAGGATAGAAATAGGACCTGTTGTTCAAAGGCAAAGTGGACGACCAGTCATTACGTCCTGTTGCTGTGATATAGGCAATGTCCTTATAAGATATCCCCACCTCTCCATAAGTGCCTATCAGACGTTTTTTTGTCGAGTTATCCTTCAATTGTTGATTGGTGGTCGCAATATTATTGAAGCTGACAATGCCGATACCGACAAAATTGTATCCCCAAAGATTCTGGTTTACCCAATCCGTATTTTCCGTAGTGGATCCCAGCATCAGGTGCGTATCAAAATCACCGAAGGACTTATGAAAATTGGTCATCACGGTCGTAGTAGTGTAGGTGTAGCTATACAGGTCTTTGCTCAGACGTCCGTTCTGGTATAATGGGATCACGACGGAACCGGGAGCGATATATGTATAGTCATTGGTGTTGTACTGGTCGTAGCCCAAACGCGCTATGACATCCCACCAGCCGGTGATCTTAAAGCTGCCGTTGATACCGCCGGTGAAACGTCTGGTCTTTGATGTCAGCTGGTCTTTATTGATGATCCAGTAGGGATTGTCGATGTCATTCTCCAGCGGAATGCTTCCGGCGAATTTGCGATACTGTGTCCCGTCCGGATTCACATAATTTTTTGCATTGAATGTCACAGGCATGCCGTAGATAGCCCCCATTGTCCCATTGCCACTGCCTCCGGTGCTGCCGCCGTAAAGACCGGATGTAGTCAAAGTCCTGTTGGTATTGGCGATAGAATAGGCAACGTTGGCATTTAGTGTCAGCCGCCCGTACCGTTGTTCGCCGTTAAAGCGGAAGGTCGTCTTGTCATAATCTGTTTTAGGCACGATACCGGTCTGATTAAAATTAGAACCGGAGAGAAAAAATGATCCGTTCTTTGAACCGCCGGATACGTTGACGTTGTTGTCAGCCAGAACGCCGTGTTGAAAGAAATTGCCGATATTGTCGTATCTCGTGCTGTCGCCAATTTTTTGCCCCCATGAGCTAAACTGAGGGACTGTGCCGCCCGTAGGTATGTTAGGAGTAATATTGTTAAATACCCCGTTGTTGGAATAAAAACCATTGCCAAATTCGGTTTGCACCTCAGGCAGCTTATCCGCCCACGAAGTGCTTATTTTACTGTTGACACTCACCTTAACATTGCCTTCAGCACCCTTTTTTGTGGTGATAATAACAACACCGTCCGCGGCCCGCGAGCCATACAACGCAGCCGCCGCAGCGCCCTTCAGCACCGACAGGTTCTCAATGTCTTCCGGGTTGATATCCATGACACGGTTCGAGTAGCTTGTATTGCTGCGGGACAACCCGTCGGTACCCGTATTGCCGGTGACCGTAGTGGAGTTGTCGTATATAATGCCGTCGACGACAAACAACGGCTGGTTTTGCCTGGTCTCCGACGTAGAGTTACCCCCGCGGATGGTGATCGCTGCGCCTGCGCCTGCTGAACCGCTGGACTGCGTAATGTTTACGCCGGGCACCTTGCCCGCAAGGGAGTTGACGATATTGGTGTTCTTATTCTTCATCAGCTCTTGCGCGCTCAGGTCGCTAACCGAATATCCCAGCGCCTTTCGTTCTTTCTTTATACCCATGGCCGTTACGACCACGTCTTCCATCTGGCCGGATTCTCCTTTGGCCAGCTGAACTTTCATGCCGGCCGAGGCTTTTACCGTCTGTTTCGCATAGCCTACAAAACTAAATTCCAGCATTGCGTTATCTTTTGCGCTAATGGTGAACTTGCCGCTATTATCGGTAAAGGTCGCCCGCTTTGTACCTCTTACGGAGACCGTTACCCCCGCCAGCGGTGTGCCATCGTCTGATAGCACTGTTCCACTGATGGGAACCTCCTGCGCCCTCAGGCCGTTTGCGATCATGGTAAGCGTCACAAACATGATCAAACTAAAAAGCTTCCATTTTCTCATAATGTAGTTTTTGGTTGGTTTTAAAAATTTGATATATAGATCTTTTCCTGGATGCCGTCGCCCACTGTGATCTTCGACTCCTTATTGATGCAGTCCCCACGGCGATCACGTCGATATTGGGGCGCTCGTCAATACATTCATACTCCTGCGGATCAGGCCGATCGCCTTTTCTGCGATGACCGCCTTCTTTTGGCAATAAATGGTTTTGGATCCGGCGTGAATCGCACTAAAAACAAGGGATAAGCCGCCGCCATGCACCTTAATAAGCTTGCCAGCTTCCGCAAGTTCCTGCAAATCCCTGCGAATGGTATCTTCCGATACGTCCACATCCTCGCACAAATTGATGTTCAGCACCTTATTGCAGAGGTTTAGCCGATTAAGGATGAGTGCCTGTCGTTCTTTTTTGAACAAGCCGTCAGTTTTGGATCAAAAAATTGTTATTTTTCCTTGGGAAGGTAGTACAAACCTGCAAAAAACAGCAAAAACAATAAAAGAATGGCAAATTTTAATCTGTAATGGGTGCAAAAGGCGGAAGGGCGGGTGAGGGGTGAGTCCGTTTGTTACTTCCCATTCCATTTATACGGCTTCTACTACCAGCAATGGCGACGGGAGGAAAATAGTCCAGAATGTACGACCATCGAAAGCTATATTCCTTTCACTGGCGATTGCAAGTTGTTTGCGGACCGGGTCGAGGGGCTGCTATCCAGGCATTTTGAGGAATTCCAGCGTCTGGAACCATCAGCCGCGGGACAAAAGGTCGGCAAAATAAAGATAGGAACATCTACCTACGAAAATATCGATCTATGGCATGTGGTTTTGTCTACATACGACACGGGGGCAATTTAAAAAATAAACCCGTCATGATGACGGGCCTTGAATTATTGCCGGGACGCCAGGACAATGTCAGCCGCGCACTACCGATGATTCTTTAACGATCTGCCACCTTCCGGACAAGTATTCCCAGATCACGGTAAAGAACTTCCTGCTCCATCTTCCATTCATTTCCAGCTCGCGGGTCATCACCACCATGCCCATATTGTCGTCGCCTGCGGCATAATGGAATTCGGTTTTGGTGGAGAAGGGAGCGGCATTCGAATCTCTGTTTTGTTGAATAAAAGCAACGAGTTGTTGCTTGGTCATAGTGTCAACCCCACCATTCTCGTCGACGTTGACCACCAATAATTTGTCTGCATAGGCTTCCTGGACGTATGGCAGGTCGAAATGTGTGGCATGGAAAATAAGGTCTTGCGTTAGCTCGATCATTTGTTGACTGTTCATCTTTGTGTTTTTCAAGAACCGACAATTGGCATGCCTTCTTCTCAACACAATGATTATCAATTAATTACATTTTTGTTCAAGCTTGATTTTTCACTGTATTTCGGGAACCCTGAAGTTGTAAAACGAAATAAAGTGGCCACATGTGGACCGGTCAGTGCGGCATCGGGTATAAGATTTGAATACATCGTTAAAAAACTTCCTTTATGAAAAAAACTTTGACGATGCTGGCGTTGGTCCTTTTTGTGACGAGCGGGCATATTTATGCGCAGACTTTTCAATGGGGTATTAAGGCGGGAGGCAATTTAAGTACATTCACATCCAGTGGTAATTCTACTTATAGTTCCTTCTCCATGCAAGCCGGCTGGAATGCAGGCGTATTTACAAATTTCATGCTGGGCGATCACTTCTCCATTTCTCCTGAGGTGCTGTATTCGAGGGTTGGTGCCAAAATAAAGACGACCACGACGCAGAATGACGTAAACGTCAGCACTGACGACCACCTCAGACTGTCTTACGTGAACGTACCTGTGATGGCTAAATACAAATTCACGGGTGGCTTTTTTATCGAAACCGGTCCTGAGGTCAACTTTAACGTTAGCTCATCGCGCTGGCAAAACCAAAGCGTCAAGGATATCACCAATGGCGCAGAATTTGCTTGGGGTCTTGGCTTGGGTTATCAGAGCCCGAGCGGGTTCGGGATTGGAGCACGTTACAATCAAGGGATATCGAGGGTCGATAAGGTTGGCGACGCAACCTGGAATGACATAACCCTTCATAACAGCAGTTTTATGCTTGACTTGTTCTGGACTTTCTTCAATAACAAGAAGTAGCCCAGGAAAAAGCGTGGGAACACACTGCATAACAAAGCGCCCTTTGCGGGGCGCTTTTGCAAGTCTTGTAGAATCATCATCATCCGGCTAAACCTCGGGCCTGGCTTTAACGTCCAGCCGTGGCTGGCTTCCTTCCCAGGGTCCTGATAAACCGGAAATGAGATATGACGGCAGCGTTCATGCTGGGCAGCGAATTATAGGGCAGGTCAAAGGCTGCACATTCCTTTCGCACGAGCTCGCTCAATGCCGGATAATGGATATGGCTTATCCGCGGAAACAGATGGTGCTCGACCTGGTAGTTCAGTCCGCCGACGAACCACGAAATTATCGGACGGTTTGGGGAGAAATTCGCGGTGGTTCTCACCTGGTGAATAGCCCACTCATTCTCGATCTGCTTTTCATCACAGCTTACTACCTCGAATTCCGTTTCCTCGACCACGTGTGCCAGCTGAAAGACTATGGATAAAGTAAATCCCAAACCAATGTGCATGGTTAAAAAGAATAGCAGCCACGACTGCCAGCCCATCAGCAATACAGGGATCGCGATATAAAAGAGCAGATAGAGCGCCTTGCTTATCCAGAAGATCAGATGATCCGCTGTAGACATTCTCGAAAGAGGAGTGTCGACTATTTTCCTTTTGAAATATTTGTCAAAATCCTGGTAAAGTATCCAGATCATCGAGCTGAACGCGTATAAGAACGGAGTATAAAGATGTTGCAGCCGGTGTGCCGGCACCCAGGGTTGAGAGCCGCACATGCGGATATAAGGGCTTTTGGCAATGTCATCGTCGACACCATCGATATTCGTGTAGGTGTGGTGAATGATGTTGTGCTTTTGTTTCCAAATGAAATTATTCCCGCCCAGGGCATTCAGCGTAAGCCCAAGCATTTCGTTGACCCATTTACGGGAAGAATAGCTGCCATGGTTGGCGTCATGCATGACATTAAATCCGATACTGGCAAGTATAAAGCCAAGGACCAGACTGCAGATGACCTCGGGCAGCCATGACATCGGCAAAAAAAGCAACAGCGCATATAAGGACATCGCCGCAAGGATAAGAACAACAGACTTGACATATAAGTGGATATTGCCGGTCTTTCTCTTTTCAGTAGCGGCGAAATACCTGTTTACAGAAGTTTTTAACGAGGTAAAAAAGGCATGATCACTGTTATCGAAGCTTACTTTGGGCATATTTGCATGTGAGGCTTTTGGGATATTGGCGCAAATGTCGTCCTTTTCAGCCGAAAATCGGATATCCTTGTGTTATTTTTGTCCCAATGTTTTAGCATTTTTAGAGGGAGGAAGAGCTTAAAGGCTTAACGCCAATGCCCGATCTGGAAAGAACCTTTAACCATTAAAATAAAAGGTATGCCCAATTCTTCTTCACAAGACCAGCGTATCGCAAAAATGACCTTCTCCTCGGTCTATCCGCTGTATCTCGCTAAAGTAGAGAAGAAAGGGAGAACAAAAGAGGAATTAGATCAGGTCATACAATGGTTGACCACCTTCGACAGCAGGCATCTGCAGCAACTGATCGATGAGACGGTGACCTTTGAAACCTTCTTCCAACGGGCTACGCTAAACCCCAATGCGCACCTCATCACGGGAGTGATCTGCGGGTATCGGGTAGAAGAGATCGGAGATCCGTTGACACAAAAGGTCAGGTATCTGGATAAATTGGTAGATGAGCTGGCAAAGGGCTGGAAGATGGAGAAGATCTTGCGGGGTAGTCGAAATTGACAAACCCCGTCGAAATACTAACCATAGACAAGGTCGGTACTCTGTCCCACCTCGATAATATAACCGTCCGGATCGCGCATGTAGCAGCGGATCTCACCGTATTTGGGGATCGGCTCCGTAATGAACTCGGCTCCCCGGCTTTTCCAGAGTTCGTAGCAGGCTTGAATATCTGCGACGCGAAAATTCATAAAACTGTTGATGTGGTTGGGGTCGGGGACGCTGAGCGTCACCGTCGGCTTGTCGGGGGTTGGCCCGCCACCTACATTGAGAATAAGCCAAATGTTGGCGAGCTGAAGGTAGGCAGGTGAGCCGCTGCCGTCAGGCATGCTGAGAATACGCGCGCCTACAACGGTTTCGTACCACCGGGCCGAGCAATCGATGTCGGCTACGGTGAGGAAGTGCGCGATGCTCATCCCGGTCCGGGGAGGCATCTCATAGCTGTTTTGTTCGACTTGTACTGTGCCCATACCTGATGCAGTTTAATTATATAAGAAGTAAGTTACCCCAATTTAGACAGATTTCCGTAATTTCCTCCGATGGAGCCCAGGCAGCTACAACAGGAACTTTTTAATAAGATAAAGGAACGACTCCCAGCACATCTTTCTCTCGTCGATGAGTTATGTAATTTACTTGATCTGAGTCCGGACAGCGTCTATCGTCGTATCCGCGGAGAGAAACCTGTCACGCTGGATGAATTACAACGGGTCTGTTCCCATTACCGGCTTTCCCTGGATCAGCTGCTTCACCTGGCGACCGATTCTGTCCTTTTCCAGGCGCCCGGTATTCTGGAAGCCTCCGTTCCTCTCTTCGAAGAGTACATGAATGAAATGTTGGTCCGGTTCAGGTATTTCAACAGCTTCCAACAGAGATCGATCTATTATCTCTGTAAAGACACGCCCTTCTGGTATTTTTATCTGTTCCCGTCCATGGCCTCCTTTAAGACCTTTTTCTGGGCCAGGACCATCAATAACGACCCGTCTTTATCGAACAAGCCCTTTTCCATAAAAGAATTCCCTTTCCGGCAATGCTTTGAGCTCGGCCAGCAGATACTCATTGAACATAGCCAGCTGGGAGGACCAACGGTTTTGCGCCCGCGCCTTCGACACCTTCCAGACCCTGCTCAGCCGGTCCACACTCGTTAGCGGGTCCGGAGAAAAAGACCGCAACCGCTTTTTCAATAATTTAAGAGAGAAAGTGAACGCCCTCCGCAGAAATCCATAAACAAACTTCGCCATTAACGGATTTTCGATTATCCCAGGTTTATTCATGTCTCTACCTTTATCGAAACCCAACCGACATGAACAAGCTGCGCTTCTCGAAAGACGAAGGCTCCGTATTTTACAAAGAGCTTACAGAAACCCTCGATCAGTACTTTACAATGAACAATATTCAGAGAACCGGTGGCACGAGAATGCTTTTTAAGATCATTCTCTATTTTTCTCTGGATATCCTCTTCTATGTTCTGATGATCACGAGCACTTCGCCGGGCGCCTTTTATACGTTTTATTTACTGATGGGGTTATCCGTGCTGTTAACCGCCTTCAACATCTCGCACGATGCCGCGCACGGCGTAGCCGTAAAGAGCAGGTACTGGAATAAAGTACTTTTCTCTGTGAGCTTCAATCTGCAGGGCAACAATGCCTATGTATGGGGAAAAAACCACAATGAATCGCATCACCTTTATACCAATATTGAAGGCAGTGATATCGATGTATTAAATAACCCCTTTTTCCGTATGACGGAAAGCCAAACCTTACAATGGTATCATCGTTACCAGTTCATCTACGCCCCGGTGCTGTATCTGCTCTACTCCTTAAACTGGTTTTTCTTCAGGGAAACCCTGATGCTTGTCAGGTATTCCAGCCGTACCATAAAGATCGTGATACCTCCTGATAAAGCCGTCAAACTGGTCGTTTACAAGCTCCTTTATATCGGCTATATGATCCTGTTGCCAGCCTGCCTGTTATCTTTTAGTGTTACGACCATATTAGCTGCGTTCCTTCTGAACCACTTTATGGTATCCCTGATATTTGTAGGTGTCCTGGGTGTCTCGCACCTTTCCGATTATGTCGCCCACCCGACGCCGGACGGGGAGAACAGGCTCGATATGAGCTGGCCAAAGCTGCAAATGCTTACGTCCGTCGATTACAATGCCAATAGCCGGCTATTTAACTGGACCCTGGGAGGTTTTAATGCCCACGCGCTGCATCATTTGCTGCCCAATATCAGTCACGTACACTATCTCAAAATACTTCCGATCTTCCGGCAGCTGTGTAAAAAACACGGGATCACTTATATGGAAATGCCCTATCGCAAGGCATTGGCGGCTCACTTCCGGTTCCTGTACGCAATGGGAAACAACCACTCAGTAAAACCGATGCCTTATGCGCGATAAACATCTTCGTATCACGCAGGACAGCGACCTGCTGAAGCTCATTTATCGGCAGGTCGACGAACAGCTGGTTATTGATAAAGGAGCGTCCAGACGGCATATCTGGGTCAAGTTCATCGTTTATTTCACCTTGTCTGCATGTAGCTATAGCCTGTTATATCTGATATCGGATCCTGCGTGGTTTATAGTCTGTTTTACCGTTTACGGCTTCATGCTATTGCTTTTTGCCTTCAATTTTTCGCATGATCTCTCGCACGACACCGTTTTTAACCGCAAAAGATGGAACAGGCTTTGTTTTACCATTATCTATGCGATGGTTGGGGCACACGCGGAAGCCTGGAAAATAAGACATATTCATTCGCATCACTATGCCCCGAACGTGGAAGAATATGATTCCGATCTGAAGATCACTCAACTCATCCGTGTTATTCCGGAAAGCGAACACAAGTGGTATCATCGTTGCCAGCACATTTATGCTCCCATAGCCTATACCGGCTATTCGCTTTTCTGGATCTTTATAAAGGATTTTGTGATCCTTTATGCCCCGGATGAATATATGGTAAAAAAAGACATTATCTACCATCTTTCATTCTGGCTGCAGAAATTCTCGTACCTATGCCTGGCAGGTGTATTGCCATTGCTGTTCTCGTTGCGCCCCTGGTGGGTTGTACTGATTGGTTTTATATGTATGCATTTGTTTCAGTCGCTGTTCCTGTTGTTCACTTTCTTTATGACCCATCACGTGGAAGGAACCGCCTACCCCGTAACGGACAAAGAAGGGTTTATCAACACTTCATGGCTGATGAACCAGGTGAAGAGTTCTAACGACATGCATCCTTTCAGCTATACGGCGAATTTCTTACTGGGAGGGTTCAATAATCATATAGCACATCATTTATTTCCGCATATCCATCATATTCACTATCCCCGTCTTAACAGGATACTATATCGCGTGTTGGAGCAGCACAACATTAAGCCCAATCAAACTACCTACTGGGGCGGCATTGTATCGCACTGGCGGTTATTGAAGCGAATGAGCAGGCTGCCTGTCGATCGATGATTAAACAAACAAACGCCATAGATGAATGGGGATAGAAAAGAACACTACTTTATCAAATCGCCGATAGGCACATACCAGATATTGGAATTTCCATTGTACCACTGGCTTTGCTCCAGCATCTTCCTGGTATTGTCCCTGTTATCGGGATAAGTGACCGGCGGAGCATAGCCGCTGGAAAAATACAAGGTCCGGAGGTCCGGGCTCAGCCTGGCTTCCACATTGGATGCCGGCGGCCGGTTGATCGTATCGCTGAGCACAATAGGCTCTCCCCATTTCCCAGCCTTCTGATAAACGATAAACAGCTGGTTCCTGACGGCCGGCGGTCGGCTGGAGCTGAAGACGAGAAAGGATTCATCGGGAGCTACTACCGGATCGACATCCCCAAATTTGCCCGCGGCGCTGAAGGGCACAAGTTCGGGCTGCCCGAATTGCCCATTGCGCCATGCCGCCCGGTAAATATGGAACCTGCCAGTATCGGCAAGAGGGCGCATGAAGTAGAGACTGCCATCGGCTGCGATTGCCGGAGAAAAGATCGATGATCCGCCATTGATGATATCCGGAAGCCGGTAAGGTTCTCCGAACTGACCATTTTTCCTGTCTACCCGCCAGAGGTTTCCGCCACTATGGGGAAAAGCCTGGCTGTTCCAATATCCATCCAATGGCTTGCCCCCCGGCATGGGCGGACGATTGGAGGAAAAGATCATGTAAGATCCATCCGGGGACATAGCCGGCTCGATATCGGACCACTCCCCGGACCAGGGTGCGATCTCCGGCTTCGACCACCCGTCCTTTTGCAGGTGGGCCACAAGGATAGTCCCCTGGACGGAGGAGCCGGCGCAGTGGTAGTAAACAGTTTTCCCATCGGGAGTAAAGGCCGGCGCCGCCTCATGGAGAGGTCCGGAAATGACCCCCGGAGCAAAAATTTCCGGATGGATGCCCTGGGACAGGCCAGATGGATGGCAGAGCAGTATTTGACTGCAGATCAGCAGCAGCGAGCAACGTGAACATGCTTGTGTAATCATAGATAAATTTAGGTCCCCCCGGACTCGGGGAAAAGGAAATTCAACCGTTGCCGCTCTGGCTTCAATAGCCAGGGCAGCCCTGCCGCACATTACCGCCCCCGGTACCTGGCTCTTTATCGGGACTACGATCATCGCCACTTGCCTGATCACGGGCTGGTATCCCCGGGCGGGTTCGCGATGGCGCAGAAGTATTTTTTTTCTTACTGGAATTATCCTTAGCTTTGGCCAGCTTTTAATGATCCCTCCCGTATCACATTTCGATACATTCTTCTCTTCGTGAACGGAACTTCCTGTCTTAGCATTATCTTTTATAGATGACTCAGCATTCATTTATTAATCATTAAATATTATGCTATGGCAACAAGTACCAGGAAAAAGACCGAACAAGGCAACGACGTCGCGCTGGCGCCCGGAGGTTCCATTCTGAGAAACCGTGTCATCGAAGTGCAGCCGGAGAAGATACTGCAATTCGACCGACTGGGAAACCCGGTGCTTATCCCAAGAAAAAAACTCCCGTCCAGGCCCGAACTGCGCGATCAGATGATCGCAAAAGGATTCGTGCTGACACCCGGAGGCTACAGGCCGAACACGCTTGTCCAACGCATCGAACAAGGACATGCCCTGCAGTTTGGCAAGTCACCGGCAGACGGCCAGGAGCTCAGGATCGTCGAGCTCTCTACCAGCAACCTGGTAAAAAAGTTATCCCAACCTTCTTTGCCAGCCACCGAACTGCCTGCCCTGGGTAGTGGCTGGATCACCTATGCTTATTGGAATAACGGCACGGGACATTCGATCTCCGACTTCAAAACCACGTGGCAGGTGCCGCCCGAGCCTGAGTCGAAAGGGGACCAGACCCTTTTCCTGTTCAACGGTATCCAGAACTTCGGGGCTAATTATGGCATCCTTCAACCCGTGCTGCAATGGGGGCCATCGGCTGCGGGCGGCGGCCAGTACTGGTCGATAGCCTGCTGGTACGTCACTTCCGGAGGATTTGCTTTTCATTCCCCCCTGGTGCGGGTCAATTCCGGCGACACGCTCACCGGCGCCATCCGAATGACCGGCCGCTCTGGTCAATTCTTTGACTACAATTGTTATTTCGAGGGCATAGCAGGCGCCAATCTTCCCATCCTGGGTATTGCGGAATTACTCTGGTGTAACGAAACCCTCGAAGCCTACACGATCAATTCCTTTTCCAATTATCCCGCGACCTATAACACCCCTCTCCGGCAGATCCACCTGCTGACAGACAACGGAACCCCTTCCGTCAACTGGACACCCATCGATGCCGTCACCGATTGCGGCCAGCACTGCGTCATCGTCAACAACTCGGCCGTCAATGGCGAAGTGAATATCTTCTACAGGTACAAAGAGATCATGAACGATACGGCCGTCAACGCGCCCGGCGCTGTCGAATTCAACAACCGGATCGTAGTGGCCTGGGCGGGGACAGATGCTGAACACCATCTCAACATCCTTCAATCCCAACAAGAAGATGTATGGTCCGATAAATTGACCCTTAGGGACACTTCACCCACAGGGGCTGCACTCTGTGTGTTTAACAACCGGCTTTACCTTGCCTGGACAGGCAGCAATAATGACCAGTTGAATGTCATGTCTTCCGCCGACGGTATTTATTGGGAAAATAAGGTGGTCCTGGGCGAGACCAGCGTGGGCAGGCCAGCCCTCACTGTGTTTAGGGGCAAGCTGGTGTTGGGTTGGGTGGGTTCCGACCTGCAGCGCCGGCTGAATATTCTTTTCTCGTCCGATGGCACCAACTGGCACGGTAAGAAGACCCTGGGTGAAGAGGGTATCGATGCGCCAGCTCTGGCCACCTTCAACGACAGGCTCTTTATGGCCTGGACGGGCACCAACCCCGAACGAAATGTCAATATCATGTCAACCCAGGATGAGGGCGTAACCTGGCAGAACAAGGTGATCCTGCCAGAGACAAGCCTTGCCGGCCCCAGCCTTTTTGTATACAATAGTCAGCTATACCTCAGCTGGGCGGGCACCGATGCGAATCACAGCATAAACACCATTTTGTCCAATGACGGTGTCCATTTTGTCGAAAAGGTCACCCTTTGGGATTCTTCCGACCATTCGCCCATCCTGTGTACCTGCTATGACGGCGACCTGGGCCTGGTCTGGACCGGCAGGGATGCTTTCCATCATCTCAATATTATGACGTTATGATCTGATCTGTTGCTGATCCTGAATATCCCATTTTAACCCCATAGCCCGGGGAGGCCGTCCCAATTTATTTTGAGACGGCTTTTTTGTGTGCCTCCAGCGGCCGTATTTCGTAAATTTATACCCGGATGTCTCAACAAGATACTCATACGACAATAGCCTGTCTCGGCTCCAGCACAACGGCGGCCAAGGGTACTTTCAACTGGATAGCCGAGTTAAAGAAAAGGCCGCAAAATACAACGGTAACGTTCCTGAATTTCGGCGTGGGCGGCGACCTCTCTTATAATGCACTTCAAAAAGTTCACCGGGTTATAGCCGCTGCACCGGATAAAGTACTGATCCTCATCGGAAGCAATGATATTCTGGCAATGGTATTTCCCAACGTCAAGCGCATTTATATGCGTTGGAAACGTCTTCCGCAGGAGCCGTCGGTCCCGTGGTTTAGAGAAAACCTGCAGCAGATCATCCGGCAGATAAAAGCTCAGACTGCTGCTGAAATTGCTGTGGCTTCCCTTGCCGAAGTTGGCGAAGCGCCGGGAACCAAAAACATAGTTCAGCTACAGCTGAACATGCTCTTTGCAAACTTCGCAGAAATAATTAAGGAGGTCGCAGAGGCGGAAGACGTTCACTATCTCCCATTTTATGAGCGCTTTCATGACGCAATCCTTGCATCACCCGGGCGTGCATTTACGAGGTTCAGTTTCCTTTCTTTTTACAGGGATTACCTGTTTCGTGAGTTTATTCTGCGATATAGTTTCGATAAAATTGCACAGATGAACGGATGGAAGTTTCATATAGATGGAGTTCACCTGAATACAAGAGGCGGAATGATCCTGGTCGATTTAGTCCAGGAGTTTCTGACACACGGCGGCTTATCTCATCCTGCGTAGCGCCCCGCGGACCGAATTTGGCGGGTCCGCTCCTGATTGGCAGATTCCACCCGGTAAATGTCGCATATACACCCTTGTTGGTTGGATTTTATGAGCAATCTTTGTGTCAGCAAGCGCAAATATTATCAAATCATCTAACCATTTTAAAACACATCACATGTCAAACAACAGCGTTTCCTTACACAGAGTTTTGAAAACATCTCCCGAAAAGGTCTTCCGGGCATTTTCCGAACCTGCGGCCATTGCATCCTGGTTACCGCCTTATGGATTTCTATGTACAGTTCACAAACTGGACTTTAAAGAGGGCGGTGAACACAAAATGTCTTTTACCAACTTTTCTACAGGCAACAGTCATTCGTTTGGAGGGGTGTATTTAGAAATAAAACCCAATGAGCTGCTGAAATATACGGACAAGTTCGACGCCCCTGGTCTACCCGGGGAAATGACTGTAACCGTTATCCTAAAGCAGGTGATCTCCGGCACTGAGCTGAAAATAACACAGGAAGGGATCCCATCCGCCATTCCTGCGGAAATGTGTTACCTGGGATGGCAGGAATCACTGGAGAAGTTGATGAAGCTGGTGGAACCGGTGATCCCGGATGCATAACCCCGGATGCTGACCCAGTTCCGAAATATACAATCTCTTATGGCGCAATAGCGTAATTTTGTATCACGAGCAATTATAACAGATATTTTGGATTACCAGGAATACATACCGTCCGAAGCACTATCAAAATACGTGAAGTGTTTTTATGTAATTGATTCTGCTTCGGACCTTTTAAAAGAGGACAGGGCCTTTGCAACGGGCTGCGTTGAAATAATGTTCAATCTGGAAGGCGTACATTGGCAAACGAAGATAAACGATCAATTCATTTCGACGCCTGGCGTCGAGCTGTGGGGACAAATTATAAAGCCTTTGGATTTCAGGGCACCAGGCAAACACCGGATGATCGGCATACGTTTTTATCCGCATGCTGCCTCCGCATTCCTGAACGAGGACATCAGTCTGTTCAATGACGGCGTCACCGACCTTTCGGCTGTTATGGGGCCATCCGTGCAGGAGCTCCATAAAAGACTGCTGGACGCCCTATCTACCCATCAACGGATTGCCCTGATCGAGGATTTCCTGTTAAAAAGGCTTTCACAGTTGGAAAAAAAGCTCGATAAAGTAAGGCTTGTTCAGGCTGTAATGAACGAACTGAAAAAAGAAGACTTTTTTGACAATATCGACAATGTAGCTTCCCGTTATGGTATCACATCCAGGTATCTTCAGAAGATATTTTTACTGCACACTGGTGTCACTCCTAAATTATACAGTAGAATAAACCGGTTTCAAAACAGTCTTTTACTAATAGCAAAAGGAGGTTCATCTCTAACATCCATTGCCTATGAATGCAGTTATTTTGACCAATCACACCTGATCAAAGAGTTCAGATCATTCACCGGCAATTCGCCATCCTCCTTTGATCCGGACAATAGTTCAGCCCTACTGGCATCCCCCAATAAATTACCCTAGCGCTTAAATCATGGATCCGCCTGCTGTCGTCGCCCAGGTAGGAAAATTCTCGCCTTATTTCGTAGCCGACATGACGCGATTAGCGAGCCTAGCGATCTGAAAACGAATCTTTTCGGTCGATTCTTATTATTCCGGCATTGCCTCATAAAGTTAGCGAAATATTAGAAGCCACGATAAGTTGCGTATATTAGAGAGTTGCGCGCAATTGGTTCTAAAATCGTTCGCTTAAAAATTTATTAAATGGCAGTTACCAAATCTGACAAATACAACAGAAAACAATTTTTTGCCAAAATTGGGCCTGCTGCCGCAGCAGGCCTTTTAATAAACGCAATTCCTTTTTCCTCAGCTGCTGCACAAATCAAATCATTTGATCCCGGCGCAACCGAAGGGGACTATCTTTTTACTGATGGCCTAATCTATATGAATACGGGCACACTGGGTCCATGCCGTAGACAAACGATCAATGAATCACTGAAGATGTGGGAAGAACTGGAATCCTTACCTGTGAAATTCTATGGAAAATTCGGCGCCGAATCATTAGCTGAAAAGACCAGAGGCATTGCCGCGGGATTCATTGGTTGCGATATCAACGAAATATTAATGACCAACAGCACTACCAGCGGAATGAATGCCATTGCCCAGGGATTACGATTAAGAGCAGGAGACCGCATCCTTACTACAGACCAGGAGCATGGAGGAGGATTGTTGTGCTGGAACTATTTTGCTAAATATTATGGTGTTATCGTTGATAAGATAACCATTCCTCCTGGTGAGAATAATGCTGAATTAATACTAAAAAAGGTAAAAGATAATCTCGTCAAAAAAACAAAGCTCATTAGTGTGAGCCATGTTTTTTCATCGACCGGACTTCGGATGCCCATCGCCGAAATATCTATATTAGCCCGGAAGAACGGCGCTTTATGTATTGTGGATGGTGCTCAAGCTGCAGGAGCGATCAAAGTGAATGTAAAACAATTAGGTTGTCATGCGTACGCTACCAGCGGGCATAAGTGGTTAATGGGCCCAAAGGGAACGGGACTCTTATATCTTTCAAAGGATGCACAGGAGATTATTCGCCCCATGCAATTTGAGGAATCTTATAACACCTATAACGATGGGAATGGCGTAG
>Ga0105239_10000096_pt1 | contig 123155 bp, 108 predicted proteins | sample KBSC44metaG_FD_92761 | JGI IMG/M metagenome (GOLD analysis project Ga0105239, IMG submission 92761) | Corn rhizosphere microbial communities from Kellogg Biological Station, Michigan, USA - KBS C4-4 metaG | ecosystem: Host-associated > Plants > Roots > Rhizosphere > Soil | place: Michigan... | reverse complement strand
CTGTGCTGTCATGGCCAATCGTGGTCCGCCAATCCATCTACCCACGATCTGATGCGCTCGCCATTCCCCATCCTAGTCGTAATCCCTGTCGCTCTGCCACAACCCTGGTGCCGCCCGTACCTTGCTCAAACTGGTTGCATGCTGCCCTCCATGCCTGATCGTCGATGTCCCTACTGCACACCACCATAATACTGTCTTTGACCAGTTCCTCAAAAGTCTACACGTCGATGACCTGTCGAGTTGCCCTTCTAATCCACTAACGCTAGCATTAGCCTTTTCCTTCGAATTGATTGCGACTTTTGAATACCTCGTTGCATCCCCGTTCCATCATATCAATCTGATTGCATCCCGCCATCATCAATCCCAACCCAAGAGCACAACCTATCTTCCTCGTTAATCCCCCTTCGTTCTGCACCATTAGTTGCGTTGCCTTTAGACGTGGGACGAGGCTCAAGAAGCAACATCATATCTGCTATAGAGAGAGACTCGACCTTGAACAGCTACCGCAGGAAGTCCTAAACCAATCAGCCGTACATGGATTGCATCCATCCCTTGCCCTGACTGGTTATTGAGACTGAGAAGAGGAGGGCTCCAGGTGTCAGCCGACGCACACATTGCACCAGTTGGTAAACCGCTCAGATGAATGGTGATGGCGACCAGCCGACGACGACGGCCACCGCTGGCTACGACCCATATGAGGACTCTCGGCAGATTGTCAGGTTGTTCCAGTGTTCACAATGCTCATATCCTCTAAGGGAGCCTCTGACGCTTCCATGTGGCAACTCCTTGTGCAGGCCATGCCTTCCACCTCTGTACAAACGAGAAAATATCACCTATCCACAAGTCGAAGGACGAGCAGAAGGATTTTTGTGCCCCTTTAAGGATTGCGGCTTGGAGCATTCTATGGGCGATTGCGGCACAGATGTCACGCTTAACAAGATTATACATGTTGTTAAAGGCCATATGGAACGATACAAGATGGATTCTCCCGAGATACCGCTGTTGCTTCAAGACAAACCGGATCTGGCCCGGGTCGCAGATTCAGCGATGGATGTCATGCCCAGATCACGCGTCCTACTCGGAGGTCGCCTTGTAGCCTCATACATTCTTGCTGATATGGGTGAATTAAACTTTCATTCAGATCTCTCATATACCATTGTTGACGGCGACTCGACCGACCCGATCCGCGCACTTGACACCGTTGTGCTTGAGACCTTGCAGGAGACGGTTCGATCTGAACTGGAGTGCCAAGTCTGCTATCAGATCATGCTGGATCCTTTGACAACATCTTGTGGCCATACATTCTGTCGGAAATGTTTTGCTCGGGCCATGGATCACGCCAATGTGTGTCCGATGTGCCGTCGAAGACTCACCGTCTTACCTAGTGCTTCAGCCGAACCGAGTAACAAGAGAATCACCCTACTTCTTCAACATTTACTTCCCGAAATCCTGGCAGCCCGAATCGATGCTTCTCGACAGGAGGATGCAATTGACGAGCAAGCAAAATTACCACTGTTTCCCTGTACATTGGCATACCCGCAGATGCCAACCTTCTTGCACATTTTTGAACCACGTTACCGCTTGATGATCAGACGAGCCATGGAGTCAGGCTCACGCAAGTTCGGAATGCTCATGTATCGTCCAGTTGGACCCTTGCCGGGGCAACACCACTTCATGCCGTACGGCACAGTACTTTTCATCGAACGACTGGAAATGCTGCCAGATGGACGAAGCCTTATAGAGACACGAGGAATGTATAGATTCCGAGTCATCAACACTTCGATTCTTGACGGTTATCTTGTTGGAGAAGTACAACGTATTGACGACATTCCGGTGCACGAAGAGGAAAGCATTGAAGCTCAGGAGACAAGTTCCGTGCCCTCGATAGCAGACGAAGAAGAAGCCCGAATACAACAAATGTCCACTCAACGGCTCTTGGAGTATGCTTCAAACTTTGTGGAAGAAGCTAGGTCGAAATCAGCTCGTTGGCTCCATCAACGTGTTCTCGCTGCCTACGGCCAGGCACCCAGTGATCCTGCGATTTTCCCATACTGGCTTGCGAGCGTGTTACCAATATCAGAATCGGAAAAGTACCTTCTTCTTCCAGCCACCAGTGTCAGAGAGCGAATGAAGATCATCGCACGGTGGATTCAGCGGCTGGAGGCCGCTAGATGGTAAGTTTCCAATTTCCCTTCCTTTTCCCCCATTGCGGGGCACGTCGACCTGACATCCTTTCCGTCAAGTGGGTACGAAGCGGAGCAGCGGCGAGCAGCAGCACAAGCTCGTGAGCAGCAATCGAATGATGAGGATACGCTACCTCCGCAGGACGAGCCTACCGAGGGCTGCTAATCAACCGAATGCAACAGGCCCCTCGCCAGGATGTCGGTCGATGGTGCAATCGCGCTAAGACTGAGCAAACCACTGACTCAAACCCAATCACAGGCCCCAACAATCTTCTTGTACAGTCTTATGACTCGCGGTTACCAGCATATTTGTGCTGGCGATGGCGCTTTGCATACCATATTTCCATGAGCCTTTGATTAGATTTGCAGTCATTAGCAAGAGCGAGAGCGAGTATGGAAGCCGTCATATTGACGGGGGTGATTCGATTATTTACATTTCCAAGGCGTTTATGTTCATTGGTTGTGTGATTTTGGCGGTTATGAGGATTATGATACCAATGTTGATATTAGTCGCGCGGTTGAGGCGGACGGATACTACCATGAGAATTTGACGGCGAGTTGGTAGAGTAATGGAAAGGGTTTACTCTCTCTACTATTTGAGTGACAGCTATGAAAGGTATCACCAAATTAATACCCATGAAGTTTGAACTAGCTGTACAGTGACAAGGATATATCCTAGTGTGTCCCTCGTGTTATTCTTCAGCCTCGCATTGACAAGGATGCAGGGTGCACTGCACGATGATGTCATTCCCATTGAGTCTCGATTTTTGAGCACCACTTCCATCACCTCCACTCCTCGTCCTCCACACGATAAGTACATATGCAGTGACCGCCTCAGCTCCGGATTCGGGAATTTTCAATTGTAATTCTCCAGAACTGCTCTCGTCTAAGAGGATCGATACGGGCAAAGCACATTCTAGCTTAGCAGAAGACATACCCAACATGAAGCAAGGCACGGTGTGTCCCATACGCACTGTGGCTCTGATCCTCTCGAAGAACGAGCTTAGGGTACCCGGACAGACACGCTGCCCTGGCTTTCACAAGCACACTATGGCTACGAGGAGGCCATTTTCAAGCTCCGTGTCACTACTCCAGCAGCAGCAACAACAACGACAAGGCAGCCGCAACCAAATCCTCTCCGCGTTCCGCACACCACCACAATTCCACGACGCGCTGCGACTATGCTCCGCCAACAACACCTTGCTTCTCGCGTTATTCACCACGTCAACCTGCACGCCATGCCGCGTCATCACACCACTGCTGTCCTCGCTGGTCGAGACGCGGCCGACCTCGCTGGCGGACAAGTACGCTTCGCTGGCGTTCGCCGAGGTTGAGCTTGATAGTCCTGATAGGAGTAATGGGTCCATGATGGATCTTGGTGTTGAATACGGTGTTAATAGTATGCCGACCTTGATTGGCTTTGGAGGGAGAAGGGCCGAGAGGGTGACGGATAGGGTTGTCGATACTAGGCTGTTGACCAATGAGGTCAGCTTGGCGGCGTGGCTTGATGACGAGATGAAGAAGGGCGATCCCTTCCCTGGGGCTGGCGGGGGTTCATCAGGCGGATTGCTGAGCCGTATTTTTGGTTGATATGAAGGAACGCGGACGGCTCGAGCATGCTGCAGAGATCAGCCTCGCAGCGACGAGGTTGATGCAGAATACACCTACAACCAGGATTGCGGCGAAGGTTCAGCTTCACGGGGCTATGGAATGAATTCCACCACTGAGAGGAAATGTCCTTGTCGGCCCATAGGCAAAAGGTTGCTGGTACAACTAGAGGATGGTCCATGGAGGATTTTGAGCATCGTGCAAGCATGCTGTCTTGATCTTGGAGTTACTAGAGCGCAGCACTTACATCAGTGTTTAGGCGGAATGGACACGGCCGGCTGATTGACTAACTACCTAGCTAGATAGGGATGATGTCAGTATTCGCTTCCATTCAATTCTTACATAGTATACGAAGTAGTTGCCTCGTAAAGTATATAGGCAGAGTACGGAGAGTCTCCTAACACCCACCTAAGTATACCTAAGGAGAGGGCTGACTCACCCCTGGAGCCATTTGGCGGCGCTTGGCATGATTCTGCGCTGGCACCGACAGCTCCTTGTGTCACCAGGTATCCTGCTACCTCACCCACTCATTCTCAGATCATTCCCAGGTTCAATTTATTGATGATACCGCAAAACATAGCGAAAAGCTTTCATGTTCTCTGCAGGAGCTTAGTCTTCGACCACTCAACAATACAGGAATCCTCACACAAGTTGGCAATGCCAATAGCTGTAAGTGACTAAGGTGAATATAGGTTGCCTCGATTTGTCGCGCTTAAAGTCAAAATACCACAATGCGGCGAGGTCAGATATACCATATTCCACAGCGACCGAGCTTCTGGTGCCACCCATGGAACAAAAAACACACATCATTGAGTTGATCGACCACTTCGTGATAGAAGGATCAAAGGATCGAATTTCTTGGTCCACTTCCTGACATTCTAAGACATAGCTGACCAAACCATAACCAGTACTTTGATGATGATAACGTCCAGATTAACTGTCAGAATGAATGGTATCCAGAACTATTCATGTTGTCAAGGAAGCGAAATATTGTCAATCTCAGGATAATCCCCTCATCCAAAGCCCCCTTGCAGACAAGCGACGAATTTCAATTCAAGGACCAAGACTAGGTGCAGAGGGAATACGACATCGAAGTGAAGATCCTATCAGATCAAACCCAAGTCTCGACTCCAGCTCTTGAACGAACACTTCCCTTCTGTCTTGACTCTTCGGGTGTCGAACGAGCCAAGTTATTATCAATGGCGAACTCCCTCGGATGGCAATGAGAAGATGCGGTGGAAGTCCCAGACTCTGAGAGTCTACTCTGATGCGGACGAGGCAAAACTTTTCACCTTAAGGTGTGATTGAGATTCTCCCCCTTTGCGCAATACAATATCAGACTGTCGTTGAGTTGTTGACCAAAGGTATAGCCGCCAATTGGATCACCTCCTTCTGGTCTCAACTCGGGACACCAGCGATAGACTTTCGAAATGATCTTCGCTCCTATTCTGATGCATCCAAACTCCAGAACTTACGGTTACATAGACATCGACGGCCAAACCTCGTGACCGGACTTGCTGGAACTGGCTATCCATACACTAAACGGAGTATTTTTGGCTACGAGTACATGGGCTCCTGCTGGATGTACGCGTGGCTTGGAGATGGTTTCCACTCGTAAGCAACAACATACAGGCATACAGTATCCGAGAATCCATGGTTCCGAGAGCCATATCCTGGGATGGAGTGGGGGTTATTGCCAAAAGGAACGAAGCCGGCAATGAAACCGCCACCCTACGCCGCTACTTTGGTGCAAGCGCCTGGCACTAAATTTGTTCCCCGGACTCCTTGGCGCTCTCCACAACCTCATCCCATCCCCCAGAAATTGAGATGGGCCAATGCTACGCAGGCACTTGCTCGCCTAAATCAACATGTGCACATAAGTAATAAAGGGAACCGAGCTCCCCTATACAAAGTGGCAAAGTTCTGCGCTACCGACACTTTCCTTCGTAACCGCGGGATCCTTGGCATTTTCGATTGATTTTGTTAGTTTGAATTTCTCCCCCCCCCCCATCAAAATGGGTCTCGGCGTCCTCGAAGATCACAAACTCACACATGTACCGGGCACCGTCATTCTAGACGATGGAGTGCTACCAGAGGTGCTTGAAGCCACTGGTGGTTTGAAGCACGCCAAGAGTAACAAGGGTGAGCATATCGTGCTCAATCCTCAGCCAACCAATGACCCTAATGACCCTTTGGTAAAATGCCACACAAGTGACCAAAAAATCTAAATGCTGATCTCTAGCAGAATTGGCCTCTTTGGCAACGGGATTGTATATTTCTCATTCATGCTTATGGTTTCGTTTGCACAGCTGCTGTTCCATCTGCACTTCTGGCCGCTGCAACCGTTGTCTTGGCTGAGACATTCAATACTTCCATCACCAAGATCACCCAGTTGACAGGGTTCCTGCTTCTGGCCGTCGGGTCCTTTGGTCTATTCGTCTCCGTCCTCTCGCGTCTCTATGGAAAGCGACCGCAATTCGTTTTCGCATCTTTTATGTGTCTGCTCGGCACCGTGGTTGGTTGCGTTGCACAGGACTACCACACATTACTCGCTGGACGTATGCTTCAGGGCATCGGTGCGTGTGCATATGAGAGTTTGCTTGTGGCCATAGTCGGTGATCTGTACTTTGTCCACGAACGAGGACTTCGTATTGCCTTCTTCAACTTCTGCTTTGCTAGCTTGAATGCAATCGGTACCCTGATTGCTGGCCCGATTACTACCAAGTTTGGTTGGAGGTATATGTTCTACATCTACATCCCTTTCATCGGACTCCAATTCCTCCTAGTCGTATTTTGTGCCACGGAAACAACCTTCATTCGAGGACAGGCATACGAAACGGATATCGTCGCTGATGTCAATTACGATGAACTGAAAAGACAAGAGGAACGTGAAGGCAAAGTCTCGGCGAGTGATACTGAACTGGAAGCATCCAATGCGAATGTTGAGCGATCGGCCATTCCGGCAAAGAAAACCTATTTGCAATACATCGCCTTCTATCATGGCCGCTATTCTCATGACAACCCGATTAAACTCTTCCTTCGTCCATTCGCCATCTGCCTCAATCCAGCAGTCATTTGGGTATGCCTGCTCTCACCATGACGTGCTTAAATCCAGCTGACAATGCGGCCGCAGATCATTCTTATTGGCTCACTGCCGATTGCCTCAGTTGCATGCAGCAATTTCACAACAGCACAGATGTATGCTGTGCCACCGTACAATCTTGATCCCACACAGATCGCCTATATGTTCGTCGGTCCACTGGTTGGCCCACTGATCGTTACGGGTATCTTCTTCTTCTTCAGTGATCCCCTGTCACTCTACATGGCTCGGCGCAACAAGGGTGTTTTCGAGGTGAGTAAACTAGTCTGAGCTCATTCCCACACCAAGTCTAACACACTCTCTCAGCCAGAGTTCCGTCTCCCAATGGCATTGACTATTGGCGGTGTACTTATGGCCATCGGTATCTTCGGATGGGGCAATCTCTACGAAGCAGGAAAGCAACCGCCTGTTGTGGGCGCAGTCATCCTTGGCTTCTACGCCGCCGGCATGTCGGCCCTAAATATCGCAAGCGGCACCTACACTGTAGACGCGTACAGAGATCTCTCGGTCGAGCTTGTCATCATTGTGATGGTCGTCAAGAACTTCCTCTTCTACGGAGTTTCATACTTCTTCAATGATGCCGTCGCGGCTAGGGGCCCCGCTTTTGTTTTCAACATTGTCGGCGCTGTCGTTCTCTTTGGAGTGGTCATCCTTGGTATTCCCGTCTACCTGTATGGCAAGCGGTATGTCTATGCTAGGTCTCCCTTGGTGGGTTTCAACTGACTTGTTCCAGAATGCGTAGTTGGTGGTTCCGTGCTCAATTTCTCAGGAAGTTGCACTTGGAGTAGGCGATTAGACATTTCTCATCCCCTGAAAAGATTGCATGATATCCACTAGGCACTGGGAAATTGTTGTCATGAGGAGGTTCATTTCGGGTTATCTTGTCAAAATTGCACAAATCTTGATTCAAACAATATGGTCACTAGCTGGGTTTAATAACTGGAAATGTTTGAGCCACACTGTTGGTTATTTAATATGGCTAGCTCGTTGCAAAGGCCTACGAATTTGGAAGCGCAGATCGGGTTCAAAATAGCTAAATACCCAGTCGATGCATAGCGGCCATTGGGGGAAAAATCGAGGTTTCAATACATCTTTGAACACGCTGTCTTCTTCTATAATTCTATTACTGGTCTCAATGACTGCCGCCACTTCACGAGCTCTGCCTCATCATAATCTGCCATCCAGTCTGCAGGGAGAGCAAGCTTCCAGACTCCTGCTCGTGAGGATGCTTGCCTCTGTGGGTCCACCAATGCCTGATACAGCGCCTCATCTCGATCCTTTGCTTCGGGTGTTGCAGCTTCGAGGTATTGAAGCATGCCCTGGTCTTTCGCGACCTCATCTTTGGCCCAGATGCCTCTAGGGTCATTGCCGTACCCTCCTTGCTGGGCAATCCGCTTGAATTCTATAGACTGTCTATTCGTGGCATTCCACCATGTCTCCCTGCGGGTCTTGGCCCAAGTGTCAAGAATTGAACAGGGGGCTCCAGTGATGACAGCTGAAAGAGCTCTCCCCAACGGCCCTGCATCCAAAATACCGGTCGTTAGGCCTAGCCCTCCAATGGGATTGTTGAGATGTGCTGCATCACCAATGAGTAGAACCCGCCCTTCTCTCATCGAAGTCACGCATCTTTGGTGGGGTCGATAGGTGTTCAATCGCTCTAACTCCCACCCTGTGGTAGGGCCTGGGAAAATATACTTGTAACTGTCCTGTAGACGCGAGCGAATGTCCTCCGGAGAAGTCCCTGGGGTTGTACCAAACACCACTCGCCACAGATTATCTTCCCTAATTTTGGCGACGATAGCCCAGTTGACGCCGTCAATGACGAAATTTCGAGTTGTAAAGCCGTACTTCTCGAAAGGATAAAAAACGTTTGATGCGACGAACTCCTCCTTGGGCCACGTGAACCCTTCGAACCCAACCCCTAGGCTCTTCCGCACAGCGCTTCGAGCGCCGTCAGCCCCGATCAACCAATCTGCGACGATTGAATGCTGCGAGGCCTCTGCTCCATCGCCAGTGACCTCATAATTCACTTTGACGGACCCACCCAAATCCTCCAGTCCAGTAACAGCATGTTTCCACAGAACTTTAGCATTGGGCAACTTGTTCAAGTGTTTCAGTAATATCCGAGACAGAATATCTTGTCCAATGTTGATACCCGATAAAGGCTTTTCAGTGCCGTTCTCTAGGTTGTCAGTTGTTGAGATGGTCGCTAGGTGTTTGTGGGGACTCTCATCTGTTCTGGCTCTCCACCATGATATGGTCGCATCTGGAATGCATGCAGCTTTGACATCATCCATTATCCCAACTTCAATCATCTCAGCAACAGCACAAGGTTGAAATGCCATCGCTCGCGGCGAGTCGTCGACGTCTACGCCCTTGTCGAGGACTACGACATTGATCCCCCGTTTAGCAAGAGTCAGCGCCGCGATCAACCCAGCGGGCCCAGCCCCGGCCACCACCACCTGCGCAGAATTTTCACTGATTGAACCCATCTTGATTCGATATGTTATTTTGTGCTCGTACAAGTTAGGGTTTCCCTAGCCATCGTCTGGGTTCGCTTTTGAACCCGCCTTGCTTCGCAAATACCCCAAGCAGTTGGAGAAACAAACCCCCTCGGGTCCCTCTGGCCGTTTCTGCCCACACTTGTGGGGAAGAGACTTCGCTATTAAGAATACGCCTGAGCTAGCCCCACCATGTCTAACTGGTATTATCGGAATTCGAAAGGGTCAGAAACTAGTTTGTTGGGTGCCTTGGGTCGCTAGGTCATTCAGATACTTAGTTAGCTCTCCCCTATTTCCGTCTTCTCCAGGTGAAATCTTGGTGGGTGAACGCAGTCTGCCCAATAACGGATAAGGCTGTGGCACTTTTTCAGTCCACCTCGAAAGCAGCAACATGGGCGAAGTCGACCACACACTGCTTTTGGCTCAGTTCCTGTCAAATTTAACATATGAAGACCTCACGCCACACGTTATCAGTCAGGCCACCAAATCCTTATTCAACTCGCTTGGGTGCGGGTTGGGGTATGCTCGACATGGACAAGCCGAGAAGGCGTTTTCGATGATTGCTGATGGGCGACCCTGCGAAGACGCCACTATTCTTGGTCGCCAGCAACGCGCAAGTGTTGAAAATGCGATTCTGATTAACGGAATTGCTCTGACTACCGCCGACTACGATGACACGCACCTTAAGACCGTGATTCATCCTAGTGGTACACCCCTTGCGGCATTGCTGTCTTGGGCAGAAGTCAACCACATAAGTGGGCAGGACTTTCTATTGGCTTTTGTCTGTGGTGTGGAAGCTCAATGTGCGGTTGGCAATGCAATATCTCCTGCTCACTACCGTGATGGATGGTGAGTTTGCAGCATAGTCATGTTCAGACAACAGCTTACATCAACAGGCACGTCACGGGGACCACGGGGAGCTTTGGCGCAACAGCAGCAATTGCTAAAGCGCAGAAATTATCTCCTTCTCAATTTGCTGCTGCTTTGGGGCATTCTGCTTCACAGGCGGCCGGCATAAGAGCAATGTTTGGCACTGACACCAAGACTCTTCATATGGGAAGGGGTGCTCAGAATGGCCTCCTCTCTTCCCAACTGGCATCTCACGGATTCGAAAGTTGCCCTAGATCAATTGAGCGCTGGGCACGCTTGGTTTCGACATCAGTCTCGGAGGACTCGTTATCTTCCTTGGCCCGGGGCGGTACTTTCCAGATCCTTGAGAACACGTTCAAGCCTTATCCTTGTGGTATTGTGATCCACCCTCTCATCGATGCCGCACTTCAGGGGCACGAGATATTTCGAGGACGCAAGGCGTCAGAGCCAGGTCCTGTACAAGCAGATCAGATCATTGATCTAGCGACAATACAAAAGATCGAAGCTACAGTGAACCCTCAGTGCGTACGTCTATGCTCGGTCCGACATCCAGCGACCGGTTTGGAAACGGTATTTTCGCTCTACCACGGAATAGCCGTAGGACTGCTTTATGGCCAAGCTGGACCGATCCAGTTCTCAGATAAAGGCTGTAAGGACGAGTCTGCCAGACAGATCCGAGACAAAATCCAAGTTCACGCGGACGAGACGCTTGCAGATGACGCTGCCGTCCTGAAGCTCACGTTCGTTGATGAACAGGAACAAGTCATCTCCATCGACCATGCTAGGGGTTCATTGGCAAATCCAATGAGTGATGAGCAACTTGAGGCAAAATTCTTGGATTTATCAAGCGGCATTTTGGGAGAGGTCAAGGCGCGCGAGGTGATTGCAAAGTGCTGGAACATCCAGGAGGTCAGTGATATGGGAGATTTTGTGCGAACATTAGCATCGCCATAGTCTATCCATAGATCATAGATTCTTGATATAACCAAGAAGATCACTCTAGGATACGGCGCTGTCCTTCGTTTACAACATCAGCCAATTCAGCTCCCATCCATTGTGGCATTGAGGCCGCTAAACTTTCTTCCAGATCCGTGATCTGGTCGCCATGGACGAAAAACGACAAACCATTCAGATCTTGACGAAGAATTGGCAACAAGAGAGCTTTCCCAACCCCTTCAGTAGTGTTTGATGGAAGATTGCCCCATCTCTTTGCGAAATTCTCCGATGTCATCGCGGTGACTGAACACCATCCCATTAGTTCCAAGGAAGATATGTCTTATTATTTAGATTGCCACTTACAGGTTTGCCAAGGGGCCACCATGTTTACGGTGGAGTTGCTAAATTTGTGAAGCTGAGATCGAAGTGACCTCATGAAGCCGAGTACACCCGCCTTAGAGGCGCAGTACTGGTGGAGCGGCGGTGTATCCAGAAAACTGAGATCCGATTAGCCATGCGTGATTTGGCGAGTGTTGTTTCGCTAAGACTCGATTACCTTGCAGCCGATCCTGTGAAGACCAATTGGGTCTTTCGATCTGGATGTCGTGTAAAGTAGTGAATTGCACATTTGGTCACGTAGATAGGACCATCCAGGTTCACTCGGATTGTGTTCATGTCTGGCGGCTGGAGACTTCCATGAGGGGAACTGACTGCGTCGTCAATCCAGTCTCCTTCAGAGTGAATGCCAGCGTTGGCCAACACGGCATCTATTTGGCCAAATGATTTCCATGTTGCTTCGAACAGACCCAGGACGTCATCCCATTTCGACATATCGCATTTTCTAAACATTGCTCTCCTGAGGATCTAGTCATTAGGCTAGGCGTACTTTGCTGGCTCAATGATCTTGAGTCTTACTCCTTTAAACTCTCTGCAAGCAGAGCGCCTTCCTCATGGTTCCAGTCGCCAATTGCAACATTTGCTCCATGGCCTGCTCATGGCAAAGACGGAGAATATCAGCACATCGGCATGTTAAAACATCAGCCAACAAGGGAAGAGAGTCCTTACTGTGGGCAAGCAGCACAGTCGCACGGCCAATACCGGTCGCTGCCCCAATGATCAAGATTGTCTTCCCACGAAGCGATTCCAGCTCAGAATCTTTGACCTCATAGTCCGTCATGTTTGCGAGTGGTGGGAATCACATAGATCGCAAACCTGCATCGACCGTGCGAAAGGCAACCAAAATTCACCATCTTTCCCCAATTCAAAGCGTGCTCTCCAGCAGGACAAAGGCTAAGCTCAGCCTTGAGGTTACACCAAGGCTCTCCGCACCCAGTCTTGGCATCAAACCTTAAAATCTTCCAAGCCCAGGCCAGCCTGATTCGGAGAGTCCCCCACATCAACCCCTCAGCAAATCCCTCCCACCTCATCTTCTTCCTCTTCGAGATCCTTCACCACTGCAACAATCAGCGATAAGACCTCTGACAGGGTAGGAAATAACCTTTAGGCGTTACAGGATCGAGAGTATGGAGGACGCATCCCCGAACCAGACAGATAGTGGCTCCCGAAAGCGGAATAGGCAACGTCACTACTGCCAACATTGCGGCAAGAGCTTCAGTCGGATCGAGCATCGGACGCGACATGAACGTTCACGTGAGGATTCTGGCCTATTGGATGTCTTTCTATGGCTGTCGAGGCTGACGAATCCCAGACACCAAGGAAACCCCGTTCTCGTGCCTGCACTGCCCCAAGTCGTTTGCACGGAAGTACGTTGCCGTCCGCGATTGGCTGATATATGCCCTGCATGCTAACTTCGAAAGGGACCTACTCGTCAGACACAACAGATCATTACACGATGGAATTATTCAAGCAGATGCCGCAAATGACAATGATGCCCTCGTGCCAGGTAGAGCAATTCCCGCACAAGCTGGAGTGAAATGGGTCAACTGGCAGCCACCTCAAATGGCGGAAAACCAACCGCAAGGAACTCCTCCGGGCGCCACCGCTCCTGGGTTATCGCGAGAACAGGCCCCAGCGCATAACCCAATGTATGTCGCTCCTTACTTCGGCCAGGAGTCAAGGGGCTCTGCCGATGTTGGCATCGGGCCAATGCAAGGCCTACCAGCTCAGGAACCTCTCTCATATGATCAATACCAACCAGCCGTAGATATGACCATGGATCAAATGGTTGGCCGTACCGAACAGGATCATGCCATCGATGGCATGCAGGTCTCCGAGTTGGGGATGTTCGACAATCCATCGATGAACACACCTTACAGGGAGCCATTCATGGAACCCGACTGGATCAACAACTTCAATTTTTCTGCTGCGACGTACTCCTCCGTCTTCCAAACAGCCCTCCCACTTTGGCCCACAATAGACTGGAGCCCTACTTCGCTGATACAAGCGCCGGAGAGCCCCAAGCATGGTCCCAATAATCTGCAAAAGACGCTCCCAAGGCCCAGCAGCGGACGCCGGGTGGATTTGGATCCTAATAAGGCAGAGAGTAGCTTACCGTTGCTCGATAGGGCTTTCTCTCTGGTCGCCAGCCCAGTAGATCGCAATGAACCACGCGCAACAAGCTCCAGACGGTCGTCATATCTTACCTCTGAGACGCGGACCTTACTGCTTCGAAAGTTGAACAAATATCGGCATATTGTCCCTGAAAAATTCGTCCTTCCTTCTCATCATGCCTTAAATCGGTATGTGGTAATGTATTTTTCCGCTGGTGCTCGACACCAACCTTTCATCCACGAACCAACTTGGAACTCAGCCACTTGCAGTTTGGGACTTCTTATGTCTGTGTGCGCAATGGGGGCGAGATATTCCTTTGAAATTAAACTCTCTCGACAGCTCTGGACTCTCGGCAGAACAATCATAAGACACGATATGGAGGAGAGTGATAAGGGTGTGGGAGACTCTTTTAGCCAGGAGGCATCATCTGCTGAGCTGCTGGAGAATTGCCAGGGGCTACTACTATTGACAATGTATGGAACTTGGGCTGGAGACAAATACTTCTTAAGGCAGGCTTTGGCGTTTCAGAGTGTCTTAGCAACCGTTAGCATGCCAACTCCCTCTAAAAAACCATTACTTACGCAAATTCAGATTAACCGAGATATTATTCCAGAAAAGCCTCAAGCATCTCAAAGTCTCAACTGGAAACGATGGGTGGAATATGAATCCCAGAAAAGGTATACTGATTTTGATGCAATACAGAACGGTCGCTTACATTATGGCAGAACTAAATTCGTTGTACTGTGTTTCGTAAATCTTCAATGCCTTGTGTACAACCTACCCGCTGTGATATTGCACAGCGAGTTCGATCTCGAATTACCTTGTGGAGAGGAGGTATGGCGCGCAGAAACTGACGCAATCTGGCAACAGCGCCTGCAGCAGGACCATAGCGCAGCTCCTTCCTTCCAACTGGCCATGAGAAAATTACTCGATGAAAGCGCTGGTTTAGAAAACACCGACAGTGGTGAAACTACGCCAGATGATGATGCGTACTCCATCTTCGCCAGTTACATCCTGATCAACGGACTCATGCAATACAGCGCTGAACAGCGCAGATATGCCCGTGCTGTCTCTGATGCCGGATCAAGCCTCCCTATGGACCAAGCGAAAACATTCGAGCGGGCACTGCGACGATGGCAGAAGAGTTGGGAGAACAATCCCAAGGCTTCTCTAGACCCATCGGATCCCCATGGTCCACTGGCTTTCAACTGCACAGCTCTCCTACGCATAGCTTACATTCGACTGGACATGGATTTCGCACCGTACGCCGCAGCGCTCCGATCTGGAGATCCCGAAATAGTCGCTCGAACAATCTGCGACCAGCCACCAGCCACGAGGAGCCGACGGTCGATGCGAGCTGCTCTGCACGCTTGGCACGCTTTACTCATCCCGATCCGGATGGGTATGGACCTCGTTGCTCAGACACAAGTATTCACTTGGTCCATCCAACACTTCATCGCTTCTTTCGAATGCTGTCTATTGCTGGCTAAGTGGCTCGATGCCGTCACTGTCGTAGCACCTTCACCCCCATTATCTGGCGAAGAACGCTGGCTCATCAGGCTGGTCCAAGAAACGTTACAGGAGGCCGGGATTGAAGACGATGTCAATGATATCCGGATGCTGAGCTCCAATGTCTTGACTACCTGGGCGAGATTGTTCTACGCAAACAAGATATGGGGTATCATCCCACTGATTGGAGAGGCACTTACAAAATTTGCTGATATGCTCCGCATCCGCTCAGCACAGGGTGGATGACATCCATTTCTTCCAAGATTATTTCAGGATAATACATACGTGCATCGCATCGGATAGCTGGTATTCAGCATCGGTATTTCCAACGGACTGGTCAGTCATGGGACCATTCCCGTTGCATTTCCGCCACCATCATCTCGAGCATACGTAGCAACGAGCTACGTTTACGAACAACGGATTGAGTCAAAACCAGATGCCTGCTTCGATATCGTCGGCATGTTTCCAGGAGCATTTGCCGACATTCTCGAGCTTCTGATGCTGATAATCAGCCCACCGTCCAGACCTGGAACTGGGGAGGTATGAGCCTCGTGCACAAACTTCACTCCTGGAGACGTTGACTCAGTTTTCCAGTTTTCCTATGACACTTTCAAAGCGTACAAGAAGCTCAATTCCCCCATTCGGACCCAGATGTTCCTGAAATGGGACAACTTGCTCCAAGAAAATCACGACGACCTTGCCATGATTCTAACCTATGAAGTCGGTAAACCTTAGCAGAAGCTTGTGCAGATATCGAATACGGCGTCTCCTTCACATAGCAGCTTGATGGAGAGTTAGAGCGGATTAGTGGGACTGTCCATGCTGAGTTTGTACCTAACAGGCATGCCTTCGCTGTCAAGCAACCGATCGGTGTGACAGTGGGCTTAGTCCCATGGAATTTCCTTATCGCAATATCACTCCGCAAAGCTACTGCAGTGCTGGCAGCGGGCTGTACGGTAGTTGTCAAGCCGTTTCCCGAAACGCCTTTTCACTACTCCCAATTTAGTTCATTGGCTGGGAAGGCAGGATTGGGCCCGGGTATCTTTAGTGCCATAACCACCGATCTGAAGAACACTCCTTCGGTCTACGGAACTCTTTGCAAGCATCCACTTGTTATCGAAGTGACCTTGACCGGGTCTACTAGCGTTGGTAAGCTAATTCCGAAGCAGGGTCCAGAAAACCTTGAGAACGCGACTTCAGAGTTGGAAGGAAATTTGCCCGTATATTTTGTTCGACAATATAGCTCTGGATGATGCGTTGACACTGTCGATGGCGTTGACGTTCAAATATACCGGACAAGTTTGCGTGACCGCAAATCGCGTATACGTACAGCCGAGAGTTTACGATAGATTCTCAGCCATGCTTGCGGCGGGCGACGAAGGCTTTGAAGATAGGACATGGCACAGATGCCAGCAATACTACTGGCCCTGTCACGACTCCGCAGTCCTAACTCAAGCTTAAGCTATAGGCTGAGAACTCTTAATAACAAGGAGGTTAGGTTCCCGTGGCTAGAGAGGAGGCCTTCGCCTTAAAATACGGATTCTACAAGTCCGAGATTGCGGATGAGGTCGTGAAACATGCGAATGATACTAGCATAGATAGTACTTGGAAGTTGTTAGAGAACCTCGAGGCATAGATGATTGGCGTGAACACTGGTAAGGATAACCTCATGCATTGAAATGTGTCGCGACATTACCTTGCTGACCAAATTGATGTGACAGCTAATTCCTCCCGGGCGGAAACCCCCTTTGGGAGTATCAAGCAATCAGGCTCCGGTGAAGAGCCAGACAATGGCCTTGCCGTTGCTGAGTACCTCGTGACAAAGACAGGGACAGGGACATTGGACTGCCACTACTAGACAAGCAGACCATTCGAGGAAGATTTGACCAACTCAAAGGAGGGACCTTGTGTCTTTCTGGAGCTGGATGTCACCTTGATTTCCACGCGTGCCCGGATACAGGACGGATTCTCGGAGCTTCCATGCATATTCGCCCTGCGAGGAGGGACCAAGCTTCACTGACCATTTACAGCAAAGTTCGGGTGTGGGGGTTTGTGGCCTTCCCGGTTGGGAAGGCCGATGCTGCGGCCGCCACATGGGTAGGCATCCGGACTTCTACACGACCTGATAATGATATTATGCAATACAAAACCTCCTATTCCTTGAGCATAATCTATACTTCCAGCTGTACAGCATAAGTTGACCCTAGAATACACATCATGGCTGGTAATCGGTTTGCAGGCAAAGTTGCCATTGTCACAGGTAAGCCTCCACCCACGTGGCAAGGCCAATGGGCTACCATCAAGCCATAAGCCTCCTGTTCCCTTTATTGGGCTCAATAATCATTGAATCCGAGTCTGAACATTTTCTCAGGCGGTTCATCCGGCTTCGGAGCCGCAACAGCACAATTATTTGCATCAGAGGGAGCAAGCGTCGTGATCGCGGATCTGAACGAGGCAGGGGGTTTACAATTGGCGTCCAATAACCCCGAAAAGATCGTCTTTCACAAGGCCAATATCGCAACCCAAGAAGCATGGCAACAACTTGTCGAGGTCGCGGAGCAGAAATTCGGGCTGCTCGATATCGTCGTTAATAACGCCGGCACCAGCTATGCAAACAAGCCAACCCTGGAGGTCACGGAGGCGGAGTTCGACATGACCATGGACGTCAACGTTAAAAGCATTTTCTGGAGCGCCAAGGTCTGCATCCCGGCCATGTTGAAGAATGGCAAGAAGGCGGGTGCGATTGTTAATGTTGCGTCTATTGGGGCGACAAGGCCGAGGCCTGGGCTTGTTTGGTATGCTGCAAGTAAAGGCTGCGTTGCTAATGTGAGTCTGCCAATTACCCCTTTCCCCCAGGATCGGAGCACCACTGCTAATACGCCCCCCCCCCCCCTTAATCTCCAGGTTACGAAAGGTCTTGCAGCTGAGTTTGCTCCTATGGGCATCCGGGTCAACTCGGTTTGCCCCTTGATGGCTGCGACAGGTTTGTGGGAGAAGTTCACCGGCATGCCCGACACACCGGAAAATCGCCTGAAGTTCACCAAGGATGTCCCCATGGGCCGCTTGACTGATCCTGTCGACGTGGCGAAGGCAATCCTATTCCTCGCTAGTGATGAAGCTGCCTTCATTGTGGGTGAGAACTTGGTTGTGGATGGTGGAAAGACAATTTAAAAACTGTAGGAAAGGATCTTTGGACCTTTGGTTATTTGACGAAGATCTCGATCTTCGAAACGATGAAAGGAAGTTGAATAGAATAGGAAAAACCCTTTAGACCGATTGAAGACCTCTCTCAAAGATTCACGGAGTATGTCATAGCATTTGGAATGGAATATAAACGGCCTGTGGCTCTCCATGCAGAAGACTTGGATATTCTTAACTTGTCTGAGAAAATATAAAGCTTCTTCGTCATACTTTCATACTTTGCCGTTCTTAAAATGATCCTGAAATTTTTGATCTCATTTGGCAATATCTACTCATCAACCCCGTATAATTGTTCGCTTAGGGATGATGGCTCAGCTCCCTCCAGTCACACTTTTCCGTTCACATTGATTTACGGAGCTAAAACACTACTTCTGCTCAGGGAGGAAGATCCCCTTCTCCTTGTCGGCTATCAATCGAACCCTATGCAAGTCATCGTTCACAATTCGCTGTTCGTTGTTGATGTACTCTTCAATCCGAACGGATGCATCCAGATAGCGACCCGACATGAAATCCAATTGCCCGCTTGCGAGAACTGTGACCAGGCCGGCAGGCATTTGTGGGGTTGAAAAAGTCGTACCCTCCAAGGCCTGGACGGCTGTCATCGCAGACTTTTGCTCGCCCGGTAGATCCTTATTCAGATAGCTGTTCTCCGCAATCTTTCCCTGGGTGGCGTCTTTGAAGTCGTGGAAGAATCTCGTCGGAATGGCGCCCGGGTGGTACGCGAAGACCTTGATGTTGCGGTCCTTGTTTTCATTGTGGACAATCTCGGCCAGTCTGACCTGACCAAGCTTGCCGATTGCGTATCCTCCCATCCCCGCTGCGGCGAGTGCAGCGGCGCTGGAGGTGTAAATGATCCTGCCGCCGCCCTGTTCTCGCAAGTGAGGCAGCGCTGCCCGAGTGAAATTGAATGCACCTTGTAGCGAGACTGCCATTGTATCCCACCACACGGCAGGATCAGACTCGTGAGTGGGAAGCCATTGCGGCGCGCGACCAGCATTCACAAAGAGCACGTCAATCCTGCCCACTTCTTTGATGACCTCCTGGATGAAGCTGTCCACACTTTGGTAGTCCAGTACGTTGAATGCGGCCGTTTTGGTCAAGAGTTTTGGGTTGATACCCTTGCATATTTCGGCTGTCTCGTTGATTTCTGCGAGTTCCAATGCCATCAAACTCAACGTCGCTATTTCCGTGTGCGCAAAGAACTCGGCTGTCGCCCGACCAATGCCTCGTCCTGCACCAGCAATGACCACATTCTTGCCTTTTAGTCGTGTCCCGAGCTCCTTATTTTGGCGAGGATCAGAGATGTATGAGCAGTCGTGCTGCGTGCCGAGAAACCGATCAACGACTGCACCTGGTTCTTGAGTCATGGCGGGCTCTGGATAGTCTCTGAATTAATTGTCCTGGGACGCGGATCCCCCTGTGTGACCTGGCTGGTGGTAGTAGTCATGAAACCCGTGTTTCAGAGGTCACCATTGCCAGATGATCAAGGGCGCGTCCATGACATACAAACCAAGGCTGAAAAGCCGGATATACCCCATGATAACTTAACACCCGCACGATGCCACTCAAATCGATGCCAGCAAGGGGATTTACCCCAACGCGGGGTTGACAATCCTCGGGGTGAAATCAGAGCCTAACAGGTGGCGGTCTGCCCATCTTTGGTAAGGTTGGGAGCGCCTTTCGCGCCTGAGGGAGAGTAGCCAGTCTTAGCTCGAGGCCAAGCATCTCATGATTCTGGAATCGAGTGGGGTTTCTATTCCAAGAGTCGGGTAATAAGCTCCGCGCAATAATTAGACGCAAGGCTTGTGATAAACCGTGTCACAGTTCATAGAACCCTGCTTCAAAAGTCGCGGACAGGAACAATCTTCTCCAGAAATCGAAAACTACCCTGAGAACACTCACAATGGTCGCAACACACCCCGTTAGGCTTCGAAAAGTCCTCATTATCGGTGCTGGGCCCTCGGGCCTTGTCCTGGCCCTGATGCTTGGAAAAGCAGGCGTCAATGTGGAAGTCGTGGATGCCGCGTCGAAACTGGATGAGCAGCCCCGAGCAACACATTACAATTCTCCAGCTACGCATGTGCTGAAGCGTGCGGGCGTCTTGGATGAAATACGGGCGGCTGGAGTGATGTCCAAACGTGTGGTTTGGCGGAAACCTGATGGCACCCTTCTCGGCGCTCTGGACTATGCGCCCGTCCCCGAGGAGAGCTCTGAGAGAATGGTAGCTCTGCCTCTCAACGAAGTCAGCAAGATTGTCGTTCGTCACCTTCAAAGCATACCCTCTGTTGAGATCAAATGGTCGCACAACGTGGTTGACGTGGGACAGAATGATGGCGAGGCGTGGGTCGAGGTTGAGACGCCCTCTGGCAAGCAGCGACTTGAGGCAGATTACATCATTGGTTGCGATGGTGCCAACAGCAAGATCCGCCGGGCTCTTCAAGGCGACTGGCATTTCCCCGGCAAGACTTGGGACGAGCAAATCGTGGCCACAAATGTACAATATCCCGCTGCAAGGTGGTACTGTTACTGACGGTGGTTCTACAGGTGTATTACGACTTTGATCAATTTGGATGGGACGACGCCAATTTCATTATTCATCCAGAGAACTGGTTCATGGCTTCTCGAATCAGCAGAGACGGCTTATGGAGGGTGTCCTATGGCGAAGTTTCTGGGTTGACGAGGGAGCAATACCTGGAACGCCAGCCGATGAAGTTTGAAGCGATGCTCCCTGGAAACCCGAAGCCCGACGCCTACAAAATCACAAACATTAGCCCGTATAAAATTCACCAAAGATGTGCGGAAAAATTGCGCATCGGACGCTTCGTCATTGCGGCCGATGCTGCCCATTTGTGCAACCCATTGTACGTGGTTCCCCCGATGGTTGGATTACTGCTAACAAGATACACAGTGGAGGACTTGGTCTCACCGGAGGTTTGGCAGATGTCGAAAGTTTGTATGACTGCTTAATAGGCATCCATGTAGGCAAAGCGCAAGACTCGATTCTGGATAAATATGATGAGGTGCGGCGTGAGATGTATCACAAATTCATTGATCCCGTGTCGAGCGAGAACCTCCGCCGTCTCAATGGGCAGGATCCGGAAAAGGCAAAAGAACAAGATCCCCTCCTTCAAATGCTCGAGCGCGCGTCGAAAGACCCAGAGCTTGCCCGAACGATGCAACTGGTGAGCAACACAATCTGATTTTGAAATCATGGTGCTAATTATTGCAGAGCGGAAATTCGATCCTCTATGACTTTACAAAACATTATAACGCCGTCGACGCTGTATGATTGCGAAATTTTAATACTGGACATAACTCTATCGGCAAGATCTAAAATCTAAGAATGTTCGGGGCCTGTGATTCCATGATGGATCCCGCTCCGTTTCGACTGGCACGGAACAAGCTTGAGTCGAAGTGGTTCACTCTGTAGCATGTACAGTACTTAATCCACCCTAAGCTGTACCGAAGTAGGTAGTGCGAAGCCACATTAGATACTCTAAATCCGACCCGTAGCATTGATTCCACATGGGCATTGGGCAGTATAACCATGTTGATGATTCCTTCCAATCCATGCCCATTCTATCCTCGATTTTTCTGCAGAGAGGAAACATAGCGAGGGGCCGTTTAGATCACGCCGTGAATGTGGTTCAAAGTAGGGTTCTTATGTCAAGCTGTGCTACAAGGGGCTACGAGGCGTCGTTTCTATTAAACTATAGAGAAGTGGCATCCAAACAGCTTCATGGAGAGGTCTCGGTCATCGACTCTACGCTTCTTTCTATCTTGCTCCTCCGTCAACTTGGTGAGTAAGACTGCTGCTCTTTTGGCGTTCCTCGTGGCACCAGAACTCAGGCGAAACGGTGGGAGCATGTCGGTATCAGGCTCTTCTTCTTCCAGGACAGGTTTCACTTCACCGAGGGCCTCAAGCTGTTGGATAGCCCATTCACGTTGCTTCAAGTCTAAGCATTCGGACCCGAAAAGGAAAAGCGGCCATAATAAAGAAGGGTGCACGACCTTTCTCGTTGTGCCGTCGATGACTTCCCCATAGGCTCGTTGCATGGCTCGCCAGACCTCTGAAAGTGCCCGATGGACGAGGTCTGAATGCTTTAGGTGCCACCAGCTGACGCGGTGCAGATAAACGAACAGTATCCAGAAACTCGCCAGGTAGACACTAAAGATCTCCTCAAGTCGTACGGCAAGATCGTCAGAGACAACTTCCCTCAACTGCTCGGCCGTGAGAGAGATCACGGTAGGCCTGAAATTCCAAAGCTCAGACAACTCCGACTCAAGTTGCTTGCATGCCGTGATGACTTCATACTCATCGTCAGAGGTGAGCCGGCGGCGATGATGCTTATCATGAGCGCTGATTCGCCTACAGTAAGATTGTGAGGTCAAGTACCATTGCAGTGCTGGCTGAAGGATAGCATTGAGTAGGGCCTGTTTAACTTGACCTTTCTGAGCGGCTGGGCTAGTTGCTTCCTGGAGTTGGGCTCGTGGAATATCGGGATCGAAGGCACTTCCAGGGGTTGAATTGGTTGGCGTGCCATTTGAGGCGTCTAATAGGCGTCTAGTACTACCCGCTTCGTAGTCTAGAGTGCTGGATGATGATGATGATGTGATCTGGGCCTGATAGTGACTTATCATCTCAATAGTCTGTTCGGACATCAAGTGCTGGCCTCCAAGGTGAGTCGCTTTGCTGTCCAACGTGTTCATCCACGAGAGAAGCTCCTGCGAGCTCCTGCTCCAGGTTGGCTTGCTCAAAATGATTGTGTCAGCCAGATCGCGTGGAAATAAGCTGTGATTGGCATCCTGATCGTGAATTACTTCGAACCATGCCAGTAAAAAGATGGCAGCCAATAGTTGTTCAGTAGTCTTTGGCCGGATCTCTGGGTGTTTAGCTAGCTTCGTCCTGATATCATCGCACGCGTGCTGGTGATGCTCGTGAATACGCTTCATGCATTTTTCACGCCCCCCTGGCACTTCTGTGCATGTTTCATCAATTGTCAATAGTCCAATTACGCAGAGCAGGGCATGCTCCACTGCACGACTTTGTTCGCTGGTTTTAAGCAAATATTCTTGCAAGCGTCGCCACCGCTTTGGCCCGCCAATGAGGATGGCAGCTGGTGGTTGAGCAATTCGGAGGAAGCGCCTTATTAGTTGCACAGATTGCTGCGTCGGCTCAGAAGGACTATCTTCGCGCGACGGAGTTTGGCCATACTCTTGAGGGGAAGTGCTTAGACCTGCGGGCTCGCCGACCTGCGGAAGTGAGGACTGCAAACTGGGCGTACTAGGTACCTCCACCTGTTGGGAAGCTGTAAGGGTATCTACATCCTTGCTAGACGGTGCTTTTGGCATGTCCGACGTGGATGCATCGAAGACTGGGCAGCAAGGTCGAGCATCATTCTTCCCTGTGGCTAGACTCGAGCTAGGAATGTTCGAGTCTTCAGGAAAAAGACATGAAAACTCGCCGGCCCAAGTGGTAGACAAGTCTTCCGCCAAGTCGGTGTAATTGAAGCTCCTTCCATAGGACCAGAGTTCCACATTTGATAGATCAATTGGACCTAACAAATCCCCAGTGTTTGGTGGGTGGGTGTGCAGAAAAGGACTCAACACGCCGGTCAACACATTTTGCGACGTGGTCTGAACTCCTTGCTGAGGCTCAGCAGGGTGGTTTGAAGGGATTGGATTGATAGTGTTTCTCGAGCTAGACGCTGACTCTTGCGGCCTCTTTGCATGAGGGCGATAGTAACAGTTGAGCTGTAAGCGGATGCAATGACCACAGACGGGGTGATTCTCATCACATCGGACTCGACGCTGTTTGCAAGTTACACACCCAGCTCTCGACCGGGGTCCTGATCGCCTGAGACCCATGGCCCGCGTGCCCATATTGGTCTGTTGGCTTCCATTTCCTGCCCCAGTCCAGCCAAGTCGGCTAGCTCTCAACAGGGACAGTTCGTTCTGCTCCCTCGACTGTAAGGGGATGTCTGCCATTGTAGTTATAATAGGTGTCGTAAAGTGGCAGACGATCATGCGAGAGGGGAAACTGAAGATGAGAATGTCGAGGAAGATGCCAATCGCCAAGGGCACGGCCGAGGGGGGCACGAGTCGAGGCCCAGAGGCATTTCCAGTGACCAGGTCACGAATAGGGATGAACCTGTACCCCTCCGATGGGTGCGAGGGCCCCTCAGCCCGAGCTCAAGCCCAGACCCTTGATTGTGGGGATGTGGGCAGCTCTTGTCGAAAGCTAAAGCTAAAGGTAGAACCACAGATATGTAACATTAACCACTTTGACTCAGCGACAACATTATCTGGGTCAATTTGTTTCCGGTCTTTTCAATGTATGGAGATAAAGCTCCATTGGTACCTCAAGCTATTTCTATGTTTGTTGCGTAGTTGAAATATATTGGGTTCCACTTTAAAGCTTTTGGCAATGATCCAACAAAAGTTTCTGCACGCTGGGTATGGGCAACGTCGCTGCCATCGCCACTTGTCAAGCGAAACATTAATTGATTTGAAACCAGAAAGGGACAATATATGCTTCCGCCTGAGCCACGAACTCCTGTACATCTTCATCTTCGCCCTTAGGCTTGAAGGGAAGGGCTGGTCATATGCAAATATCGCCAAATCGACGCCCTTGCGGCAACTGCTTCACGTCCTTCCGGTACTGGAAACCATGCCACCGTCAACAACCAGTTCTTGACCTGTCACAAAGCTAGCTGCAACGGTGCTTGAGAGAAAGGTGACTGCATTTGCCACGTCCAAAGATGTGCCCATCTTCCCCATCGGCACCTGCCCATGTCTCGTCGCCACGAAGCTTTCAGCATCACCATTGGAGAATTTGTGTGCAATCGCATGCACTAGTGGTGTATACATCAGTCCTGGAAGGACTGTGTTCAATCTAATACCCTTCCCGGCGTAAAGCACGGCAGTATGCTTTGTGAACTGTGTCACCGCTGCCTTTGCTGCCGAGTATGCAACCTCAGGCTTGCCAAGGTATCTTAAACCAGCGATACTACTGACATTAACCACCGATCCGGTCCCCTGTGACTCCATGATAGGGAGGACATGGTGACATGTCAGATAGACGCTCTTTAGGTTGATGTTGACTTGATCATCCCAGATCTGTTCGGACATTTCGACCGGTCCACCAGGTTCGTTGCGGCCGACATTATTAACCAGGATATCAATACGACCATGCCTTTGCATACATGCTTGCACGAGGTTTTCCACTTCCGATGACGAAGTAGCGTTGGTGGCCATCACATCCACAATAGCATCAGGCACTTGGGATTGGATACGAGACTTGGTCTGGTTCCCAGCCGTGACGTTTATGTCACAGCCGAAGACTTTGACACCATTTTTGGCTAGGACAAGGGATATTGAAGCCCCATTTCCCCAGATATCTGTGGCGTCCATTGGCCCAACTTGGCCAATACCTGTGATCAGAGCGACCTTCCCACGAAGGTCTGGATAGATAGGAAGATCATTGAGGATCATGACGACGAGATCCACGTTTATTGGGGGTTGAATCTTGGTCTCTGGGATTGGAAATCAACACATGGGTCTCAAAACCAACTTCTTGTAGTTGCACATAATGTCTTGATAAGGGATCAAGAGTCAGCCAGCTTTTCAAGGCTCCCTTGGCGCTTGGCCCCTTGGTTCTCCAGGTTCCAGTGGAACTCGGTCGGGTCGATATCGTGTTCCTACCGATGGATCCTACGTGTTCGAAACCACGTCTTGAGGTTGTTGAGAAACTCGAAATTCCTCATGGCCAAGCCCAGTGCACCTTGCTGCCGTCTCCTCGTCTGTCGTGTATCGGCTATCGGCTGCCGGCTATTCTCTGCTCGTATTTTGTGTGCTGGCATTGGCTGTTAACTTATAATGAGGTGTGTCCAATCACAAATGCCGCCATGGGGGCTTATCCCACTAGTTCGGTGGTCTTATCAAACTCAATTTTCGAACCCTGATTCCCTGAGTGTGCTCGCATTCAGAGTTACCAGACTTGTGGGTGCGTCGAGTCGTGAACCCCGACTTACTCGTACATGCCTGCGAGGTTTAGCCTCAGTGGTAAGGCAACGACCCACCAGGGGCCCCAGGAGAAACCGACAATTCAGAGATTGTGGGATGGCGCCCCCGCGTAGCCATGGCCTTCGGAGCTATTCGCACCACTTCTTAGACATGTTCTAAGCTCAGTAGTCGTAATAATTGCAGGAGTGGAGTCACGAGCTCATGTAGTATTTGTCTCTGTAAGTTTCTTGCAGTGACAAGGCCACTAATGGGGACATTCTCAAGGATGGATGTCTAAAGTCTGCGATTCGATGCTATAGTATAGTAGCAAAAGCACCCTCAATTATGCCCAATTATCTGGCGTTGTATACTGATCTTAACCTCCTTCTACAAAGGTATGACTATGTTCCCCCATCTGACCTCACAGGTGCATATGAAAATATTATGGAAAACTGTGGTCTAGGACAACCTAGGAGAGAGATGACAGAAGATTTCCGCTTTTCTGTCTCAGCTGGGACGCCCGGAAATATATGTTCTATTGCTGGAGCTGATGAGAAACCATCCGCGACGATGATCACACCAGGTTCAAAGATGGACAACGACGCCCTCATTCGACGACCACAAAAACTACAGAAAACACAAAAACGAAAGGAATCTCACCACAACGAGATTCATAAGAGGCTAATGGCTCGAAAGGTGGCTTGCATTCCATGCCAGAAGGCTAAAGTGCGTTGTGATATCTTACACGGTGCGCCGTGCTCGCGGTGTGAACGCACCAGGCGTGAGTGCATCAGTCATCCTCACTCTCCAAGGTAGGGTTAAGCCTTGAGCGATTCAATCGCAACAACACTGTGGTAAAAGGACCGCCATGAGGACAGTAGTGAACATCATTCAGGCTAACTATTTTTGTCCACAGGAAGCCCACGAAGCTCCAGAGTTCCCAGAACAATGAGTCAGACCATTTTTCAAGTCTTACTCACAATAACAGTACCATCAGACTAGGAATTCTGTCAAGCCCTTCATTACCAGCTCATATTGCCTCGAGTCAATTGAATCCGTCTTATCTATCATCCAAAGCTCTTAGACTAAGTCTCTGGGACGCATTTGTCAAGTATGTCCATCCATATTTGCCGGTTATCGAGATTGAAAGCCGAGGGGTTCCAAAAATCGATATCTTTTCTCTCGTAACCGAGCGCAGAATGTCTTCCCTGATGTACCTATCGATCATGTACGCAGGAATTCCACACTTGGAAGCAGAAACTCTCACACTTTCCGGGTTCAACTCCTCTGTGGCCCTTGGTAAAGCCATGCGCAAAGACTACAAGGTGAGTGCGACTTCTAAGGACCTACAAATTCCAATACTCATATACACCAGCTCCTACGCCAGGGCGGATATTCAAACCATTGGGTCTCTTCGGTGTACTCCCTGTTACTCATGAGTTCGTGGTACCATGATGAAGGACGCTTTGAGGCTTGGTCTCAGATCAAAGTGGCCTCGGGAATGGTTACCACACTCAGATATCGGGCAACTGATAGCAAAGATATCAAGCAGTTCCAGCGGCTGTGGTGGTCTTGCTTTATCCAACATCAAACGATGGCGTTTTGTATGCAACAAACACCTTCCATGCAATATCCCCAATGTGGTATCACGATGATCTCAGAGCAGGACTTTGAATTATTGCCGGACGTGGCCACAAGCACCAAGAATAACACGGACAATGCCACTGGAGTCAACGACACCACGATTTGTTGCGCTTCACACATATCCGGGTTTGTGGAATTTGCAAAACTGACGATAATTCTTGGCTGTGGACGCACCCGTCATATCCATTATGGAACTCTACCAGTAGGGGGGAGGGTAACATGTTCACAGGCATCAGATGGCTTGTTCCAGGAGGCTCTAACCTTTCAAACTAGGCTGATGACGTGGTACCAAAAGCTTCCAAGGCAATTCAAAGATTATCCATGTTGGAACGAAATGAGATCTGGAGACGGAAAGCGAAACCACGAAGTCTCTCAAATTCTTTCGGCCTCGATGATGATAATCTACTATCTTACTCTGGTTCGGGAGAACAATTCAAGCAATAGCAGCCCTATCAGTGAGGAGCTGGTGCTTGACAGAGCACACACCAAGTCTTCCGCAGAGGAGGGAGCTATGGAAGTGTTGCATAACCTCTCTGAACAGCTGCTGCTTCCTCATATTCCTACCTGCCTGATTGATGGACTGGTATGTTTGGCGATTAAGAGGTTCTTGGCTGCAGAAATCGTTAGGGTACCCTGTGCCGACAGCAGCATACGTGGATTCGAATGCTGCCTTCAAGTCCTCCAGGTCATGCATAACCGATTTCAGATGACTCAACAAGAGAGTCTCGATTTTCGAATTTCATTGCTACAGACAATGCACTACCTCAGGAAGGAAAATCGCTTAGTTGATCAGGGAGAAAAGCCCACCCCAAACGATACTCCTAGCCTAATGGACTACACAAGTTGCGACAGTGAAACATATGCTGATCCAGACACTGTGGAGCCTATCCAGCTGTTACCCAGTCCGTATGGGACCGATCATAATTTCCAGGACTGTATTGACAGGCCGTTGTTAGGGGTGCCATGGTCAGTTTTGGGACTAGGAGAACCATTGCCGCAGCAAATAGTCAGCCTCAGTGAACCTTGGCCATCTGTTCCAGATTGGTTCGTTGGAGGGCATGGATACTTTGATAAACTTGGTGGTAGGGTTGCTGAACATGAGACAGGGTGAAGACATAGCCTCATGTGGAGCACTAGGTGGCTTTAGCGCTGAAATATGGTCCCACCATAGAGTATCATATCTTTCTTCAGCTGTTTGGTAGATCGAATTGGGGACCAGTCCTAAGTATATTACCTAGTAATATCAAACAGAGCATGTAGTACTGATACAATATCAATCGCCGTTGATAGGCTAGTTAGGTCACATATGTGCTGGTGAATTCTGCAACTTCAAATGCATATTATGACAATACAGTGTAAATATTGGTTTCCTTGAGGAAAGTAGAATTTAGAGTGATCCACGCTACTATTTACGGTACCTAAGTTTCCCAGAACTGCAGCAAGCTGAGCTTACAAGACTTGATTTTATGGTTATCATCCACGGTCGTTGGGTGATTTATACTTAGATAAAGGGCAAATTTCGTACCTCACAACACAATAAATACAATGGACCCAGCCAACAGCCGCATCCAAGTGCAGACTCTCTTAAACAGCAGGACAACATGTCCAATTGACAATAGCCTTAGAATTTGGCAGCCCCGGCACATAAGCAACAACGGCCACACAACCTCATGATTAGTCTCTACAGTGGTCCTGAATGCTTCTTGCTTCGACTATTCCTTGATCTTAGAATCCTGGACTGGGACCACACTCGTGTTTTGATGTTTTGACGTCTCTTCAAACTCAGATGCCTTAGTCGCGGGGATCGTTCCTTCAATCGTGAGCCCTTCTTCCACTACAGAATCGCCAAAGAGGCCTTGGATATCCTCAAGAGACAATTGGCGTGTCTGCAAGCATATTAGGAAGTGATGAACAAGGCCAAGGGGGCAACCATACCTCTGGGAACCAGAAATACACAATGGTGATCGTGATTGTTGTCAGGATTACAAAGACCAGGTAGTACTTCCAACCAATCTTCGCAAACGCGGTCGGAGCTGCAGTTGTAAAAATTATTGTAGCAAAGAAGAGTCCAGAGCATGAGATAGCAAGACCCTTCGCTCGGAGTGGTGTTGGGAAGATCTCTGCCGCATATATATAGGTGGTAGCGTCGACACAAAGTACAAACACCGTGATGTGGGCGAAAAGGAAGAATACAGCTCCTGAAGCAGCACCGCGGCCTCCAGTCCTTTGGAACACCGCGACAGTGATACATTCGCCCACCAGTGCCAGCATACAACCGGTGAAACCGATCACTAACATGTGTAAGTACGCGAGCAACTTGATGGATTATAAAAGGCTCACATAGTAGTCTGACCCGGCCAACACGGTCCACGATCATGGCATTGATAAGGTTTCCAAAGGGTGCAGTGGAAACCCAACCGCATTGGATACCCAACTGTTGCACGGTGTTAAAGCCTAGATTCCCATACAAGAGGGGATCAAAGTCTGTCCCAAGCGTTAGAAAGCGGTTTGACATATTTATAGCTGCGTAATACTTACTGTTAATCACGATAGTCGCCGTACATTGTGCGCCGAACATGGTTAGGAAGCCGATTATACATCTCTTCCTGAGGCTCTTTTGAACAAGGAATCGTTTAAAGGGTACCACGTGTTCAAGCTCGTGCATGGTCTGTCGCCGGAGATGCTCGAAGTCGGCTCGAAGTCCCTCCTCATCGGTAAGAAGCTCGTCCGAGCTCTCTGAGCGTGTTGCCTTGAAGGCCATGAGCGCATCCTCTACACGATTTTTCATGATTACTGGAGTTCGGTTAGACACAATGGAATAATATGATAGGGGAAAGTGCCTACGCCATCTGGGGGTCTCCGGGAGCATCATGACACCGCATGCTAGAAGCAATGGCGGTAGACACTGAATCGCCAGAGGAATGCGCCATTGTGCACCTGAAGCATTGACAAAGTAGAACCCTAGCCCAACGTAGCATGCCATGGCATAACCGGTACCAATCATAGTCCCATGCATACCTACCAAGAGACCCCGGATCCTTGGCGGCGCTATTTCGCTCTGATAAAGGGGCACCAATGTCACAAGGGCTCCTATTTATGGTAAGTTTCCTACAGTTTCAACATGTAAAGATGGAGTACTTACCAATTCCCATGCCAGTAATGGCACGCATGGCGATGTACATGCCGATATTGACGCTCCCTGCCTGGAGTGCACCTCCAATTATGGTCAATACTGCTGCTGCGAGCAGAGCCTTGCGGCGTCCCAGCCAGTCAGCTGTTCCAAGGCAACTCAATGTTCCAATGAAGCCACCGGCCTGGAAAACGCCATTGATCGTTCCTAGAAGGTCACTGGCATTGGATCTTTTGTCTAGGTCGAAGTTGGTGATAAACGATGGTTGCCCGAGCGTGACCGATATGATACTAGAACAGTACCCATAGGTCAGGCTCCCCAATGCTACAAAGAGCACAATCTGTTGGAGCGTTAGAAGCGGCCCAAGCGTTGATTCATCCAGGATGCCTACCAGTATTCTTGTTGTTGCGGGTGAAAACGCCATCACTGCGATTCGAACAGTGCTCACAAGACTGTCTATGAAATTTGCTCAAGTTCGAAATCCACTGTCCACTTGCATAACGCCCCAGCAGAAGAGCAGTCCACTTGCGAAGACATATACCTGTGGAATCATGCTCGTGATCTCCTAAAGGGTTTTGATACGACTGGGTAAGTCTCCACTGTTATCTTCCCTAAATGGGCACCAGATGCATGATAACTATGACGATAGACGATAGACGACTGACGACTGACGAACATTGCTTAAATCGATAGGCTGTCAGCCGCGTCTTGCAACTTACTCGTATTAACCGCGGATCCGTGTTGATATCAAGCAATCTGTGACTACATTCTTCGGCTTCCATTCGCTCGCTTAGAATTATGCTTTTAATTGTCGTTGACACGGTCGCCCGGGCCGCATCTGTCCTGCTTGCCGAACGTGCTGAAAACCTTCTGAACAAGACAACCGTGGAGATTAGCTGAACTTTCTCTCAGGTTGGTAAATTGTTATCGTCATGTGAGTGATGCGGGGTAAGTTCCTTTTGACATAGAAAGAGTTCGAACTTTCTTGACAAACGCCAACATTCCGCTCGTCGTCAGCTACACGAAGTACAATCAACAATTAGCCATCGGCCACATTGGTAATAGACTTGCTTGACTCACCATGGTTTCTTTCACCCTGGATGACAGGCAAAAGGCTCTCGTTGAAGAGGTTCGGGGGATAGCCAAAAATGTTCTCACCGGGGCACATGCTGTCTATTCGAAGCATCCGACTCAGATTGAAAGATTCCATGCCACACGTCCATTTTACGAAGAGGCTGTTAAAGCTGGTCTGCTACAACTACTGATCCCAAAGGCGGTCGGCGGAAGGTCAGAGACATTTCTAGACACGGCTATCATCCTGGAGGAGTTGCATGGTGTTGATTCTAGTATCATGGTACATGCTGTCGGTACGGCGCTCGGCCTGTTACCACTGGTCTTGGCGGGCACGCCTGAGCAAAAGGAAAAGTATTTGAAGCCATTCCTTAGTGGTGAGGGCGTTCCCCTTGCCAGCCTTGCTCATTCCGAGCCGGGTGGAACCGCAAATTTCCTGGAAAAGGGCGGGAAAGGCCTCGGGGTGACAGCCAGAAAGCAGGGAGACTTTTATCTAGTCAATGGTGAGAAGGTACTATCCCCAGACCCCCATCAATTTTCATAGCCTCAGGGTCACTATTAACCTTAAAGTAGTTATGGACAACGAATGTAGCCGGCTGGGACGAGAAGGGGGCAACACTAGCCTGTCTCTGCGTTCGTTACTCTGAAGATGGCGGTCCAGAGAAACCTGATGTCGACCCTGCGGATAATGTCATGATTCTCGCCATCACTCGAGACATCGTGTCCCAGAATGACCCTGAGGCGTTTAAGGTCCTCCAGGAACCGGATTTGATGGGCCATACAGGCGTGACTGGTCCACGTGTGAGATACACTGACTTTAAGGTACCCTTGGACGCGTTGCTGTTTGCTCCTGGAAAGGCCACGCCTGTCATCGAACAGGCTTTTGGCGTCACTGCCGCACTGGTTGGGGCGATGGCTATCGGTACCATGCGTGTTGCTTTTGAACTGGCCTTGGACTTCGCCAGGAGGGATAATCGTGGCGGATCCGTGCCGATCATCCAGAGACAAAGCCCAGCAGACTTGTTGATCAACGCCAAGATCAAGATTGACACTTCACGAATGATAGTATGGAAGGCCGTGGATGCCCTTGAGAATGGACCCGGCAACGCTCAAGAACGCTTCGAAACGTGTTTGGAAGCGAAGATCTATCCTAGCGATTCTGCAGTTACTTGTGTGTGGGAGTGCATGCAGGCCGTCGGGATGTAAGCTTCTTCCTTCGCCAACCCCAGATCCGCAAAATGGAACGCATCGTACAGGCTAACATTTTGACAGGACTTCCTATGCTAATGACTCCATCTTCCCACGCCTTCTGAACGATGCTACAGTTTTTGCCTTGTTTGATGGAGGCAACGTTGGTATCAGGCGACGCCAATTCCAGAGACTCCTAGCAAGAGAAGATTATCAACCATGGGCTAACTTTATCTGATGCATGTCTGTAGTGACGTAAGGGACATTTGTGTTAAATCAGAAACAGTGCATGCCATGTATCTGCCATGCGGTGCCCGAGTCTTTCTTCGACTCACTTCGACTCATAAAGTTTCCAAAAAACAAAAGAAAATTGAGATGATGCTCTCTCTAAGAGCTCTTAAAGCGCTTAAACAAGCCTAAGACTGGCCATTTTTGTCGGTGAATCCCTGTTCTTGGGTCTTTGTTACCAAGATTATTTGAGAACGAAAACCCTTAGTGTTATAGTAACTCTTGTGAAGTCCAGTCTCCTGTTAAAGGCAGTTCTTATTGTTGACCTATGCCACAAAGCTATTTCTGTTTCAAAATCAGAAGTAGGATCGCCAGTAATCGCGACACCAGTTATAGGTGAGGCTTGTGACGGGGGTATTTTTTTTCGATGCCCAACCAAGCAAGCTTTGAATTTTATGCTGCCAAAGTCCCATGCCAAAGGCCTAATCCTGTGGAAAGATGGCGGGATCCGAAGTAGATGTAGACCCCTATCACAGATCAACAGCGCGCCCTACATACACTCTGCATTGAGCGAACAGCAACTTCTAATTGCCCTCCCTACCAACAGCTCTCCCTCTCACCCTATCTCGACCAGAACATGACGAGGTCATCGTAATCATCCTCACTCTTCGCCGGCGAGCAATCACTTCCCAGAATCTCCCTCCGAAGCTCTTTCGCTTCCAGCTGGGTCTGGCGGCCCCTGATAGTGTTGCCTGAGTCAAAGAGAACACAACCAAGCTTGTATGTCGTGCGGGCAATCTCATTCCGGTAAAAATTGCTCTTGCTCAACCGATAGATGCCGAGAGCGGTTTCGAGCATCTTCTCCGCATTTGCATAGTCCTGGCGACGGTGGAGATGCCACGCAACCTTGTGATACGCATCGGCTGTCTTGTGATGCTTGTCCTTCAGAGTCTTCAGGAAAAGGTCCAGTGTTTGGTTGTGGGTTGCGTATGCCTGGTCGAACTTGATGTTGCTTTCTTGCTCCCTTCCGTCGGCCTGGAAATCATAGGCTTGGCTGATTTGTATGTTGCCAAGCGTATACATAGCGAGGCCCGTTCGGAAAGATGTTATGTCGTTCTGGTCGATGATGATGTTGTCGAGGATTGTCTCGGCTTCCTCGAGTTTGTGCTGAAGCCAAAGGCAGGTTGCGAGGTTCGATTGATATATGACTGGAGTTCCCGGACACGACTCCCATATGTGAATACATGTGCGATACTCCTTTTCCGCTTCGGGGTACCGCTTCAGGCCTTGCAAACCATTGGCTAAACCTCCATATGATAGTGCATCGCGCACGTTTGGACGGAGGAGGAGCCCGTTCGCGAATGCCGTTGTCGTGTAGTCAAATTGCAGCTTGAATTCACTGTATGCTTCTGGAAATGCATTGGTTTCGGTGTGAAGGGAAGCTCGACAGCCGTGAATGTCGGCTAAAATCTGTTCTACATTCTGCAGCGAGAGGCAGCACGATTGAGCGATGTCAAGGAGGGGATAAGCTTGTTCGAAAAGACCTCGCTCATATAGAAACCTGTGAGATGTTGAGTCAGCCTGTCTTCCTTCATAAGTTATTCTTATTACCAACCACGAAGCTTGATAAAGGAGGTCCGCAAACTCTCTTCCCGCCACAAGGTTCTCGTCGTCATCTGTAGAGCAAGAGTCCCTATAAAAGTCGCTAAGTGACTGTACATGTCGTAGGTACTTCGACTGCTCGGGCCACAGATCAGGCCGATGGCGGTAGTGACGCTCGGGTATAGGCCAGGCGTTCTTGACAACAAGAACTGCGCGTGTAAAAGCTTGCTGTCTTTCATCTGTGCCCATCTTCATGTGACACAGAGTTCTCACAACACGATGCATCCTCAAGTCTCCTTCTCCAGTAACAAATGAGCTTTGTAGTATCGGCCGCCGGCAACGCACATATTTCTTGTTGTTCAGAAACTCTAGCTCCGGGTCTGACGACTTGACTGCACCTTTCGACAATAAGGTGTCTGGTATATTATCTGGGTCGAGGAAAGCGAAGAGATATAATAGTGAGGTCTCGTGCATTTTCAACCTTTGGAAGTTCATATCCCAAACAGTGAGGAGCGAGTGATTGTAACCTTTTCCAAGACGATTCGCCATCGTGATCTCCGCAGATTCTTCGATCATGTCTCTCACTGAGAACTCTTCCTCAAATTCTGACAGTGTGCAGAGCTCGTTCATGATGACACTCGATGCAGTAGTGATTGCGAGTGGATAGTAACCTAGCTTTCGAGCGATAGCCTTCGCGGCAGCATGCTCTTGTTCGTAAAGCGGACTGTTCTGAGACATAGTCTCAGACCTGTTCGTAAGATTCCATATCATCTTGACTGCCTCGTTCTCGCTCAGATTTCCTATTTCTCGGCCTCCAAATTTTGTGGTAAGATGCTTGTCTCTGCTCGTTATCAATATTGATCCTGAGGCGCAGTCTGGTCGGAACTCATCAATAAGGGCTAAGTTGTCTTCAGTGTCGGCGTTATCGAACACTATCAACCACTGCTCGTCTGCTGGAGTCAGTATTCCATCGGATTTACAAAGATTGTTAGCTTACGAGTCTGCTCGAACCACTTTTTGAGGCTTTCTTTAGCACCGTTGTGATCGGAACTATCACTTCGGACAAGTCCAAGTTTGACGGCAAAAGCATAGTAGCTTTGAGCAAGCTTTGGCCTCGAATCTGCAGCTGCCCATAGTATTGCACGATACTCGCCCATCTCTTTGCATTGGTATGCAAATTTCAGAGCAGTCTGGGTCTTCCCAACACCACCTAGACCGCTCAGAGCGTATGTAGATTGTCCGTTGCTGGGATCAAGAGCTTTCTGGATTGTCGTCAGGGTCTCGCTACGGCCGACAAATCCAGGATTCTCCGGGTGGTCATCGATCATGTAGCATGGAGTGTTCCCGAGCGCCACGTAGAGATTTTGCAGACCAGCAAGAATGGGAGGCTCTTGGGCCGACTCGTCCACTGCTTCAAGCGTAAGCAAATTCCTATATCAGACGTTTAAAGGCTAGCAGTACCTGAAATGACTTCTAGGCTATTTGATGGGGCGATACTGCTCTTAGTTATGGAAGGATGAATGCTGGGATCACTTGTAGTCACATGCTGTAGGATCGGCTCGGCTGGCTCTGGAGGTAGTCTAGTGATGAGTTCATGCACTGCCTGGAGAATTCTATCTTGGAATTGATCAGTACGCGCCGGGAAAGACGACAGCTGAATGTGATCCATATCCACCGGTATCGTTTCGCCATTCTCGTTGAACGAGAGTCGCACTGATTGCTCATCGCACAGCTGAAGTGCAGGTTAGTCAGAGCACCTTGGTAAAGAAAGATCTTTACTAACCACTTCTGCCTTTTTTTTCTTCCACGATCCGCGCCACGTTGTCTGTTTTGTCTCGTAAAATGATATGACGGGAAAATGACGGTTTAAATTTTGGAACCAATCTTGGAGGCTCTTCACAGCCTCCCAGCTTTGAGGATCCTCCATTTTGTCCAGGTAGGAAGGTTTGGCCGACGGAAACCCCAGCTCGACGGCGACACACCTGATGCAACATTCTTCGAAGCCTTTGGCACTGGCATTATGAAGACAGCCCATGAAAATGATGCCATGGGTCAGATCCCACGTCGACAGGAATTTGGCCTGCGTGCCTCCCTGTGCGATTTGCAGCGCCTAAGAAATCAGCCTTGGGATTCCATATCACTGTTTTAGATGGCATAACAACCTTCTTTAGTATCAATCCTCCAAAGCTGTGACAGACGAAAATGATTGGTATCCTTTCGTAGGCAGTACGTGGCTCTTTTTTTGCTAAGATGGCATAGAGAAGATCCACTCCTAGGTCCAATATTTTTTCCCAGGTCAGTGGCGTCGAGGTTTTCTGGTCTTCTCTTGGGATATGGTATTTGAATGGCATTACACGAGCTCTAGGAAAGCGATGACTGAATGCTTCTCTGAGCATCGTTCTATCCTTCTGCGGTACAGTGTAGTTGTCACCTTCGGGGTAGATTTTGGGTAGACCGGGCATGAAAATGAGGCTGTGCAATGGCTGTCAATCAAGACTGCACTTGTCATCAGTGCTAGAAAAGCATTCTCAACTTACTCTACGATGGGCGGTGGCTTCCCATCATAGAGAATAGGTAAGCTCATCGCTACTGAATCTCCCTAGATAGTATTGGTCCTCCAAGTATATGAATGAACTTTGAAACTGGCTGGCAAACTTGGAATTTCCCTACGACTTTGGACGATTAAATCTTTGCCCTCGCCAATGTTCGGCTGCTGAATGCCCATAAATTGCACGGTTGGACACCGAAGACACGGTCCAAGTCTTGGTGCCTCAATAGATTCAGACTGCCAGCTAATGAGATCTAGCCAAAACTGCTACCTCGGGTCGGACGAGTTGCGTAGGAGGCAACCATTGCACCGCAACGAATGAGATACAATTAGCTTTCTTAGGGCGCCGAAGAACGAGAAACCTCACGAGAGGGGCTGAACGTGTAACCGGTGAAGGAAACCCGTAGACCATTTTCAACAAAGTATCCCATCAGGCTGAAGGCCGAGAATTGTGGCTACTATGCTGCAGGTGACATTGCAAAGACGGGATTGGACCAATTTGTCCTCTTTCTCTCTCATTGGAGGGCTTGATGAGTGAGTTAAACTAATGCATGAACTAATGCAAAGTTCCATGGTCGGACCATGTTCCCAAAACGAATTACGAAGGTGTAGCGGAATTTCGAGCCTCAAGGTGGGCTCTGCCGATCCTGGTTTGTTTAGGTCTTTCAGCGCTGCCTACGTGGTTGGGCCGAGATAGAAGGATACCACTTCCTCGCCCGGTCAAGTGATGCAAAGATGACCCCCGGCTCACAGCCTCCACTTATATTCCGAAGAAAGCCTTGATAAGGGGGGGACAATGCAGCAAGCCGCAGGCTCTTCTCTGCGCTCTGTGTGAGGGAGCAGCAGAAAGAGCGGGAAGTCAGTCGCATTAGCCGCTTTCGATGGGAAGAGGGGTTCTCACAGTCGCTCTCTGGTCAGGTATATCAGCACTGCCCACTTTGGTCTGCCTTGGTCTGCCTCTCCGACCTTCCCACCGCCTCCCACATACTTGTGACTTGTCTGCCTCGCAGTTTCTCGACCAGCCCCAAACATCAGACCAGGAAAGGCGTCAATAAGACACAGGTAACGTCATTTTGCCAACCAATGACACTGGTTTAGCTACTGATGGCAAACTTCAGTTAAAGCTGCTGAGGACTTTGGCCCAAAACAATCGGAATGGCCGGTGCCGACACTGTTTCTCAGCCATGGAAGAAGTGGTACTCTACTATCGATCAACAAAAGCCTAAAATCAAACAGGGGACCACCGTCTTTGACGGTGGAAGCGGCAATGGCCGTCTTTGCGAGTTTCACTATGACGGCAGCAGCAAGAACGTTGTGGTTCGAGGCATGGATAAATAAGTTGCACAGTACAGGGGACCCGCTCCGACGCCGTTATGGTTGATAGCAACCCTTTCACGCTCCCTGAAACTGGCTGTAAGGTTGACAGTCTCCATGGCAACTATGTCTAGATAGCTTCGGAATTTCTGAGATTGATGTCGCGATGTCAGGGATGTCACTTGTCTAGGTCTTTCTTTTTTGAGTTTGAAACAAAGAAGTGCAAGACGAAGTCTGTTTAAACCTCACACTTGGCTCTTCGGGGCGAGTCGTCTGGTGGAAACCCGGCGAATCGCTCCAACTCTATCCCCCACTGGCAACTCCATTTCTGAGCCCCAAAACCCTCCCCTAGCAGCCTCCGGCAAGACCCGCAAACTCAGTTCTGTATCCGACTTGAATCTTAAAGTATCAAGTTGATATGTAGAGTCCATGTAGTTGTTACGTTTCTTTTCCAGATAGTCTCCCGTACATGTCGAAATGGCAGCTGACACTGCGAAGACAGTAGCAGGCTTGTTAGAGGTTGCTAGTGATTCTTTCTGAATTCCTCACGTTTTCAGCCAAGGGAAACATATATCGACCGGTTTCCACCTCTGTCGGCCATTCTGCTTTTTGGAGAGCATTTTTGGCAAGATCAATCAACATGAGATCGCTGCCTGTATCTCTTTAGTAGCTTGCTGCGCAACTTAAACGGACATTATTTACCTCTTCTCCCGACCAGCGAACAAACAATTGGACGATGCTCGAGCCTGCCACTGACTCGAGACTCGTAAGAATTTTGACCGACTACACCTTCTTAGCATTCTTGTTAAATGTGGGAAGCATGGTTAGTAGACGCACTTGGAATTATAAGCTGAGGTAGTTGAAGGACAGACGCAAGGTAATTTTCAGAGAAAGACCCTATGACTCCCGGGGGCCTAGACAAGAGAAATAAGGGTCAGTAGAAGTCTAGTAACTCGGAAAGATTCGAAACAAACCCATTGGGAGCGTCCCGATACTTTGGGCCAGGTCTTCCGCTGGGCATGATGAGGATGGCATCGTTCTTTATGATATGGTCTTGAAACCATTGTCTGAACACTTTCATCTCGTGCAACCCTTGTACTTTCTGGTCCAGCGTAACATCTTTTGCTAAATCCCTGCACTTCAATGAGCAGCCTGATTGGCGAAGCTACAGAGTAGAAGACTTACCAGCTCCACCTCACATAGGGCCCAACATATGCTTCCTTGCCTTTGCTGACCTCCTTGTATTTCTGTCGAAATTGCGCTGTGTGCGCATAAAGATCGTAGTACATGGGCCAAAATGCACTCTAGTTACGTCAGTCACGTAATTAATTTCTGTCTTTTCGTGAGCTACACACCTTCGCCAGGTATTCCTTCAAAGGTTTCGCAGGGTGTTTTTTCAACAATTCTGCCGAGTACTGATGTGGCGGTTTCGCCGGGCATTCTTCTGTTGGATTGTCCGCCAGGTATTCTCGCATTGGTTTCGGAAGCGCTTCTTCAGGAGGACATTCACTCCACTTTTTCGTAATGGAGATTTCTTCGACTTTTTCGATGTTGAGATATTTTTTTATTATGCCAACAAAAGCATCAACCATGGCTTGCTGATTGGAATTACCGTGGGGGAAAAAGTCGAGAGGATAGATGATACGCTTTGGAAACTTCTTTGGTCAATATCTCGGAGGCTTGCTGGTGGGAGTTACTCAACGAACCGGAATTTGGGGATCCAAATCCAAGAGTTTGGATGCAAAGCCTCTGACCATGTCGACGTCACGCCCAAGAAGCCCAATGGTGTCGAATTCTCTGCAAATCAATTAAAATCGTGATGAACCAAGGGGGTTCAGTGCGTAACACTTACTCGCAGCGGGTAGCTATTCCGTCCATGGGGGTTAGGCCAACCGACGCCCGGAGTGCGAACAACCCGCAGCACGATGCAGGGGCTCTGATGCTCCCCGTGGCTGGCTCTATTAGCAAAGGTTCCAAATGCATGGAGTAACATACTATCCGTCCCAACTGAGAAATCCAGCCAAGGATAGCCGGCCAAAGAGGTGGCGCCCCCTGTCGTGCTTCCAGAGGGGCTCTGGTACTCATCACCTCTGGGATTGATTGGACAGTGATAATCAATCCATTGATCTGTGGGCTCTTCTGCGGATGCGAATGCAGATAGCTTGGTCTTTCCAACGACATGAACACCCTGAGCAATGAGTTTCGCCACGAAATGTGCCGAATTGTCCTGTGCTCCGTATGTCTCCGCAAAAGCACGGTTCATCAAGGTCGTTCTTATTCCTGCCAAGTCCATGTTGTCTTTGATACTCACACGGAGCCCGCTCAAAGGCATTTTTGGATCAGCGTAAAGCCTGCTGGGCACTGCTACAGCCCTGCTGATCCCATCATCTGCAACGGCTTGGAGAATCTCAAAGCTAGTGATCTCTCAGTGACATAATAGTCAAACCTAGGGAGTTCCCTACCGAGAAGTCATACTGCGAGCGATAGGATCAGTTTGAGAGCTGTTGTCAGCATTGGTTACAAATTGGAAACTCTCTATGCCAGAAGGCTGGCCGAGATGGTCTTCGTAAGCGTCGGATTGAACGTCAGCCACGGACTTAGGAATCACTGTGCTGATGAAAGAGTCTAGGTTGTCTGCATACAGGCGCCAGGCCTGGTGAATCGCATTCCCGCATAGAAAGTACGGACCATGAGGAAGGTCTGAGCTTTTCAATTCAGACACTGCGAGGTGTTGGTAAGTTTCGCCAACCGAGTATGTGCTGGGTTCCTTCGGCTGGTCCGAAGAGTCATCCGTAGGTTGTCTTATGATCAGATGCTCCAAATTTTCCTCGAACTCGTCGGTGAACACATCATCTTCTCGCTTAAACTCCTCAAGCAATTTGGCGAGGCTCCCGTTGGTCTTGTGAATATCGCGCTCTGTTATGAGGACAATTGGCTTGATTGCTCCTCCGTCGGCGCCAAAAGAGACACGAGCCTGGAAAACCATGTCAGAATCAGAGCCAGAATCTCTCCGTTGGCCCGCTCACCAGAGTCTGAGGGTGCACAAGGTATGATATTGATGAGGCTGCCCGACCATCGACCGCTGGCCGGATAAGCGAAATCATGCGTTGAGTGGTCATTTTGTGCTTGAGACGGTGATGAGGAAGATCTGACACAATCTTTCTTTTGGTCACATCGACATTCGATTTTGGCCCTTGGTTAATGGACTTGTTCGATGAATTTAAGTGTAGCAGCGCTCATCTGTTGCCTGCGTTAGAGAGTAATAAAGTTTAAGGACGACTTGCTGGATGGTGTGCTTGATGGTGTGTTGGCCCCGCACTGCATGACAAGGGGGGCCCCGGGTCGTGCGGCTTGGCTTGGCGTGACTTGGCTTGGAGTGGGCGGCCGAAGCTGGTCAGACGCAGAGTGAGGCAATGCACTTTGTGTAACCACCTGAAAGCTCTCTTTGTCTGCAGTGCTGTGTCCCCGGCATCTGTTGGGTCGCCCATTTCTTACTCCGTACGGAGCACTATTGGTGCAAAACTCGAAGGTCTGAAGCGATCTCTAGACCGGTTACAAACAAGGCATGACTTTTCGGTGCAGTTTGGTATTAGTTGGCGCCGGCCACGCAGCAAGCAACAGGGGCCCCTTTAGCACTCTCGCACCCCTGATCGCCCTGAGGATTGTCATGCCGGCTACCACAAGACCTTCGTCCTGCTCGTCACATTCGAGGTTTACAGCGTGGCAGTGCTGAGCACTTATTGTAAAAGGTGGGCAACACAGCGGGCGCCGAGGCAGTGCTCATATCTGGATGCGGCTACTGCAACCCTTGTCTCTCTATTCAATCTCCATTCTGACCAAGATTTCTGTCGAGGCTGAGCAGATTTCTTCACAGGAACGATGTCGCAAATCGACGTGAATACAACCATCAGATATCTGGCACGCAGTGAGACATACCAGCGTGAAAAGCCGTATGTTGTAACGTTTCCGGTTACGGACATATCGGAAGCGAAAAGCTCGAATCATTGCTTTCAGTCTCAGCCGTGCACTGTTCGTGATGCTCGGGGCCTGGGAAATTTTGACCTCGATGCCTGCGGTTTCACCTTTACAGAGCATCGGACGCTGTTGAGTCTAGAGGAGTTCCAGTCGCCAAAGATCGTCGAGTCAGCATACTACTCGGAGCTCACTCAATTCATCCATTCCCACTTTCCCCAATTCACCGATCTTGTCTTTCTAGACTATGAGGTTCGTCGTGTTTGCGCATGACTTCATCCAATTTGCTACTGATGCTAATCATGCGTCTCTAGCATAGGAAACGGAGTCCAAAATTCCCAGAGGCTGTTGGTGAAAAAGTAGATTACTCACAGCCATTAACGTTGCCTCACTTAGACTACACAAGCGCTGGGGCGCGGGTCAGGGTAGAGGAGGTCTTGGAAGGACAGCACAAGGACTTGATAGGACGTCCCTTTGAGGTCCTCAAGTAAGTGTCAAATATCTTCTAACCGAGGGAAGAGCTCAATACCTCTTCTAGCATCTGGCGAGTTTTGAAGGGCCCAAACAACGATTGGCCGTTGGCACTTTGTGATTATCGGACAGTAGACCTTGACGAGGATGCAATCGCCAATGATGTGCTATTCGAGACAGCTATCGGAGAGAATGAGCTGTTGTTCCCAAGTGACTCTCATCAATGGTACTACTTGAGCAACCAACAAATCGATGAAGTGATTGTCTTCCGCAACGCGGTTTGCGGTACACCGCAGAAACCACGTAAATCTACTAATCCCCCGATTGAAACTTCCGACTGACCCATCACCAGGCGCGTGGCATGCTGCATTCTGCAATACACGCCACTTACAGAGTCACGGGGAATTTCGCGAGAGCCTCGAAGTTCGCGTGGCTGCATTCTTACAGTGAAGTCAGATATTACCGATGGGTTTTTGGTCCAACTCTCTTACGCAATGAAAGTATTCTACGTGTAAACGATACATCAGAAAATCAAAGTATGAGTCAATCCATTCTCAATCCATTTATCGTGACGGTGACAGCCACTTCCACGCGTTGGAAAATGCAGACTTCAAAGCTCCAGAAATCTCAAACCAGAACGCCGTGAGCCCGGCCAACGCCAACAGACCCGCAGAGACAGCGACCGCGTACCAAATTGGGGGACCCGAATCCGTGATTTCATCGACGTTCATCCCAAATATGCCCGTGGCCAGGCTGATGGGCACGAACACGTATGCCAACATAGTCACATAGTTTACTTTGTTGGTCTTCTCAATGCTTTTAGCCAACTCTTCAGCTTGAAGCTCTCGCAACAACGTCCCACTACCCGTCTCTGCTCGCTGAGAAAGACTTCGGCAGCGCGTAGCAAGAGCAGCGTAGTCCTGCAGCAGTATCTTCCGGAATGATTTCATTTTGCCGCGCAAGAGAGTAGACGTGCACTGAGGCCAACCTAGATTGCTTTGATTCCGTATGAGGTCTGTATGCTGGTTAAGGGTCGAAACTGTCCGGTCGATAAATGAAATCTGGTGTCTTAACTGGTCGAGGGCATTTGGGATATTCTGCTGAGGGGTATCCAAGTACTGCCTAATCTCGTCCTCTAAAAAGTTGATCACTTGATTCCATTCCATGGCAGCCCGAACAAATACTTGGCCGACGACGTAGAACGGATCTTCTTTTGCCATTTGCTTTTGCTCGTCGGTCGAAAGCAAAATATCTTCAATTGGATGGTATGGACAAAGTGCAGGTAAGTTTTCGGAGTCGAGTAGATATTGTGACGTGTCTCCTTCTTTTTCGGCATACGAAACATAAGGAATGACAGGAATGGCATTTGGCGTTCTTTCGGCTTTCGTATACTTGGTCCAGGGTGTATCTGAGCGGTTTTTGAGCGGTGTACCGTTGTCCGTGCCCTGGTCGATGAGAAAAATGCCTGGTCACAAAATGGTCAGTCCATGAGATGTGGTCTCGGGAACGCGAAGGATACGAAGCGCACTCACCGGTCCATCGAAGCTCGTCGTGCACCACTGAGAACGAAATCAGCTGTTCGACCGTGTAAACTTTGCAGTTATGCAGGTCCACCGCTCGAAAACGCGTACTCCCATAGTACGCGTTCTGAATGAGGTCTCCGGTGTGAGATTGACACGACTTTCTAGCATCAGCTCGAGCTTCTGTAAGATTGAAGCCTTTCATTTGGCTGCCGAGTGATGTGCCCAGCGTGATCATTCTTATATGCATCACGGCGCATCGTCGAGAAGGCAATGCGGGAAGCTCGTAGAACTTTTTCCGTTCAGAGTCCCCCGATGCTTGGTCAAGGTGACCGATAAAAAGTTCCGGCCTCACTCTGAGAGTTGACCCAAGAAAAGAGATAGCTTCCGGACAAGGGTGGCCTTTGAGCACGAAAAAGTCTGCTTCGGTTCCATCCAGATCAAGGACGACTTCGGTCAGTGAATTGAGGAGACTGCGCTTGATGTCCGCGTCACAATTGGGTCTTGTGACTTTGTATACTTGAAGCTCGGACGTCAAGATGTCTTGAGCTGCTTGTCGTTTGGAGATATACGTCTTGAGTTGATGATAATAAGCGGCGGCCAAGGGATCAAATCGATAACAAGAGTCGATGAACCGTCCATAATCTTTGCATCGTGAGGCTGGTGTCGTGGAGGTGGACGGCCAAGGAGATGGTCCACGAAGATATTGTGCTGGATCAGCCATCTTCAACAGTCAAAAGGGCCGATGAGCTCAGTCTTGGAAGATTCTGCAGACTTTTCGAGGGTAACCGTCGTGGATTTGGGTTTATGAAGGATATGTAATATCACGAATTGGGCGGTTAGACTAGTGATGTCGTGACCCGTGGAATGCAATCAGGCTGAGGGCCAGGGACAAATGCCACTCAGCAGTTTTGTCGCCAGCAAATGCAATTAAACCAGTCTTCGAAGGGCCTAAAGAGCTGGTCATGACTTGGGTATAGAGGGGCTGAAAACAAAAAGGCAACAAGCAAGTAGACAACGGCAAATCGCAGCCTGATGGCGCAGGACTGCCGACGGAGCAATGTCTGTGAAAGCACGTCCGCAAAAGTCATGGGGCAGACACCTCCCAATTTTCAGCTCAGATCCAATATTACAGAGCTGTCCCATGACTTTTGCGGATGTACTGTACTTAGTCGATTATGAGAGGGGTGAGGCTGTGGTGCAGGGACTCGCGCCCGAGCAGGCCGATGATGTTCACAACGTCAAAAAACCTCCGAGGATCTAGAGGGGTAGAAGGTCTCAAAGCCTTAGCTGAGTACGAGGTATGTCTCAGTAGAGACACCAAGTACGGAGTGCTACTTAATAAGATCTAGGCGCTGCCTGACACAGCACTGCCCGCCACCAGCATGGCTTTTAGTCCAGCAGAGAAAGCCTCCTACATCATGCGGCAGACATTGCAGTGTACCGAGCACAACTGCCCCAAATGGCCATCGCAGGGCGACTCGCTTCTGTAATCTCCACTCGACGACTTAATCTAGGTAGGAGGTTTCGAGGCTCCATGTGAAGCCCGCTTGCACCAGCCCTCGATATTTTGCAAATCTCCTTTGGAGGTGAGCGCAAAATAATGATGGTTTGAATTTACTGAAGTGGTTTCATCTTAATTCTCTCCCAATGAAACGTCTTCCGATCGGGAGGCCCGTCATTAACTTCTTCAAAGACAAAGCTGCAGAGCGTGGGATGTCTACGTTGTTCTTTGACTTGTGGGTTTCCCTACGGGTAGGTTAACAGGAAACTGGAGCCGTTCTGGACTGTAGAGTCTATCCGTATGCCGCTTGTAATAAGGGGTGGGGCAATGTTTATCATCCACGAAACACCCCTCGCTGGCCAGGCGTGATAAGTAAGGCGAGCTAAAGCAAGGCCGCTTCCGTCCCATTCAGAGCTAGAATAGTATCTAATCGCCGTTTTGTACACATTTTTGCCCTTCGCCCAGTCAGTGCACGAACGTGGTGATCCTGTAATCGCCGGGGTCATTTCGTGGATCAAACTAAGTATTAGGCGAGGCATAAATCGAAAAGTTAGACATAGGATAGTTAGTTCAAACTTTAGTACGGCTAATAATTGGTGGATCTTCTCTGAAGACCTAGTCATTAACAAAACCAATTCTCCAACCTGCGTATCTTTTAAATATACTCCGTACTCCGTCTCTCCTCCTTTTAGTACACCTGATCATACGAGTAATGCTCAGTCCACCTACTCTTAGTGGAGCTGCGCTCTCGATAAAGTGCCATCAAAGCGAAATTATTGGAGCCAAGGCAGGAGATACTCTGGGCTTTCCCGCCCCTCGTCCCCTCGTACTCATGTGTTCTGTTCGATACCGAACTACTAACTGAGTGAGTGCTGCAGGAACTTAAGGATTAGGTGTAAAATATTGTCAGAGGTTTGAGATCTGGGTTCGAGGTGTGAGGATTCCTGATGCGCGGTAGGTATGGCTCTAGCTGCAATTGCCAATCCGATGCTCCCTAACTGTTCAATCACATAAGTCTGGGGGTAAAGGCATAGCTGGAACCTATCACTAGGCCGGTGTGTTCTTTCGCCCACGTGGTGCCGGATCTACAAAGATCGAGTATCCCTCAACCCAGCTACTGAGATCAGTCTCTAAGTTGGCAGGCAACAAGGGGAAATCCTATTTCGCACCTACTACCTTGAACAGGGTTCGGGCAACCCTGAGATCGTCGCCTACTTAAGTAGTATTATAATGTGGAGTCATGCATTGGAATGGCTTACACGAAGTTCGATGGCTTACTCCGCACACCGACCTTCAATAGTGATGGCTTACACTAATTCCGCATTCCCGCTCGGAGCTGTTTCTTTGGGCGCCTTGGCAACTGGGGTGGTGATTCGGGTGAATGCCTCATGTACCGGAATGGTTGACGTTAATTGATGGTTAATGACTTCAAATAAGATATTTAAGATGCCAGGACTGTACAGACAGGACGCTGAGGTTGCAAGGCATTACGATATCTTTGCTTGACAGGCCCTCACGTTTTGGTTACTCGAAAGACAGGCATAATGGCTACTCAATCAATCCCTGCGGACTACTTTGTCAAGATACATCAATTCACGAAGAACATTCATCGTGATCAATACCCTTCCATAGATCCAGCGTCGCCCAGGCTGTCTCAAAGTGACAAGACTGTCATCATAACTGGCGCCAGCCAAGGTATCAGTAAGGTATGTTTACCTCCATATCTCATCTATCGCTCTAGCTAAGTCTTGAAACAGGGCATTGCGCTCGCTTTTGCAAAAGCAGGCGCTCCACGACTCGTTCTGGCCAGTCGTAGTATCGCTAAGCTCGAGTCGACGAAGCAAGAATTGGTCAAAATCAATCCCAACATTGACGTATTGGTCGTTCAGACGGACATTACCTCAGAGAAAAGCGTGGACCTCCTTGCAGACGCTATCAAGACCAAATTCGGGACCCCTGACATTCTAGTCAATGGTGCTGGTCTCTGGTCATCCACAGAGATGATTGGAGAAAGTAACCCAACAGAATGGTGGCAGGATTTCGTAAGCAAACTCGTTCCAATTCCGTGGTGGTTATGATGAATGGACCTGGCTAATTCCTCCATTGAATAAAGGAAGTCAACGTCCGAGGAAGTTATCTTATGTGCAGAGTATTCCTCAGGATGGTAGGGCCGGATAGGGAGGCAGCAATTGTCAACGTCAATACTTGGGGCATGCTTGCAGTCAGGCCAGAAGGTACAAGTTATTTTATCAGCAAGCTGGCTCAGGCCAGACTATCAGAGGCCATTCCCGTCGCATACCCTAAAGTCTCGTGTGTCAGTTACCACCCCGGAATGATTCAAACCGAGATGGCTGAAAGCCATCCAGAGACCCTCCCTTTTTGCAAAGACACTGGTATGTTAAACCTGTATCCATACTTTCCCGAAATACTTTAGAAAGGAGACTAACCTAGAGTGACATCTGATTGTGAAGTTGAACTTGCAGCTGGAACTGCGGTCTATTTGACCTCTCCTCAGGCTCAATATCTGAGTGGCCGGTATATGTCTGCGAATTGGGATGTGGACGAGTTAGAACAAAAGAAGGACGAAATCAAAGAGAGGGACTTGTTGAAGATGGATCTGAAAGGGGAGTTTGGCCATAACCTGGTCCTATAGTCTTTTATGAATTTCCATAAGGACTATCGCACCGACTGACCCGAGGCCCGAGCGCGTCTACTCTATGTATGTCCAGGGAGCTAAACCTGCTCCGCGTAAGTGAGCCGTGACCGGAACCCGATTTGGCTGTCCTACAGTGTATTGGAATGTGTCGATCCATGTGTTTGGGAATGAACCCCCCTTCGCTGCAACCCACTGAGTCGAGATCTTCCCCGACATATTTAAGAGACCCCGCGCCGACATTCATCATAGCTCAATGGACCTATCGTCCAGTTACGCGTTCAGAAGGCACTAACATCAAAAATTAAATTGGCAACACTTGTACACAGACTGGGTAGCCCTTTATGGCTGTATTTGCTCATTCTCGTACGCCTTTTACACTATGATGCTTACGGGAGACTTGTATGGGGAATTAGTCACCTTCAATTTAAAACTGAGCACCTCTCCAGACAATAGAATGTAAAATAGTTGCTGCGTTGTAGTCCGTCTCTGTCTCTTCGTGATTGACACTGGTTCGGACACTCACAATCATCTCCTCCTTTCACCTAAGCTCTTATGCCCCACTTCTCATCTTACGCTCAGACCCTTCTGCGCAAACATATCTCTTTGAAGCCGTAATGGCATCTGCATTAGAACGGTGACCTTTGCGGAAAATAGCTTATTTGCCTCTCTGACTGACGAATACTTCTTTGTAGAGCTAACCGCACATATAGCTATGCTTTGACATCTGCGGAACGCTCTTTGGTCGGTTACTCGATCGATGAAGCTCGCATCATCTCTTTCTCGACCATATATAGTGCTGGTATTACTGCCATCCTATTCTACAAGCCTTTCTCCAGGAATTTCTACGCTCCCGTCGAATCCTTGCCTTCTTTCTGCAAGGCCTTCACGATGTCAGACCCTATCCACATTCGATTAAGGCCGAGGGGGTACGACCCTGCTCATCCAGAAAGTTCCTTTGAGCTTGCCCCTACCAACAGACGAATTCCGAAAGAATGGGAGGAACTTGGATGGAAGCATCCATATTCAAGTCGCTGCTACGATAACAATGTTGAATTATGTTCAGCCTGTGGTTGGACTACGTATGACCGACGCGGCTCGTATTTACCCCGAGTCAGGATTGTGCACACCCGTGGCAGCATGGGCTTATGGTCATTGGGGACCAAATGGTTGGTAAAGGATCAACCAAACGATGCGTCACTTGGGAACGAGGAGATGACGTGGAAGTTTCTACGTGAACAGCCAGATCACAGTATTCCACTAGTGAAAGAGATGAGGCGTTTCACCGACCCCGAAGATCCTCTACAATTGACTCTGATCTCACGGGCCCCGGGCATCGATCTGGGTATGGGTTAACCTACTTTGTCTCCGGAGCAGAAGTCCGGATATAGAGACCAAATGGTGAATATTCTTAAACAACTACGGCAACTTACAGCACCTTTTCCTCAAAAGGTCAATGGTGATCGACTTGATGACACTGTGTTTATCTGCGGGAATATGCATCCACCTACCTGTTTCAAAATTGGGGTTGCAGACCAAGAATGGCTAGAAACTCTTTCTGAAACACTTCGTGCTGGCATACCCCTCCAAAAAGAGGATGCCAAAGATGAGGAATTTATTGCAAAGAAACTCCAGGAACTGAAGGACAACTTCCCGAGCGGAGCGCCGTATACTCTAACCCATGGAGACTTGAACCTCACCCACATTGTCGTCAAGGATGACAAAATCCAAGCTGTTATCGACGGGGAGCAAGCTGGATATTTTCCTTGGTGGGCGGAGAGGTATCTTTCCAAGGTTGGCGGCGGTCCCTGTATGGACGAACTTTTCGAGGGAGTCTGGGAAAAGGTTCAACCGGATATACCCGACCATGTCTTTAAAGAAGAAATCTTTGAGAAGCTTTTGCCGATCCGACGTGCTTTCAACAATGCGGAGACATGGCACGACACCGGGAGGTATGGTTTTCTTCGACCTGCGTTTTGCAAATGCCAGCCTATTGGTGGCATGGTTCAAGGACATTTCCTTGAACCGCAGGTAGAACATACGCTGTCTGATTGGAGAAATAAGTCCGGGCCTTACGATAGAGAGTGGGAAACGCAGGTGAGAAACCCAGCAACGTCGTCAAAACGTCGTCAGAATACGCCGGCGCCGAAACCATGCGAAGCCTCGGCACGCTGGTTGGAGGAAGACGAGGAGCCCAGAAAAGATCAGTAAGGGGACACAAATGGGCCAGCCACAATGGTAGTTTGGACGGGGACAGTGGAATTGAATGCCGCGCATTTCAGGTGCGAGGAAAAGACTTCAATAGATTGTACTGCTTGTTTCTATTTGACACGCTAGAGCATCCAGTACTTTATTCTCGCTGGCCTCCTCTCGTGTCTCTGGTATTTGGAATCGGGCTGAGATTCGGGTCTGTGCCAACAATCATGTCCTGGATCGTTCGGATTAGCTTAGATGTTAGGTGGCATTTCATTGTTGACCCGGAAAAAGAGCGTTACCATGTCTGTTTATTCGAAAGAATTTCGACAGACTGATAGCAGAGAAGGGCGAAAGACATCTGAATTCTAGAGAGGAGAATGATAGGAGCATTGGTGATAGCATGGAACAATTTCCCAATGTGCAAGGGGAGGAAATCCCTGAGAACACAATTGGCCCTGTAGCCCTGGTGCTCGTGATCTGGTGATAAAACATGGTTGGAGGTGTAGAGTACGGAGTATAATATGTAAGTTTCTGCGCGCCACTAGCCTGACAAACACGGATCACGATACACCCCACATACCTGAACACGACCTTTTCATGTCCCCCCAAAAAGGCAAAGACCGAGACCAGTCTGAGCAACAATAATTGAGCAGTCAAGATACCCAGAGAGGATGGGAAACGACGAATCGAGGTGTGGCATCTTGCAACCCTGCCTATGTTGTTAAGGTAGGGCTTACTACTCACCAAATCAAGCTTAGGACCACACTGCACGCGGTGGGAGTTGCTTGGTCATGGCTGGTAACCTGATCTAGAGACAAGACGTTGAATTTTGAAATGGTCAAGATTCGCCGCCGAGGATGGTGGTATATGATTACCACAACTATACCAAATTGAGCAGTCCGAAATCCGAAAAAAAATTACCCCCGGTTGTCAGATCTTATTACGCTTCAGGGTCAGAATCTAACTACATAGTGTATGTACTTAGATAATAATGCCCTCGGGTGGGACATCTAAGGCTCGCTAACAACACTCCACATTCGAATTGATCGGAGATCAGAGCGAAGATATGTAATCGCCAAGACATCTCTCAAATTTGGAGAACCTCATTCATGGAGGGTAAATATTTACATCAACCGCCCGATCTCCCGCCTCCAGGGACAAGGAAAGGTAGAAGCCAAATCGAAAGAAAATCCAATTCAACCAGCCTGACACAAGCATGGCATCTGGCACGCAGAGTCCCTCGGACTCACTACCCACGACAGAGCAATGGGCTGAGTTGAGTCGGGAGGTGAAAAGTGAATTGGCAGAGGAGATGGGCGATGAGAGTTGGTATTTGCTCATTGTAAGTCAATTCCTCGCAGTTGCCTCGGCCGATTGTCGCCATCGTTTTTCCATGGTGAGCGCCATTTGGCGTGAGGCTACTACAAAAGCGGTGGGAAATGAGATTTGACAGCCAAGCCATGAATCATGGTCATAGTCTGGACTTGACGGATGGAGCAGACGACATCATTTGCGCGCATTCATCATCGGGGGATGCCGTCGCTTCGAAGAGAACTTCCATCCCTTTCAACCCTGTGCTGGGGAGTTGCCCGCTCCCCTTGGTTTTTCGGGTCGCTTTCACGTTCACCAGTGCACAACTAACCATAATATACCCTATCTAGGCGACTGTCATCACCGTTTCGCCCCAACCAAACGCCCTCGCTGACTTCTGGACTTACCTGACGACGTCCGAGCCCGCATTCTCAACACAAGCATCGCGAGACCGCCTTTCAGAACGTTTGCGAGATCTGCTGCTGAAGCAGATCACGCTGATCGGCGCACCGCAAGTGCTGGGCGCATTGATCCCTCTCGCGAAGAGGCAGCTCGCAGACCAGGGAAGGACCGGCGAGGAGCAGAGGGGCGAGCTAGATTTGGAGCAGTGGTCGAAAACCGACTTCACGCACCTCCACACGCGGGGCATCGAAGTTATCAGCTCGATCTACGGAAACCTGTGGCCACAGATCTTCAGCACCTTCGGGCCGTACCGATCGCATATGGGCATTCACGAACTAGGAATTGTGTACGGACTGTACCTATCCGACTTCACCATCCTCTCAGCACTTGAGACCGAACTAACCGTCCTCACGTCAATCCAATGTCAAGGGCACCGTGGGCCGAGTCTGTGGCATGTGAGGGGAATGGGCCGTGTGCTCGGGGCAAGAGGTTCCAGCGATGAGAACGCGAAGGTCCGCCGTGTCAAGGATGTGATCCGGGGTATCAAGGTCGCGATGATGAAGGCCGTTGAGTTCTGCGGCCCTGAGATGGTCCAGCGGAGCAGGCTCGATGGCGGGTTGGATGGCTTGCAAGGTTGGCCTAACGTTGGAGATGTCGTAAGGGAATTGGGCGGTTGGGGTGATGATGAGCTCGATGCGCAGGAGAATATCTGAGGTGATCTTTGGCGCAGGGTTTGTCCACAGCATGAGCCGGACGCAAGATGCTCGGAAGGGAGATCGGTAGACAGCCATTACCACAGGCTAGATAGACAGATAGATCACCATCATGGGCCACGACACCAGGACTTGACCTCGTCCCCCATCACGATCAAAACGCAAGATGAAATGGGGCATCGTCCGGCCAAAACAAGTTGAAGCGCAAAAGTAATACGCGCTAAGAGGCAGACTCGAACCCCAGCCCTTTACTCGTCGCAGAGTGGGGAAAAGAAAAAACTAACACCAACCAGTATTCTAGTGAAGTTTTTAAATCTAAAGATGGGCACTGTGATACTTATTCCCACTGGGGTTGGGAGCCTTGGATGGAAGAGTGAAGGAAGGACGAGGCTGAAGCTTGGGGTGGCAGTACATTAGTAATATTGGAGAAGGGGAATGCCGCGAAGCTACGGAAATGCGAGGAAAAAAGCTGCCAGGGTCTAGATCTCCCTAAGTAGTCATCTTTACCATGTTTACACATCACGGGGTGGGAATGTTCAGAGAAGGAACGTGGAATCCGGAGATTTGATCGAGTCAGTGAGTTTTGGGATTTATCATTTCATAGGTTGCCCTCATCGTTTACTGTCTGAGTTCTTTGGTGGTACATACAGCATAATCACGTGCACTGTTTGTTCAGCACATGCTCGAGATAATGACTCAAGGCCAGTGTTGATCCGCCGCAATATTTATTTAGCCAGAGCATGATGATCCTTAGGTGGTACTCGCGGCCCTCATCTACAATTTTGGAGACAGAAGTCAGATTTATCCAATTTGTCTGCGTAGACAGGTGGGAGACTTTGGGATTGTAGTAAAACTGAGCAACGATGTCCCATCTTTGGCTTATCGTGGGAGGGGGTGCAGTCCGGGTCCGATAGCCAAGCGGCTGAGTGCCCAGTTCTAACCGATGGTCGATCGCCTTTCTCGTAGATCCGATATTTGGTATTCTCTTGTAAAACTTTTGCAGAGCAATTAGGAGAGAGAATGCCCAGTGGCCGGTCATTGACACCCAACTGCAATAAGCATTGCTCGGGATATTTTGAGAGCAAGGTTAGGCGGACAAACCTCGCTTCTCGGACTCTGAGAAGAAAATAAGCATACGCCAGAGCTTGCGTACCAGAACTTCAGATTCGTCTTCGAGAGCCTATAGGCGTGAGTCAGTATGAATTTTGAGAATATTGAAGAAGAATTAAAGAAACTCACCCCTTCCAGCTCGCCGACCAAATCGTCAGGTTTCCCACGGCTTCTAAGTGCAGCGACCACAACGTCAACAAGCATCTGCTCCTGCACACCAAGGTACTCCACGATTTTCTTCTCAACAAAGGGCTTGAGTCGTTCGTCGATAATGCTCTCGTCCACAAACTCCCATTTGACGTCCCAGCTCCACAGGCCTTCCTTATCATTGGGGATATCCTGAGCCAGCTGGCGAGCTGCAGCGGCTCGTTCCTCTTCAGACATGGCTAGGGTGTCGTTCTTGTCGAACTGTATAGGAATGAGAGTGCGACGGGTTGTGGAGGATTCATCTTCCTCTTCGTCTTCAAGAAGGCCTTCAGCGTCGGTGACCAAGGTGCGTTTCGAGGCTTGCGAGGCGCTTTGTGCTGCGGCTCGTTGAGCTGCAGCACCTAGTGAGAGTTTGAAGCGCGCGGGTTCTGGTCGCGAAATGCCACCTATTTGTGCTCTGTCCTGCTCCTCTTCTTGCCTGGCCAATTCATCTTCCTGCCGGTTAAGGAAGTCATCTGCCATAGCGCCAGCGCGCTCTTGTTGTTGTGCCTCCCGTGCTCTTTCGCGCTCTTCTACAGCACGGTCTGCATCGTCATTCTGAATCTCTCGTTGACGGAATGATACACGATTGCGAATCCAGAGGCTGCGATCGCTGTAATATTCCTCAACCTTGCGGGATGCTTCGACATCATCGTCCCATTCACGGAGCCGTTTCGTCATGGCTTGCTTCTCCTCTTCGAGGCGAGCTGCTTCATCCTTTTCTCGAGCCTTTTCTCTTTCAACAGCAGCTGTTCGTGATCTCTCGCGGTTGAGCCACCTGCGCTCCTGGTCAAGGTAGTGTTGGTCTCGCTCTGCATCCTTCTTCTCCTTGCGTCTTCGCTCTAATTCTTCGTCGCTTGCGTCCGTATCCTCATCTTCAAAAGCCGATGCCCCATTAATGCTCGTCCCATTCACGAATGTGACACCCTTTTGATAGTCTCGCGGTATCTGCTGGCCAAATCCTTTGGGACCGGCTGGTGCTCCACGAGGACCGACAGGAATTCCGTTTGCGCCTCCTGCTGGGCCTGAGGGTGCTGTCAGCGGAGGGGAAGCAAGGCGATTAAATCGTTCATTATTCATTCGGTTCCGCTCTTGTTGTTCGATCTCCTCTTCTCGTTTGAGTCGCTCGATGTCACGACGATTGCTCCGATCTCTGAATGCGGCAATTTCCTTGGCAACGGTCTCTCGCATTTCAGCTGGGATATCAGATAGTTCATCGTCGACATTGATTGAAATAGTGACAATGTCGCCGTTTGCGCCATCCGGGTTAGTCCCGTCACCCATCTTGACATCTCCTTCTCCGTCAATGTTGGAGAGTTCGTCTTTGTGTGCTGGTACGGAGGGATTGGCAAGATCGGCTAGAACAGCTTGGAGTGCAGCTCTGGCGTGATCTAGTCGCATTTGAGCCGATTCAGCATCCTGGCCATGTGATTCCTCCCATTGCTCAATGTAGCTGAGCGAATGGTCATCTGCAACGATCTGTGTCTGAATGTTAGCTTTCAATTCATCAGAGCCGCAAAAGAAAGAAAAGACCACATACAATTAATTTAGACATCTCCACATCTGTGTCCGCTCCTTCGTCCTGCTTCCCATCCGTGGGACTCTGTCGCTTGACAGGGACCTCGACATCCCTCAGAATCTCAATAGCAGTGCTGAGACTCAAGGGGTCCTCGTACTCCGCAAAGCCGAACTTGCAAGGTTTATCATCAGCATCTGTAGCTCTAACCCATCTCCTCAAATCCCCCGCCGCGCGCAGAATGCGTTCAATCCCTTCGTCACCACCTGCGCCCTCGGTGATGGCGCCGACAAAGATAGTCTTGATAATCTCCTCGTTTGTCTGCGGCTGTACTTGGGTGATGCGCTCTCTTTCTCCACCACCACCACCACCACCACCACCACCAGCCCCTCCACGGAAGTCGGAGCCACCTCCTCCTGATCCTAAGCCCGCCCTGCGTCCACCTCCTCCTGTTTGTCTTTCACGATCATCTCTTCCGCCACCGACACTATCAGTTTTCGTGGGACCGGAGGTGCCGAGACGAATGACGGGTGCTGAGAAGTTGATGTTGGGCATGTTCGCCGGAGGCTGGAAGTTTGGCGGGAAGCCGCTGCCAGGTCTGCCGGGTAGGTGAGCATCTTGCTGCTGCATGCCTGGAGGGGCTCCTATGCCGGGAGGTGCCATACCAGGAGGGGGCGCCATGCCTGGCGGCGCTCCAGGGAAGCCACCGCCGTATTCTGAGCCTGGCGGAGCGCCATATTGTCCCGGTGCTTGATAGGGATTGTACATTGCTGTAGGTATTCAGTCACTGTGGCACAGCACAGTCGAGGAGGACGAGATTGGTGAGAATAGGATTGGGATGGGGATGATTATCTAAAGGATATAGGAGTGCTCGACAACATGGGAGCGCATGTGGCACAGGAGTTTAAGGAACCGCAGGAGTAGATATTGTTTTCAAGGACTGCGTCTCTAGAATATTTCTCCAAATGCGAAGCCTGGCGGGCAACTAATACCTAGGCAAGGTAAGTCAGTTAGAAAGCGGAACGGAGTAACTAATGACCGACCTTCGCTTCTTTAGGTAAAGCACAGCCTCGTGGCTAGGCATGCGCAATATTGACCCAGCTTCCAAACCTGCTCATCGAATGATTCTATTCCCGTTGCAGTATGTAAAAAATGGTCCACGTGGCACTCGTCAGATAAACTTAAGACTGGATTCTAACAAATAGGGAGCGAATGATGAATTTTACGTTGCTGCAGTTTAACAATGGGGTGCAGTTTCACCCAGGAAGTAGCATTAAAGCCAGATCTAGAAATCATAAAGTACATTGATCCTAGGTCTAGAAAGCGTTTTGAGACGGAGGCAGTCTTTACAGAGAGTGAGTCAGCCTCCATAATTTCTATGGAGCCGTATTTCAACAATAGTTTGCAGTTTCACATCACAGCGCCTAACATCGAGGCCAGGTTCTGTGGGCGATTTTAGATCAAGCTACTATGACGGCGCACCATCTCAACATAACCTGCAGTTTTATAGTTTCACACTGAGAGGAGTAACATTAAGCCCAAGTAATGTACACGATTTATAATATTAATGCTACCGTTCTATACGCGATTAAGACAATAGATCTACTATATACGCGATTTAAAGCATAGAAGGCAGCTACGGTGCGGTATACTGACAATGATTATTGTTACGGCGGCGCATAGAAGCATTGACTGTTATGTACTGTAGTCAAGGAGCTTTTGCAAGTGGTCAGACTATGGAGGAAGGGGGGACTGGGTGCAGTTGGCAGACAAAGGATGGGATGCACAACTGGTATCATGACAACAGTATGTTTTGCTTGGCGGAATCATGGCCAAGGATAAATTACCATGGGAGAGAATTTGCCTTGTCGACCACGTCCTGTCCGAGGCAGCACGTTCTCAAATATCAATCGTTGTAGTTGCGGTTTGATAGAATTCAATAGCATTACGGATATATACTAATCACCTCACACCTCTGATCTCGCGATCGCTCAAATCTGAACATCCACCACACTCCCGAACCAACCTTTAAGCGCTGTAGCAAGGACCCCCGGCAAGTCCCTCACATCTCTCACCACAAGATAGTACGGGAAAGGAAAATCCTCCAGGTAGCGTTTGGTCCTCACACGCATTTCAGAGACACCGCCAGATATAGAAGACGATGCAGGGTCCTCTTCGAAGACGGCTTCCTTCAAGTCAAGGATGCTTTCTTCTCCAGCATCGACAATCACAAAGACAATGATGATTTTCTCCTGCTGGGCCTGCCGGACAAGGCGTGAGATGGCCACATGGTCGGAACAGTGTCCGTCGCTGAGGATGAGTTGGAGTTGCCAGAGATCTTCGCTTGCAGTGTGACCTTTAATCCTCGCATCGCGGAATAACTGTATGCTCTCTTTGATGAGGTTTTTGACGTTGGTGCCCTGTTGTTGGAAGCTGAAAGCTTGAAAGATGTTGATTCCTGACTCGGCTGGGGAGAAAGGTGTGCCGAAAGGGTGGGCCACCCGAACATGTTCTTCGTCGCCGAATCCGACGACGCACAATTCTCCTGCTTCGAGCATGCTTAGAGATTTGGTGAGCAAGGCGAGTGTCTCAAACGCAAGGATGTCGGCGCCAGACTCAGCCATTGACTTGCTGTCATCCACAGCGACCATAATCTGATAATTGCGTTTGCTGGGAATGGAACGTCGCATCCATATTTTGTCTCGCTTGTAACCTGACGCAATGTATGGTATGATTCGCTTGAGATTGAGACGTTTCCCCGTGCGGAAATCGCCGCGAAGCTTGGTTGCTGTGGTAGGAGAGAGAATCAAACGTAGTTGCTCCGTCAGAACCAATGAGAATTGGTGTGTGGTCGTTGAGCAATGATTCCACAATTGTGTAGCATCGGCAGATGAAGTGAGAGGCGATGCCTCCCCATGGTCTTGCTGGCCAATCTCAAGCTGCTCAATATCTGGAGTCAGGTCTTCCGAAACTGCATCCGCATCCTGTTGTTGTGAGGAATGCTCATCCCACTTGTGGTTTATGCTAGGCAGAAAAATACCAGCTTCTTGGACTTCGCTTGGTGTCTGCTGAGCTTGTACTCGATTGAATCTTTCAGCAACATTCTTCTGCTCATCCGTCTCCACAGCTCCATGTATATCAATGTCCTCGTCGATTGACATATTGTCCTCGATAGCCTTACTCTGGTCAAGACTCTGGGCCTGATCAGTAGAAGCAGCTCCAAGTGCCTGTGTCTCAGCGTCATTCTCGTCATTGACGTGCTCAAAGTCCATATCGGCCATCTCAATATCCTCGCCCTTTCCTTTAGGTTGTGGTTCGTCAGATGCGGGCAATATCTCGCGACGCTGATGCCATTGATCGAGCACATCAGCGAGCCTTCGAAGCGCGTCAACCTGCTGATGTTCGATGGCGTCCATGCCCCCGGCACCCTGTTCGGGAGCACCCTTGCCGCTGTCACCTTGTTCCTCATTTTCAGAAGCTTTACCTGGTTGGGCTTGTTGAGGATCAATCTCCTTTTCCGATTGATTCACTCCTTGTACATTTTGCTCCTGCTGCATTGTTTCTTGGGGTTCATTTGCCGCTCCAGTTTCGCCCCCAGCACTTTGATCCACATCATGAGGTAGGTCTGCCTCGCGAGCATCGTGTTCATTACGGCCGCCCTCATCGGGTCGATCCGGCTGGTCTTCCATGATTTCATCATCCTGAGCGGTACCATCTCTCTCACCTTCATCGGCTGAGTCGCTTTCATCATCATTGCCGTGCTTATTTTCAGCTTCCACGTCTTGGTCTTCGTGTTGAAATTCGTCTTTTGAGTCTTCAATATCAGACAAGTCATGCATGCCATCGTCTGATATATCTTCGTCTTTCGTCTCTTCGCCTCCAGCCAGGTCCAGCTCCTCGGGGAGATCCAGCGCCTGTTCACTTTCTGGATGCGGATCCATATTATCAGCCTCTGGCCGCTCTGTGCCTTCGCCGTCATCGCCTTCCTCTTCTTCATCAATCTCTTCCTCACCCTCGATGCCCTCCATATCTTCACCATCCGCCTTCTCGCCATCTGCTGCAGTTTGTTCCTCTGTCTTATGACCCTTTGCTTTGTCATTTTTCAGTTCCTTGTCTTGCTCAGGCTCATTATTCATATCATCCCACATCTTCTCGTCCACTGCTGTTGGGTCGAGATCATCTACAGACCCTGTCTCTTCATCCATGTCCTCACCATCTTCACTTCCAGAATGATCATCACCCTTTTCCTCATCAGACTTCTGCTCTTCATTGTCAATATTCTCTCCTTTGAGATCATCATTTCCCATATCCACGGCATCTTCTGCATTTTCCATTTCTCCATCCTTCTTTTCTTGATCTTCTGCTTCAGCAAGTTCAGTTAAATCTTCGTCGTCTCCAACATCCTTACTAATGTCCTCAGCTCCTTCACCTTCTCCAAGGCCGGTCCCACTCTCGAGCTTGCCAGATTGTTCTTCTCCGCTAGATGATTCAGAAGGACGACAAAAGCCCTCTTTTGCTAGAGCTGTTAATGACACCGCCAGTTGGGTTGCTAGGTGACAAGTCTCCACATGGTCGGCGGTTTGTCTCCTTACCAGGTCCCCAAGAATTGCGCAGTACTGGTCTATAATCGGCATGGCGATGAGAAGTAAGGAGCTCGCAACGACGAGATCTTTGGGATGCACATATTCCAAGCTTGCTAATACATCTTTGGTGGCGGGCCCGATGATGCCAGCATGCATTGCCTCATAGGCTTGAACAGCCGCTCGTTCTGATTTCGCAAGCCAACTCGCATCCTCTACCGATGTTGGCATATTGTCCTTTACTGATTGAAGCTTCTGAAGGGCCACGAATATTCTGTCCACAAGATCTCGTAAGCTCTGGTCAAATTGCTGCAAACTCAACTCCTTTACGCCGTTCTGTGTAACATCAACCATGTTGGGCACTCCTATGGTCCAAGGTATAAGATTCTCGAGCAAGAACTCTATGCGAGGCTCCCTGACCAACCACTCCTTCAGCAGCAACCCAAACTGATGTAGGTTGTACGAACATTGAGCATGGAGTGATTGTACGGTACGACTGGTCAGTGCTTGTGCAGGTAAAAGTCGGCTTTTGCTCTCAAGCTGCTCGCTCAGCTCTTTGAAGAGTTTACTATAATCCTTCACAGCTGTTACAAGTTCATCGATCTGAAGTTTAGCATGCTTGGCCTGAAAATTCAGGATCGTGTCAGTGAAAGCCAATATTTCTGAGAGCCATACCAGGTGTTGACACAGTCGACTGTCATTATGGCCCGGATTTGTGGAAAGCAACAACTCATCCGGTGAGACCTTTCCCAACCCGCGAAGTTTGTCTGAAGTGTCTCTAAGGTCTACCCAGTCGTTAACTGCAGATCCGAGGTGTTTTTTCTGATGGATGCTGAGCGAGAGCAAGCCTTCCAATAGACCGATACTACGGCTTATCTCGCCCTCAGTAAGATCATCAGAATGATCCTTTCTTGCGCTCCGTGCGTCAGCCATGGCATCTAATAACTCGTGAAACTTCATACGAGCAAGCTCATCAATCTGGTTGGACCATTGGCCAATGGACACGGATGTTAGGACAATGGCTTTTGTCGATTGCCTCTCAAGCTCAGAAACGGGGAGATTTCTTCGTATGCCCATTTGAGTGAGCGCTCTAAGTGTTTCTGCGAGGAGGCGCCGCTTTCTTTCCTGTAGATGACGCACTAAAGACGAGTTTTCATCCGTGGCGGTTGCTGGTGTCTGAGTTCTGAGTTCTTTGATATTTGAGATCAGATCTTTGCGGAAGGCATCGATTTCAATATGAGCCTCGAAATCAGATATTGTGGCAGAATAGACACGTTCCATAGTCTTGATTGCGCCAAGAGGATTAGTCAGTCTCTCAGGTCTGTCACTCCATTCTGAGATGTCTGAAGCACAAGCCCGAATTGCTGAGCGAATTCGATCCTCGTCGCCGTGTGTGATAATTGCACCCTTCCCGTGGGATCTGATGTGCTCATCTGGATAGTTTGCAGGTTCTGCCTTGAATCTCGTGATTGGCTGGTTGAGAAGGTCACGGTACTTCTTCACAATCTTGAATAATTTCAGGTGCGACCGGCGGGCGCTCTCACGAAGTGCAGTAATATTGGTATCTTTCCAGCTGGCAATTTGAATTTGTTCCTTCAGAGCCTCCTCAAGCTCTGCACGTCCAATCCGCAGTGAATCATCGATACTTGTTTGATATCTTTGGTAGTGCTCGATAACAGTGGACACTGAAGAACTTAAAGCGAAGAGGTGATTTTCACGCTGTGCAGCGTCACAAAGCGTCCGACAAAGAGTATCAAGAAGTGCTAGACGTGGTGAATATTGGCCTAGGGAAGAGGCTTTGAGAAATTCCTCCAAGGTTTGCACAAGGTTTTCGCAATAGGCTTGGATACTTTTAGCATCAGTTTGAATCCTAATGCTGTTGTAGACGACAGCTTCATAAGCGACAAAGTACCAGGCTTGGGCTTTCTGCTCATGCTTCTTCTGTTCTTCATCGAGAAGTCTTGACCACGACAGGAGCTCTAGCCTCCTCCAGCTGATGATGAGTGCTGTTAATTGATCGATGAGCGGCGCCACAGACCATTCCCGACTAGCCACACTTTGCCATTGCGTGGCTATCTCAAGGAGCTTTTCTGTCTTCGCCAACAGCTTAGCCACTGGCTCGGAGATATTCAAATGCAAGATATCACTACAAGAGGTAATGACATCCGCTGGGACAGCATGCTCAGGCCATCGATTTTGTATGGTGTAGAACCTCGCTTGAATCTGCCGTACGAGATGAAAGAGCTTACGGCTTTCGACTAGGTCAAAATCAAGGTAGATATTGATTGCACCATTTCTCTCATTCTCACTGTACTTGGCGGTCATATTTTCCATGTACCATAAAATGGCTGGTAACATGTCGATAAAAGAAAAGCCACTGACATTTGCCTGATCTTCTTTGAGTCGTCCAAGATATTCAAGAGCACTTGCGACATAGGCAGTCATCGCATCATGGGAATCTGTTCTTGAACCCAAGTACGTCATTTGGTGAAGTCGTGCTATCCTGATTGCTGTACCTTGAGCGTCGTAGATATTTTCTTTGTCCTCAATCTCTAAGGGAGACTCATAGTAATCTGGGAACAGCTGGCGGAGTTCTCGATCATCTAGTTCCTGAACATTCGTATCATCACCTCGATATGAGTAATACCGGGATTGAGTGGTAGCCTCAAGTTGGTCTCGTGAGAGGCGGCTTTTCCATTCTGAATAGAACGTATCAAGAACACCAATGAAGATTTCGAGTGGTCTGACTTGCCCGAGTCCCCTTTCGCTCTGGACCAATTTCGTCGATAGCGCATTGTATTCAAGCCAATGAAACTTTAGGGATGTGCTGGCCGCGGCTATCTCGGTTCCTTCCCACCGCTGTAGTTTCTCTGGCGCGAAGGAAAGGAGAGGCGTGTGGCTGATAATCTCCTGAGCGGTGCCAGCCTTGCCAAGCTTTTCTTCTTTCTGGGTGTCAAGTTCCAGTCCAAGCAAAAGACATTTTGCAAACCACGTGATCGGTTTAACAAAGTCATCATATGCTCTATGAGCTTTCTCTAAACGATCCACAATTGCCCGCATATTCACCATCAATTGCTGGCTCGAACCTTGATCAAGGGGATCAGATCCATTACAATCTTGGAGAAGCAAATGTGCGAGTCTCGTAAAAAGCTCTTGAAGTTTGGCAAGTTCGGAATTTTGGGGTCGGAAAATTTGAGGTGCTGTCGGAGGACTTGCCAGGCTATCAAGTTGCTCTTCCATAATTCTGATGACAAGACTTGTTTCCTGGGCCATATTTTGCCTGTGAAATTGCCTTTGCCCATCAATTCTTGTTTTAAGCTCGCTCGACCTCCGGTCGTGGAATCTAACCAAGAGAGTTGAGTAAATGGCTGGGTCGAATGCTCTTTCTGGAACCATCAATACCAGTCCAGTGATTGACAAATGTATCAGTGCAGCTCGTACTTGCTCAAGCCCAAGGCTCTGTTGGGTATTTAGCAGCATCACAGTGGGTTGAATATGTTGCAGATATTGCTTTTCAAAGCTCTCATTTCCGTCTTCGGTACGAACCACGTAGTTGGCCGAAAGCGTACTGAGCTGAGCCAGATTCAAGTGTCCCTCATTCGAGAAACACTCTTGCGCGTCTGTGCTAAGTAAATCTCGGTGTGCAAGCATGATTGCCGTTACGAGAGCTCGCAAATTCTCGGTAATCGGAGAAAGGGTGTCTTTCAATGCAGGGGTGTGAAAGCTTATTGCAGTTGTCAACTGAGCAGCCTCCTCTGCTGCGTGTTCTAGTAATCCTAGAGGCTGTTCATATATCGTGGTCAACTTTCTGAGGAGCTGCAAACCTATAACCGCTTGACTCGAAATCAACGGAGTTTTCATTGAGGCAAGCTTGCTCAGCGACTTGGATTGGAAAGATTGGCTGCTCAAGGGGGGGAAAGACAACTGAGCAAGAGGACAGAAAGGTGTGATAGCTCTGAGCCCATCAGAAGCACTAAAACTTGAATCCGAGCTTGTAATCTGGTAAATGTAGTCGAAGGTTTGCTCGAATTGGCCTCGAATTGGGAAGCCTCGACGTGCTTGTTGCTCAATTTCCGCGACAGCATCATCAAGAGCTACAAGATCTGCTTCAGACTGCTCTGACTCCAGGATCAATACATATGTTTGAAGAAGCTTTGATCTTAGAGCAGAAAATTGGACCCGGGATAGTCCCAAATTGCGGCATGCTCCATCGAATCGCGAGATCAGTTCCTCCAATTTCAATTGTACTGAAAGCTGGGAAGCCGTAGCTGCTACCATCGGTCTGAACGATTTCCACATGGCTTGCAAAGAAAACCCCGTCCGGAGTGCCAATCGGCTGGGCTTCAACAATAGTTCAAGCCCTTCGCCAAATGACGAGGCCAAGTTACGCAACGATGAAGCACCAACCTGAGTTTGCAAGCCCTTTCCAATATCAAGGCCCAATTGCAAGTGACCATAAAATTGGGAATAGTCCAGGACTTTTGTGCTGAACAGATCAATCATGCATTCAACGAAAACCAAGATACGTTCCATGGCTTCAACTAGCTTCAAATCGGCTTGCCCTTTGAAGTCAACGCCAATCGCCCTCTGCAAAGTGAGTACCAGGAAATTTGCAAATGCCCCGATCGCAGGTGTTGGGTGAGGGTTGTTCTTATCGGTGACTGTCAATGATTTTTCAAAAAGACTCTGAAATTTGACGGAAACAGTCTGTGCACGGGCCTGGGCGGCGCTCAGCTTCTTTTCAACGATTCCCAAGCGTCTGATCATGAACCAGATTTGAGTTATCAGATCTGCAGGGGGAATTCTTTTCTGTGAGCCAACTAGGGCAATCCAAGGTTCATTTAGAGTGAGTAACTGAGGTAGTAAGGTGCCAGCAGGAGCGGGTTCTATGCCAAGTACCCTGCACACGATTTCGAAGTTGTTGGAGTATTTCATAGCTCTCAAGTCCGCCAAAAACTCCTCATTACCTTCAAAGCCAGGTAAGAGGAGGGATTGAGAAGTCGTCAGAGCGGCCTCTGTACACGAAAGATTGTCAACGGTTGCTTCAACAAGTCTTGGCGAGGAACCCGAATCGACAATGCTGGACAAGTACCTCAGGCGGTGACATGCTGCAGCGTATGGATATTGAATCAGTGAAGGTTTCCCAATTTCTTGGGCTTCATTTGGCATGGACACCTCAAGCGATCGATTTCGCATCGCTCGCGACAATTCTCCAAATCGAGGGTCCACCGTCATGATAATCCTGAAGTTCTCGTGCGGTTTCACCACGCGTCCACCTCTGGCACTACCGTGTTGCTCACTTATTATCAAACCGCCATCAGGTTCAAGAAGTGAATTCAATCTGTCGAGCACGGATGGGTTACAAAGGTTTGCATTGTCGAGAACGAGCCATGAACCATCCTCGATTGCGTCAACCAGGATACCGTCATTCCAGACAAACTGGGATTTCAGCCTAATGTTGCTGCTAGACATGAGCAAGTCAGACAACTCTCCCTCGACTGTCTTGAAAATGGGTGAGAAGGAAGCCAGGCCAGACAGAATAGAAAGAAGATCGCGGTCCCGGAGGCTGGGAGATTGAAGGTGTGCCCACGATTGAAGCAATTTGGTTATGCCAGCTCCCATGTCCTTAGTCTTAGCAACTTGCGCAATATTGCTTCGCAGCATTTCTTGGGTCTTCTTCAGGATCTTGGCAACACCACGGCGAGGATCATATTGTTCGAATCCACCAATGATATCCATCGTGTCCACATCAGCATTCACAGAAAACTCCACCAAGCTAGCCCCAGAATATGCTGCAAGGGCACGGATGAGATATGTTTTGCCAGAGCCTCCAGGTCCGCTCATGATCAGCGGCCAACCTTGGTTGATTGCTGTGATAACGCACTTCGCCGCCGGAAGCAGGCTACTAGGTATTGTTGAGTATATACCTGAGGTCTTTTGCAATACATCATCTCTATCTAGGAGGGACGTACCGACCTGCAAGGTAGTCGAAGAGATGTTTGTGTAAAGGCTTTCGGGGGACATAGTGGTTGGTATATGTTGGCAAATCTCAGAAATAAGCTTTTTCTGGGCCGGTGTCCGAAATCGTGCTGTGATAATCGAGCCAAAATGGGAGAGCGGGTTAAGTGTGGATTGTTCCACGCAAAGTTGCAGCCAGCGATTGGTATCTCGAAGGTTCAGCTCCCATGGTCCGCCTTGATTGAAGATCGCAAGTCGAGAGATGGCCTCCTCAGCCTTTGCAATCGTTCCTATAATGGTTTCCAAATCTTGGGTGAACAATTCGGAGAATTTCCGTTGGCAAATACAGAGCAAGTCTGCAGGCGTAAAAGAATCAGCGTAGACAACAGTGAATCGGTTTACAAATGATGCGGGAAGCCCTTTGCGCCCACCGCCTTGGTGATGTGGGTTTTGCGCAGCGAATAATTTGAATTCAGGATGGCAGGTGAAAGATTTATCAAGTTCAGCAATATAAGCTTCCTGACGATGGTCCAAGCAAGCATTGAGACCTTCCAGAACTGACTGCGAAGCCAAATTCATTTCATCAAGAAGGACCCAGCCACCTGATTGCATTGCGTCAAGCAATGGACCATTGTACCACGCAAAGCCGCCCATGTCTTCATCCTCTGATGGTGCGTCGGCTCCAAACAAGTCCATGAGGTCTGTTTGGTCGGAAAGATTGATACGAGTAAACGATTTGCCACAGGCTTGGGCCAGCGAAGTAACAATAGCAGTCTTGCCAACACCAGGGCTGCCCTCCAGCAAGATCGGCCTAGCCATCTGCAAAGCACGAACAATCCTCATTGTGTTCTGTAATGTTGTCGGCGCATCGAACACAAGATTAAAGGTGGATGCGTCTGAGCCAATACTGCGATGGACCGAGAATGAGCCAACATGGAGCACTTGGTCGCCAGCGCTCAGAACGGGAATATTTCGGTATAGGTTTTCGACATCGATATCCACTAGTGATTGCAACTGTTGGAGGCACTTGATTCTCGATACGTTCAGATCGCTGGAGCTGATTGAAGTCATCCCGGCGGGGTTGGCTCCAATTGAGTCTATGTAGACCATGAAAGCTCCATGCGCAAGGGCAAGTTCCTCACCGATGGACACCGCACCGTTGACAAAATCTGCCCATGCCAGCAAATCTCGCAAAGGAATGACGGTGGAGCTTGCTTTATGGAACATCCCTCGAAACCATACTGCATACTTCAGCATGACTTTAGCCAAGTGCTTCAAATTTGGCAAGAGCTTATTCTCAACCACAGGTAAGATATCCGCTTCTTGGGAAAGCGGAGGAACCCAGATCTCGGTCAGCCGATTTCGAAGCGCCGCAGAAAGCTCTCTTTTACCATAGTCCCCCCCAGGATTCATGGTGGCCAAGAATTGGAACGAGGGATCTGCAATGACAAGATTGTCGACCGAACCTTTTTCCGCTAGTAAGATAGTACGAGACGGCTCAAGAACGCTGTTCAAGCGCTCCAGAACAGAATCATCGGCAAGGGATATCTCATCAAGCAAAAAGTGCTCTCCCGTTTTCATGGACCGAACGAGGCTTCCATCACCCCAGGCAAAAAGTGACCGATACGCTCCTAGACTAGCATGGACTAGTTCCAAATTTTCTTGAGCATAATTGGACTTGTCTAAATTTGTGAATCGAGAGGCGATTTCATCAACTGCAAGACTTGATTGGCTGAGCTCATGCTCCTCGGATCCAACCAACGACGCCCAGCTATTTCGGACATGCTGCGCAAGCTCAGATCGATTGCGGATGGGTCGCTGCGAACCTATGAGGTCACCTGTTTCGGTATTTGAGTGTGCATTGTAAATGTTGAGCTGCCTGCCGAAGGCTTCGGTAATGACCTGGCAAATCTGAGTCTTCCCACAGCCTGTTTCACCAACCAGAAGGACTGGTTCGTTGTTTTTTAACGCCTCAGAGACTAGCACGAACAGTCTTCTCATTGCCGACGTCCAGACAATTTTTCCAGTAGATTGAACTGAAGAGGGTACCGCAGACAGGTTGTAGAGAACATTCTCATCAATCACAACCTTCATTGTCTCTTCGATGGTCTTTTTGACGATGTTTCTCTCCACCACGTCTCGAACACGCTCGGCCAACAGCATGAAACCGTGACAGGCTAATTGCTGCCGATCATCAGCTGGTCTCGCAGCCCACCTGAAGAGGTCGCGCAGAGTAGCAAAGCTATTACGCTGCTCAAACAGTCTAGAAGATTGTCTTTGTAGCGAGAGTTTTTTGTACACTGCTACGATTTGAGTGCAATATGATGGTGGCAATTGAGCACGCTCTCGGAGTATAGTTTCAAGCTCATCTTCAGGTATATCGTCAAAGTGAAGTTCCAGGAAACGATTTCTGAAAGCGCGAGACAATCGCTTGCGGCCTCCATAGAGCCCAGCAGGATTTTGCGTAGCAAAAAGCATGAAATTAGGATGTGGGTGGATCAGCTCTTGGGTTTCTGGAAGGAGAAGCTCTCTGTTGTCATCAAGAAGGCGATTCAAAGCTTCAAGGACATCACTGGGAGCCAGATTCAATTCATCAAGCACGATCCAGTGGCCCTGACGGAGTGCATCCACCAGAACGCCTTCGCGATACTGCAATCTTCCATCAGTGCCAGATATGTAGCTCCCCAGATATTCTTGCAAGTCCGTGTGTTCGTGATTGTTGATTCTCATGAACTTGTTGCCCGATAACTTGCACAGATATTCCACCATACTAGTCTTTCCTGCCGAAGTTGGCCCTTGTAAGAGAATGGGAAAGTTTCTCATTGAAGCCGCCCGTGCCAGATTGAGCAGGTTCCTTTCAACAGAAGGTGTTCGAATGTAGTGCGGTTGAAAGTCGGGACTCAGTGGGCCTTTCTTGACCAGGTGATGTCGGAATGCTACAAATTCCTCGCCACCAGGCGGGATTTTTGGCTGCTGAGTGAAGAATGATTTCCGATTCTTGATATTTGAAAGTAGGTGCTGCTCCAGAACGGCCAAAGACAGCGTTTCGGAGGCCCTGCTCAGCACTGTAAAGAAGCTCATTGCAAAGCCTTCGTAGATGGCACGTCGTAGGCCATGGCTAGGGCTGTGCTTCTGGACGTACATCAGACATCGAACCAAAGATCGAATACTGAAATGAGGAATTTCTCCTGCACCATCTGTCAGGCGGTGCTCGTCATTGAGTCCTTTGAGGGCAAGATAAGCGCGGCCAAGATCAATAGCCGCTCGCTTGTCGACATCGAGAAGCCCTCCTAGATAGGTTTGGATAATTTTCGTGAGATCTTCTAAGTTCCTGTCACCTGAATGTACATAGATTTCAGTGAACCTCGACCGCAAGGCCAGTGATAGATCTTTCTTTCCTGCGTCCGTGGCCGGATTCATAGCCGCGAAAACTCTAAAGTCAGGGCTTGCGGTCACAGACTCGATCTTCCCAGCTTCCGCAAGAAAGAGGGACGGCTTTTCATCATCTCCATTATGCAGCAAGCTTATGACAGCATCAAGAGTGTCAGGCGAGGCTAGATTGATCTCATCGAGCAGCAACCACTCACCATCGCGTACAGCCTGAACAAGTCTTCCTTCAACGAACGAGAATACCTGGTTCTTATCGCCTCGCTCAATCTGTGCTTGAATCTGCAAAAAGCTTTTGGAGAAATCGCTCCATCTCTGTCGCAGATCGTCATATTTTGGGTTTGCTAGTTTTCGCTTCTTGTTGGCATGTGCAGATCCATCCGGCGTTGATGGCTCTGAGGATGACTTCAGAGAGTCAGAAGCCAGCTGAATTGCTTCACGCCAGAGAATTGAGAGCCGGACCCAGTTCTGCTTGCCGACGGCCTTCGAGACAGCCAGTTGAAATTTTTCGTTTCTCTTGGAAGAAAATGTATCCTCGAACAATGTATTGAACTTGTCAACCAGGGGCAGAATCAGGGATCTGGTAGTAACTGGCTTCAGTCCTCCCAGCAAATCGCTGGCCTCGCTCTGTTGTGAGAGGTTGATCACTGTGAGCTTTTGGCCAACCAAGTTCGCGATATACTGCACGAGCGAAGTCTTCCCAACACCCGTCTCACCCACGAGAAGACATGGCTCCGAATAGCTTGCACTAGCCGAGATTCGATCTAAGGTTCTCTGCGCAGAACCAGTAAGTGCGAAAGAATTGGGTCGAGCCCGAAGTCGACGGCCCGCAACTCTTCTCAGCGTGTTTCGGCCGACAGATAAGGTTGTGCTTGACTTGGAATTTAGTATAGAAATCTCCTCCATTAGTGAATGCTGCATCTGTTGTGGCGAGATGTCCATTTCTCGAGCCACACATGATGCCACCAGATCATGAAGCGGTTCATCATTGAGGTACCCAGCATAGATATCCACAGCATCTTTGAAGATATCCAACTTCACGCGTTGCGGAATTGATGCCGACGTTGACTGTTGGCCATAAGATATCAGTCTACGTACAAGTCTACGTGACCACACGAGGAGGTCTCGAAGTGTGGGTTTGCGATTCTGTAGAGCTTTCAGACGAGGTTCGTCTCCGTACATGAGGCAGACATGTTGATGCACTCGCAAGATAGTTGAAATGAAAGCCTCGGCTTCTGGATAGCGCGCATAAAGCAAAGACTCAATTTCTGTGAGTTCATAGCTAGCAGTCTCGATAGTCTTCCATAGTCTTGGGTTGAAGAGCCAGGAGTACCGACTATTGAGGGTCTGTCGTCGGCCTCCACTGCTTCTCATCGTTGCAAGGATGCGGAATCCCTCTGCGGGTATGATCTTTTCTTTTCGACTGGCAATGAAGAGCTCGCCCGACTCAAGAATTGGGCGGAGAACACCCATGACTTCAGCTGGCGCGCGGTCAATGTCTTCAATCAAGACCCATCTTCCTTGCTGTATAGCTTTAGTCAAAACCCCGGGTTTCCAAGAAAAGGATTCACCGTCGGCAGAGGATGTGTACAACCCCAGAAGACTTTTCGCGTCTGTTTGCTCGTTGAGGTGCAATGTAATCATTGTTGATGACTTATTCAATAATCGAGCTGCTTCACGAATGATGGAAGTCTTTCCCGAGCCTGCTTCCCCAGTGAGAAGAAGTGGCGTTGCTTGCAGTAAGCATTTGCCAACTTGAGATAAATTGTGGCTTGAGGTTGGAGTTAGGATGAAGGTAGATTGTTGCGCCTTTAGCTCTCCCATTCTGGGTACTAAAAAGCCTCCAACAATTGCGGCATCCGGAGAAATATCGTCCAAATCCATAAGCAAGGGAGGGGGTTTTCCATCAGATTTCTCCCACCGATCCTGAAGGCAAGCTATCGCACTGTCCAGGTCTTTCCATCTCTTCTCCTCCCATAGCCTAATGACCCGAAAATCAACGGTCTGCCCTTCCCACTGGCCTAGGACGGCATCAGTCCCGACGTACCGGTGAACCAGCTGTTCGGAGAAAGCATCTGCAAAATGCATATACAGACATAGACATTGAACAGAAACATACCTCACTGGGAGCGAGGTATGATTCAATAGCGAAGAAAAGAATGCTGGGCCAACAGTTGTGGAGAGCATGTCCCGGTCATATGACAGAAGGCGGAACAGAGCGAGTAAAAGTGATGACAGATCTACATCTTCGATAGGTGAAGCCTCGACGTTCGCTGTCTCGAAACATGCCTTCAACCGGTCTGAGTCCAGCGTGGTCCGGATATGGTGTCTGAGATAAGGAGCGGCGGGTAAGAGGCGAGCGAGCGTTGCAAGTGTTAGAATTTCTTGACGCAAATCGGCGGCTAGTATGGCAGGGTCAATCCATCTTGCCGCTAGCTCTGGTAATAGGGGTATGTAGAGTGGTAATAGCACATCCGAATATTGAGGTAGCCTAGTAACCTCAGCGAGATTGCTGAGATATTGCGCTCCAGTTGATCGAGTGATCAGTGATCGAATTTCTGTCGGGAGTGCCTCGAGAAAGGATGTAGAGTCCTCTAGTTGTGAATTTGCCCATGAGCAGTATACTGCTATATCTTGCATGGTTGTCTGTATGCGAGACAACTACACTGTCCTCTTCGAAATGTCGAAGACCCGTTCTCGGATCTGTACTTGAGATGCCTTGGATCAAGAATGATATTTGCCTCTGAATCTTAAGCTTGGCATAAAATAAATTAAAGTTTGTCGTCCGAAATTGGAATAGTGCATTTGCCCTGGTCACGCCAAGTATCATCAGGCTGAGCTACATCATTAGTCATTCACGCCTCCTAACAACGAACGGTATTCTTTTGCACAGCAGCACTGCATGAGCGGCGGGTCACTTAGACCGACAGTATTCTTATACGCTCTCGTACGATCCCTATAATTCAACCACCACTAGTCAGGTTTTCTATAATTTAAGCACTCCGAACCTCCGGACATGTTTTAAGAAAGGCATGCCGCTACGTTATGACGATGATACTGAATCTCTCGCTCTCAGTGAAATTCGGTCAAGGTGAAAATGGTGTATATTGCAAATCATCGATACGGCATTTCATGAAAATACATGAGGACACGTTATCTATCAAGAAGTTCTACATAAAAAATAACAGCCTAGCGGGCGGACAATGGCTGGGTCGGCTTCGCTTCTGGAACAAGTAGGGTATCCCAACGCACATAAAAACCTTTTGTAGGCCGCCCCTGGTCGACCATCAACCACTGCCAGGTCATCGTTGTGACAGAAACCACCGAAAAGAAATATTCCATTTCCAACAAGATACATCTCCCGCTCGCTCAAGTAGAATCGAAATGACACACTAGCCGAAAGTGCGTACAGGATATGGTTTTATAAGATTGTACATGGGAAAATATCAGTCGTATCGTAGTACTTCATTATTCTTCAGTCAGCGAGTCATCGCCAGCCTCTCTCCATTCTCTAGAGTGCTCTGTAAGTCGTTTGATACCGGCAACACGTTCTGCCCAAATGGACTCTGACGCCGTTCGGAAAGTATAGGCTCGCTGAGAGGATATAACACCAATTGCCTGGAGAACAGCTTTGCGAGAGTCACGAGAGAATACCGCTGGATGATTGATCCATTCCAAACTCGACTCGATATCGGCATCAAGAGCGTGCATCATGTTGTGGTCGACTCCAGTTGTTCGTGGAATTGGTGTGCTGGCATCTGAGTGAGGGCTCTGGTCACGAGCATGATCTGGGGTCTCAGATCTTGGGCTTGCTGGCTTGGCTGGAGGTGTGTGTCTCTTACTGGTGGCGCCGGCAGGGAGAGGAGGAAGACCACCCTTACCCAATCCTTTAAGAATGGTCCTCGTCTCGTTCAACAGGTGATGTGCACGTTCATGTTGGCCTCGTGCAACCAACGTCAACGCCCGGCTCAACATGTCTGAGGTTAATAGCTCCATCCGTCGCTGGACAATATGTGGATGCGGAGGAATGGGTGGCGTTGGGGGCCGCCCGTTCTGCCGAGAACGAGAATTTGCGGGGAGCATCGTAATTGCAAGCAAGGAAGGTCGTGGGAGCTGCATAATGGAGCCGTCACGCAGAAGATCCCCAAAGGCTAAATCAGCCTGGAGAAGCGGTAATTCCTCCACACTCTGCACACGCTGGTCCTCATTATCCAGTGAACCGCCAAGCGCCTCGAGCCCTGATACAATCGACTCCCAGGGGTCTTGAGGAGCGGGTTCCTGGGTTCCGGTATCCGGATCTATCACAAGCTGCACGAGAATATCTCGTTTGTCACCAAAATGTAAGTCTCCCAGGGTGGCTTCAGCGTCTCTTCCGGTGGCCCTCTTGGTAGTTTGGAGAGCCCCATTGATCTTGACGAACTTGGCAGGGGAGCCTTCAGGAAGCTTGAGCTTAAGCTTCACATTTTGGTGTGATGTTGACTGAAGCGCCCCCAATACTCCGGCGGCACACTCGCGGAGCATCATCCAGTCCTTGACATAGAGATAAGAGGCCTTAGTGCGACTGGAGAGTTCAATCATGCTGTCAGGCTTGTGGGTGAGACCAAGGCCAAAGGAATAAATGCCGACCCTGTGACATGCTCGTTAATAATAATCACCGCAAGCAAAAATGTTGTTACTTACTTGGCAGCTTCAGCTCTTTGGACAACAAAGTCCACACTATCACTTTCAGAAGTGGAAGAGTCGCTAATCAGTAGAATTGTAGAGATCGGGTTCTCAGCCTTTCTTTGCATCAGGAGATCCATCGCCATGTTTGCCCCATCGACGACATCTGCTCTAAGGCTCTTTTGTCCAACAGGTCGAATTGAATTGAGTACCTTGCTCCAGCCAGGCCAAGTCTTGGTCGTCATTCCAACCACAGGAACGCCACCTCCACTTGAGCCGAATGTGACCAATCCCATCCTGTCACGATCGCCCAAGTTATTGACCAGGAAGCGTAGCGTATCTCTCAACAGGGTAATCTTGAGACCTTGCATGGAGGAGGACACAGGGATAACAATCACAACGTCCACTGGAACGTGCAACGAAGGGGGGATCATTCGATCAGCAACAAGTTTGTGTGTCGAATACTCGGTTGCAGCAGTAGTAGCAGACTTCGGTCCTCCATATGAAGAAGCAACAGATGGAACCCTCCGAACAGTTCGATGTTGTCGACCATATTCTTCTTCGTCCGTGCCAGATGTGTCCTGCTCATAGTCCATGGTGTAACGAGGGGAATTATCAGCGGCATGCAAATCTCGTAGTGATCGTTGCCATTGCTCCAGGTGGGTCCTCTCTGCAAACAGTAGGTGGAAGGTTGGCAATTCGGCCACAGAGAGATTCAATGTCAAAATCGACTCGTCAGGTGATGCGTGAACTTGTCTCAGATGTTTCTTGATGAGGATGGAGCCTTTCAACGTACACCTGGTCAACTTACGGCCTGAGTGACTGACCAATGGTGGTTGTGCGTTCTTCTTTTCCTTCACGCAGATCAACATCTCCCCGAACAGATAACATTCAAGCTCCTGCCACGAGTGCCGATCCTTGCCGACCCTGACAGTGCCGTGCAGTCGGAGGTTGCCGAATCTCTGGAACTCTAGTCCGTGCCAATTATCCACACGGATTCGTAGCTCTTCCGTGATTTCCTCCAAAACTTCGGGTGACTCGTAAGGCATGAGTGGTGGATTCTCGGATCGGGTCGATTTCGGTGGCATGCCAATAGCTGAATCCGGAAGAGCAGGAACTGGGGGTGTGTTCTGAGCATCATCAAATTGTGCTTGCCATTTCCCTTCTGGAACTTCGATAGTAACCAGACATGTAAGAGTCTGTTGTTGTCTGGATCTTGTCAAAGTTGGGTACTCGCTCCGGACAGTAACAATTGGAGAGGGGATTGATTGCTTATTGTCTTTGATAGATCCTCCACGAACACTAGTCTCCATTGCATGGAGATCATAGTCATGCTTCCGGGACTGTGTATGATCGTTGGTAAATTCACTAGAGGCATTGCCTCCACTGTCCGTGCGGGCATGGGAGTGTTGTGGACCATGAATAGAACCATGTTGAGAAGCCTGTAGTATAGACCCATGTTGAGAGGGCTGCAGTGATGGCTGTGCAGAATGACCGATGCCGAGGCGCTCTATCCTCATTCGTTGGCTGTCTCTGCTGTCTCTATTCGAGTTTTCACGGCTGTGTCGATTGATCAATTCCCCACGAGCACTACTGGCATCGTCCTGCATAGTTTGTCGATCCCATGGCATGGGGGTATTTGCTGAGCTCCTTGGAGAAGTGACATCCTTCTGTGCAACAGCCCTTACCATATTACTCAATTTGCCTGTGGGGATTAGTTTGGCTCATGCAGAAGGGGAGAGGAGTAGACGCACTGAGATCCAGAATGCTTCCCCCACGGAAGGAATCCAAACTGAGGGGAGCATCGCAAGTTGGGCAGTATTGTGAATCCGAGTCGCGTATGTATTCGTAAAAGCATGCTTCGTGAGCGACATGGCCACAAGAAAACTGGAGGACTCTTTCGCCTCTTAAGGTATGCTCCAGGAGCTCTTCACAAGCGGCGCACTCTCCGCCAACAAAGGTCCTATCTCGGCGTGAACGCGCGCGGTCGGAGTCGAGCATACCTGCCATAGGGTGTCCAGCTCCCGGGACACTGGCAGTGGGTGAGGGGGGGACTCGTTGGTCCCTCGTTCGGGGACGGTGATCGTTGGGAGTATGCGGTCGTCCTAGGGTTCCGGATGAGATGCTGGATTGCTTGAAGTTCTGAGAAGTGCCGCCGCTACTGGATGAAGGTCCACTGCGGTGGTTATAGATGTCGTGTCTCGCCCTTGAAGGCTGGTCTGGATAAGGCAACAACATGTGTCAGTTCTGTCTTAGGTTCAACTCTTTCTTGAACAAAAACACCAAAGACCAAAGCACCACCTCTTGTCCTTTCAGAATGCGCGAAACCTCAATTCTTTGTGGTGAAGAAGGTCTTACACTGCGCGGGTCTGCTGGGTTCTTGCTTCGCAGCAGACCTTTGACGAGAGCGAGGACGATTGAGTAGACCCAGCTCGTAAAGGTTTTCGGTTGTCTCTCTCGTCACCTCGTCGTGAGAAGAAGATCGGTTGTGTTTGGGCATGGAAAGAGATGCCCCGGAGCAGTGCTCTTAGTTCGAGTAGCGTCCAGGCAATCTCATCAGACCAAAGGGTTAGGGAAGATCCTGCACTGAGAATGGATCAAGGAGTCGTGAAAACCACGTGGAGACGGCCCAGTATTCTTTGTTGCGGTGGGTTCACGGAAGAGACGGGGCATGTAAGATCAACGAGCAGATGGAGAGGTTACAGCTGTTTTGCTTTCCCTGGCCCGGACTGTTGCTTCGGTCGGCTCAGGGCTGGTGGGCGGCCGTTCGGTATCAGACTTTGTGGCCGGTTCGAGGTTTAGCTAGGCAAAGAGAGACAGGCAAATTTGTGCGTGCAGTAGTTGGAGTGTTGGCGTGAGCTAGCGAGCTTCTGCCTCCAGGACCTGGGGACTAGGGAGCATCTCAGTGGGGATACTGGGATGCTGGGATGGGAGAACTAGGGCTCATGGGGACGCATGGGATCCATCTTCTTTAACCTTTCCATTTGCATCACCCACGAGTGTGCGAGCCTGCTCGAGCCTAGGAAGGGGTTTTGGCACTGGGTCAGTGGTTCAGGGCAGAGTAAGGTCGCTTACGACCAGCGCTGCGGGTGCGTGCCATGGCGCAAGACCCGATGGGTCTGAGGCTTTCGATCCCAGTGCCTCGCGAGTGCAGCAGACAGGAGGAATCACAGATGCCGGTGGGGACAGAGATCAGGATGGACCTAGATAGAATTTTGCAGCTAGATGGATGCAGAGAGGTGCAGATGGAGACCGGGGTGGAGTGATGGTGTTGCACTCGTCGCCCAGCGCCACCAGACCAAGCCCGCTGGGGGAAAAGCCAGGAAGCCGGGCCTCGTAGGCCCCGCTCAGCCACCTAAGTGTATTTAGGGGTGCCTAAGTGCCTCCTAAGGGTCTGCCCAAGGGCCACCTAAACTCAGAATTGCAGGGGCGCCAGACTCAACCCACGGGGAGCTAGGGCCGCCTGGGTCTAGCGTATTTCTGGCCAGTGCTGCCCATTCAGAGCACGGCTACCCTGCACCTGACAGACTCAGGTGGTTTTTGGGCACTTGTTGTGGTACTCGAAAAGGATGATCAGCAGAGACCATCACCACACCTGGGATAGCTGGTACAGGCACCAACAGGCGTGTCGATGGAGTCGGCGCAGAGAAGCAGCTAGTGACTAAAGCGCCATCATCCATGGGCCATGAGGATGACTACCGCCAAGATTCGCCCTTAGCTCATTGCATCTCACAGCCTGGATGGCCATGTGGGACAGGTGTTGAGAGTCAAACTGCTAGCCGTTGACTTGTCAACTGCCATGCCATTGCCAGTTAGAAGTGTCTGCATTCAGGCCCCTCAGCCCTCAACGTCCGCTAGAACCTGTCAGGTTGATTGCATTGATTGTGTATCTAGGCCCAAACTCGGACCAAGTGATGTACTGCAATCTTTCGAGACAATTGAAAAGCATGGATCACATTTTGGGTACCGGATACGGAGTGTCATGGTACAGCCATGGGTGACTTGTGACGACAACTGATTCGAATACAACTATGTTTAGGAATCGATGATCATCGAACAACTTAGCTTGATTCATCTGGAATTGGCGGAGCAAGGTGCCAGGTACTGGGTTTACCTACGGATTACTCGAACTGCCCAGGTACAGTACTAACCTGCTCTGTTCGCAACCGTTCGGATACTGGAATCCCTGTAATGTGTTGGGGATGTTATTGTCCTTGGTCCATTGGTGGCGGGGAACAACGGTTCCAAAGACCAACATACGAGTACAGACGACAGTACCTCATCCAGGTCTGTTTCTACCTAGGGTGCCCACAAAGTACGGCGCACGGAGTACTCATGCGCCCAGCTAGCATGGAACATCTGAGGATCCTGCCCAGACTCGCAAGTTGGAAACATTCATCCCTCATCCCAGTCTGAGATGTTCTTTCAAGAGAGGCAAGGGCAGTTCTCAAATCACATCTCGGCTGCAGAATGCCGGGTCTAAGCACACTTAGTCTGCGTACGAGGCATGGGCTACGGAGTACGAGCTCTCACCTCCCAAGCAAACAAAACTTTGAGCAGCAGAGAGTTGAAGTCATGTGGAGATGTATAATCCGTACATTTAGACCTACGGAGTGGATGTGATGAGCCTCGAGTAAGTGCAGTGATCTAGAGAACCTAATCACGCCCTCTCGCATTGTGGCACACAGCAGCTATCCCGCAGTTCAGAGTGCTTGTCTCATCCTGTCGCTACCAATACCTGCTGTTGGAAGTGAATTGTCTTTACGGAGTACAGTGCAGTCGTTAGCACCAGGACATTGTGTATTTAGGCAGTTGGACGGAGTATTGCTCAGTCAAATATCAAATTAGCCGTCCGCTGACTGCATGTTCCGTACGTGCATCTAGTTAGTACCGCAGAGAAGTGCCGTTGAGAATATAGCTGGCAGGTCTTTGTACCGCAGTTGAAATGGTCTGGTCTGGTCCGCTTTGAGAAGCGATGAGCGACTATAGGCACACTACCTACTCGTACGACTACTGGTTACCTAAGAGAGTAACTGCAAGTGGCCCTTCCGTTGTAACAATGCCCACCCCAGGTCCCAGGAGACATATCAACGCACAAAGACGAGAGGACGGAGACAGATTCCCATGGTTCATTCAAGACTGCGGGTGCCACTTCCTTCCGCCGTTTGTATCCGAAGTGACATCTGTCATCGCTCATCTGTCAACACATATCGTGTCTCGACCTCCAAAGCGTCACCGTCGTCCATCACCATGCAGATGCAGGCACCAACGGTTTGAGCAAACACGGGTGACATGAGCACTGATTGATGTCGTCAGCTACCTAGCCAGCCAATAACTCGCCAGACGCAGATTTGAAACGCTTGCAAGATACTCGAAGTCCAAGGAGCCAACCAAAGGTAGACGCCTAACACCCAGAGGTTTTGCCAAACATCGGAAAATAATCGTGCTTCCTCTGGCTTTCTTAGTGGAGACCTTGTGAAAGACTCAAGGGTCGGATGCAAGGAATGCCCTGGTTCGCTGTTTCCGGATGGTAGCAACCCAGGGGCACACCATTCAACAGGTGATTCCGGAATGCTGAGGCCCTGAAGTGACTGGACAGAGGATCGTGTGCAGGATGAAGCCCATTCACCTTGGTTCGCATGCACCAACCCTTGGATCGAGGATGCACATTGGAACTCTCAAGGCATGTTGGCTTTCGCCAATGCCATCGGGTATTTTTCGCACAAGGATCCCGTTGCTTCAAGTACCGAACATGATTCTCAGTGATCAGCACTGGCTCGTAATCTAAGCCTTTCCGGTGGACAATGAATTCTAAAGGAATACAAGCCACCAAAGGCACACAGAACACGACAATCCCAAAGTCACACCCTATTCACGAACGTTGATGCACTTACGAGGACGGAGTACTCGTAAGCGCGTTACCTCGCATGCTCGAAGTCCCTCCCTCAACAGGCAGACTCGGCCGAACGATGTCTTGGTCAATGTGATAATAGAGTTGAGTGGCTTCTCGTACACCGGATATGTCAAACTCTGACGTCTTGTCGCCACCCCTCGAAACCATCACCAGTCGCACTCCTACGCCCAAGTACCCTTAAGTGGCGCACTTGATGCAATGATCAAAGGTGCCGTTCCCGCCTTGTTTGAAGGGCCTGTTCGTCAACACACGGGATGTCAGGTCATGTCAAAAGGTAGGACTGTCACCTGTCTCAACCACAGAGCTGGCTACCGGCATAGGGACAGGGTTTGCGCCCATGGCATGTCAAAAGCCCGCTGTCAGCTGTGTCGGAGTCAATAGCCTGGGTTTTGCCTTGCTAACTCCTCCCAATATACCACGACCACTCGGCAGTAATGGACCCCAAATATTAGCTTCCTTCAACCGTTCCCGTGGGCGGCCGGGGAAGCACCGAATTTACAGCCATGCCATGGGTATGATACCTAAATCAACTATTCGGGATTTAGGGCGTATTTGGCCCAGTATCAGCAATCAAGGGGCTACCTTGCAGGTAATCTCAGATAATAATGCCACCTGAGAGCCGGACTCCATTCGACCCAATTCCATCTCTCGTGAGGGAGTATATCACCGAGTTTCACGAGGGATCCTTTATTCCACTTCAGAGTGAACTCTATCCGTAACTCAAAGCGTATATCCGTCGATACAAGAGTCGAAGATCTAGACCACAAGAAACAAGGATTCTGGCAGATATGACAAGCGCTACTAACAGCCCCCTGTGCAACGCTGCCCATCAAGGGGACATTGCCACATATCAATCACTGGTCGCAAGTCGCAACTCTGAGTAAATCCTTTTATATGGAGCCTAAATTCAGTAAAACCTAGTTAGTCTCTCCGATGCGATTCCTTCCTCGTCCGTTCCAGGAGCCTTCCCAGTCCAGAGAGAACCTCCGTACTCGGCATGGGAAGCGAGCACCTTATTAACGCTGATTCCATGCCAAATTTGGCAGGTCTGTGATGGAAACTCCCTGCAGGAACCTGCCTTATCGTAAAAATGATCTTGTGCGCTGATCCGAGCTTTTAGAAAGTCCCATCCACCGCGTAGCTCAATGTTGGGCCCCTCCTTCGCTCATGGACCACCGTTCTATAAATTTATCAGGGGAGCATGGAGATCGAGGGGGCCAAAAAGAAGTCGGGGAGGAAGGGTGAGCTTCTGTAACGAGTACCAAGGTGCTCCGAACACAGATTGCTCGGTATTGACCAGTATACTATAATACTCCGTACAAAAGTATCACCAGCTTGAAAACCTGCTCGCAATGGAATGTGCTATCGTATGTGGTACAGTACATACCATCGTTCTGACTACGAGTACTCCGTACTCGTGCTCGTAGGTCTGAGTATATTCTCGATAGACCAGCTAAACTAATCCCTCCTCGGATAACTAATCATTTGTCAATTGTTAGCTATCGGGCGGAATTGCAGCAAACAACTAGTAGCTCTCTTAGAACCCAGCCTTGTGCATCTCAACGAGCAATTCGCGTGGCTATTGGGGCGCCTGAAACGGCTGCACTCCCTATTCGCACGTTGTTGATAAAAGGGGGCCAAACAACGGTACAGAGTACGGAGTGTCTTGTATCTACAGACTGGTAAGGATCGCAGATGTGCATGCCTACTTAGGTGCTCCGTGCAGAGCCTAGTTCCAGGGCTAGCAGTTCGTCCCATCTACGGCAGCGCTAGTCTTTCTTCCGAGAAAGGATGGTTGCTTTCCTCCTGAAGATGATCAAGGGCCCGTTGACTACGAGAAGGGCACCTAGATAGCAAACAAGTAATTGGTTAGTCATTACTCCCTAGTGAGCCCTCCTGTGCACAGGGCGAGTTGGGGACTCCGAGACACCCAAATTGGGAATCCACGGATATCATGAGGGATGGAGCAGGCACATAATTATGATGGGGCCCAAAAGATCTTCCCAGCAGTGGATGTTATCTAAGTGGGCTGCGATCTGGTGCGGACTGGAGACTGACCCCAAATGTGAGTGTGTAGATTGACATTTTAAGATACCACTTCATGAAGGACGGACTGCTACCATGTCAAACAATTCTATGTCAACCTGCATCGATCGACAGAAGGAAGTAGTGGTACCTCACCTCGTGCCTACTTAGTCCATGTGGGAATTTCTCGTGGGGTCGTGGGCCACCCACCCTTCTACTTAGCACAGAGTACGAGTACCCTAAGTTTGCAAGCAGCAAGTCGACTCGAGCGGAACAAACGTTCCATCATCCCGCAAGTGTTAGACAGCAGGCCCACTTCTGCCCAGAGAGTCTCTTCTCAAAGATCACTGGTCCCAGCTATACGGGAAGCGGCGCCGCGCTCTGAATTTCCTGGCAGGCATCTCTCGTCTCTCATCTCCCGAGCGAGAACGGCGTTCGCCCGCGTGACGACACGGAAGCATCAGAAGCAGTGGCATTGCATCACTACATCCAGCCACGTTTTCCCCTTCTCTGCTCGGGCATCTTTCCAGACTGAAGAAAGAAGGGGAACGGCAGTCCTTGGAAAGGTTGGGTACGACGTAAGTAGTGGGCAGCAGTTAGAGAGTGGCTTTTCATCATGATCAGCATCATCATGTAAGACTCCAAGGAAGCATGGGAATCTGAAAATTTGGCGTACAACCTTTGAGCACGGGGCCCCTTGGGCGCTCGCCCTGGGGACCATCATCCTTCCATCATGGGTGGGTTCATCGCCGCGTGGCATTTTACATTCTCACAACGAGCCGCCCCGTCGAGAGAAGGCCTCATATGGAGCGTCTGGACCACATGGACCCTACACCTCTCAGTAGTGCTCCCTAGATCAACATTCAATTGATCAATCAATAATTGAGAGCCCGTCTCGAAGATTCCACGAACGCCTCAATTCTCCAACTAACGTGCATGCACCGGTGATCAGGGAAATGAATATCCGTTTTGGAAGGCCAGCCGATCAAGAGAACGTGCAAAGATACCCACAGGCTCCAGATAGGGAAAGTAAGTACGTGAAAAAGGGGATCGTTGTCGTGACGAGGCCACGCCCACCTACACAGAGACACACACACATCCAGGACGCAGGACGCACCACGCGCTGCAGGGCGATGCAATTAGTTTAACAAACTTGCAAAGAGGGTGTTTGTAACTGATTTCCCTTTGGATCGATCGCCCAGTGGGTTATTCCGTGGCGTCCGCGAGACCCAAGTTAGAGGCTTACATCCCTAATTACGAAGCCGATGCCTTGAAAAATGGAACCCAAGGCCAGCTAGCTATTCCATGACTTCTGCGCCCTCGGCTTGGGAACAGTTTTCCGATACGGCCACGAGGCCTTCAGCCCATGGGCATGGTCATCCAGTCAAATTATTGTTAGAGCCACCCTAAGCAGGTACCTCTGTAACCCCTAAGCAATCGGAGGCGTAACCGTTCTGACAGCCCGCTTGCCTTTGGTATTCCATCTGTGCGGAGCGTGTGCTATCTGCAGTCCTACCTCACTTGGAGTCTCGAGGTTTGACATGAGAGAACGCTGGAGGGCTCCCTCTCCTTGCGCTCAGGCTTCCAACTGACCATTCCCAATTCACGTCCTCGGGTCCCCACGTCAACCCAAAAGGTGCGCACTTTGCACCGTTCGAGTTTACGAGACGGCCTTAGGTACCTAGGTACCTACCAACCAACCTTAGATCCCCGAGCCGTGCACTCGCCCCGTTAGAAGCTGGAGGAGGCGAATGGGCGCCTCGAACTAGTAGTGTCCTGTACGGAATACTTAGACCTACTGGTACCTACTGTCTGGACCTGTAAAGGCCAAGGTGCCTAACTAAACTTTGAAGTCCTCGTGGCTCGTGCTCAGGTGCAGTCGGGAGAGGGGATCTTCGTTGTTGGATGGCGCTTTCGAGCGATACCTCCCTGTGCAGGCACGAATCAGACGAGTGAAGACCCTTTTCGGACTTCGCGCTCTTGCCTACTTGCAAATAGCCTAGGGAAATTCTCCGCACATGCGAGGAATTACTACGACCCAACCTAGAAATTCAATAGCCTCGTACGAGTAAGATATTAAGTGTAGTCCTTTGACTCAGTCTGGCTCTATAGCGCGATGCTCATGTCTGTGACATCTCTGCCTTGACACATTTCTGCGGGTGTAGATGGGAAGCTGGGATGGGGAAATACGAACCACTAGCTATTACTTCTATCATTTGGAGGACTCCCTTAGATGAACTACTTAACTTAAAGCCAGGGAGTGGATCAAAATTTTTAGGATGGCCCCGTAATGACCTCGTATGCCGCCTGAACGGGAGTAGTCCCTCGTTCGGAATATTGCTGGCGAGGAGTTCGTCGCTCCAATGCTCAGCAGAGACTACGGGTCAACGGGTGCAGAAACAAACAGCCTCCATTCCGCCAATGAGTGCCACCGGCAAGTGAGTCAGGCGAGAGAGGGAAGCAGCGTTAGGGCGAACGAAGAGGTCCCATTCTTCCCACCATGGTATCAGTACGGAGTACAGAGTACTCGTAGGTGAAAGGGGAGTCAGGCAGGGCACGGCCTCAAGTCATCATCATCTAATCAACTTGCCCACGGACAGACATGCTTTCCGTCCACTACGGACTCTGGAGTATGGACTACTGCATTGCATTACTCGTGCCCACTCCATAATTTGCCTCGGTAAAAGGGGAGAACTGACTGCCCTGACTGAGACTGGCGATGATGATCCGCATTCGGCTATCAGATCGACAATACCTAAGTACGTGGGCGAGTGACGGTGGTGTACTTTCAAACGGCGGTAATGCTTCTTGTTCGACGCTGAGTGAGCCTGTCCCGTCGAATCGAACGAAGCGAAGAACAGTGACCGCAGATCATCTGCCTGTTTAGTGGGAACATGACTCTCTACAAACGAGTGGTCACACATATCTGAAACCACGCCTCGCTCGCTCACCTCTGCCTGTTGTTTGTCGTTTCGCGGTGAAGTGGGTGGCTTGCAGCGATTAAACAAGCGTCCTCCAAATAATGCTGCCCAAAATGATCGGCTGGTGGGGAACGAGGCCGACAGGCTAACTAACTACTTAGAAAATGGGACCCCTCCATTTAATGGAGCCCCTGCAAAGTAACTCGCGAGAAGAGCTTGGCTAATGGAGTGATCCGCATGAATTTCGCCAAATTTCTTAGACTACGGTGACTGGCACTGCTCTTCCCTCGCGTCCCTCCTGAAATCAAGACTCCCGAATGGCAGAGACCCATCCCTTCGGCTTCTCTATTTGGAGATGGAAGAATTGCGTCTTCGCCTCGTGGCCGTCGTCCAGGCTCCTGGTACAGATGGATCTTGACTGTTTACGAGATAGCGACTTGTATTAGTTGTCCTTCTAGCCAGCTGCAGATGACTGCTTACAGCTATGATCAACGGGTCTTTGTGTCCGCTTGACTGCCCCTGACTCAATATTGCTTCGTCTATCGAATCTGGTGTTCAACCTGAATTGGTCAATGGACACATCCTTGAAGCTCGCTTCGAGTGTTTGCGGAGATTGTACTCCGTAACAGATGAACTATTCAATAGGTACTCCATATCGTACAGATCCTCCCCATGCTTGGGAGGTTGTCTGACTTGGCCTGCTGAATTTGTATTGGTTTCGTTTTCAATACTCCGTACGGTGGGTGTTTACCAAATCCACTGCACGAATGCGGGCACAAACGCGGGCACAGGGCAGCTGCCTCTCCCAGCTTAGTAGACATTTGCCGGTAGATCATGTTCGCAGCGGTGAACAAAGCATACGGCGCTACAAGGATCCATTTCGTGCAGAAGCGACATGTAGATTCCAATAGAGTCCAACAGCTCATGTTAACCTGGTCTTGCGTGTCGACCTGTCTCTCCTGAGTCCTCTTGAAGGAGGCCCCTGGCCTCCTCTTCGCCCTCTTCTTCCGTATCTGTCGTCTCGCGGAGATGTCCTGCGCCTGCAATGAAGTCTCCGGACTTTTGTCGCTCGTGTGATGCCGACAAGATCCACCAAACATCTTTTTTAGTGAGTATCCCTCGAAACGCCCCACGATCAACGAATAGTAGATATCGCAGGCCAAGATTCTGAAACATGCTCACAGTGAGTTGGAGTGAGCTGTTGGCATTCAGTGTAATTGGAGTCTGGTCCATCCAAGGCCGTAGATCTATACCTCGTGGAGTATTTACTTCAGAATGATAGACGAAGTAACACGGCGTGTCCGGGGTGATAGTTTCCACTCGAGGGCGGTCGAAATTTGTGCTAGAATTCGTGATTCGATCCAATGCAAATGTGAGTTCGACTCGTGATATGTACCCTAAGAAGGTGTTTTCTTTTAGAGAATGTCGCCTCATACTCCCACCGACAGGAGTATCTTCGAGTGCCCCTTTAGATGCGACCACCGGGAAGCCGCGAAAAGTCGTCGATCGAAGAACTCGCTGCAGGCTCGCCACTGTGTGTTTCTTGTTTGCATCCAAACAATGCATTCCCTCCACCCTTGTCATAAGACTCGAAACACCAATGTGAGGTATCTGTGTATCGTCCTTGTTCTCGAGATAAGGATATTCTTTAAAGTTGATCCAAGTCTCATAGATACCACGTGTGCTAAAAGCATCGCCAATCCATTTAGCAATCATGACAGATATCATAATAGGTAGCACATAAGTTAGAGCACCTGTCAACTCAAACATGATCACGACGATCGAAGCTGTCATCCTCGTGACCCCAGCTAAAGCTGAAGCGGCCCCAACAATAGCATAGGTGCCTGGTATAACACAAGGGACACCAGGTTCACAAGCACCAAATAGTACTGAAGTGGAAAAGTTCCTGTGCACAAGCTCCACCAAGGCCCCAATGGTTCGGCCATACAATGCACCAATGGCTAAAGTCGGTAGTATGATACCAGCTGGGATCTGAAGACCAAATGTAATGCTCGCGAGCAGAAACCCAAGGATGGCTGCTGCGATCAGTAGCCATGCCATCGCCAGAGAGCCAGCGGTAGTGACTTTGCACAGTCCGAAGATGTCATTGTTGCCTATGCTTGCGCATTCGGCGAATAGATAATACACGAGCTCTGATAATTGAGCACGCATGAAAAGGTTTGGGAAGTTGACTATCGCTGAGATAGCAGCAACAATGAGGACTTCCAGAAGTGGACGGTCACGTAGAGGATAATGCTGAGATTTTCGAAAACGCGCGAAAAGCATATTCAGTTTTATAAACATGCCTCCATAGATGCCACCGATGACCCCTAGTAAGATGAATGGCACAATTTCAAAGTTGTGCCATGCTTCCGAGTAGGTGACTTGGTATAGCACAATTTTTCCTGTATGGAATGGGTTTAGAGCCTGAAGAGTGACGGCGGCCACCATTGCACAGACAAATGATTGCCACATCGTCTTGTCTGGGAAATAGTATGAGAGTTGCTCCAATGAAAAGAGCACTCCGCCGATAGGAGAACCAAAAGCCACTGAAATTCCGGAGGCTGCTGCTGCTGATAGGACCTCGCGTTTTCGTGCTTCATTTTGGCTCAAAGATTCGAAAGGCTTCATAATGATGTTGGCACAACAGCAAGCAAGATGGACAAAGGGGCCCTCCTTCCCCAGCCACATTCCAGAAGCCACTGCAAGACACTGCAAAACGATTAGCTATACACCTTGATATGCAACGTCATATCTCACCAAGCCGAGCGACTTTATGATCAATGTCCAGCCACCAAGAAAACGCCTCATGACGAAGCCACCGAGTACAACTTTGATCTCGGGTATACCACTATGTCTAGCATACAAGGAATAATGCTTGACCAACACTGCAGCAGAAACAGCAAAGACAATCTGTACTCACGAGTTAGTGGCGTTAACATGTGCAGGTAGCAGTACACACCGAAAACAAGATGAAGAATATATAACCGATCACATACTGGCCACCAGCAGGCCCGACACCCATTGCTACTGGCCATGGGGTCCAGTCTTGACACTGTGCATATTCATCATGGCCCCAGCAGCAGAATTGTTTGTTCAAGTAGAATTGCCCTCCTTCGACACCCCTTTTACAATAACCTGTCTTGATATCTCCAAGCCAGTCAGAGGCAATGTTGATTGCAGCGGCGAGACATCCAACAGAAATTCCTGTCGCGACAAGGACTAGCCAGACGTGACTGGCGTCGAATATTTGTCTGAGGTTTCCAACCAACCCAGGGCTACTGGAAAGCAGTTTTCTCAATCGATGTCTCTCCTTAGTATATTCATAGATCCAGTCAATTGCGGTAAGATCGTCATAACCGACGCGACGACCTGGTCCTTCGATATACCAGTCTGGTGGGCCGCCTTCTTTCTCGGCATTCTCATCGACAGCGAAAGGAGCCGGTGCGGAGTCGGCAGGCCTGTTCTGTGTGTTCAGGGTCGGCAGGTCTGTCGATGAAATCGGGGGCGGATGGCTGGAGGAAGAAGCAAATTGCAGGCCCCGAGTTTGGGAGGATCCCGTCGCCTTGGGGTTCGGTCTATGAGTTTTACTGGTCGCCGATCAGTACCTTAAGCATGGAGGGGAGATGTGAGGCGTCCATACCTGGAAGATATATCACCTGCGTCGTCCGCCGCGAATAAATCGAGGTCTGAGTGCTCGCTGTCATCGGGACCGGACATGATTGCGCACAGTGAGTCGATCCCGTTTAACCAGAGCCAACGATCGCATTCTCAACTGCGACTCGTACAGATGGTATTCATTTTGACATTTGCCAGACACAATGTCTAATGGGGTTCTTGAGTGTCAGTCAGCTAGCTGTTCTTGCCCCGTACTCCGAATCCTTTCACATGTAGGAGCCTTGCAGGCTTGGGATATCGGGATTTCAGATGCTGCTTTTAGCGTTTTGCCTAGGTTCCTAGAAAAGCGGCGGAATTGTTGTCCAACTGAGGAAATTACTTGGCATTATCTCAGCCTTGTCAATAATTTGCAGGCGACCAAATTTGTCCCGCATTTCACACCAGGTCAAGGACGCCGGTAGCCAACTCTCATTCTACGATTTCACGAAATTCCTTGTTAGTAAGATGTCCTTGTCGATCCCACAAGCCTCACAAACCGGGCTATTCAAGCCCGGTTATAACAGTTATGATGCGGAAGATGGCGCAGTCATTCGCAATGTAAAGTCTTGAATACTCCAGTCTTTGGGATTTCCTGCTCACGCTTTTCACAGATTGATGCCTGCAGAACGATAGCACAAACAGTTCAGACCTCATTAGGGCCTTATGGGAGGAACAAAATTGTCATCAACCATCTTTCAAAGATGATCCTAACCTCAGACGCTGCAACAATCTTGCGAGAACTCGAAGTTGTGCACCCCGCGGCAAAATTATTGGTCATGGCCAGTCAACAGCAGGAGGCAGAAATGGGGGACGGGACAAATTTCGTCATCATCCTCGCTGGTGAATTACTCAAGAAAGCAGAAGAATTAATACGTATGGGTTTAAAGACTAGCGACATTGTCTCTGGTTATGAAAAAGCACAGGCATTTGCTCTGAAGGCTCTGGAAGGTACCTTACTTGTGTTTGGTTCTATCTAGCGATCGCTGACAAATTATAGACCTCGAAGTTGACCGCCTATCAAATCTGCGATCGGCGGAAGATTTGAGCAAAGCCTTGCGAACCGTCGTGGCGTCCAAGCAGTCGGGCTCCGAAGATATTTTGTCACAGTTGATTGCAGAAGCCGTTTTAGCAGTCTTGCCCAAGAATCCTCTAAACTTTAATGTGGACAACGTCAGAGTGGTCAAGATAATGGGTGGTGATCTGTCTGCGTCACGTGTGGTCAAGGGAATGGTGCTTGGACGTGAGCCCGATGGCACTGTCAAGCGAGCGAAGAAGGCCAAAGTCGGGGTGTTCTCCTGTCCAATCGATATCTCCCAGACTGAAACAAAAGGAACGGTCCTCCTCAAGAATGCCCAAGAAATGATGGACTTCTCCAAAGGCGAAGAGCAGCAACTCGAGACTGCTATCAAGGAACTCTACGATAGCGGTCTAAGGGTAGTCGTTGCAGGATCGACCGTCGGTGAACTCGCCCTTCACTACCTCAACCGCTATGGCATTCTTGTTATCAAGATATTGTCGAAATTCGAGCTCCGCCGACTGTGCCGTGTCTGCAACGCCACACCTCTCGCTCGTCTTGGTGCGCCTATGCCCGATGAGATGGGTAGCATTGATGTGGTTGAAACCACAGAAATCGGTGGGGATAGAGTGACCGTCTTTCGTCAAGACTCCGACACCACGACAACTCGCACAGCAACCATCGTGCTACGAGGCGCGACACAAAACCATCTAGATGACGTGGAACGTGCGATTGATGATGGTGTCAACGCCATCAAAGCCATTACGAAAGACCCTCGCCTTGTCCCCGGGGCAGGTGCCACAGAAATGCAGCTGGTCGAGCGTATCAGTCACTTTGCTGACAAGACACCAGGTCTACCTCAATACGCCATCAGAAAGTATGCAGAAGCATTCGAGGTGATCCCTCGCACTCTCGCTGAGAGCGCGGGGCTCGATGCTACAGAAGTCCTTGCCCGGCTGTACACTGCCCATCAGCGCCGCCTCAACTCGAGCACAAGTGAGGTCAAACGAAGGCCCAAGGCCGATGCCGAATCTGAATCTGAGGAAGACGATGAGGACGAGGAAGATTCCTCATCATCTGCGAGCACCTCCGCATCCGAGGAGCCGTACTGGACAAGCGGCGTGGACCTAGAGACATCTGATGCAGCAACAGGGATCCTTGACGCAGTAGAAGAGCAAATCCTGGACTTGATGAGTGTGAAAAGCTGGGCCATTCGGCTAGCAACTGAGGCAGCAAGGACGGTCTTGAGCGTCGACCAGATCATTGTCGCTCGACAAGCAGGCGGACCAAAGCCTCCGGGACCGAATCCCAACTGGGATGAGGACTGATCCGCCAAACCATTCAACACACGGGCAATGAGAAACCTATGCTCAACGTAATGAGATGTGACGGCCACCAACTACCGCCTTGGAAGACACCAACAACGAAACCTTAGCTTGACCTGCGTCCATATCCAATTCGTTGAGCTCTGCGCCGTCCATGAATACTTCACCATCTCGTCCGCGCTGCAAGGCTGCCAAGTGGCGAGTCACTAGCCCCAACCCATTGCAGCACAATCCCAAACACCATACGGAGTACCCTACGAACCGACATCCCACCAAGCGAAACCGCGAATCTCGGCCAAGAGACACCAGGTACACATAGACGAAAAGCACAGGACACACAATGATGAAACTCGCGGAAGGAAAATGCATGTATTTGCAAGGCAGGGATAGGGTTACGTTTCACGCCATGCAGTTCCCTGCAAGTCATGTCGCAACTCCCATGAACCATGTACTAGTAGCAGGAGCCTACTCTGTACTCACACCCCCGTAGAAATCCAGAACCCGAAATTCAAACAATTGAACCTTAACTACGCGTAGCTATCCACATACGGTACGGAGCACTCCCGTAATACCCCGTAATCAACTATGAAACAGGATCCCATCCCGTCCGTCAGCATTGCCGCCCCCTTTTAGTTCCTTTCGAAACCGCAGCAAAGTATCCTTAACCTTGATGAACAGACCAACATCGAAGCGAAATGGAAGGAAAATATGCGAAGGAATGGAATCTGAGGGCTGAGGCGAAGCGAGCAAGTCAAACTGCCGGAAGGAGCCGAGTGTGATGAGTATTTATTGTTGTATTCCTTCTCTATCCTGGCCTAGTTCGGCAATAGGTGTTTACTTTAATAATAATATCTAGATTCTACCTGCCTATGTTGGAATGCAGGTATCGAGATCAGAGTATGGAGTACGGATCACGCTCTCCCTCGTAGATACTTAACTAGTTTAGGAAGGAGCATGAACATATTAATAGTCCTACTTGGTACGGTGGTCTAATTAGAATGCAAAGCGCGGATGAAAAAAAGATAACGCACTACATCATCTCGAGATGACAAATCCTCGTTCGGAAACATCATTTCAAATCTTGAGATCTTTCGTCAAAAAGTCCGCACAGGGCAGAAAGGTCTCAATTTCATTCTAACTAGCGGTACAGTTGCCCTGTGCATGGCGTCCGACATTTATGGGAATCGTGCATTAGGAGCAGAGCTCTATCAGGTTTGTCGCTGCCGCGGTGTCCATCTGTTCTGATTGAGCGATTGGTCCGAAAAGATTCGGCCAGTATCGATACACCAGGGTAAAATGTGCCTAGGGAAAAGCTGAACTCTTGGTAACACAGCACTTTCAAATCAGTCTTTAGGCTGAAGGCCAAAATCCAGCCTTGTCTCGCAGATGGGGTCGCTGGTGCTAACAGAGGCCAATGGGTACGTGCCGCTGAGGCATGAGGGCATGAATGAGGGCGTCATGAGGACCGGACCAAGGTTGATATAGCAATCGCATGACTGAGCTTCGACTGTTGTAACAAATGTCCGTGGAGGTCAATTAAAAAAACCAATAATGATGGGAGTTATCACAAGGTTTTTACAGGACTGGGTAGGGCTTTCGAGGCCTCCCGTAAAAAGCTTCATCATCATGAAAATCCCTGCGCGGTATAATAGCAACACCCTCATGCTAGGAGTTTGCAAATACACTGCTCGATGCTTCGCGTCGGGAGGCTTTCTTATACAGATCCAGGGCTGCGGTATATTCTACCATTTGATCTTGATACCTGTCATCCCAAAGCTTTCTGTTCTCGCGGCTCAGCTCGTCCCACTCAATGTGGATCCTGGCAATGATCTCAGAAGCCGGGTAGTTATCAGCTTCAAGTTGCGGGCGCATATGTTGGGTGAACTGCACAAAAGGTGCTTCCGGTCGCTCCGGTCGTGCTTGAGGAGCCTGTCCGCGACTGACACCGTTGGTTTCCGAATGGGTTATAGACGGACCGGGAGATTGCATGGCCGAGTGTTGGTTGCCAGGGATAGGTGAAGATTGAGCGTACATAGACTCAGCTGTGCTCTGCTGTGCGCTGGCACGTGGGGTCGTAGTGGAGAGGCGGAAAGAATTTTGCAGTGTCGTCGGCTCTAGGGGTGCTGTAGACGTGAAAGAAGTCGCAGGAGCCAAGTTTGGCAAGGAGGACGGTTGGTATGGGGGAGCGGATGAGTCGCCGGGGGTATTGGTGTTCAACACGGTCTCGCCTCGATAGCTGTTGTTGGCTCTCTTACGTCTTTCAGGTCTTTCTTGAGGCTGTACCGAGTAAGCTTCTGTTACTACCGGTGATAGGCCTACCAACCTCTGGTTCCTCGTCATCACTTTCCTCCGAACTATCATCTAGAAGCCCCTCCCGCTCTGGTCGAGTACGTAGTAAGTCCTGCGTGATGCCAGCGCCAGCCAATTCTGCAAGATTCCCCCTCCCACTTGCTAGCGTACCGAGTTTCTCGCGCTGTTCAGGCGTAAGCTTTTTGGCCGGAGTAGTCATGATATCTTTGAGCTGATTAAGTAGAATGGCGCGCAAAAGCCGCATTTTCTCGACGTGTTCAGTCTCTTGAATGATTTTCCTGCGAGTGGCGTCATTGTTGGCTTCGATTTCTGCGAGACGTCTCTTCAAGGCGATACACTTCTTTCGATAAGCCAGTTCTTGAGTAGGAGCGAGGGGGGGAGCATTGCGATGAAGGGAGGATTCGCCAATTGGCAGATATTGTTGTTGAGCGGCATCCATCATGGACAAATGGTGGCGCAACCTCGAAATCTCCTAAAGCAGTCACAGAATCATCAATGACGAAAAAGAAAGTAAATGCTGATTAGATCCTTGGGAATACAGAAGGGGCGTAGGTTCTAGACTGCGTGAGGCTCTTCATACACAATAGTGACCAGATCACGAAATATGGGGAAGGCACAGGAAGAGGAGCATCAATCGAGCGCCAGCTTCAGGAAGGTTAGCCGAACTAGTCACGTTCCAGTCACGTGCTGTAACGCACCTGAGTTTACGAATACGAGGTGAGTTGGGGCCCCAGACCACCAGTCACTTGGGTACTCACTCCATGCTTAAAGATTAGTTCAGATTGAGACCCCCCCTACCTCAGATGTTGATGCAACAGTGATAAGGAATTCGATTGTCCACCTATCTCACATGGAGGATTGGTAGTGTGGGTTAACCATGTCATGCAGGGAGATTCGTCATTGGTGCTCATTCGGTAGGTTATCCTCTGGGAGGCGAGTAGGAGCATCGTGATCTCCTCCATCAGGTGAGAAATTAAATCACCGCAACGCCCCCCAAGCCATTACACAGGATCACCCTCACACTGCCCGATGTTTAGCAAAAGCCGCAGACATGGATTCACATTAGCCATGCATCTGTGGCTGCACTTCTTCGTTCTCAACATGATGCAGGAGCGTCAACACGAAGTCAAAAGCGTTGAGCAATATGACCAGAAGGTTCAAAGGAGGACGGGTTCCTTTCGTTTTTCTGAGGCTGCAATGGACCGTTATCACTTTTATCAAACGGTAATTCCTACAGATCAGCCTCCTGGATGTCCACCCCCAGATACTAATTGGCCCCCTTTTCAAAAGTATTTGATGCATGAACATGAGGGGAAGGTGGCAACTTGTAAGCCATCAGAAGGACGCGCTGGAAGCCTCTTGGAAAAGCCAGCATCCCACGCAGAAACCTTCTTGTGACTCGAGGACTAGGCTCAAGGATCAGCATTCCTCGACTGGCTTTTCCTCTGGCTTTTTGGCCGCATTGACAGGACTAATTGTCCGAGAGCCACCAATCAGGGCCCGCAAATGCGGTTTTCTGAAAATAACCCCTGCCAAGAGTCTGTTTTCGGATCTATCCAACACGCGCTAAGGTCTTCTACTCGACTTCTCGCGTGTCTATGGTCAATTTCCGAACCGCCTTCACACCATACAACGACTTCTTCACGCGAATTTGGTCAACACCATCCATCTCGCGCTCGCACCGACGGCACGTACCTGGGCGGAAGATGAGTCTTTACCAGGTTCTACATTGGCCACGTTCCCAAGAGAGGAGGGGCTGTCTCTGTCGCAACCCCAAAAAACACATTATTCAATGCCGAACCCAGAGTCTAGAGCTCCATTCATACATTCAATGCAGAGAAATCCCTCTCTTCATATACCCTCTCTCTGCTCATCGTTCCTAGCTGCAGCCTTGACAAGTTTGTCTCTTCCGTTATCGTGTGAAAAACGTCGCCTGTTTCCAATATTTCGAGCACATTTGTTGCTTAGCCGCTGAATTTTCAATAGAACAGGTGATAACTGAAGGTGGTTTACTATTGGGCACCCGTGCCAATCTAACAGCCGCTTCCGAACGGGATGAGCCAGGTCCCAACAGATCTCCTACCACATGACAATGCGGTAGGAGAAATATACAAAGTGAACATCTCGTTCATCGCCGTTGGAGCGCTCATTATTGGACTGCGGTTAGTAGTCCGAGGATTTGTCGTCAAGCATGTCGCTGCTGATGACTACCTCATGGTAGCTGCTGGGCTATTTTCCACTGCATTTTCTACGATGACCATTGTCGGTAAGTCCAACCCGGGTGATCGTGTTTTGAATGTGTGCTGATTCGATATAGGGATCAGATATGGACTTGGAAAGCATATCTATGATCTGCCGCAGGATGATCATTTTGTTGACAGGACCAAGAGAGTGATCCAGGTGCGTCTATGTTGTTCATCAATCCCAACCACAATCAGACTAACCCTTGCAGACACTATGGACCTGTCAGATCATGTACGCCACAGCACTGATGCTGGTCAAAATATCTATCGTAGTATCATATCTGCGAGTCTTCCCAACTGTGCTTTTCCGTCGGACCATGTACGCCCTCAGTGCTGCCATCGTTGCAGTGTGGATCTGCAGTATCCTAGTCACCATATTCCAGTGCAACCCTGTACGAGCAGCATGGGACTTTACCCTGGCCAGGAATTGTTTACCAATCGTCAAGTTCTTCTACTTTACAACTGCTTTCTCCATCTTCACGGATTTCTTGCTATGCACACTACCCCTTCCGGTCTTCTGGAAACTAAAGCTCCCAGCCAGGCAGAAGTACATTGTGTCTGTTCTATTCGGAGTTGGCTTGTTCGCCACAGTGGCATCTGCTCTCAGGATCAGCGTCATTCCCGCGGTTGACGATCTTGATGTCACAATGGGTTCAGTGTCTACCATCAAATGGTCGGTCGTGGAGGTGGGAACTGGTATTGTCTGTGCTTGCATACCCACTTTGAAACCTCTGTTCAAGAATCTCCTTCCAGACAGGAACTCATCTCACAACCGATCTGGTGGTGGAAGATCTGACAGGACCGGGCCATATACTCCCAAGCTCGCCCAAAGTGAGGAAAGCCACGAGCTCACAAAGCCCACTGAAGGTTGGACGTCCTGGAGTCGGCAAGATTCAAGGCTTAAGGCAGCACCTGTGGTCGTCACAAAGAATTTCATCTGAATGCAATCTACTTTAATGCTGAGAATCACAACAGATTTGAGCCTGCCTCAGCCACTCATCCGAGAGTGTCTCAAGCACAGGCACAGACTCCACCACTCCAACCCTGGACACTTGCGTCCACCCTCGATTCACAATCAGCCTGAGCTAGATCACTCCCTTTCCCTCCTCATATTTCCATTCTTTGGCATTTCGTCTTTGAAAGAATAGCAGCGCAAGCAAAACTAAAAGCTTTGAAGCATAAACTTCAGTCAACACCCAGCGGTCATGACTATGTATACGAGACACGGTCATCAGTTATCGTGGCGCGCGTCGTCCACCAAATGAAGGAGTTTTTCTAGCACTTGCTTATATACTTGCACCAACGACATTCGTTTAGCGTTCAACGAACGGACTTGCTGGTTTTCGGTGGTCTTGGTGGCTCTTTTTTCTGAAGGGTTTTGGCGGGATTCTGTTTGCGACTCCTTTTCTATCCAGCAAGTGTGTTATCGTACCAATTGAACGGAGAAGAGAAGAATTGAAGGCGAGCAGGAAGGTTGCCCGTGTTTTACTCTGTCAGGGTTATCACAGAAAGCGACCATGGCATTTCGAGTTGGATCTCATTACGTTGCCTCCCTGTATCTCGTCTGAGCTACAAATTTGGTGGATGTATCACCTCTTCATGCTCAACCATCTTGTGTTTGTGGTAGCAAGGAAAGTCAAGGAGGCAGGAGGGTTTCTCATGAGTCGTTCCCAGGACGTTCCCTTTTCTGGCAAAAACTTCTGGCTGGCTTTTATACGCCTCCGCAAGTGATTTGCGTATTTCACAGATCTAGCAATTTGTAATACAAGTACCTCCTCATGATCCTCATAGCGTCGCTTTTCGTTATTATTGCTTTTCTAAGATTATTCTGTTGCTCCATTGTCTGCGGAGGACAGGAACAGGGCTTTAGTGCTTAGATTCACGGGCCCACTTGTCTGAGTACTATAATATTTAAATTACTAATTAGTATAAGGGCCGTCATATCCATCGACCAATATAAAATCTCTATGCAAGGCCCAATCTTCTCGGAGCCAAATTCTGTGCTGTTTACTACCCAAAAGGTCTATCCATAGCTCCCGCCCAGGTATATTACCAAATAAATTCGACCAAGATCCGGTTGGAGAAGAAGAAAAATGTCAGATATGCAAAGCCGCTTGGTCGGGCCGAGAAAGTCACATTGGACCTCGTCCAATGACCTTGGTGGGAATGCATCTCATTCATCTCTCGGTGTCAGAATCGGACGGACCCAACAATTTTTACTATCAGGACAGACGGCAGAGCGATCAAGCTTCTTATCCCTGGGGCCGGTGGGACCACTGGTGTATTTCCGCTGACCGAATAAATTGACCTGACCAGAAGCATTATCAGGCACCTGCTTGTCGCCCCATTTGCCCGCGAAATTCATGAACGCGACAGGGTCCACGCCGTTATACGACGAGAAGGTCTGAGTGTTGGTGTCGTAGGAGTAAGTGTACGGGTTGCTTAGCGCGGGATCCCAGAAGACGCCGCGATCGGTGTGGTCGATGAGCGGGCCGAACACGGTGTTGAAGTTGGGGATTGTGTGGTCGTGCGGGCCCGGGATCGCGTAGTTGGCGTGCGAGCCTTTTGCTGAGAAGACGACGGGCCGCTCGCCGTTGAACTTCTCGACCACTTTGGACTCGAACGCCTGGCCCGAGGCGTGCTGGCTGTAGTAGACACTCTGTGGGCTGCTGTCAGAGAATCGGATCATCGTGTGCTCCCAGTCGCCTACATGGTCGCCAAATTCGAGCCCTGGATTGTCGAAAACCCAGTTGCCTTGGTTGTAGGTGTAGAAATAGAAGTAGAACGCATCAACAACGTTATTCGGCTTGTTGACTGTCACGATTACACTGGCGCGTGCGTTCCCTATCGAGCCGTCTGTGGCGGGTCGCGTGCCTTGAAACCAGCCGGGGAGGGCTCGAATTCCCTCGTTGGAGGTTGCGTAGACCTCCCTGCCGCCATTTGCGAATGCATTTAGACTGTCTAGGTTACTTGGAGAGAGAGGCGATGGTGCAGCGATGGGAGCCCCAGATCCATCTAATGGACGGCTGTTCGCGAGATGTGTCGCTATGTCTGAAGGAAAATATTGTTCTGATGATGATAGAAACACAACGGGGGCTAGAGTTTGTCAATGTCAGTGTCCTGCTTTTGAAGAAAAGACTCCGCTTAGGATTCAGTACCGTAACGACGCACGAAATCAGGCACATCCCGCTTTCGAAGATCCGCCAGTGGGTATGAGAATGAGTATGAGGCGAGAAGAACAATAACCGTGCTATGCAAGGAGAACCACATTTTGCTTCAAGGGAAAGCTAATATCAATTCCACAACTCAGTTTGTGTGCGTCTTACCTTTCGTCTCCTACCTTTTGCGAGGGCCATACCACTGCTTTAAATGACTGCATATCCATGGACTCGAAGGCAAATTCACCTTGGCCAGACTCGCATCAATCGAGGAGCAAGGTGTAGTCCAAAAGCGGTCATTGGGCTTTTCGATCACCAGGTTCTGCGTAGCAATTAGACCCAAGAACGAGTTAGGAACTTATTAAGAACCGAGCAGTATCCTGGTTGGTCTTGGTCCGAATGATGGAGAGAGAGAATGAATGAGCCAGGCAAATGATATAGATGCATAGCTACCACGGGGCTAAGCGAATGCATAGTTGATTTTAGATTTGCGTGATGACCTGTTCTTCAATTTCCGTGATGGCGGCCAATCAGGTCACGCGCCAGCCTTGCGGGACTAGGGAATCCTGGGCACATCAGAAGACATTCATTTTGGACGCACGAGCATTCGGGCAGACTTCCCCTTTCACGTTTTGTGATGGCAATGTCAAGAAGAAAGGGATGGTCTAGACACATCACTTGAACTCATACCGAGGCATGTGCATCTCTCTGTGAGCTCCGACAGCAGTGGAGATCTGGAAGGAAGGTTTATCACGTGACTAGCCCCCAGACGACAAAGCTGTATTATCCACAGCACGTAGGAATTTCAGCGCGAACAGTGAAGCACCGGTGGCTATAATCTCCAGCGGCTCTGAATGATGAGAAAGCAATGCCCATGGAGGGAAGTGGGCTCCGAAAGAAGATGCACAGACGTTCCTTTGGCAGGACAAAATGACACAGGTATAGGAGAGCATCTGGTATTTATTACCATTGGCTTCCTGCTCTTGATGATGTGTATGTACATAGGTGCTTGATAGTCATCTAGAAGCACTTCATTTTATCTGCTCCTTTGAACCATTGCCGCGAGCAATCTACCACATAGTCTTGTGACCGAACAACAGGCGGAGCATGCCGTAGAAGGACACTGACAAACTGCCATAAAGCATGGCGTAGTATGGGTATAAAAGGTATACGCTTCGAGAAGTCTATACAGAAAGTTATGTCAGTACATATAACTGTCCAATTGTAACGATAACAGATAGATCAGGCGCGGAACGCGATCCCCAGAGGACCTGGCCACAGCAGAAGCCTCTATAGATAAGAGGCGCACGGTCATAAGAATAATAATGTTCTTCATGTAGGATCTCTCGAGTTGTCGGGTCTTAGGTTGAATAGACGTCTCTCAATCAGACGCAACTGAAATCACGGGGGATGCTTCTGGAACCAAGCTGCGCAAGTGCTGTAGGTAAGGCTGCAGTATGTGCATTGACAACGCGAGGATAGCAAAAAGGACTGCTATACTCCAAAAATTCAACCGTCCTACTCTTATCATAGAGCAGTTTCGGCGCTCAACAAGAGGTTGTCCTTGGCCAAGTATTGCTCGGAGTGGATTCGAATTTTCCAGGACAGCTCTCTAATTTTCGAGCCGTTGAGTTCCCGCGGGCCAGAATAGCTGAGGAATATCGTATGCAGGTAGTCTGCAGATGATGGTGGTTCCGGGTGCGAGGCGAGACATCAAAAACAAAATCCACTAACCTTCCGCCATTGTCTCTTGCCATCTCCGTTTTGAAACAGACGCTGGTAGTAGGGCACTCGGTTCTCGCGGAAGACGAATCTGAATACAGACAAACATTAGTTATCGAGTCATTCAAGAGCTGAAGCCGGAAGATGTGACCTCACCCCCACTGTTGAGTTGCTGTCGGCCTGAACATTCGAGCTCGGGTCGCCTGCATCATGCGGGCAGCTGTAGGAGTGACCATGTTGTCGACTGAGTAGAGATTGGAACTGGCAAGGTCTAGACGAAGGTTATGGTGGAATTGACCTATGAAGGAGTAGGTGAAATAATGAAGTGAGGTCCAGAAGTTGCTGCGCAGGAGAGCTTCACGCCAAGGCCATACACGTGACAGCCCTGTAAGATTTGGTACTGACGGTATCAAGATCTCCTGATCCATTCACACCTAGGTACCTATCCTTCATCCCCGAGACCAAGTGAAATTATGGGAACTATATTACAGCTCATAAATCTTCTTGCTATTATTGGTTGATCTTTGTACTGTCATCGCAGAGAGGCTGCTTGTAGTCGTTGTCGTACTACATGCGATTCTCCGGGGGACCCTTCGCGCAATGTAACAAGACAAGCTTCCTATCTTCGAGTTCCTCTCGACAGCTACAATGGGGAAGATGGAGTCCACGCAGCTTGGTGTGGCGGCGTTGTCATCCAACCAAACCACGAAGCACGATCTCTGTGCTTTTTATTCGACCAATATGCTCAACTCAAAGACCTATATTCCCGGCCACCAAGACTCGGTCAATGTCGACACAGGCCGAGATTCCAGCGTCAGATGCATGGGAGGATATCCTCACAGATGCCTTCATGTTTGGCCTCCGTACCAAGGAGGAATTGCTCTTTGAAGCTGATATTGGCCACTCTGAAGACCTGGGCGGCCGACTCATTGATGACGCACCAGGTCGCCAGAACATTGAGCTTTGGCTGATTCTATTGCGAGCTCAAGCTCTTCAGAACGGCCACGACGGTATCAAGACCATCTGGAAAGGCCTTCAAATACGTGGTTCACTCGTCCGGCTTGATGACGATGATCCACGAGTCAATTCGCTCTGGAATGTTTTGCTGGCCGCTGGAATGACAGATCCTCATTTTCTCAGAATGCTGTGCATGAAAGCTCGAGAGAATAAATTTGTTCGTCCTGCAATATTTACAGAGATTGTAGGCGCCGCATTGGAAGGTACCAAACCTGAACATGCTCTAAAGTATGCAGACTATCTTTTGGACTCCTTTCGAGGACGCGATGATCTAATTACGATCTTCTGCTCTGCTTGCAAGTCGTCACAATCTGATGCACTCAAAAGTTTCTGCAAAATCTATGATCGGGTACCACAGTGTAAGATATACTCGAGTGTTATACCTCTCCTGTGGGAAGCGGATCGGCCTTCTGATGCAATTTATCTGCATCTGTTTCTGTTATCCAGAGGAGATTTGCCCGATCGCTTCGAGTTGCTACAACCTTTCATTCGCCACCTTGTTGCTCAAGATCAAAGCGCAACCCCAACTGCGTTCATCAAAGTTTTGACTGCGGCGGGCACATCTTTTGAAGCACAGATTCGTCATTATTGGGCTACAGAGAAGAGTACAAGGGCGGACTACACTTCGATATCTCAAAATCTTGTGGCAAGCAAGCTCTCAAGACCAGCAAACCAAAAGCTTACCGATCACTTCATTGCACGAGCGTTTGCGACACGAGCGTTCTCGTTCGAATTTGCTGTAAACACTATGCGAATGCTCGGATTGGTGGAAGTTGGTCCTTTGGCAGTCCGAGAGATGGCACTCTCTGCTCACGACGCCAGCACATTACAAGACCGATTTCGGCTCTTTCGCGATGTTGGCATTGATACGGGATCTTCGATTTTTGTACGAACAATTCAAAATTCCTGCAACGCTGGCCACTGGGACATCGTACAGTCACTTGCAAACTCTGATATCCATCATGAAGATTTCGCTGATCGCGCCCTTCAAGAGCGTCTACTGGCACAGTATTACCGTGCAGGCGATTGGTTGCAGATTAATAGGACACTTGCGGTGCTTACCATGGGCAAATTCGGCGACCAAGACAAGCAGCAGGCTAAAAGTCTACTTTTGCTGACTATGCTGAAAGTTAACGATTATCATGCTGCAATCCAGCTCGTGGCAAGAATGCGACAAGGCGGCGAACAGCTATATGGAAGTGCTATACCGCGGGAGATCAGCAGTGCGCTACGTCAATGGCATCGACAAACACATCATCAAATGAAGAAGTCCACAGGCGACCAACTTGCATTGCTGATCGGACTTTTGCAAGATTTAGCCGCCTCTGGTATGTACGTGTCACTAGAAACTTGGCGGATACCCTTGATTGCATTGGCACAAGCGCAGAGACTTGAAGCTTTTGAGCGCTTATCAATTTGGATAGCAGAATGGTACCGACCCGATGGCTTTCATTGTCAATCTTGGAAAACTCCTCTCCGCGGTTCATCCGGTGACATGAACCAACTCTGGTCAGTCGCCTTTCAGAGAATGCTGGTCAGTTGGTGCTTCCGGGTGCCGACAACAGGAAAAATCCCGTCTGCTGAGCATTGCCTGCGGTGGGCTCCAATTCTAAGAACATTGCGAGATAACTACGGCGTTTCCGTGAACGAGGGGGAGATCCGGTGGACCTTTATTCGGCGCCTGCGGAAGATATTCTCAATCACATCGCACGCTTTCATTCGGCATCAGAATCGTCTGATGCGATCACGCAACCAGACACCTCTCTGGCAATATTGGCACATGTACAAAGTAATGTGGGATCCTGTACCCTTGAGCTTTACTCCTGATGGTACTGAGGCAGTCATGCGAGGATTATATTCAACCAATAGAACAGAGCGGAAATTGGGACGGAAACGAACGCGCTCTCTTCGCTTTGAAGACTCACAAAGCGCTGCAGCAGTCCGAGCTGTTTTGGTCACTAAACGGGGACGAAAAAACCAAGAGGCCTACGTTAAGGAAGGCGATACAAATCGCGTCGTCAGATATGGTAGAGTCCTCTAAGAACTTTAAAGCAGCGCCGATTTTCTCTGCACGTGATGTGACTTCGACCTGGCGCCGTTTTGATAGTTCCAATCGTCACCCGGCAACCATCTTGTAACGGGTGGAGCTAACCATAAATAGCCTAGCCTGCATATGTTCAACAACCTCCACTCAGCACCAGTAAGCGAAACGTTCGGTCTTTGTCATTTCTGTTACCATCTTCACCGACATGGCTGACTCCGTGGCGTTAGGCGAGCTGTTCAATCAGCAGCGGCCTGTACGCCGCTTGGAGAAGACTTATGGGAAAAAGAAATCGGCCGTGGCCCAGTCAAGGGCAATGCATTTCGACCTATTTGGCGGAGGGCACGAAAACATGGTACTGGAAAAATTGGTGGAGTTGACAATTGACGAGCCAAAAACAGACATTGTGGGAAAACCTGTTGTCGCACAATGTGTCCCCGCACCCGAGACGAAGAACAAGACTGAGCTCAACCCTCGTTTTCGTGGGCGACGGAAAGTACACGCATCCAAAAAGATTGTGGTAGGATCTTCAAATGCACATTCCCCCAATCCATGTCTACAGCTAATTGAGATATCCAGAAACTCACGCAGGATAAAATCGATTCTTTAGGTCCGCTACTCTCCCTTGTTAGAGGACAAGTTCAAGATTTCCACGAGTTTGGAAGGAGCATAGGGAAAAGATACGACTGCACAAAACTCGGGGAAGGAGCATTCGCCGATGTGTTCAAACTCAAAGCGAAGACTGCTGAAGAAGCTATTGAGTTGGATCGATATGGTGGTCTCGTCATCAAGGTCATCCCGTTCAATATTGAGAACGACGCTACAGACGAGATTGCAGATCTGGAATCTGTGACTCGAGAGGTTAGAGTATTGCAAGCTCTCGACCTGCTGCATGGTTTTGCACGTTGCCGAGGTGTCCATGTGGTCAGTGGCAAATACCCAGATGTCCTTTCCGAAGCATTCAGCTTATACAAAACGACCGACCCACAAGAGGCTATCAACCCCGATCCGACGAGCAATTTACCTCCGGAGCAGCTGTATGTGGTCATTGAGATGAATGATGCAGGTTGCCCATTGTCCAAACTGTCAGCGATGTCAGCGTTCCAGGCTTTCGATAGTTTCTGGGCGTCTGCAATGATTCTTTCAATGGCGGAGCATAAGCTTGAATTCGAACATCGAGATTTGCACAATGGCAATATCTGCTTCAAACCCAGGGAGATGGAGGCGCAGGACGATGCTGCCCAAAAGATTGTCGAGGACATGAAGGAAGCACCAGAGGTAACGCTCGGACTATCGAATCTTGCAATCACCATCATCGACTACACCCTTGCACGAGCCAAAATCAGCGATGGGGAAGGTGATATGGTTGTGTTCGATCCGATCGTGTTTTGGGATGCCAATGACGCGCAAGGGGAGTGTAATTCAGACGCAAAGCAATACGACACTTATAGGAAAGTACGAGACTGGGCAAAGACAACAGAGGAAGAAGCCGAGATTCAAGCGCGGTCAGGTGGATCAGAGCACCAGACAGTGGACAAATATAGTCGGTTTCTGCCAAAATCCAACGTGATGTGGCTAGGATACCTAGTAACAGACCTGTTGCTGAGAAGAGCCGAAGGTCGAGGAGCTTATGTGCAAGGGAGCAGCAGAGCAGCTAAGAAGCTGCAACTCAAAATGTGGAAAACACTGGAGGCTGTGGACGCGTATATTAACAAGGCGAGTCCAGCCCAATTGCCGCAGAGCGCAGACGAGTTTCTGAGTATCGCCGTGGAGCGACAATGGCTGACGCCAGGAGATATCGAAGCATTTAGTACTCAACTGGAGGCATGATGAAAGATATGGTACATGAAATTGAGCATAGCGGAGGCGTTCACCCGTCAAATGGCCACCAGCCTGAAGATTGTCATATCCAATATTGCATGAGCTTGGGTGCTATTGAGGTTTACAGAATGACTTATACATATTACATATGTATTCATGGACAGCATTATAGGTCTTGGAATCAACGTTAGTTAAAGCGAATTGATCAATTGCAGTTGTGCGAGGCTACCTGAGTAACTACACAGATGAATTAATTGTGCTTGGTGGGCGGGAGGCGTGAACAGGCCCTATACTTAGGGCCGAGGCGGCCGAGGGGCTTCACCCTAGGTATTATTGGAGGGAGAATGATAGGCGGCTCGGGCTTTCCGTTGCCTAACTTGCCTGGGCTGAAGGGGCGCCGAGGCATAATACATAATTATCAGAATTCATTTGGGGGTTGAGCTGTTCAGGTGACCGCATCAGGCTGGCTTATCGGCGCATTATTATGGACAGACTCTGGCCTCGTGCCACTATCGACACGGCTGGTGCATCATCACTACACGTCAGGTCCGGAGCCCGTCCACCGCAGCCTACTTACTACACATGCACAAACCAAAACCTCTTCCTGTACGAACTCTCGACTCGCTTCTTACTCGCCTCGCCGGTTGCAGGACTGTCATGTCGCTGTAAATAGCTAAGGTTTACTGGCACTGTCAGTCACCCTTCATGCCAAACACCTCGCGCCAATCTCCAGCGACCTTTGAACTACAAGATATCTCCAAGATGGATAGATTCAGGAGTCTATTCCGTCCCAGACCAGATTACGAACCGTTACAGAATGATGTAGAAAGAGACGATGGCAGTGAACAAGATGACGCGGAAGTTAGCGCAGAAGAATCGCCCTTTTCCTGGGTCGAGTACTCGATCTTCCTATTGCTAGGGATTGCTATGTTGTGGGCATGGTAGGCACTATTCAGTGTGAAGAGATATAAGATTACCGAGTGTATAACTGATCGTGTATAGGAACATGTTTCTGGCTGCGGCTCCCTATTTCCAACATCGATTCCGAACCAGCGACTGGATCTTCAATCACTTTCAGGCAGCAGAGATCTCCGTGTCGACAGTCACCAACCTGACGTCGATGCTCATCTTGACTAAACTCCAGAAGGGAGCATCATACCCCAAGCGAATATCGTCATCCCTGCTGATCAATACCGTTGTATTTGCCATCCTGGCTCTATCAACCGTGGTTCGAACGAGCGCGGGGGTCTATTTTGGCTTCCTCCTGGTGGCCATCTTCTTCGCGAGCTTCTCGACGGGCTTGATTCAGAATGGGCTCTTTTCCTTCGCGTCAGGGTTTGGCAGAAGTGAGTACACACAAGCAATCATGACCGGTCAAGCAGTTGCTGGAGTGCTCCCGGTTCTTGCACAGATCATCTCCGTGGCCGCATTTCCGGCGCAGGAAACAGAGGAGACTCCCACTTCAGCACTGGTCTACTTTTTGACCGCGACGGGGATTTCTGTGCTGTCCTTGCTTGCCTTCTTCTATCTTCTGCGACGACATGGTCATCATGAGAGTATAAAAGCAATCAAGAAAGCTACACTACGTGAGACTTCTGAAGGAGACGCATTGACAGGCAATGTTCGCATATCGGGGTCACAAGAGGATGGCAATACCGATGAACGGCCATCCGTCCCTCTTACAACGCTGTTTATGAGGATGCCGTTCCTGGCTGCGGCAGTCTTTGTCTGCTTTGCCGTCACCATGATCTTCCCTGTCTTCTCAGTCTCAATCAAATCAGTCAGTGGAGTTGAATCGGCGATCTTTATTCCCATGGCTTTCCTACTGTGGAATATTGGGGACTTGTTCGGGCGACTTTCGACGTTGTGGAAACCTATCTCGCTTACACACTATCCGTTTGCCTTGTTCTGCTTGGCCATGGCTAGGCTCTTGTTCGTTCCTCTGTATTTCCTCTGCAACATCAAAGGGAAAGGAGCTATCATCAATAGTGACTTTTTCTATTTGGTTATCGTCCAATTTCTCTTTGGGCTTACGAACGGTTATTTAGGTAGTGAATGCATGATGGGGGCTGGAGAATGGGTACTTGCTGAGGAGCGTGAAGCTGCTGGTGGGTTTATGGGACTCATGCTCGTCGGAGGTCTTACTGTAGGCAGCCTGCTCAGCTTTTTATTAGGAGATATATAGAACATATGTTCGTCCTGGGGCGAACAGTTACGGAGTACTCGTAGAGAAACAAGGGGCTCCATGATGACATGTGATATGCTTGATTACCATGGGCACTACGAGCAGTGCTAGCAGTCGCAATGTAACTGAAAAGCACGGGGGATGCGCGTACGAGAGATGGGGACCTCGCATGACAGGCACAGCCATCCAAACTATTGGTATTGGCCTGCGGGCCCTACCGTCCCAGTCTTTCTCCATAGCCTCATTGCCCAGTCTGGAGCGTGCGCTCGACAAGGCTTCGGAAATGTCTTAGCTTAGACAGCCCGCTATGACGCTTTGGGCGGCAGGATTGGGGCGTTTGTAATCGTGTACTGCGCAGTTCCTTCGATAAAAGGGGGATTCATCTGCGAGATGGTGATACGAGTCAAGATATGACGTATGCTCGAGGAGGAGATGCTCTACTCCGTACTCCTTAGGCAGTATCGGAGTTGGGCGAGAAGTCTTTGTTAGACTCGAGTCATGGAGTCATGGTCCAAGGAGCGAAGGATGGATGGACTCCAAAGGTGTTGCTCGTACCACCACTAAGGCTTTTTGCCCCTGAGAATTCGGAAAGGGAAAAACTATAACGGAGCGGGTGACTGTCCACCCCAGCATGCAACATGCAACATGCAACATGCAACAAGAAAGTCGCAACTTGCAAAAGGCATGTGCATTTCCACCAGCCGACAAACTGCCAATGGCACTGGCACCGCACAAGACTATCAGCGCGAAGCCACAAAACCTTCGATCCAAAGGCAAAAACAACCAAGGGCAGGGGCCTAATACAGATACGACTCATCCATGGTCCACGATCCACCGAATAGCGGCCGCTCTAACAGGGCAGCCAAGTCTAAGTCGCTGTCACTCGTACTCAACTTCAACCCGCGAGGGGTAGGCAGTCACACGATATGCGTCTGAAAAGAAAGTGACAACCAAACTACGAAGGATGATCCATTGGGGCCTAAGTTTTCGGTTGTACGGAGCCTCATGTTAGAATGACAGGAACACAGTCCCCGTTCCACGACGTTGTATCGACCTTCTAGCCTTCGACTCGTGTGTCAAGTTTTGCTACAAACAAAGTGGACTCACGAGTATGGCAGGGAATGAGTCTTTGATTTCGGACGTTTGTGAATGGTTGCAGAAAAAGGAGGATCCTCGCACAGCATTCAGGACACAGAATACGCAATCGTTATGGCTGTTCAGCGTTGATCTGCGGCCTGTGTAGCTTCTGCAAAAAGGTTGCCCTTTGGCCGCGAAAGTGGATGTCCAAGTAGGTATGTACGAGTACCCCCTTGTCCGTCCTTCATAATCAAGAACAAGAGAACTTGATTGACCACACTGTCGAGAGCTCAGCACTTCGCTGCGTGGTCGATTGGCAAATGCCCACGAAACTCCCTCGCTGGCCAAGTAGTAATCTCCTTGGAGATCGGCATGTCGGGACTTGCTGGGGTTGGACCTGGAAAGCTTGAAAAACTCCGTCGTTCAACTTGTCCGTAGCGTTTCAGGAACAGGGAAAGCTCAACTCCACAATCGCGCCAACCGTGCAGCTCAAAGGCCCATGAACCTGGCACCTGCAATACCGTGTAACTTTTTCAGCCATCCAAAGAGCTCAGAGCCCCAAGCCACCCAGAAGCTCCCGAGCTTGTCCTCCGTACTGGTGCCTCACCAAGGCCACCACTCCGATCTTCTAGCACAGAGTTCAATTACAGGTGAATTGGAAATCAACAACGCGTTGAAAGCAGGCCTGGGGTATCGTGACGATCAATGGACACTTCAAGTGGGCTGAAACCAGAACAATCTTCAGCTCGGGTGTGGTGATCACAGTACCATTTCCTTGTACCAGTACCCGAACGCATTCGGACTCGCGTGTATCACACATTCGGATAAATACAGATCGACCAACTAGTATCCTCATTGCGAGAAACCACACAGACAGACAGGCAAAGCGCCGTTATGGAGTTTCAATGAGACCAGACAAAAGACTTCCAAGACTTTGCCTTCCGTCAAAGCACCCGTCGTAACCCGTCAAAGATGGGAATCGATGCGCAAGGGCAGGGCCTGAGTGAACAGCCTTCCGCCTTGGTCAAATGGGATCAGTCCAATCAAGGATGCCTGTCATACTTCAGCTATTCTATTCTCGAGCCTGCAAGCGCCATCTCTGCTGCCCAATCCTGGTCCAAGGCAGCCTATCCACCGTTTCAGAAGAGAACGCCACTCAGCCCAGGTACAAGCCATTGGGTTTAGCCTCTTCCGCTTCCCCCATGCCCATGCCCATTTGGAAAAGTTCCCCCTCGATGCCCTGTTCCCCCATCGTGCCACTCACCTTAGGTCTGATACTCGTCAAAAGAGCCCATCTCATCCTCTGGGCGCCTCGATAGATGCTTCAGCTCCTTTCTTCTCGACTCATACCATACCCGTACCTTCGCTTCACTTAAGTGCTTACCCACTCAGTTCAATTTTTCCCTTTCTACCTCTGCTCAGCCTCGCCTTCATCTATTCAGGAGCACATCCTTCAACCTCAATCTCAGCTCTCCTCAGCTCTCCTGACTTCACTATCTAAACCACGCCTATTCCCTTCTGTTTTCCTCCGCCTGGTGCTGTCTCCAATTGTCAACATCTACTGTATCGCTGGACGAGAGACGGCCAGTTACTTGAAAGACTTCCCCTTGTATCTCAACCATTTTCCTCTCACACCTTCATTGCTCAACATGTCCAGCCCCGCAGCCTCAGTTCTTTTACTCTCGGTCTTGTTGACCGCCCTTCCCTCCACCGTCATTGCCTCACCACTCCCACACCTCTACAAACGAGAAATGGGAACAGGCGCCAAAGCTGGTTTAGGGATAGGCATCGCAGTTGCAGCCATCCTAGTTGTCGGCCTGCTTGTGTTCTTCGCGATCCACTTCCGACGCGCTCGGCATCTGGCCGCAATCAATAAAGAACGTGCCATTCTCGCCGGCGAGAAGAATCAAGATGGCTCAGATAAAGAAGACAAATTCGCCCCTCCCCCCGAGAAGCCCGCAGCGGGAGCTACCACGGGTATGCCTCGACGAACCAAGTCAGTCAAGGATCGACTGATGGGTCCCCTCTACCGTGGCAGCACCATCGATCTCATGCCACTCCCCAAGGCCCGCACCAACAATCCCAACCGTAGCAGCACCGCAACCATGGAAGGAGCACACTGGGATAACGTTGACGGACAACCCTTCTTGCATAAACCCTGGGCCAATGGAGAGAGCTCCCCTCGCCCCAGTTTCAGCAGCAAGCGGGCAACGAGAATGATGATGATGATGTGAAAGAAATAAAACTCCCCACCAAATACTTGTCATCTTACACACATTATAATCATTGCTTTTCCACCTTGACTATCCCCACTTTCGAACCTGTCCTCACAAGTATCACTACGTTATCACAATACCTTCGTTGTTGCACACTCATACCTGGCCTTGAAACTGAAATTGGAGTTTATTGGCAAAGAGGGAATTGCCACAGGGAAAGGATCGGTCTGTCAAAACCAAGTTTATCTTTGTTCACTAGTTGGGCGCTATCAGGAGCCGAGGAGTTCAAGCCAAATACTTTTTGTGTATTTTTTGCGGTTCCAGTGGACCTTGTTGAGAATGGTCTCTGTGACCCTTTGGAGATCGGGAAGGAAGCCTGTCGCAGCAGAGGTGCTGATCCATCTGATCGTGCCCCTAAGTGCGGGAGATCTGGTGTGAGTCGCTGAGTACGTTATCGGTTAGTAGTAAGAGCCAACCCTAACTGTAGGTTCTGCAAGACAAAACCAACAAAGTAGCACGCAGCACAAGAGAAAAATATATACATATATATCTGCACGAACATCCCATCATCCTGCATGCTACGTGTAGCGTGGTCGAAGTGAGACCATATGCAAGTCACCCGGTTGTTAGCCTAAGGAGAACGGATCTCACCTCTTATCGCACATTTGAACGCCCAGGTTCCTGATCTCATTACCATCCAAATTCCCAGATTTTTGGGATCTGGGGCCGATTACCAGCAAGCTCTTAGGTAAAAACCAAAGAGGTACAGATTCCATGAGAGGAATGTGCTGACGTAAAACTCACCCAGAAGCATTGAGTAGATTGCAAGCCGTGCATAGATGATGGCGAAGGGTTTGGGAAGTGTCCAGTATAGTCCTAGCTTCAAGAGCAATGTAAACGTCCCAGGTCGATATGAATATCCATCCTCGGACATTCCATGCCGACAAGGCTGTGCGAGGCAGTCGGCACTTGCTTTGGATTAGGCAGATATTTGATGATAGCAAGCAGAATGCCACGGTTATGCTGGATTTTCATGTTTCTGGCTCATGCGTATCAGGCATGCAGAAGCGTCACCGGCGTGAGCGCACTCGCCTTCCTCAACTTCAACATGAGTAGAAAACTAGAAGGTGCCCTCAAACAGGGGGACCCTGCCTATGTGAAATATCTTTTGCCTTGAGAAAGAGTATGGCTGTCTCCGCGTAACATTCATGACCCAGAATCATCTTGGACCACGCCTGTTGTATTTCTTGCATCCTTCTCGTCAGATTCTTTACTCGCCGATTCCTGCCTTCCCGCAACTCCTATGAAGCATCAAGCACGAAGGACGCAGGCAAATACACCGTATGCCTGGATGAAGCTCGCCGAAGGCTCGAAGCTTACCTGAAACCATTTCAATTTACGAGGTGACAACCGTAGTTTCTCAACATTTGTCGGTCTCAACATTTTCAGAGCCTCTACAGCAATCGTTCTCGCAGCTTCGCCAACAGAGGTCTTGCGACACTTATTATTACCTGCCTGGCTTACTATGTGGAAAGCGAGGGTATACAATACCAGCGACAGTCGCCATCTGGAATCTTTTCTTTCTCAAAGACCATTCCCTAAGTAGTGAGCTTGCGGAGAACGGCTTGCAAAAACGAGTGATCGCCCATGACTAAGACAATAGCCTAGCTCGCCCCTGCAGCATCCCTACGCAGGTACCCGTCAAGGCCGCCACAATGGTTTCACTTCGCCCGCAAACCAACAACCCGCTGGGCCACTTTATATCGTATCAGGCCTGTGTGAAAGTCGCCGGGCCACACATTTGCAAAAGGGACTGAGTGCCCTGGCCGCCAAGGTTTTTGAATTCTCTCGAATCGGACTATGACTTCAGACTTGTGCGCGAGCGCCCACGGGAGAAAAGGTTCAACTGTGTCTGTAGGCAACGATCACCAAATGGCTCTATCAATTTCAGGATGGTCCTCGTCACGGGCATATCCCATTGGACAGCATGCTGCGACATAGCGCGTTCGCTTCAGCAAGAACCTCTGGTTAGCTGTTTTAAGTGTCAACTTGATCTCCAGGAAACGGAGTAGTATACTCCGTACCATATCCACCTAACCGGTCTCCAAGCCAAAAGTTTACTTGGGAATTAGGCCAGGGCGAACAAAGAGTGATATTAAAGCTATCGAACACTTCCAACAACAACACCTGTCTGTTCCAGAGTTGGCATATCTATGATGTAGCCATCTCCTCCATTGCTGCAAACCCTGCTCCGCCTTTTGCGCCTCCTGTTGGCCGGACCTCTCTTTGAAATGCGCGTTGGATGGGATAATAATGACATCCAAACTGTATTCACTCGTTGGTCTCCAGGATAACCCGAAGCAAAAGATAGATAGCTCATCGGATGTTTTTGAGCTTCGCGATCCCAAGCCAACATTTGGGACTACGGTCACCACAGCCACAATTGGTGTTGAAAATCATGATGGCGACAAACTGAAGGTTTTCTGGTCAAGAACTTTGACCTGCATTATTGTTCCTACCCTAGTGACAGGCTACTACGTTGCATTCTGGTCATACTGGGTATCCAACTATGATGCTAGCGGTGCTGTCCCTCAAGGCCCATCTGCTGGCCGTTGGGCTTATTATACTTGGTGAGCTCAACTCCGCAGCCTCGACTTCATCATCGATGGTTATTCATCTTCTTGAATGCCATTTTGACTAACTTACTCCTCGCCAGGTTCGTGGTCAGTACCGTTGGCATTGGTCTGTCCAAGTATGGGTTAGCGGGCGTTGAAGCATCAATGCTTATGGAGAGTAAGTTCACCGCAGAAAATGCAATGCAACTGATGTCTCACTGCGACAAGGTAAGCTTCCTGTCGTTCACCATTGTTATAATGCATCTGACATTGCTTTCTCTTCAGACATGGTCCGGTCCAGCCGGTTGGCTCTCTATGCGACTGAGACCTTCAATGACATGGATTATCTTGTCCATTATTAGCCTAGCACCTTACGTTGCCTTGCCACTGTCGGGGTTCACAGTCCAGCTCACCACTGGGTATGCAACAGGAACGACTCCGAACTCGACTACCTTCCTGGTTGGGCAAAGACCTGACAACTTCCTGGACCAGACAGTGGATGATGTCTTCACACGATCTCTCAATCGCTGGAGATTTTCCAGTCCCGCAGTCTTGGCCAGTAGGTCAGCATATTATGTCCCAGCTGATAATACGTCCCAGCTTGATAGAAGCTGGTTGCAGTCCTTTCCAAATGAATGGCCTGACAATGAACGTGTCACAACATTTATCGCTCCTCAATCTCGAGACATTATCAACGGGGAAACATGGGGTCTTGAGGTATCCTTGGATTGCACAGTCGTCTCATCGCTTTCACAATTCAAGCTCCTAAGCCAGAGAAATACGGACGGAACCGCCCCTAGGTGCCCACCGATCAACTTCAACAGTTCAGAGCTTCTCATAGAGGCAGAGGGTCTGCCAGATCTGTGTGATTTCGACGTTTACCAACTCTCACCAATCGACAACGAGACATTCCTTATGCTCGACCCGAGTCTTTCTTTATTTCCGCTGGGAATGATGGAGATAGCCGTACAGTACAAGAAAGATCCTGCGATGCTCAACTTCAGCGACCCAGAGCCAGTGCTGCTGGAAGCGGCATTGTGGCAAAACCCAATCGAATTGGCGCAAAACTGTCCTCCCCTCGAGCCACTCGTCTCAAACAAGCTCGGAACCACCGTGGCAGAGTTCAAGAAAACATTCACTCATACTGAGCTCACGGCTGCCCTCGTCGGACAAACGGACATGAAGCCCAAGGAACTCGACGCAATAGGCTTCCAATGCAAATCCTCGTTCCGAACGGGAACCGCAACCATCGACGGCCGCCCGGGGACATACTCATCTTTCACGGTCCAGGAAGCCGATACGATCTTCTCCGCGACCCCCGTGCCCCTCCCGACAGCGATTCCACGGATCTTCCGCAGCGAAGTGTCTGCCGCGCTTAGCCTGATAGAAATGAACTCATTCACAGCGCTCGACATGGCGCTCAGCAATCTGGACGTCGACTTCGACGACCTCGGCGCGGGAACCACGAACCCCATAGCCTACATAGCATCCAACTCGTCGTGGCTCCAGAACATCTACCGGGCGTCGAACGCGTACTTCCCACAGCCCCTGTACTGCGATGACGAGGGCAACGTCAACGTCACGCTCACGAGTTCCTGGCAACAGCTCCAGCTCCTCAACTCAACACAGTTCCTCACCAGCTTCATCCGCGCGCACAAGGCCTACGCCCTCGAAATGACCCGCCCCAGCACCAGCACCAGCACCAGCACAGCAGGGAGCGGGCAAGTAATAGAAACCTTTACGGGCGCCCTGCACGCCATCTCAGAGACCCTGGTAATTGCACCCGGCGTCGTGCCACCACAGATCGTCGTCGGCCTCCTGGGCTTCTGGGCACTGGGCTGTGTGACGGTTGGGCTGCGATTCGGGCTGCGCCAGCGCTGGAGCGAGACGCTCGACGGCTTCAGCATGTTCCGCTTTGGCAGCGACAATCCGCACTTCAACACCAAAGACGGCCGGCGCGGCGGAGTCGGGGGTGGTACTGCCAGGAGATACACGGATTGTCCTGGGTTGAAGGAGTTGCCGGGCCTCGTGGGTGATGCCAGGCCCGACAGGGATGTCGGTTATATCACGCTGGTGGAACACTGGAGGGGCGCAGCTAGTCGCAGGAAGAAATATCTCTGAGCTGAGTTTTCGACGTTAGTCTTATACCGGAGGGCCTGAGAGTGTATTAGATAGCGGCGATCTATGTATGTATACAAACCTCGCCAATTCCTCAATTAGCCTGAGAGTCGAGGCTTGTTTCGTAATGATATAATGTATTATGAACATGAGCGAACATGAGCAGCAACACGAACACACGAACACGGCTATCAGAAATCGACTCTACATCTTCCTTCATAGGCTATATATCCTGAACCTTGAGTTAATATGTAAAATGAAACACTACCTCGCCCTCGATCACCAGCAGATTCGGCTTTAAGTTTTAACAATTAACGGTCCACTCAGCGATATCCTTACTCCGTACTCGCTCTCAACTGCAAAGTTCCAACCAAAATAGGGCACGGGCACGGGCACGGGCATGAACAAAACGCATGTTCGGGGCTCCCTCGCCCCCTCCCCTCCCCCCCCCCCTCCCCCAATAAAGGATGTTGCTGCATGCATGCAGGCCCATGAAGGCTAGAAGACTGCTTGGCATACTCACCAACGCATCCCATCCTCGTATCTGTGTCACTTGTTTTAGATATGTATGTAGGAGGTATTTAGTAGTCATGCATCCAGCTCGTAACCACACGGTGGCATAGAAAAAAAAAGGTCGAAGTGGTGTGATGTGAGGCGATCAGTCCTTTTGAAAGTTCAGGGTGTATATATATATTTAAAGCAAATTAGTTGATTCTTCGCTTCCCCCCTCCCCCAGGGCTCCTTGGTTTTTCGGTTTTCAGTCTCCCCCTCCACCTTTTGGCCCCCCTTTCCCCGGTACGGAGCCTGGCCGATGAGATACACTGAACTTGACTAGACCTAACTAACTCATCACGCCAGATTCACATCAAGCTAGCCTCGTTGAAGGCTGGGATGGTTCTCGAAGCGACCCCTCTGAGGCCCGACGTATGTAGGAATACGAGGCTCTTATCTTCAGAATCACACCGTGCTTTTCAAATGAGCAAAAGTACTCCTTACCCGTGGACATCTGCACATCCACGCCCGCGTACACATAGACACACCTTTCACTGAAAGACTGTAAACTAGATCATCTCCTGAGCTGTGGACTCAAGTTTCAGGTGCTGAGCACTGACAGCCCAAAGTCCCTTATACTATACATACATAACACAGGCTGAACGACCGCGGGGAACAAAATGGTCGTATCGCCAGGCGGATGGCGGAGTGCATGGGCTGATTTCTTCAGGGCACGCTCCTGCAGCAACGTGAGGCTTTACTCCTTCGGCGACGGTGACGACGAGGTCAAGAAATTACCCTTGACTTCCCTACTATCGCCATCTCTATCACCGTGGTCGTCGTCAGGAGCGGAAGAAAAGGATGATCCTCAACTTCCCAAAGGAAACCACATCTCGCATCCTGAACCATCACAAGACGTGGATTCAGTGTCATGCCCAAGGATCCTTGTTCTGGAAACGAGGGGAGACAGCACCGATCACAGCTCGAGTGCGGGCAGCCAGCTCTCTGAGGAGAATTTCAATTCTCTGTGCGCTAGCTGGGGGTTCTCTCGTCACTTTTGCGAGCGCATGGGCAAGCCAGGTGCGCTGCCGCGCTTTGAACATGTCCTTGATACGCCAGAGGACGAGGAGGTGGTGGATGGGGAGGATGAAGATGACGGTAATGGAGCAGCTGAGTCAAGCCTGCCTCAGAGGCAGCAGTGCCTGAACGCGCTCGAACTCGGATTCTCATGGGGACCAGGCCACGGCAGCTTCGTGATCGCAATGGGAAGATACCTCCCCAGTACACGCACCCTGTACCTCTTCGTCTCGTCCAACGGCATCCTCGAATACAGCGGGTGGATTTCCGGAAGCAGCACCAGCAGCGACCTACTAAACCACGCAACCATCTCCTCCCTCCTCACGCTCCACAAGCCGGCCCTCCGACGGAACCCGCTTGTAGTGATACCCTTGCTCCTGGAATGCTGCGAGCGGTTTCTGGACATCAAGGCGCAGCAGTACAACCTGCACATGCTGCATATCGGCACGACGATCGAGACCCTGTACCCGACAGCGTTCACGGACTGGTTCAAGTCGTGGGGCTTGAATAGTGCGGCGACGAGCGAGCAAAACGGGCTGCTGTTCGATTGCTATAACGATGTGACGTGGTCAGAGAAGAACTGTGCAGAGCTTTTAAAGATCGTGGAGCGGTATCTCTGGCTAGCAGAACTTCTGGTGAGTAGGAATTATCAGCCTTCTGGTCCACGGCCCCTACTGCATAATCAACAAGGAAAGCAGATACGGCACCCATCGTCAATCCGGCGTACCATCTTCCTCCCTCTCGACCTGGCCCGAAGCGCACACCACCGAATCTTAAACCACAGCTATATGTTAGCGTACATCGAGAAGATGATCACGACGCAATTCAACGTGCAGTACAACCACCTTGTGCAAAAAGACGCAGAGGTATCAATTCAGATCTCGCGCGCGACCAAGAGGGATGGCGAGTCGATGAAAACCATTGCGTATCTGACACTATTCTTCTTGCCCGTCACTTTCGTCTGCGCGATTTTTTCGACTACTGTGTTTGATTTTGGGAACTGGGACATTATATCGAGTTCCACGGGGCTGGACGCTGCTGCGAGTGAGAGAGTCGTGTCGCGAGGTTGGTGGGTTTTCGTCTTGAGTTGCGTGATTGCTATGGTGGGTACGATTGGGGCTTGGTTTATCCTTGTTGTGAAAAAACGGAGGGAGGGTGGATGATCGTAGCAAGGGGAAGGGGGCTCATGATGTTAATGTATTCGAATTCATGAGGATGACCACGATCGAAGCAACTCCGCGGTAGCAGTATGTCCCTTAGCATCAGCCCAAGCAAGGGGTGTGCGACCACGATCATCCTTGATACTCAAGTCTGCTCCATGTTCGAGTAACAGCTTCACCACAGAGTCATGTTCATAACGGGCCGCCCATAATAGCGGCGTGGCGCCGTATTTACTCCTGCTGTTCAGGTCGATACCGTCACGCAGCAGGAGCGCTCGCACGACTCCTGTATGTCCATTGCCTGCTGCAAGTGAAAGTGGCGTCCGCCCGAATGATGAATCCTTGGTGTTTAGGTTGTTACCGTCTTCTCGTTTCAATAGTGCCTGGACTACCGCCTCATGCCCTGCTTCCGCGGCATAAGACAGAGGTGTTCGACTGATGGTGCTCTCTAGGTTGGCTTTGATGTTCGCACAGGATAGTAGCTCATTGACAACGTCTAGAAACCCATTCCTCGCTGCCCAGGATAGAGGTGTGCGATTAGAAGTATCGGTGGAGTTCGGATCGACGCCTTCGAGTGCTAGAAGTGTCTGCACAATCTCAAGATGGCCATTTCCCGCTGACCATGACAGAGGTGTCCGACCGGATTCATCATCTTTAGGATCCAAATCAACTTGTGCTCGATCAATCAGAAATTGCAATGCCTTCATGCGCCCATTCATCGCTGCCCACGCTAGAGGTGTTCGCCCAAACTCTTTATCCTTGGAATTCAGGCTAACATCGGTTTGGTTTAGGATGAGTTCCAGTACTGCAATGTAACCGTTCCTGGCCGCCCATGATGATGCCATCCAGCGATCGGTGCCAAAAAAGCGCGCAGCATCATGGTACAGAAGTAAGGACTGAACCAACTCAACGTAATCGTAGTTGATTGCAATTGACAATGGAGTTTCACTCGCAGTATTTGGCTGAGCCAGTTTGATATCGGGATGTGCCAAAAGCATATTCACAATTGCACCATGCCCGCTAGTGGCAGCTCGCATCAATGGCGACCTGCCGTGCTTGTCTGGGGAGTTCACATCAAGATCCTGTCGTTTCAAAAGTTCCTCCACTACTTGTTGATAGCCGGCACCAGCAGCCAGTGTGAGAGGTGACCCATAGATACCCTCCTCAGGCAAACGTGTCTTGATATCGCGTCGAGCGAGTAAGATGCGAACAATGTTTGGCGAATTGTGTGAAGCAGCTAGATATAGCGGCGTCTCCTTATCCCCGTCCGGTAAGTTACCATTCACCCTTGGATGCGTCAGTAATAACTCTACTGTCGATTCGTGCCCACCTTTGACGGCTTCTCGCAGTGGAGTTAGGCCTTTAGCGGCGGACTGATTCACATCAAGGTCGACTCGCGTCATGAGGACACGCACAACCTCTGTACTTCCATTTTTGGCAGCGCAAAAAAGTGGTATTGGGTGCGAATCGACCGCTGGACTTATAATGGTCCCAGGCCAATTGACCAAAACTTTGACAGTATCATCGTGTCCGTTCTGCGCGGCTAAAAAGAGTGGTGTCTCATTAGAGGTAGTTTTGCTGTTTGATGATGCTTGGTCGAGGCATGCTTCCAAGATTGACGACAGACCAAACCAAGCAGCAAGGTGGATGGCACTCATGCTTTCAGCCCAACCAGGGTCATGACGCTCCGCCAGCGCCTGGCAAGCTGCTGACAGTGTTTTTCTATCTCGGAGAAATGCCAGGACTGAATTCGTATCGTAATGTTGGAAGACACGGACATGATGCCCCCAATTCTGAGCAGCGTATGCGAAAAAGGGGTACATTTGTAGTCGCGCAGGGTAATGTTTTGCGGGACAATGCCCACCATTGAAAGCCTCAAAGGATAGGTAGGTAATGCAAGTATCGGCAATGTCCTTCTGGGAAGCAGGAAACCAGGTGGCTTGAGTTTGCTCAAAGTATTGCTGGGTTGTGTAATGCACTAGACGAATGATCATACTCTCATCGTCGACTGTCACCAAACCAGCACAAGCTGACAATATGTCCTCAATATCCGAGAGATTTTGCTTGTCAAAACCGGGCTGGTTAAGCTCCACAGCGAGGGCGTGTCGTAACTCGGTTGTGGTCAAGGGCCTGTACGCACACGTGATCCAAGAGAGCGTCTGTTTAGCAAGTTCTCTTAGATCTGGAGCCTGGCCATTAATCCTCTCCATTGTTTCGTTGTATGCATTGTAGTATGCATCAGAGCCCGTCGCTAAGTTACCAAGAGCATATTTCAGAGCCTTGGGAGAGCGCTTTCCAACCAAGGACGCTAGATGCATGTCACGGACTCGGCTCACTTACCTAATTGGGCTAGTGTGCACGTGACCCACGACAAGGATCTATCCTTATCATCCAGCCAACCCCACCTTCTCTGCTACTTACTTAGTCCTTCGTACTATAATTTGAATCAATTCACGCTCTATCCGTGTCATATTATAGTACCACTATTAATTGCCTTACTCTCTATCGCTAGGATAGAATAGTAACGCTTTTCGAGATCCCAATTCGCTGCTTAGAGAAGAGATAAGAACCGTTAGGGTCCTTGTACTACTTACTCTACGCCCGATTAGCTCACTATAAACCTTATCCTTTACTAAAACCTTATCCTTAATTAATTAAATTATAATTCCTCTCCCTATAAATTAACTAATACTAGTTAGCGCTAGACCTAGAAAAGGTAGAGTTATTTATTAGTTAATTAGTAAGGTCTACTATAAGTCTTTATAGTTATTTTCGTAGTGATTCCCTTACCGCGTATAAAAGGTTCCTAGAGTCGTAAGCTAAAGCGAACTAGTATAGTTCTCTATAGTAATATAAATATATAAAATTATAGATAAATATAGTTACCCTAGGACCTTCTAAGAATCTACTCGCTAATATTCCTCCGCTAAATAAGTAAAATCGCTATAAAAGTAAAAGTAAAGCTATTAACTAAGACTTTAAAGCGTTTATAGACTAAGATATTAAGCCTACAGTATTTATAGTAATATTACTACTATTACACTTATAGATTAACCTAAATAACCTATTTAGGAGTAATTCTTAATCCTAGACTATCTCGTAATAACTATATATTCCTTAGTAGTCTATTAAGGGCGAAGATAGTATTCTACTACCTACTATCCCTAGTTACTTTCCTAGTTCACGAAAAGTTTAACTTTTACCGATTAATTTAGACGCTTCTAACTCTAATAATAGTAATTAGCTTAAAGTTAATAACGCCGACGATAATAATAATTAAGTCCTAAAGTTTATATAACCTAGTACGCCTATAGCTTTAAAGAAGTTATCTATAAGGAATAATAAGATTAATCTTAAATTCCTCCTATATTAGGAGGAGACTAAACTAAAGTAGTTTAGAGTAAATAACCTTAATATTCCTATTTAAGATAATATATAGAACCTACTCTTTACTATATACGTTAAATATATAGACTTTATTATATAATACCTAAAACCTATATATTTCCTCCTATAATATCTTCTAAAGTATTTTAAGAAGCTAGAAGAGGTCTATAATTAGAATATAGTATATTTAGCTATAAAATTAAGCTAATTACGCGAATAAATATTAAAGCTTAATAAAGTAATTTATATTACGGTATTATAATCTAAACTATAATAGTATAAACTAAGGTAGGGTTCCTTAATAAGCGGATAATAGGAATAACTAGCTATAAGGCTAAATAATAAAAGTAATAAAGGGAACTATTCCTAG
>Ga0105239_10000095_pt1 | contig 124330 bp, 96 predicted proteins | sample KBSC44metaG_FD_92761 | JGI IMG/M metagenome (GOLD analysis project Ga0105239, IMG submission 92761) | Corn rhizosphere microbial communities from Kellogg Biological Station, Michigan, USA - KBS C4-4 metaG | ecosystem: Host-associated > Plants > Roots > Rhizosphere > Soil | place: Michigan, USA... | reverse complement strand
CGCTGCCTGAAGCTACCGTAGTGCCATTTACCTTTATGGTGGCATTTGCATCGGTTACCGTTGGCGTTACTTTGATGGAAGATGTTGCATTGGGAACAATAGCTGTATAACCTGTTGTTGCCGATGCAAACGCCGGGCTTAGCGTGCCGGCGCTTAAAGTGAGGTTGGACAGCGTAGCATCGGCAGGCACTTTAATATTAACAACAGCGCTGCTACTGCCGGTATTATTATAAGCAGTTACCGTGTAATTTGTTGCCAGGCTAAAATGTGTGGGCGTACCGCTTATAGCTCCGGTTGTGCCGGTGAAGGTTAACCCTGCAGGTAAAGCTGCCGAAATGCCATACCCGTTAACAAGGATTTGCCTTAGGCGGTTGTTATTAAAATCACCCACATATAACAATCCGGCCGAATTAAGCGCTACCCCGTGAGGGCTGCTAAACCTTGCCGCTGTGCCAATACCATTTGTAACACCTGCCGTAGTTGCACCGGCAACGGTAGTAACAACGCCGCCGGGAGTTACCTTGCGTATCATATTATTCCCGGCATCGGCAACATACAAATTGCCTGCCGCATCCACAGCCAGACCCGCAGGATTTTTAAAGCTTGCGGCTGCGCCAGTACCGTCCGCGCTACCCGCCGATCCGCTGCCAGCAAGCGTGGTTACTACACCTGCGGACGTAATTTTGCGGATGAGGTTGCCGCTGTAGTCGGCCACGTAAACGTTTCCTGCAAGATCAACTGCTATACCTTGTGGATTATTAAAGCTTGCGGCGGTACCTGTGCCGTTTGCCGATCCTGCCGATCCACTGCCGGCAAATGTGGATACAGTAGCGTCAGGTGCGACTTTTCTGATAAGGTTATTCGTAGCATCCGCCACGAACAGGTTTCCCGACGCATCTAAAGCCACGCCTGCGGGGCCATTAAAGGTAGCAGACCCTCCGGCACCGTTATTTGAACCCGCCGGCCCATAACCTGCTATAGTAGTTACGCCCCCGCTGACGGTAACTTTACGGATCATATTATTACCAAAATCGCCTATGTATAAGTTGCCTGCTGCGTCGGCGGCCACCCCGGCCGGGTTGTGAAAACTTGCTGCAGTACCGGTAGCATTGGTACTACCGGCAACACCGCTTCCCGCTAGTGTAGTAACCTGCCCCAAAGCTGTTATTTTGCGTATAAGGTTACCCGAATGATCGGCCAGGTATATTGTTCCTGCTGCATCGGTTGCTACACCAAAAGGGTTGTTAAAGCTTGCCGCGGTACCCAAACCGTTGGTTGAGCCTGCAGTTGAATTTCCTGCAAGTATAATAACCTGGGCATATGTCAAGGCTGGTATCGCTCCGCCGGTGCTGGTAGGCGTTAAACTTGCAGCGGCCCCAAGTGGTAATACATTAGGAGTGGTATAACTAATGGCAGGGATCGGACCATTTGTAATAAAGCTTAGAATAGAACCCGTGGTTGTCCCATTTGTATTATTAGCGGTTACCCTGTAGTAATATTTGGTTGCAGGGAGCAGTCCTGTAATATTAAGCGCGGCGTTTGTATTGCCACCATTAGAAAAGGCGGTACCCCCAATTGTTGCGGCCGTAGTGGTGGCGCCGGCCAGTGTTGGTGATGTACCGTATGTAAAGCTTACTTTAGCATTGTAGCCATCAGCGTTCACCACACCGTTTAAAGTACCACTTGTCGTTGTAATCCAGTTAGCTGCGATAGTTACCGGATCCGGCAATACCGAAGTAAGCCGTATAAGTAAGCCGCCATAAAGAGCGTCGCCGCCATCGGCTACATATATATTATAGGGGTCGATAACGGCAATTCCCCACGGATAAATAAAAGTATTAGTATGTAAAGGAGTGAAGACGGTTGTAGGTGATCCCGCACCGTTAATATATTCAACAAGCTTATATCCCGTTCCGTCATTTTCACTGCTGTAAAGATTTCCAAAAGAATCAACAGCTAATGATGAGGCATAGGCGCCTGAACCCACCGTAGTAGCGGTATATGCAGGTGCCGTAAGCTTGGTAACCTTTCCGCCATCATTTATATCCGGTGTGTTGCTAAAGGCATCCGTTACAAACACATTGCCATTGCTTGCTACTGCTAAACCGGTGGGGTATTCGTAGCCCGCACCGGCGGTCAGGCTGCCGTAAATAACAGTGCCGGTTGTAGACCCGGCCGGATATTTTACAACATTGTACTTTACCGTGGCCGCATTGTACTGGATGGTATATAAGTTATCGCCGGCATCTAAAGCAAGGGCCGTATAATACTTACCCGTCATAAATGTGGAAGCACTGTAGGTGCCGTTATTGTTATTGGTAAGCTTTATAACGGCGCCGCTATATGCAGAGAAATCGGTCGATACATAAATATCACCGTTACTGGCTACAGCAAGTCCCCAGGGATAATCACCTGCTTCGTGCGTAAGACCCTGGTAAATAGTTACTGGACTGCCGCCGCCGCCAATGTACTCCACAACCTCATAAAACTGGCCCGATGTGCCCGCCTGGGCCCGGGTTACATACAGGTTGTTGTTGGCGTCTTTAGCCAGGGCGGTGTATAAACCACTCGTTTCCAATACAGTATTGGTAAACTGCGCTTGTGCCGGTAATATCGCCACCAGCAGCAAAGCCGTCACTATAAAAGTATTAAAGGCTTTGTAAAATGTTTTTTTCATACGCTAATATTAGATGTGCATGAGTAAGGTTTTTGCCGCGCGCCTGCTAATTAAAATGTACACAGCTACATAATAGCTGTGCCATCAAAAAAAGTAAATACCGCCATATGGCGTAAAAACCACCTGAAGTATCCCGCATATGTTTTTGCGGGTAACATTTAATTAATTTCTGCTCGGGAAAATACCTTCCACCGCGATGATATAAAACATCGACAGGTATGGTGATAACGTAGAAACAGGTTGGCCACCGCCCGTAAACGTAGTGGAGCCTGATCCCAAAACCACATTCGGGCTATTGGTAGCATAAGTTTTTAATTGTGAAGCATTAGGGCCTGAGCCTGTTCCCGGGCCGGCGGCAAGCCAGGTAGAGCCACTTGGGGCGCCGGTAGTGCCCTGTCCGGCATATGCTGTTAAATTGTGTGTGTGCGAAGGCAACTGATTAACGGTAAGTGTAGCCGTTTCGGAGCCGCCCGTCTGCCCTTCAACATAAGGCGATAAACCAGGCCCCTGGCCCTGCCCTATAGGTGCGCGGCCTCTAAGGTCGGGCAAGGCAAATGTGGTTTGTCCGTTACCGCCATAAGTGGTGCCTAACAGTGAAAATAATGCTGTGTTTTGCGCAATTGCTATTAATTGGCCTTCGCAGGATGTAAAGCCCCTTGGGGCAAAGTTTCCCGCGAACAAAAAAACCATTGCTAAATCTGCTTCCATAAAGTAAGATATTGAGGTGAGTGTTTTTTTCCTTAATTCACTCAATATTAACGGATTATTTTTGAAAAAAAAATAAATAAGACAATTATTTATTAAAGATATTTTTTTGCCTTTTAATTGAATAACTCGCCTTAATACGCAAACTATCAGTGCGTTAACATTTACATCAAAAGTATTTTTATTTTCGGGAAATAATTTGATACATTTATATCATAAACTTATCTCATGAACAAACAGCGCAGGTTATTTTTAACTCAATTGTCGGCAATTGCAGGAATAGCAGCTATCGATAAACCATTTAATTCGGTGGCGGCGGTCAGTAAGCATATCAACACCATTTATGCTTCGGCGTATGCGGTTACTGTGTACCATACCAATAATCTGCATGGTAAAATGACTGTTGCTCATCAGCAGATAGGAGGCATCAGCCAGGTAAAGCAAGTAATAGAACAGCAGGACATTAGCGGACTAATGCTTGACGCCGGCAGCTTTTTAAGCGATTCGGAAAATCTGTCCGACCAAAAGTGTATTATCCGTGCAATGAACAGTATGGGTTATCACGCCGCAACACCCGGCGAAAACGAATTAAAGAACGGGCAGGAGCAACTTGCTGCGTTTATACCCTTCATGAAGTTTACACTTGTTAATTGCAACTACGGTTTCAATGATTCATTAAAAGCCCTCGTAAAGCCATATATCACCATTAATACAGGCAAATACAAGGTAGGTATTACCGGCGTAGGCAAACCGCTGAACGGCGTTATTTATAACGATGCTGTTAAGTGCGCCAATAATACAGCTCTGCTATTGCGCGAAAAGGAAGGTTGCGACTTGGTGTTTTGTCTCTCGCACCTTGGCAAAGGTGACAAAGAAAATGCGCCTGGTAACAAAGAATTCGCAAAGCAATCTGAAAATATCGACATGATAATAGCCGACTGCGGCGACAAGCTTGTAAAAGGCCCAAGAATAGTTCGTAACGCTACAAAAAGCCAGGTTGTTTTAAGCCAGGCCGGCAGCGAAGGCTTAATGACAGGCAGAACAGTATTTACTTTTGGCCAGGCGAAGCAGCAAAACGGAATCAGGGCTAAATATTTTATCCCTGGCCAATCTCCCGATCAAACGTTTAGCGAGTCGTTAACGATAATCAGATCGAAAGAAAAAACAGACTAAGCAAGAATATAGTTGATGTTTTAATAGCACTTAGCTTGTTTTATGTTAGCTTCGTTCATGATCTTGCGCTCCAGCGTACAAAATAATATACAGAGCCGCAGTTTTACGTTTTCGCCGGAATGCTCCTGGGGGTGCTCCGAAGCGTTGTTATACGGTTTTCCTTCAACGCTTATAGCAATTCCGGCTCAATTTCCCAATTTTAAAAAACACTTTCCACTTTTAAATATTATCCCTACATTTGCGGGCTAATTGTTGCTCATTGAAATCGCTGAGAAATTATTCGATTCCTTTTACCGGCCTTAAACTGGGAAAGCACCAGTTTGAGTATGATGTTAATGATGCTTTTTTCGACGAGTTTGAATATTCGCTCGTAAAAAAAGCAAACTTAAAGTGCCTGGTAGAGTTAGATAAGCAGGAGACTATGCTCATCCTGACTTTCGACATTAAAGGCACGATTGATACAAGCTGTGCCCGCTGTTTGGCGCAATATCCGCAACAGGTGGAGATACACGAGCAGCAGATAGCCAAATTCAGCGAAGAAGATATGGACGCTGACGAGGAGATTATCATCCTGACAAAAAACGATCACGAGGTCGATATTTCAGGGCTGATATATGAATATATAAACGTTGCACTGCCGTTTATAACTGTTTGCGATGACGAGGGGAATACCCCCTACTGTGATAAAGAAATGCTGGATAGCCTTAACAAGCTTTCTGCTAATAATAACAACAACGAGGCTGACCCAAGGTGGGACGCGCTCAAAAACATTAAATAATTAATACCAGGTTTTATGCCACATCCAAAACGTAAAATATCCAAATCAAGAAGAGATAAACGCAGAACGCATGACAACGCTACTGCGCCAACCTTAACTACCTGCAAAACTACAGGTGCAGTACACCTGCCTCACAGGGCTTATACTGTTGACGGTAACGTTTATTACAACGGTAAATTACTGATTGAGAAAGCAGCTGTAGCGTAAGGTTTAATTTTCCGGCATGAAGATTGGCTTAGACATTATGGGCGGTGATTACGCTCCCAAAGCAACCGTTTTAGGGGCAATTGCAGCATATAACGCGCTATCGGCTGGCCAGGAAGTGGTGCTCATTGGCGACAAAGAGCAAACCGTTTCGCTATTAAAGGAAAATAACTTCGACCCGGATAAATTCAGCTACGTGCACACCACCGAGGTGATCGGCATGGGCGAACATCCCACCAAAGCCATCGTTCAAAAACCTGATTCGAGTATATCGGTCGGGTTTAAAATGCTTAAAGAAGGTACTTTAGATGCCTTTTGTTCGGCAGGCAACAGTGGCGCAATGCTGGTGGGTGCAATGTTCAGCGTAAAAGCAATCCCCGGCGTAGCACGCCCGGCAATTACAAGCATTATGCCTAAACTTGAAGAAGGTTTGGGCATTTTAGTTGATGTAGGCGCCAACGCCGACTGCAAACCGGAGTACCTGGTACAGTTCGGTGTATTCGGCAGCTTATTTGCCCAGCATGTTTATAATATCCCGAATCCGAGGGTCGCGCTGGTAAACATCGGGGAGGAAGAGGAAAAAGGCAACCTGCTTTGCCAGGCGGCCTATCCGTTAATGAAGGAGTCGGGCCAGTTTAACTTTGTGGGCAACGCAGAAGGCCGAGACATGTTCAGCGGCATAGCTGATGTATTTGTTACCGATGGCTTTACCGGCAACGTTATGCTGAAATTTGCCGAATCGTTTTATACGATATCGCGTAAAAAGAAAATTAAAGACGACTTCTTCGATAAATTTAACTACGAACAATACGGCGGCAGCCCTATTCTGGGTGTAAATGCGCCGGTTGTAGTTGGCCACGGTATATCAAACGCCGAAGCCATAAAAAACATGGTGCTGCTTTGCCGCGATATGGTGCAAACAGCGTTAACCGAAAAAATAAAACTGGCTTTCCAGTAAACGATATTTGAATGAGTAAAATTCATGCTGCTATTACGGCTGTGAATGGTTATGTGCCCGATTATATACTAACCAATCATGAGCTGGCAACGATAGTTGATACCAACGACGAATGGATTACCACCCGCACAGGCATCAAAGAACGCAGGATACTAAAAGGCGAAGGCCTGGCTACGTCAGACATGGCCGTTCCGGCGGTTAATGGTCTGCTCGAGAAACGCGGCATAGGCGCTGACGAAATCGACCTGATTATATTCTGTACCACCACTCCCGACCGCGTATTCCCTGCCACCGCAAACATTCTTGCCGACAAAATTGGCGCTAAAAATGCATGGGGATGGGATTTACAAGCGACTTGTTCCGGCTTTTTATTCGGCCTGGCTACCGGCTCGCAATTTATAGAGAGCGGCAAGCACAAAAAGGTTTTGGTAGTTGCGGGCGATAAAATGTCGTCGATGATTGATTATACCGACCGTACCACCTGCATTATTTTTGGCGATGGCTGCGGCGCGGTATTGTTAGAGCCCAATTACGAAGGCAACGGCGTTATCGATTCTGTTTTAAAGAGCGATGGCTCCGGCGTGCAATTCCTGCATCAAAAAGCGGGCGGCTCGGTAAAGCCGGCATCGCACGAAACCATTGATGCGCGTGAGCATTACCTGTACCAGGAAGGCCAGGCAGTGTTTAAGTTTGCTGTAACCAACATGGCCGAAGCGGCTGCCGAAGTGATGGAACGCAACAATTTAAAGGCCGACGATATTGCCTGGCTGGTACCGCACCAGGCTAACAAGCGCATTATTGATGCTACCGTTAGCCGCACAGGCATCGACCCCGAAAAAGCCATTATAAATATTGAGCGTTATGGCAACACCACAAACGGCACCTTGCCTTTATGCTTGTGGGAATGGGAGAATAAATTTAAAAAAGGCGATAACCTTGTACTGGCTGCTTTTGGCGGCGGGTTTACCTGGGGTGCGCTTTACCTGAAATGGGCTTATTAAAATGACGTGGGAATTTGCGGATGTGCGAATGAAATAAAATCCGCATATTTGAAATAGCGACTAATAACCGATTTGGTTTTTTGTTCATTCATCAAATCCCGATAGCTATCGGTCGCACATATACTTATACTTTTTATAGAAAGAAACAGAAATGAGTAAAATTCATGCCGCTATTACAGCTGTACATGGTTACGTCCCTGACTATGTACTAACCAACCAGGAGCTGGAAACAATGGTAGATACCAACGACGAGTGGATAACCACCCGCACCGGTATAAAAGAACGAAGAATATTAAAAGGCGAAGGCCTCGGCACGTCAGACCTTGCCGTGCCCGCAGTTAAAGCATTATTAGAAAAACGCGGCATCGGAGCCGACGAGCTTGATCTCATCATCTTTTGCACCACTACCCCCGACCGCGTATTTCCCGCCACAGCGAACATACTGGCCGATAAAATAGGCGCTAAAAATGCCTGGGGCTGGGATTTGCAAGCTGCCTGCTCCGGCTTTTTATTCGGCCTGGCAACGGGTTCGCAGTTTATAGAGAGCGGCAAGCATAAAAAAGTATTGGTAATTGGCGGCGATAAAATGTCGTCGATAACCAATTATAAAGACCGCGCCACCTGTATTATTTTCGGCGATGGCTGCGGCGCAGTATTGTTGGAGCCTAACGACGAAGGCAACGGCATTATCGATTCCATCCTCCGTAGCGACGGTATCGGCGTACCTTACCTGCATCAAAAGGCGGGTGGCTCCATGAGGCCGGCATCGCATGAAACGGTTGACAACCTGGAGCACTTTGCCTACCAGGAAGGCCAGGCAGTATTCAAATTCGCTGTAACTAACATGGCCGATGTTGCTGCTGAAGTAATGGAAAAAAACAACTTGAAATCGGAGGATATTGCGTGGCTGGTTCCGCACCAGGCTAATAAGCGCATTATCGATGCTACTGCTAACCGTACCGGCTTAACCCCGGATAAGGTTATTATCAACATAGAAAAATACGGCAATACAACCAATGGCACTATCCCGCTTTGTTTGTGGGAATGGGAAGACAAATTTAAAAAAGGCGACAATATTATATTGGCGGCCTTTGGAGGCGGCTTTACCTGGGGCTCGGTATATTTGAAATGGGCCTACTAATATGCCGATTTTTGATGTGCGGATGTGCGAATTAAAAATGCTCATCTACACATCAGAAGTTTATATATTTGCACAGCGAACCCGAACAATATTAATTGCTTATTGTTCATTTAACAATTATAAATCATTCACTTAATTAGTTCATCCGCATATATGCATATTCGCACATTCGCAGATTAATTTTTGGCATATTTGTATATTAACGCATAACTTTATCTTTATCAAAACCAATTAACACCCGGCATGGATATTAAACAAATTCAGGATCTTATACGCTTCGTTTCCAAATCAGGAGTGAATGAAGTTTCAATAGAGCAGGAAAATTTTAAAATCACGATAAAAACCAACCAGGTTCAAACTGTTGTGAATGCGACTATTCCGGATGCGGTATATGCACCTGCGCCGCAAGCTGCTTTGCCCCAGGCGGTACCAGCCGCTGCCCCGGCTGCAGCACCCGCGGCCGACACATCGCACTATATTACCGTAAAATCACCGATGATAGGCACGTTTTACAGGTCGGCAAGTCCTGAAAAGCCATTGTTTGTAAATGTTGGCGACGAGATAAAACCAGGCTCCGTGCTTTGTATAATAGAAGCGATGAAATTATTCAACGAAATTGAGTCGGAAGTATCAGGCCGCATAGTAAAAGTACTGGTTGACAACTCATCACCTGTTGAATACGACCAGCCGTTATTTTTGGTTGAACCGATGTAAATGTGCGAATATGCAGATGTGCGAATGTGCGAATGATTGGCATGTTCGAAGTTTCATCTGCACATCCGCACATCAATAATCCGCATATTAAAATTATGTTTAAAAAAATATTAATAGCTAACCGTGGTGAAATTGCCCTGCGAATTATTCGCACCTGTAAAGAGATGGGCATAAAAACCGTAGCTGTATATTCAACTGCCGACCGCGAAAGCCTTCACGTACGTTTTGCTGATGAGGCTGTTTGTATCGGTCCGCCGCCAAGCCGCGACTCTTATTTAAATATCCCGAATATTATTTCGGCCGCCGAGCTGACTAACGCCGATGCCATACATCCGGGCTACGGCTTTCTTTCAGAAAATGCAAAGTTCTCGGCCATTTGCGCTGACTACGGTATCAAATTTATTGGTGCTACCGCTGCACAAATTAATTCTATGGGCGATAAAGCCTCGGCTAAGGAAACCATGAAAAAAGCGGGGGTACCATGTATTCCTGGTTCGGAAGGTTTGTTGGGCAGCGTAGCCGAAGGTATCAGCATCGCTAAAAAAATAGGCTACCCTGTTATACTAAAAGCTACTGCCGGTGGTGGTGGCCGCGGTATGCGCATAGTATGGAAGGACGAAGAGTTTGAGCATGCCTGGGACAGCGCCCGTGCCGAATCAGGGGCCGCCTTTGGAAACGATGGCATGTACCTTGAAAAATATGTACAGGACCCGCGCCACATAGAGATACAGGTTGTGGGCGACCAGTTTGGCAAAGTTTGCCACCTGAGCGAGCGCGACTGCTCGATACAGCGCCGCCACCAGAAACTGGTAGAAGAATCGCCTTCGCCGTTCATGACCGAGAAGCTGCGTAAGAAGATGGGCGAGGCGGCCATAAAAGGCGCCAAAGCCGTTAAATACGAAGGCGCCGGCACCATAGAGTTTTTGGTTGATAAAGACCGCAACTTCTACTTTATGGAGATGAACACCCGTATACAGGTGGAGCACCCGGTTACCGAAGAAGTTATCAATTTCGACCTGATAAAAGAACAGATAAAGGTTGCCGCAGGTATTCCTATCTCCGGTAAAAACTATGAGCCGGTAATGCATGCTATAGAATGCCGTATCAATGCCGAAGACCCGTTCAATAACTTCCGCCCTTCACCAGGCCGGATTACTCATTTCCACTCGCCGGGCGGCCATGGTGTTCGCGTAGACACACATGTTTATGCAGGCTATGCCATTCCGCCGAATTACGACTCGATGATTGCCAAAGTTATCACCGTAGCGCAAACCCGCGAGGAAGCTTTGAGCACTATGGAGCGCGCACTGAGCGAATTTGTGATAGAGGGTATAAAAACAACCATACCTTTCCATTTAAAGTTGCTGAAAGATCCTAACTTTAGGGCCGGTAATTTTACCACCAAGTTTATGGAGACCTTTGAGTATTCCGAATAAACGAAATTGCTCTTTACAAAAAAATAACGATATTACCCCACCGGGCGCTATAGCCCGGTTTTTAGTTTAAACAATGGGCTTTGGCAGAAAGATAGTACAGGCTATTAAGGATAAAGGAAACAAACTGGACGGCGAGATGTCGTTCTTCGAGCATTTGGAAGCGCTGAGGTGGCACCTTATCCGCGCGGCGCTGGCGATAGTGGTTATTGCCTGCGTTGCATTTGCAAACTATACCAGGATTTTTAACGGTATTATAATGGCTCCGGCCCATACTGACTTTTGGGCTTACCGGATGATGTGCGGGATGGGCGATCTGTTTCAAAGTTGGTTCCCGTCATTATTTAATGCCAAAGATTTTTGTGTGGAAAGCATAAAAATACCGTTAATGAACAATGAACTGGCAGGACAATTTACCCTTCAAATCAATTCCTCGTTGATGATAGGCCTGGTTTTGGGTATCCCTTATTTGTTTTGGGAATTATGGAGATTTATAAAACCGGCCTTGCACGAGAAAGAACGTAAAGCTGCCAGCGGTTTTGTATTTTACGCTTCCCTTTTGTTCATCTTGGGTGTTATGTTTGGTTATTTTATTATCACGCCATTATCTTTACGTTTTCTGGCTGGTTATAACGTAAGTGATACCATACAAAATTTATTTTCTATTGACTCCTATCTTTCATCAGTAGCGACGCTAACACTCGCCACCGGCATTGTGTTCCAACTCCCGATATTAGTTTATATAGTAGCCAGCCTCGGTTTCTTAACACCCAAATTAATGCGCAGCAGCAGGCGTTACGCGATAGTAATCATCCTGATTGTTGCTGCGGTAGTTACACCAACACCTGACGCGCTTACTATGACTGTTGTGGCAATACCATTGTTTGTTCTATTTGAATTGAGTATCGTTGTAGCCGGCGTAGTTGAACGCAACAGAGCGAAGAAGGAGCTGATGAATATATAATTGCTGAAGTTTGCTGATTAAGCAGATGCCATATCAGACTTACGAAGTTTTTAAAACTTCGTAAGTCTTTCCCGGAAACGCCCTGTAGTGATAGAAACTACAGGGCGTTTTTATCATAAAATCTGCGTCATCAACGCAATCGGCTTACATCTGCGCTCCAATTCTTCACGCTACATCCGCGCTCCGCTTTCCCACAAAAATTTTACCTTAGCCCCTTACAATAATCATTAGATTTGAAATTATGAATAAGGGGCTAAAAATTGCCATCGGCGCAGATCATGCCGGTTTTGATTACAAACAAAGTTTAATTGACGCGCTGAACGGGAACGAAGTAAAAGACTTCGGCACCTATTCTGACGCCTCAGCAGATTATCCTGACTTTGCCCACCCGGTAGCGTTGGGTGTTGAAAACGGCGACTTTGATTTCGGTATACTGGTTTGCGGCAGCGGCAATGGTGTGGCCATGAGCGCCAACAAACACCAGGGCATCCGTGCCGCCATCTGCTGGAATGAAGAGCTGGCCGAACGTTCCCGCAGCCATAACGATGCAAATATTGTATGTATTCCGGCGCGCCATATATCTATAGAATCAGCAAAAAAGATAGTTGATATATTTTTAAGTACCGCTTTCGAAGGCGGAAGGCATGCAACCAGGGTGAATAAGATTGCGTGCTAATTTGAGGTGAAAGGTTTTGGATGCAGAAGTCGGAATGCCGATTGCGGAATTTTAAAAAAGAAGTAGAATTCAAAAGCCCCAAAGGGGCGACACAATCCAGCACAGGTCGCAGGCCTGTGGGAGAACGGCGGACGGATGATGCAGCCCATTATAGCGATGGGGTTAAACCTTGCGTGTTCGAAACCTGTCCTGGTGACGCAGGGCGATGCCCTGCGCTGGCGGACGGAACCCTTACAGGGTTCTTGAATAAAGGGTAATTCTAAATTATAGAACACCCCAAATACCCTGGGTTACATCCGCCAGCGATGGGTAACACCCATCGTGTAAAGCGACAGGGTAAAAGAAAAATACTGCGCACACCATAGCTTTAGCGACGGCGTGTGAACTAACAACGAAACTGACCAAACATTATGAATAAAACCTTACTAACTCTTGCTGCCTTTGGCCTTGTAACGGGCGCCTGCGCACAGCAAAACAAAACTGCCGTAAAGTACGGACAGATCATCACCGCCGACCTGGCGAGAAAGCACCTGGACATTATTGCCTCCGATGCTTTTGAAGGCCGCGAAACCGGCAAGCCGGGCGCCGACAAAGCCGCCCATTACATCGCCGACCAGTTTAAAGGACTCGGTCTGCAGCCCATTGTAAATGGCTCCTACTTTTTTGATGTACCCGTGGTACAAAGCTCGTTTAAAGTGAACTCCTTCACGGTTAACGGAACTGCGCTTGCCAGCGGTAAAGACTTTTTTGCCGGTCGCGGGGCGGGTACCCAAACCATCAATGCAAAAGATGTGGTATTTATAGGCTATGGTATCGGCACCGACAATTACGACGACTTAAAAAGCATGGATATTACCGGCAAGGTGGTAATGTACATCAGCAGCGGCGAGCCAATGGATAATGGCAAATCGCGCATTAGCGGGACGGATAAACTCTCAGACTGGAGCGGCCCGCGCAGCAGGAAGCGCATGACGCTGATTCAAAGCAAAAAGCCCTTGCTGATTTTAGCTGTAAACACCAATATGGGCAATGGTAATGGCGCCGGTCGTCCGGGTGGTAACGGCGCTGGTGCCGGTGCAGCAAGAAATCTGCCGATGACCATCAAACAGGAAGGAACATCAACAGCAGCGGTGGCTTATACCATACCGACTGCTACTGCGGATATGATTTTGAAAAATTCGGGTAAGACCATTGCTGATTTAAAAGCTGCTATCGACCAATCGGGTGCGCCTGCTTCGCAAACCGTTGCTGCCGATATTTCAACTTCGTATGCTACTGAAGAAATTCCGGTTAAAGCGGTTGACGTACTCGGCTTTATGCCGGGCAGCGACCCAAAGCTGAAAGATGAAGTTGTGGTGATATCTGCCCACTATGATCACATCGGTTTAATGCCGGAAGGTTCAAAAGATATGGTAAACAACGGCGCCGACGACGACGGCTCGGGTACTACGGGTATCATCGAGATTGCCACCGCTTTTTCGAAAGCTAAAAAAGACGGTCACGGCCCTAAACGCAGTATTCTGTTTTTAGGTAATGTGGGCGAAGAAAAAGGCCTGCTGGGATCGCAATATTATACCGATCATCCGGTAATTCCATTGGAAAGAACAATCACCGATTTAAACATCGATATGATTGGCCGCGTAGGTACCGAATACATCGGCAAGGCTGACTCATCGAATTATGTTTACCTGATCGGTTCAGGCATGCTGAGCACCGATTTGCATAATGTGAGCGAAAATGCCAATAAAAATTACACCAACCTTATATTGGATTACAAGTATGATGATTTGAATGATCCGAACAGCTTCTACACCCGTTCGGACCATTACAACTTCGCCAAACACGGCGTGCCGATTATTTTCTATTTTAACGGCGTGCATGCAGATTACCACCGCCCCGGCGACGAGGTTAGCAAAATTAACTTCCCGCTGCTGGCCAAACGCGCCCAACTGGTGTTTTACACTGCATGGGATCTGCTGAACGGAGACAAGCGCCCGGTGGTTGACGGCAAAAGATAACCATAACAAAAGCATATCCGGATATGCGAAATTCACCTATAGCGACGGCGCAGGCCGTCGCTATTTTTTTATCGGTACTTATTCGGTAATTTTCCCCCATAATCATTATAAGATGAAGAAATTTATATTACCATTAATTTTGGCCGGGGTGGTAACCGGCGCTACGGCTCAGCAAAATCAAACGGCGATGAAATACGCGAAGATTGTGAGCCCCGAACTGGCAAAAAAGCACCTGAGCATTATCGCATCCGACGAGTATGAAGGCCGGGAAACCGGCAAGCCCGGCGCCGACAAAGCCGCGCATTACATCGCGAATGAGTTTAAATCGCTTGGCCTGCAACCGATTGTAAACGGCTCGTATTTTTTTGATGTGCCTTTGTCTGAGAAGACATCAAAGATCGCTTTTACTGCAAACGGGCAATCGTTTGAAAGCGCTAACGATTTTTATGCCATCAAATCGGTCGATGAATGGGCAGCAAATGCAAGCGAAATCGTTTTTGTTGGCTACGGCACTGAGGCAGAAATTGGCAGCACTGACCTTACCGGCAAAGTTGTTTTGTGGGTTAACGAAGACAAAGCCGCAGACGGTAAGCCCGCTAATACCAGCTTCCGCGGCACTGCTGAGCGTGCGGCCATATTAAAGAATATAATCGCCAAAAATCCGGCTGTGGTATTGGCAGCAAATGGCGAGATAGCCGATGTATTGAAGAAATATAAAAACTATATCAGTGCGCCACGCATCGGTATCAAAAAAGATGATGCTAAACCGGCGGATAAATCCGCAGCGGTTATGTGGGTTACCACAGCTATGGCCGATCAGCTGGTAAAATCAACCGGTAAAAGCTATGCTGATATTAAGGCACTGGGTGGTAATGCGCAAACTATAAAAGCCGATGTTAAAATCGATTTTAAAACAGAAAGCAAAGATGTTAAGGCTGTTGATGTATTAGGCTTTTTGCCCGGCAGCGATGCCAAGCTGAAAGACGAAGTTTTGGTTATCTCGGCACACTACGACCATATCGGTTTAAACCCTGACGGCAAAGACAAAGTTAACAACGGCGCTGATGATGATGGCTCTGGCACTACAGCAATTATGGAACTTGCACGGGCATTTTCTCAGGCCAAAAAAGATGGACACGGCCCTAAACGCAGCATCTTGTTTTTAGGTAACGTGGGCGAAGAAAAAGGCCTGCTGGGTTCTGAATATTATACCGATCATCCGGTTATCCCATTAGAAAGAACCATCACCGATTTAAATATCGATATGATTGGCCGTATCGGCTACGATTATCAGGGCAAGCCGGATTCAGCTAATAATGTGTATGTAATAGGTTCGGGCATGTTGAGCAGCGATTTGCGCAAGGTGAACGAAAACGCCAACAACACTTACACCAAGCTGGACCTGGATTATAAATATGACGATCCGAAAGACCCTAACGATTTCTATCACCGTTCGGACCATTACAACTTTGCGAAACACGGTGTGCCGATCATTTTCTATTTTAACGGCGAGCATAAAGATTACCACCAGCCTGGTGACGAAGTAAGCAAGATAAACTTCCCGCTGCTGGCCAAACGCGCACAGCTGGTATTTTACACTGCATGGGATTTGGCGAATGCTGATAAACGCCCTGTGGTTGATGGGAAGGTGAATTAGTTGATTGAGTTGGATGGGTTAGTTAATCCAGACCCAGTAGGAATAATAGTAATAAAGGGGATGAGCGGAATGCTTGTCCCTTTTTATTTAGATGTTACCGTAATGTATCGGCAAATGAAAATTTAAAACAGACAGAGCAGTACGCACTTAATTAACAAATTCCCTAACTTCGCAATTATGGGAAATACTGCTGAAGAATTCCTGGCTACCTCCAATAACAAGGCGTTCGACATGGATCATCGCCGCATTATCAATTACAATATTGGCAAGTACGATACTGCGGTTGATAAAGGTCTGTCGAGATTTGTGAACCTCGAAAACGCCAAGCGTAAAGGTCACACCATCAAGTGGAAGGTGATGGAAAACCTGGATAAGCTACTGCCGGAGTTTGAGGCCAACTTTCAAAAACGCGGCGGTAAGGTTATATGGGCCAATGATGCCGAGGAAGCTAACCGTGAAATCCTGAACATCATCCAAAAAGCCGGGGCAAAAACGGTTGTAAAATCCAAGTCGATGGCTACGGAGGAAATTCAGCTAAATGAATTTTTGGAGGAGCATCACATCGAATCGCTGGAGACCGATTTGGGCGAATATATCGTTCAATTACTTGGTCAGCGCCCCTACCATATTGTTACGCCGGCTATGCACCTCTCGAAAGAGGACATCGCCAAACTGTTTAACGAGAAATTCGGCACCCCGCTTGATTTTACGCCCGAACAGCTTACCCAAAAAGCCCGCGAGCTGTTGCGCGATAAATATGTTCAGGCAGACGTGGGTATTACCGGTGGTAATTTCTTAATTGCCGATACCGGTAGTATTGCCATCACCGAAAACGAAGGCAATGCGCGTTTAAGCACTTCTTTCCCTAAAATACACATTGCCGTTGTAGGAATTGAAAAACTCATTCCATCTATAGCCGACCTGGATTTATTCTGGCCCTTATTGGCCACCCACGGTACAGGGCAAAACCTTACCGTTTACAATACCATTTTAAGCGGCCCGCGCCAGCCTGATGAAACCGATGGCCCGGAGGAAATGTATGTAGTACTGCTTGATAATGGCCGAACCAACTTGCTTGCTCAAAAGGAGCAGCGCCAGGCACTATACTGTATTCGTTGCGGCGCATGTTTAAATGCCTGCCCGGTTTATAAAAACATTGGCGGGCACACTTACGAAACCACTTACAGCGGGCCAATCGGCTCTATTATAACGCCGCATATGGCAGGCATGGATGAGTTTAAGCACTTGAGCTACGCCAGCAGCCTTTGCGGGAAATGTACCGAAGTTTGCCCGGTAAAAATTGAAATCCATAAAATGCTGCTGCTAAACCGTCGGGATGCGGTACAGGAGCACCTGGTAACCACCAAAGAAAAATGGGGCTGGTCGGCCTGGAAAAAGGGAATGCTCAGCCGCAAGCTTACCGACTTTTTAAGCGGTCGCACAAAAAACATTATGCTCCGCACCTTCTTCAAAAAAACCTGGGGACATTACAAAGAGATGCCAAAGGTTGCTGAGAAATCATTCAGCAGGATGTATAAAGAGAAGAATGAGTTTGGTGATTAGAGATTAGATAATCAGAGGTTAGAGATTAGGAAAATAATCAACATGCGTTTTTCCTAATCTCTAATCAATTAACTTCTGGTCTCTCCCACTAATGTTTATTCCCGAACCCAAATTCCTTATAAGTATTCGGTAACTGATCTGAGTTGCTGAATGGGAAGGTGTAGGATGTCCACCAGCTTTCGTAATCAGCGTCTTTATCTTTGGTGGCTTCAATGCGCACGCTGCGCAGCATATAGATGCCTTCGCGGCTCATGTTGAATACCACCTCGCCATTGTCGTTAGTGGTTAGGTTTTGCGTGTAAACATTGCCGGTAATAGTCTTTATGTATAAGCCTACCGAGGCAGAACCTACCGGTTTATCCTTAAATTTCAGGACAGCAATCATATCGTCGCCGTATTTTTTATCGTAAGGATTTTTCTTTAAAATTATTTCAAAATCCTGTTTTAGCTCTTTGCCATAAGCATTACCATCGTTATTGTCAACCGATATAAGGGTTTTAAGACAGCGGGTATATTTTTCTTTCACCCTGAACTGGCTGCCGCCTTTTACTTTTTCGGCAAGCTTGTCGAGGCCCTGGCTATTTAAGAAATCAGCATAGGCATCGCGCGAAGTAAAGCTGAATTCATAGCTGCGCGTCATCTCAATTAGCGATTGCCCGCTGTTGGCCATTTCGTAGCTCAATACCGGCGTGGCGCTGTCTTTTGCCGTGGGTTTAAGGTCGATTTTCTTTGAACCATTATACAGCATGAACTTGCTGGTTTTTGTAGGTTGATAGGCAATTTCGGCGTCCTTAACAAACAAATCACCAATGAGCAGGTGCAGGTTCAGCTTGTCTCCTTTGTGCATAAAAAACATCTCGGGCATCAGGAAAACATCGTGCGTGGCTGCCGATATAGCTATGGCTGCTGCAAGTATCAATAATATAAGTGGGGCGCGTCTGTTTTTAGTCATGGTACGTGTTTGTTAGGGCTCGCTGTTTCCGTTAACGAAATAATGAAAAGATTAACGATTTATTGCAACGTAAAAATAATAATACGCTCAAACTACAAATAAAAGTTGATTTGGGTTAAAATTAATAGCTTTTCGAGGATTTTCTGTAGGGGCGTATCGCATACGCTCTCGAAAAGCAGCAAGTGTGAATTGACAATATGGCGCGGTTCGTTGCATAGGGCGTATGCAATACCATATCCGTTAACCTAAGGGCATTACGCGTATAGCCCCCTCTAAATCTCCCCCGGTTGGGGAGACTTTAGCTGCACCACCGCCTATTTTTTTTAAGTCCTCCCAACCGGGGAGGGTTTAGGTAGGGCTTTACCCATTCGCGCAGCTATGATTTTGCTTGAGTTAACGACTATGGTATGCAACACCCCGCTACCAAATTACGGGGACAAAACATATCCATCAATAACCATTACTCAATAACTAATAAAAAAACTTCAGTAGTTTTGCTGCATGACATTCGACCGGAAAAACCTAAGTAATACCCAGCTGATTGAATTTTACAAGAAACTGCTTTGGCCGCGTCTTGTGGAGGAAAAAATGCTTATCCTGCTGCGGCAGGGGCGTATAGGCAAATGGTTTTCGGGCATTGGGCAGGAAGCTATTGCCGTTGGCAGTGCGCTGGCCATGAACATGGAGGAATACATTTTGCCGATGCACCGCAACCTGGGTGTTTTTACCACGCGCGAAATACCCTTATCCCGGTTAATGGCGCAATGGCAGGGCAAAGCGTCGGGCTTTACCAAGGGGCGCGACCGCTCCTTTCACTTCGGCACACAGGAATATAAAATTATAGGGATGATATCGCATCTCGGTCCGCAGATGGCGCTGGCCGATGGTATTGCTTTGGCGGATGTATTGAGCAAACGCCAGCGGGCTACCCTGGTATTTACCGGCGAGGGCGCTACCAGCGAGGGCGATTTTCATGAGGCATTAAATATTGCCGCGGTATGGAAGCTGCCTGTGATTTTTTTGATAGAGAACAACGGTTACGGTTTATCAACCCCGATAAGCGAACAATATAATTGCAAATATTTGGTGGATAAAGCCATTGGCTATGGCATGGAGGGTCGACGTATTGACGGCAATAACCTTTTGGAAGTTTACCATACTGTGAGCGAAATTGCAGCCAATATGCGCGAAAAGCCGCGGCCCGTTTTGCTGGAGTGTATGACTTTCCGTATGCGGGGTCATGAGGAAGCATCGGGCACCAAATATGTGCCGCAACAGTTGTTTGATACCTGGCGGGAAAAAGACCCCATTCAGAATTTTGAAGCCTGGCTGCTGCGCGAAGGCGTTTTGCGCCCCGAATGGCTGCCGGAAATGCGGGCCGAGTTTACCGCACAGATAGAATCGGAAATTGAGAAGGCTTTTAGTGAGCCGGATATTATCCCCAACGTGGAAACGGAGGTGGCGGATATGTATAAGCCGCACAGCTTTCCTACTTTCCAACCTTCCAACCTTCCAACCTTTTCCAGGCGTTACATCGATGCTATAAGCGACGGGCTTAAACAAAGCATGCGCAAATACGATAACCTGGTAATAATGGGTCAGGATGTTGCCGAATATGGCGGCGCTTTTAAAATTACGCAGGGCTTTGTGGAAGAATTTGGCCGCGGCCGCGTACGCAATACGCCGATATGCGAATCCGGTGTGGTGGGCGCCGCAATGGGGCTGGCCATAAACGGCTACAAGGCTGTAATGGAAATGCAGTTTGCCGATTTTGTTACCGAAGGCTTTAACCAGATTATAAATAACCTTGCCAAAACCCATTACCGCTGGGACCAGCCGGTTGATGTGGTGGTGCGAATGCCAGCCGGCGCCGGCACGGGTGCGGGGCCGTTCCACTCGCAAAGTAACGAGGCCTGGTTTACCAAAACTCCCGGATTAAAGGTTGTATATCCTGCCTTCCCTGCCGATGCAAAAGGCTTGTTAATGGCTGCAATTGATGACCCTAACCCGGTAATGTATTTCGAGCATAAATACCTGTATCGAAGCATCAGCGGCGAGGTGCCCGATGGCGACTATTATGTTGAAATAGGTAAAGCCAATATCATACAGCAAGGCAACGACGCCAGCATCATTACCTACGGACTCGGCGTTCATTGGGCGATGGAATATGCCGCTAAGCATCCCGACCAATCCATTGAAATTATCGACTTGCGCAGCCTGCAGCCATGGGATAAAGAAGCCGTTGAGGTGAGCGCAAAGAAAACCGGTCGCGTACTGATACTACAGGAAGATACCCTTACCAACGGCTTCGGCAGCGAAATCGCAGCTCACCTTGGCGAGCATTGCTTTAAATATCTTGATGCACCTGTTATGCGCTGCGCCAGCCTGGATACAGCCATCCCGATGAGCAAGGCGCTGGAAGAGCAGTTTTTGGCCAAGGCAAGGCTGGAAGAGACGATGGAAAGATTGTTAAAATACTAATACCCCGGCGGCGCTTCATAGAAACTACAGCACGAAAAGTTGTTTTACAACCAAGCCGCTCTATACCGTTTTTTAGTATCAAAAATTAAAACAATAAGTAATAGAAATGCACCGGGAAGGGCTATAAATCTGCCGGTCATTTTCTCTTTCCTTTCGTACTCATCTTTTGAATAAATTATACCGTTACCGGTCTCTAATTGATAAGTAGTGAAATAATCATTTGACCCGACCCCTGCTTGATAGTACAGTTTCAAAGGCTGACCAATAATAAGCGCGGACGATAGGTCGGAATAATTTTGTGAGGCCCTGTATATCCAAAACCCATTGTTCTGGCCATCAAGATAAATAATCAAGTCGTTTCGACCCGGCAGCGCTTTAGAATCTTTTGATTGTCGAATCTTTACCGAAATAACTTTCCCGGTAATCACACTAGATCTGCTTAAATCTACGGATGTAAAACTCATTCCGTACCCCACAATAAACACTGCTACGATAAGTAGAAATTGAAAAAATACTCCCGCAAAAAATTTAATCTTTTTAAATCCAGGCATTAGGACTAGTAAATATACTTAGGCTATAAATTTAATGAATCGATTTGAAAACCGAAGTCCATATCATTACAGAAACGATTGCTTGAAAAGCTAACCGATTAGTGAATCATGCAGTTAATTCCGGCCATTCTTAAATTCGTTTAATTCTGGTCCGCTTTCGTTAAATTTTGTTAAAACCAACACTGTTTCCATCTCACATCAACAATAATCACAGATAAACTTTTACCTTTAGGCTAAGGTTTGTTATTTTCGCGGAATAAGTTAGGTGGAAAGGCTTGTGATTGAGAGAATAAAGCGTTGTTTTATATCTCATTTCTCAAATCTCACATCTCAAATCTAATCAGCATGGAAGAATTCGAAGAAAGCGCATCGGCCAAAAAAACCAAAACGATATACATATCTACCGTTTTCGGCATCGCTATGGTGCTGTCGATGATAGGTTTGCTTGGATTGATATTGGTTGAGGCGAATAACCTTAGCCGCTATGTTAAGGAAAACATTGTACTAAACGTGTTTGTTGACGATGCCGCCCATGAGACCGATGTACTCCAATTGCAAAAGCAACTGGAAGGCAGTAAAATGGTTAAGCAAGCCCAGTATGTGAGCAAGGAGATTGCAGCACACAACCTGCAAAAAGATTTAGGCGAGGACTTTGTGAAATTTTTGGGCTACAACCCGCTGTCGCAATCGCTGGATATTTACCTGAAAGCCGAATACGCCAACAATACCGACATTGAAAAATTTAAGGCAGAGCTGCTGCACAATCCGCTGGTAAAGGAAGTAAAATATCAAAAATCGCTGGTGGACCAAATGAATGAAAATATCACAACCATCAGCCTGATCATCCTGGTATTTGCAGCCATATTCGTGGTATTATCGGTAGCGCTGATAAACAACACGATAAGGCTGGCTATCTACTCGCAGCGTTTTTTAATAAAATCTATGCAGCTGGTGGGCGCCACTAAGGGCTTTATCCGCAAACCGTTTATGCTATATGGCATCTGGCACGGGCTTTTAGGGGCATTGATTGCTATCCTTATACTGGTAGGCACGCTGTCGTTAGCTTATAAAGAGATCCCCGATCTGATCATTCTCAGGAATTATACAGAATTCGGGATGATATTCGTAGTGCTGGTAGGGCTAGGGGTGTTTATATCGGGGTTCAGTACCTTTTTGGCAGTTAACAAGTTTTTGCGTTTAAAAATATATAATTTATACAGATAGCGAGGTGAAAGCTAAACGGCGAAAGCTGAAAGGCGCTGCACCCAATCACTAAATCACCAATTCACTAATTAAAAATATGGCACAGCAAAATAAACCGACTACACCGGTAAAAACTACAAGCGCTGCAAGACCGGCAGCGAAAGCCCCTGATGCAAGACCGGTTTCTTTTATATTCGGCAAAGAAAATTACCGTTTGTTTATTATCGCCATTGCGGTGGTTGCGTTCGGCTTTATCCTGATGTCGGGCAATACCGATATCTACAGCACTACTAAAATCGTAATCGCTCCGCTGGTTGTACTAGGTGGTTTCGCGGTTGGTTTTTTTGCGATATTCAAGAAGAGTGTAAAAGTTGATTAAACCGACTGAATCTAATCAACTTAATCCAACTCTCCCGATAATTATCGGGACAACCTAATCAACTCAACCCCAAATGAATATCATTCACGTTATTATCCTTGCCATTATTGAAGGGATAACCGAGTTTTTACCTATCTCATCAACCGGACACATGATTATCGCCTCATCGATAATGGATATAGCGTCCGATCCGTTTGTAAAACTTTTTACCATAGCAATACAGTTGGGCGCCATCCTTTCGGTGGTTGTGCTGTACTATAAAAGGTTTTTTAAATCGCTGAATTTCTACTATAAGCTTTTCGTGGCTTTTTTGCCTGCGGCGATATTCGGTTTGTTGCTAAGTAAAAAGATAGATCAATTACTGGAAAGCGCGTTAACTGTAGGCGTCACCATGTTTGTGGGTGGTGTGATTTTATTATTCGTTGATAAATGGTTTAACAAACCAACGGTGACCGAAGAAAAAGACATTAGCTATCCAAAAGCGCTCGTAATCGGCTTGTTCCAGTGTTTAGCCATGATCCCGGGGACATCGCGTTCAGCGGCATCTATCGTGGGCGGTATGGCGCAAAAGCTTACCCGTACTGCAGCAGCGGAGTTTTCTTTCTTTTTAGCCGTGCCTACCATGTTTGCAGCGACCGCAAAAAAACTGTGGGATTTTCATAAAGAGGGCCACGTTTTTACCGGCGAAGAAATCAAATTCCTGGCCATCGGTAACATTATTGCATTTGTTATAGCAATGCTGGCTATCAAAACATTTATTACTTTCCTGGAGAAAAAGGGCTTTAAGCTGTTCGGCTGGTACCGTATTGTTTTAGGGGCGATTATTATCGGCCTTATATTAAGCGGGCACGATTTGAAAACAGTATAAAAAATTGCAATTACAAGCCAAAGCATAAAGGATTATTAACTTTATGCCAATGCAAAATAAAGAACTGGCCTGGCCAAATTATTTAAGGGCATTAGCTTGCATGGCTGTTATAATGGTACATGTATCATTAAATGCCCGGTATCATAATTTTCTTTTATTAGATCTGCTGTATGGCGCCTGGGCCAGGGTGGCGGTGCCGGTATTTGTTATGCTTACCGGAGCGCTCGTGCTGCCAAAAAAAGCAGAGCTATTTCCATTTCTAAAAAAAAGCTTCGTACGCATTGTGCTGCCATTTGCTTTCTGGAGCTTTATTTATGCTGTTGCTGAATTTTCATATTATAAAACAGCTTTGCATATTACAACCTTATCCGAAGCGATAGCCTGGGGTGCAAATGCATTTTATACAGATACCATTTCCTTTCACTTCTGGTATATCTATACTATAATCGGCTTGTATTTATTTATCCCGGTTATTGCCAAATGGATACAAAATGCAAGCAAAGCCGAAGTGCACTTTTTCCTGCTGATATGGGCTATAACGCTATTGATAAGCACACCTTTTAACCTGGTTTATTTTACCGGATTTGCAGGATATATGGTAATTGGCTATTATATGGTAAAATGGCCGCCACGTTGGGCCCGATGGGCCTGGGTTCTTGTTTTTGTAGGTGGCTGGTTAATTACCGCCGGCTGCACCTATATTTACTCAACCAATAATCACGCTTTTTACGATAAGTTTTATGATTACCTTACTATAAACGTGGCGCTAATGGCTGCCGGTTTTTTTATGGTGGTTAATAAAAGCAATTTAAAAATGCCGGCGATGGGGCTGAAACTTATAAATTTTATCAGTAAAAACAGCTACGGCATTTACCTGGTACACATGCTTGTACTCCATTTGCTGGAAAGCCGGCTTCATATAAAATGGGATTGGGTAACGCCGGCATTCGGTATACCGGCTACCGCAATAATTTGTTTAATTGTTTCTGCGGTAGTTATAGCGGGTATCAACAAGATACCCGTTATCGGCAGATACATTTCAGGCTAATACAGCAGATGGTCGTACGGATACCGCGACGTATGCAACTCCTTCACTTCCTCATACAACAAGGCTCTGAATTCCTCTACATTTTCCTTTTTTGTTGCCGAAATAAATATCGCCGGACTATTATTTTTTGCCATCCAGCTGTTTCTGAAATCATGCAGGGTAAGTGGCTCGGTTTGTGGCTCCATTTCATGCTGCAGCGGTTCGAAGGCATCAATCTTATTAAACACGGTAATCACCCGCTTATCTATCGCGCCGATATCTTTTAGCGTCTCGTTAACGGTACTTATCTGGTCTTCAAAGTTTGGATGAGAGATATCCACCACATGAACTAAAATATCTGCCTCACGCACCTCGTCTAAAGTCGATTTAAAACATTCAACCAGGCCATGCGGAAGCTTGCGGATAAAGCCTACCGTATCTGACAGCAGGAAAGGCACATTCTCAATTACCACTTTGCGAACGGTAGTATCCAGCGTAGCAAACAGCTTATTCTCGGCAAATACCTCCGACTTGGAGATCATGTTCATGATGGTTGATTTCCCTACGTTGGTATAGCCCACCAGCGCCACGCGTATCATCTGCTGGCGGTTTTTTCGCTGGGTTTCGTTCTGCTTGTCTATCAGCTTCAGCTTCTCCTTTAGTAATGATATTTTATTCAGGATCAAACGCCTGTCTGTTTCGATCTGCGACTCACCGGGGCCGCGCATACCGATACCACCTTTTTGGCGTTCAAGGTGGGTCCAAAGGCGGGTAAGGCGGGGCAGCAGGTATTGCAGCTGTGCGAGCTCCACCTGGGTTTTTGCCTGGGCAGTTTGGGCGCGGTTGGCGAAAATGTCGAGTATCAGGTTATTGCGGTCGAGGATTTTTACCTGCAATTCATTTTCAATGTTACGCAATTGCGAAGGGCTAAGCTCATCATCGAACACCACCATATCAATCTCTTCAGCTTTTACAAAGGCTTTAATATCTTCCAGCCTGCCGGAACCAACAAATGTAGTGCGGTCGGGGCGCTGCAGTTTCTGGGTAAAAACCTTTACGGTTTCAGCGCCTGCCGTGGCAACCAGAAATTCAAGTTCTTCCAGGTATTCTTTGGCCTGCTCGTCGGTCTCGCCTTGTGTAATAACGCCCACCAGCACAGCCCGTTCCTGCTTCACAGCAGTATCATAAAATTTTTGCTTCATTAATTACTAAATAACAATCCCGATGCCAATATAGTAAAATGGCAGCTAATCAGACTTTTTTGCCGGAGAAATGTTGGGGGAGAAAGAGGTTGAGGTGACAAAATCTTTTTTAGTAGGGGCGTATAGCATACGCCCTATGTAAGCGATAGATAATCCTGCTGTCAATCGCATACGGGCGAGGGCGTATGCAATACGCCCCTACATCAACATAAAAAAACATTTTACATTTTAATTTACATCATTTTACAATTGTTTTTGCCGTTTGCGGACCAGCGCGGTTTATATTTGGCGGCATAAAGATTAACAAAGTATATGATTAAACGCCTATTTAACCCCAACCCTGTTGTGCCCGGCTTTATGATAATAGTCAGGATAATGACCGGTATTATTATAGCCAACTACGGCCTGGAAGTATTCAGTAAAGAACATATGAGCGGCAACGTGAAATGGCTTACCGATATCCATTTTCCACTGCCTTTTATTATGGCTTACATCGGGAAAGGCATTGAGTTTGTTGGCGGCGTAATGTTGGTTTTAGGTTTGCTAACGCGATTGTCATGCATCGCCCTGATTGCGGATATGATCGTAATTATATTTATTATGGGCCATGGGAAAATATTCGGCGATGAGCAGCTGGCGTTTTTGCTGATGTTCCTGTTTTTTGTGTTTGCAATTAACGGCGCCGGGAAATGGAGCCTTGATAAAGTGATTTTTGATAGAAAGGCCTAACCGTATTGCTTTGTTGCGTCCGGAACCATATCTTTGATTACCTAAAAATTTAGTTTTGTTAATATGGGCAGCAAATTAAGGCACACAATTTATATAATCCTATTTATAATTATCGGCCTGGCCGGAGAGGCTTTTGCACAACGGCCCGCGCGCATGGGCCCGGCATCGCCTGAAGAAATTAAAAAAGCACGTGAGGCATTGGATGCGAATTTCGACAGCCTGAAAGCGCATAGAGCCTATATATATGCCATGGGCTTAATCAACCCGCAACTGGTAGCGCAATACAGAACGTGGACAAAAGAATATCCTAAAAAACTGGTTATCCCATTGTCTGTAGGGACGGCCTTTTATGGCGCTGAAATGTCGCAGGCGAAAGAATTTTTACTCAAGGCCGCGGAAATCGACCCTAAAAATGCCCGGATATGGTCGATGCTGTCGGGGGATGCTTTTACAAGGGGTGAGTATGAACAGGCCAGGATTTATGTAGAAAAAGCTGCGGCTGCCGACCCGTCAAACGTGGGCTACGCATTATCGCAGGTGACATCATACGAAGAGGGCGACCCTGTTATTTATAAGCAAAAGTTGCTTGAATTTGTTAAACGATTCCCGCAGGATGATCATGCTGCAGCCGCACTTTACTGGTTAGCCATGGCGGCCGGCAACCGGGATGAGCAAATCAAGGATTTTGAGGAGCTCAGGAAATTATATCCTCCGCAAAAATACAGGTGGAGTGCCGACGGTATGGCGCGTTTGGCAGACATTTATCTGCAAACCGATCCGGAAAAAGCACTGGCATTAATAAATGAAATGGGAGGAGATAAAAATTGGATACTCAGAAAACAAATAGCCGAATCATTAATCCAAATAAACAAACCGGGGCAAAACCAGGATTACAGGAACGAAGTAACCAAGCTCAATGAGCTAAAACTTCCGCCATATAATGACATAGGCGATTTCATGACTTTGAAGAAAGCTGCGCTGCTGGATAAGGCCGGGGAAACAAACGCAGCTTATGACACGCTAACTATAAAATTCGCAAAACAACCCACCGATGAATTTTATACCGCCGCCGGGTTATACGGAAAGAAAATTGGCAAAGACAATGCACAGATCTCAAAAGATATTGAAGCCATAAGGACTGCCGGCGCGGTGCCCGCTGCGCCATTCGACATGGGCCTGTACACCGGCGAGGGTAAATTAAAGTTGAGCGACATGAAAGGTAAGGTAGTATTGCTTACCTTTTGGTTTCCGGCTTGCGGCCCCTGCAGGGCTGAGTTTCCGCATTTCCAGGCTGTGATTGATAAATTTAGGGATAAAGATGTGGTTTACGTTGGTATTGACGTATCGCCCGAACAGGATCCGTATGTCCTCCCGCTTTTAAAGAACACCAAATTTTCATTTATCCCATTGCGTGGCACACAGGAATTTGCCAAAAACAATTATGGCGTAGATGGCGAGCCTACAAATTTTTTGATAGATAAAGACGGGAAGATTATTTTTAAAGATTTTCGTATCGATAACACCAATCATCGTACTTTGGAGCTGATGATATCGTCGCTGCTGGGGAAAAATTTGCAGGCGAATTGAGCCGACGGTTACAGACTGTAGGGGCGTATAGCATATCATATCCGTTAACTTAAGGTCATCTGTTGCGTAGCCCCCTCTAAATCTCCCCCGGTAGGGGAGACTTTAGCTGCGCTTTCTTCGCCCTTGTTGGTGTTTTCACCAACAAGATCGGTTTCCCTGATGCTTACAGTTTACCAAAAGGCCGCCGGGCATCGTCTCGTCACAAGCATCATCGTTTTGTTGGTGACAACACCAACAAAGGCGGAAAAGGCGGAGTCTTTAGTCTCCGAACAGTGATAGTTTACTGTCTCTATTTCCCATTCATATAATCCAGCGTTAAATTACACAGTGCTTTAACGCCAAGGCTGAACCCGCTTTCGTCGATGTAAAAATCGGGGGTGTGGTGCGAGGCGGTGGTGGCCGGGTTGCCGCCTTTGGGCATGCCGCCCAGGTAAAAATAAATGCCGGGTACTTTTTGCTGGTAAAAGCTAAAATCCTCCGCACCGGTATCGGGTGCGCGCAAAATCATATTCTCTGCACCGGCAACGCCCTGTAAGGTCGGCAGCATTTTGGCAACAAGCGCCGGGTCGTTATAAGTAACGGGGTAGCGGTTGCTGTAAGGAATAATCACCTCCGCAGTTGCGCCGTTGGCTTCGGCGGTTTTGGTGGCAATCAGCTTTACTTTTTCTATCAGCAGCTTTTCGTCGCCTTCGGTGAAAGCGCGCAGGGTGCCCAGCATCTCTACACGCTCCGGGATGATGTTGGTGCGGTTACCGCCATTTATTGCACCTATGGTAACCACGGCAGGGTTTTCGGTAATATTTACATTGCGGCTTACGATGGTTTGCAGGTTGTTGATGATTTGTGCTGCCGTAACAATCGGGTCCACGCTGGACCATGGCGCAGCGCCATGCGCCTGCCTGCCTTTTACTATAATCTGCATGCCGTTAACACCCGCCATAAATCCGCCCGGGCGATAGGCCAGCTTGCCTACTTCCGTCTGCGCATTAATATGAAGGCCGAAAATTACATCAACCTTCGGGTCTTCCATTACGCCTTCCTTTACCATCTGCTCGGCGCCGCCCTTTTCGCCCTGCGGCACGCCTTCTTCTGCCGGCTGGAATATAAACTTTACCGTACCATGCAAATCGTTTTTCATAGACGACAGCAACTCTGCCACGCCCATTAAAATCGCCATGTGTGAATCATGGCCGCAGGCGTGCATAACGCCAACCTCCTGCCCGTTGTAAGTGCTTCGTACCTTTGATGCAAACGGCACCGGCGTACGCTCGGTAACCGGCAGTCCGTCCATATCGGCGCGCAGCGCGACTACCGGTCCGGGCTTGCCGCCCTTTAACACACCCACCACGCCGGTTGTAGCCACACCGGTTTTTACCTCGATACCCAGCGACTGCAAATGTTTGGCGATAATGCCGGCGGTGCGCACTTCGTGGTTGCCCAGCTCCGGATGCTCATGAAAATCGCGGCGCCAGGCGACTACTTTGCTTTGCAGGGCATCCGCCTTCTTATTTACTTCCGCTTTGTAAGGATTGGTCTGCGCGATTGCAGGAATGGAATATGCTAAAAATGCGAGCAGGTATAGTTTTTTCATGATGAGGATTTTAGGGGTAAGATAGGGATAATGGGGGAAATATTGGTAGGCAGGTTGCTACAGATTGGCGTATCATTCAGACCCGAGTTTGCCAGCTCGCGGGTTATCTACCCTTTAAAGCACGGAGTCTTTTCGATATAGGGCCCTTTCTTAGCGCCAGAAGAGGGTCTTAATTAAAATTAATTTTCGCCCTAAACTCTTTTATAACGTCTGTCCAAAACGCATCACGCTCTTCTTTTGTTTGGGCGCGAATTTCACCAAAAAGTTTCTTTCCATTGTCTAGAGCAACAATTTTGCCTCGTTGTGCTGCTTGGTATTTACCTAGTGGCGAATTCTCCCAATCGCAAGACTTAATAATTATAGGTATAATAAGTTTTTTCTGTTCTATAGCTTTCGGTATTTCGATTTTTGTAATGTAATCTGTATTAAGAAATTTAACACTTATTAAGCACACCATAATATCGCATTCATCTAACTGTTTTTTTATTTCATCATCCCATTCTTTACCAAATTCAATTTTCTTGCAGTTGAAGGTGGCGACTCCCTCGTTTTTTAAAGTAATAAGATGATCTTCAAAATCTTGCAGATAATCTTCATCGAATTTTGAGTATGAAACAAAAATTTTTTTCATAATTGCTAATTTTTTTGCTGTGAAAGGTTTAAACTGGCCAATAAGGATCGATCGTGATTTGTAATGGTTGATTTTATTTTGCGCAATGCTGTAAGCGTCAATGGCGTAAGAATCATCTGGTAGGTTTACCAAGTCAAAATAGCTTACAAAATGCTGGTCATCCAAGGATATATATGCATCTTCGGGAACATAATTAGGATCGTTTTTTAGTTGTCTCCAAATGTCTATCTTATTGATAAGAATGTCGTTTTCTTCAAGTTCTCTATTTTCGACGAACTCAGCAAAGCTAAAAAGCCAGTCGACATGAATATTCCAATACAACCCCAATATACTAAAAAACAGATATTCAATAATCATTGTTGAGGAATATTGACTTCTTTGAAGACATTGGAAATTTATTTTTATCTTAAGGGATTCGAAATCAAGATCAATTAATATGCGGATTTCGTTTTCAAGAGTGAATAACAATTTATTACGCCAGAATTTCTTGACATCTGGCAATTTTCCAAAAAAACAAATCATTTGATTAATGAATCCAAATGGAATAAAATCATTGAATTTAATGACAAAATTAGGCTGTTCTAAACCGAAACTAAACAATTGCAAATCTAGATCGCCTTTTTTCGCAAGAGGCAGATAGTTTGGAACTATATATTCTTGACGATCTATGTCATTATATGGATCGTGCAGAAAAATCACATTTTGAGCTTTCAAAAGCATGATGATTTTGTCATCAGTTATAATTTGATCCAATTCTACTTTGGGAATGACGCCAGGGTTTTTATTTGTTGCTTGAGACATGAATGTCTTTGACAATAAGTCGTTTTGGATATGCTCTGCCAATTTTTGTGGATTAAGCCACACGATATCCTGTAATCCTGAAATATCTGGATAATATAAAACTAGACCGAAGCGGTGTAATTGGGTTAGGTTTGTTGTTAGTGATTGTCTCCTTTCGTCAACATCCTCATGCTGAGAGTTATAATGCAGTAATAATTCATCGATAGATAAAGCTTTATGACTTTTGCTATCCCTGTCCATAATATATTTGAGAAAATCGGAATACCATTTGGGTTCCTCATTACAAACCTGCATTCTTTTAACGACATTGTTTAAGTATTTTTGACAATATTGTCGACCAATACTATAGAAAGCCAGTTCATCTGCTAAAGTTTCATTGTCTGTAGCTGTTTTAAGTGAAATATCAAAAGCTTTTAAGAGTCCTGGATAATTTGAGTATTTAATGTCTTTGACATCATTTTCTTTTAAATCTGCATAAGTTTGAATTATTATATATGACGAAATATTACGGTTTCCGTGCTCTTGATAATTTTTTTGGCCGAGCCAATAATTTCTATTAAAGTTGATCGTCGGTATCTTGTTAATATCAATATCAATTTGATTAACATCCGTTGCTAAATTAAATAATATCAGTTGCAATGCATTTTCACTGACAAAAGCGCGATAAATGCCATGATAAAAATCTTGCCCTCCAAAGTCGAAAAATATTGCATCAGGCAATGGATGAGTTTTCTTCTCGATATCATAGTTGACGATTCGCAAAATGTGGGTGCTACCTGTGCCGCCTCTATTTGTCAGAAAATCTACTAAAGTCGATTTACCGACAGAGTGATTTCCAAAAACTAAAATCTTTACTGGATAGGTGACGTTTATTCTGTCTGACTTATCTAGAGATCGTTGCAGGATTTCTTTGATAAAAGCAAAATGATTTTCATTTTCTAATAACTTCAGCTGATAGTCTCTGACAAAAGGATTTTCGTCAGCCCTTAAATAAAACTCATCGTTTTTAGCCAGTAACCCTTGAAATCCGTTTATACTCTCTATTAAATTCCTATGGATAAATAGCTGTTCCAATTTAACATATCTTTCAATGGCATTCAACTCTTTAATTTGATTGTCGTGTAAGTCGAGCGATAGGATTTTGGTTTCTTTGTCAATAGCAAAAAGTGTGTCTATGCGATTTGTATGAACGTCCGCAATTCTTAAAGACGACAATCTAAGAAGGTTATTTATAAAACGAATACGATTGTTATGAAGAATAGCAACTTTTAAAGAGGGAAGTTTTTTAATATCTTTAATGCTTTCAATCTTATTGTGACTTAAGTCTAGATATTCCAATTTTGTATGATTGTTTAAAACAAGTATGTCTTTTATTTCCCAATCTTCGTCGTCATTTCCGCAACAAATAAATGAAGTTAGATTTTTCAGTACTTTGACGGCTGGCGGAATTTCGGTTAAATAGTTTCTGCGGCCCTTATTTTCGCCGTTTACTTTTCTAAGAGGAGTAGTGCTATTTTCACGAATCCAATAATAATTGCTAAATGACAAAGTAGTTAAATGGAAACAATTACGAAGTTGGGTATCTAATTCCGTTTTGGCGCTGAAATCCTTAGAAGTTAAACCACAATTACCAAGGTCTAGATCATGTTTCTTGGTTTTAATACAATTTAGAATCAATTCTAAAGCCACCTCTTTCGGACTTAACGGTTTGTTTTCCGACACGGATATGCTCGATTTATCAACAGGCCGCGCATTATCGTAACTGCCAATCTCTTTAACAAGGATTTCCTCGTTCTCAAAATCTCTTGAACGGCGGTGTTCAACCGGATTTTCGGGAAACTGTGCAGGCTCATCCTTCCTTATCTTGCCAATGTTTATCTGCTTAGCTTCCTCCTTAATAATTTTATCTACGGCAAACTCTTTCAAAAGGGCGTTATACATATCGCCATCAAGCAGGGCAGTAGGATGCTTTTGCACCTTGTACCCCTTCGTCGCCAAAAAGTCGACGAAAGTACCAGTGCCTATACATAACTCTTTTGCAGCCGTGAAAAGTTTGATTGGTTTATCCTCCATCGAAGAAATTGAGGCGGGCTTATTCCCAATTCCAATTATCCGAATTTCTTCGTTCTCAAAATCTCTTGAACGGCGGTACTCAACCGGCTTTTCAGGAAACTGTGCAGGCTCTTCCTTTCTTATCTTTCCTATGCTTATCTGCTTAACTTCTTCCGTAATAATCTTATCCACCGCAAATTCTTTCAAAAGTGCTCCGTACATGTCGCCATTAAGTAGGGTGGTAGGGTGTTTTTGTACCTTATACCCTTTTGTCGCTAAAAAGTCAACAATAGTACCAGTACCTATATTTAATTCTTTTGCAGCCGTGAAAAGTTTGATTGGTTTATCCTCCATGGAAGAAATTGAGATATGGTTTGGACTAATTTAAAAATTAATTATTTATTTTACGTATTTCAAATAATGTACATCTAACTCTTATTCCCATTCTGGCGCGACTATCCGGGCTGGCCAACAGAGGTGGGCTACGTGCCACGCAGGACAGGCAGCCCGCTTACCTAACGAACGGGCTATTTTGATTTACACAGCTTGCAGTCTAAATCAAAAAAAGTAGCTTTACCCTCCTCTGGTCTAAATTTAGCAACGCGTAACTTAGACCTACAATAATTCAAGCATTCTGCTTGCGAGATTGGATGACCATTAACGCATTTTTATCGCTTAAGTTGAAAGCTTAAAACATTTTAGGTTCTAAGTTACACTGCGTTAAACTTAGACCAGTATTGGGCCCGGAATGTTCCGTGCAGAATAATAATAGAACGCTTATAGAATAGCGGCACATACCTCCGGATAAGCTTCAGGGAAGCGTCTGTGGAGACACAGACGCCGGTGAAAGAAAGATCGTGGCATATCTGCGATGTTTAACCTACCGCTATGGTTAAAATTCTCTTAACAAATCATGCCGCCCCATTCAGACGCGAGAATGACGAGGTGGCCTAAAGCGTAAAGGCTTCTCGTGCCACGCAGGACAGGAAAAGAACATGCATAACAAACCAACAGCCCGCTTGCAAAACAGGCGGCCGGGCCAAAGCAAAATCCCCTGCTGTCCGTAGTCTCCGACTACGGACTCCTATGCCTGGAGACTGTGTCTCCCATGCGAAACATAACAGTGGCTCTAAACCCCTAATCCCCAAAGTATCTTTAGAATTTAGTAAGTGCAAATGCTGTAGTTATACAGATATAACTGTTCGAAGTGAAAAACTTCGAACAGCAGCATTTTTTCAATCCGTGGCAGTTGTTCGGAAATTCCGAACAACTGAGGCCCCGCTGTCTGTAGCCTTCGACTTCGAACAGCAGCCTCTTACCCCTTACCCGTCATGCGCGCGCTTAATGTAGAACTATTCAACATTGGAGGAAATTAAGACAACGGTGCTCCTGGTATAACTTATGATTAATATACCTATTGCCAGGCCTACAGCGCTTTGTATAATTGGTCCCGTCTTTATAGTTGTAAAACTATCATTAAAAGCATCTATTAAATCAGCCGCCAGCTCCAACCCATAACCGATTATTAAAAATATACTTGCCCATATTGTGACGCCGATTTTGGCATACCGGCTTTTTGTTAAAATCAATATCAATAAAACTATATCGATAAAGATTGGGACAAATCGATAAATACTGATGGCTTTTACAACTAAAAAAATATTACAGGCTATTAATAAAATAATGAACCCTGTTAAAAGGTTGAAAAACAATTTATTAGTAAAAACGGCTTTTTTCATCTAAAATTAACTATTTGATAGTACCCACTTTTACCCGCGAGAATTACGGGATGGCCTGTGCGCAATGGCTTCTCGGTGACTATTTGCTCGTTTTAAGCCTCTCCATTATGAAATTTAACAACATATCATTTCTGTAATAATAATCATGTGACTCAATTATACCGCCATTGTAAGATGTGCTGGTTAAAAGCATTGTTATAGTCGAATTATTTTCCAGATGAAGTACTATTTCGCATAACCCATTATTTGATTTTATTGTGATATTGTCCCATTCAGGCGCGAGAATGACGAGGTGGCCTAAAGTGTAAAGGCTTCTCGTGCCACGCAGGACAGGTAGAGAATATGCGTAACAACCATGGAGCCCGCTTGCAAAACAGGCGGCCTGCTTTATTTTATAAAAAGCAGTTTGCCGGGCCAAAGCAAAACCTATAGCTTTAAGCTAAAATGAGAAATTCAAATTGGCAGAGCCGAAAGTAATGTAAACCAGAATGGCTTGGGCGCCACGAGAAGCGTTTGCGCGCAAACCGGCCCGTCATTCTCGCCAGAGGGTGAATGGCTTATTTAACGATTATTAAACTTGCTATATAAGCGATTGCAATAAGACCCGCCGTATATTCAAAAAAAAGCAATAATACTATTCCGAGATTTTTAGTAGATAACTTGGTAAAATCAAATTTTAACCCGTAAAAAATAATGCCGGTGTAAATCAGTACCAAAAAAAAACGATACGTTCTTTGAAAAGTGATACTACGCATGGCTGTGGAACTATTAAGAGCATTCTTGAGTTCGGCAACATCGTAATGTTCAAGAAGCGCTCGAAAAAAAAACAGATTCAAGAATAAAAATATACAAAACAATTCCAACGAAGACAGAACCACCTTGCTTTTATCGAATCCATAATTGTTCCACCATATTTTTAATGGAATAATGGGCCAAGCGTACCATGCCTGACTGTCTTGGAACTCGGCAAGTTCGATTGAGCTAGCCTTTATACCCGCTGCATTGTTCAGCCTGGTTTGTGAAGCAATAATTCCTTGATAGATGCTGGTGACATCCGAATACCATTCGTTTTCGTCACGGTACATCTCTACTGCCAATGGAATGAACTGAAAATGAGAATAATCAAAGTTGAATTTTGACATTTCAACTTTTCGTAAGTAAAGCTTGGCTCCCGATGTGGCATTTCCCAGTGTCACGACACCCGAACCTGAGTAGAACTTAACATTATTGAATAGAAACATTTTAACAGAATCACAAATGATGTCGGTTGTGTCGGCCCATTTGCACGAATCAATTCTCATTGACCTTATAAACCTCGAACGTATTGAATTCAAAGAAACGTTGTAAAATCCCAACTCCTGAACATCATACTTGCCTCGCACGAATGCAGCAGAATCGCCAAGGTTAATATATGGGTCATAATCAAACGAAATTAGTGGGGGTCTTTTGCCTATATTATTTCCTGAAACTGTAAGTGCTTTTAAGCTGATTTTTCCTATGCTTAATCGGAGGTCGCTATGACCTATAATATTCATTGCCTCTGCCCCCAAGTCATTTAAATAAATAGAATTAATATCCATATTCTTGAAGTGAGGACTGGGGCTATATGTAAAGGCGGCGCTGTCGATGTATAAAGGGCCTTTGATGACGCCTTTAAGCACAGGTGTATACAATTCACGACGCACCGAAACTTTGGCTTTAGTCGAATCAAATGGCACCTGAGTAAACCCAATGGATCTGTCAGCACCCTGAATGATCAATTGTGAATCCGACCGATCAATTTTAACGGTATCAATCGAAATTTTTTTTCCTGATAGTCCGCGAAATGATACCTCTTCGAACTGATTAAACTGATAGCTATCAGTTGTTTTGGGAATAAAAGGCATCCATCTAACATGTAAGTCGGGCGAACCTTGTGATTTATAGAAAATAAATTCCTTTTTTTTGGAATGCTGACAGCTGAAAAAGAACGATAATAATATGATTGCTACAAAAAGACAGCGATTATTGGTGAATAAATGTTTACTCATTGTGAAGTTTAAGCAAACTAAGATACTCAGACTATAGATAAAAATAAATTTTTTTATTTATAAGTACCTCCTAATATTTTGCAGCGTTTTTGCAATTCCTAGCAGTTGTTCGGAAATTCCGAACAACTGAGGTTCCCACTATCCGTAGCCCTTTGCTTCAAACAGCGGCTTAGAAAAATCGGAAATTCCGATTTTTCTACCCTTTAATTAAGTTAAGCGTAGTGACGGATAAACTGAGTATTGTCAACACGGTGGGAACTGCGAAATCGAAGTCATCTTAAATTTAAGCAGTTGGTCGGAAATTCCGACTAACTGAACTTTCATTAAATTCTCCTTCCTCAAAAATATGCCCGATATGTTCAGTAATGGTGACGCGGCTTTTTTGAAAAAGTTCAGCCATTTGTGCCTGGGTAAGCCATACCGTCTCATCTTCCAGACGGGTTTCAATTTTGGTATTGCCGTCCTCGGTTTGATATATAATTATTTTGCTTTCGTCCATACACTGCGTGCGTCTGTTTCAAACGAACCAAACAGATTTGATTCAAATATAGATAAATAGGCTAATATATTTAGCAAACGCCTGCTACAGTAGTTACAATCTTTCTGCATACTTTAACCTGCTGTAGTCTCCCATACGAAACATAACAGTGACCCAACCTCCTAATGCTCAAAGTATCTTTTTAAACTTTAGCCAGTGCATCCACTGTAGTCACAGGCTTCGCACAGCAGCGGACGGTGCATCCTACAACTTTGATTTCAGCCTGCTCAAACCCTCTTGTGTAATATTTAAATAATTAGCAACCAGCCTATTGGGCAAGCGTTTTATAATTTCAGGATTTTCTTTGAGCAATTGCAGGTAGCGCTCGGTAGCGTCGTTAGTAATAAAGCTCATTAACCTGTTGGTGTTTATTACGTAGGCGTATTCCAGCTGATGGCGATAAAACTTTTCCCATGCGGGCAATGTTTCTACCAGGCGATAAAAATCCGTCCTGTCCATATAAAGCAGGGTTGAATCCATCACGGCTTCAATATATTCCATCGAGGGGTTTTCGGTAATAAACGAAACCATCGAGGATGATGCATCATTTTCAAATATAATCCGGCGCGTAACTTCTGTGCCAACGTCTTTTATAAAATAAATCCGTAAACAGCCTTTCACAACAAAATACATCCTGTTCGACAAATCCCCCTCGTGCAATAAAATTTCTTTCTTTTTTACCGTACGGGTTTTAAAATGCGAAAGAACCAACTGCAAATCACCCTCGCTCATTTTAACTTTTTTAAGGATGTATTTGGCCAGCATCTCTTTCATAAACATTCAACAGGTTTTATAAGGTACTAAAATTATACATTTTGCTTAAAGTACTTAGGGTAAATTAACAATGCGGCAACCAGCGCAATAAATGCGTTTATCAAAAATAGCTTATCAAAACCATAAGTTATTGACGCTGTTGAACCGCCCGTTTTTGAGGCGCCCGACATGCCCGACAAAACGGCAAAGATAAGGCCCATAACGGTTGTCCCGGTTATTTGTCCTAAAATCCGCGAAAGCGACAGAAAACCGCTCAGCAGTCCCCGCTGGTCAACCTGTGCTGCTTCCATTACAACGGTGTTGTTGGGCGTTTTAAAAAAGTTCAGGCCCAGCGCTATTATTCCTATTCGCCAAAGGTAGCCCGTAACATTGTCGGCGGGCGTAACGGTGCTCATACAATAACATCCAACTGCAATGGTAAGTATCGCATAAAACATTACACGTTTTGCACCATACCTGTCTGCAATTTTACCGGCGTAAATACTAAGCGAAACTGTTAATAAAGGGCCGAAGGACATAATTAATCCAACATGTACCAGGCTGTAATGGGCTGCCTTTGAAAGATAAAATGGCGGCAAAATTATCGTGGTAATAATTACAGTATAAACCAATACGGTGGCAACCAGGTTTTTACTGATAAGCCTGTTTTTAAAAATGGCGACGCTAATTAACGGATTTGTAATTCTTTTCTGCAGCTCAATAAATACAAACAAGCTAACAACAGTAACTGCTAATAGTGTTAAAGCCCAAGGGTTGTCAAAACCGTTTTTTTCAATCAGCGTCATACCAACACAGTAGCACGATAAGGTTACCGTCAGTAAAATTATTCCAGCCCAGTCAATGGGAATTGCTTTTTTAATAGTACTGCCCGATATGTATTTGCGGCCCAGTCCGTAAGCTATTACACCAAAAGGCACGTTTACTAAAAACATGGACTGCCACCCAAAAGTTGAAAGCAACAGGCCGCCAATACTTGGTCCGCTGGCAATGCCCAATGCTGTTACAGTTGATAAAACACCCATTATTTTGCCCAATTGCTTTTTGGGCGTAAGCTCGGTTGCTATGGCCATGCTTAAAGCCAATATTAAAGCTGCCCCTAAACCTTGTAAACCGCGAAATGTAATAAATAACGCCGCAGTATTTGAAAGGCCGCAAAGCAGGGATGCTATGGTAAATATGATAATCCCCGCCAGGTATAATTTCTTTTTGCCTGCAATATCGCCAAGCCTCCCCGCAACTGTAATTAAAGCGGTAAGCACAAGCAGGTAAGACAGTACAAACCACTGAGCCGAGGCAAAGGTTGTGTTGAGGGCTTTAATCATGGTGGGTAAACCAACGCTCACTATACTGGTGTCGAGGTTCATCATAAACAAACTGATGGAAATGCCGGCAATGGCAATGTTCAGGTTCGGTATTTTGTGGGTAGGGCTATCTATAATATCGGCATTGTGCAGTTTTTCCAGTGTTGCTGTTTTCATGACACAAAGTTGAACAGCAGAAAATGAATAAACATTGATGTGTGTTAAAAAATGGAGGGATATGAGGTGATCTTAAATTAAGGTGGTTGCCGCCTATAGGCCGGGCTGTCTGTTAGAGACTACGGACTATTATGCCTGGAGACTGTGTCTGCTACGCTAAACATAACAGTAGCCTTAACCTCCTAACGCCCAAAGTATCTTTTTGATATCTAATAAGTACATATACTGTAGTCACAGACTACAGGCATAACCGTTCCGAGGAACACTTTTACTAAAAATGCATAAATTGCTTTCTATTAATTAGTTGGTCTATCTCACCTGAATAAAAGCAACTGTACACAAGTGTTCCACCTGTACACATGCGTTCCGCGGAACAGTACAGCGCCGCAAAAATGGAACGCCTTTCCGATATCGTTTATTCCCGCTGCCCCCTCCTTCCATAATTTTCCGTATTTTGGGCCGTTGTAGGAAAGCTGTATTCCGAATCGTCCGTCTTTCGGACTTTCCGGACTTTTCGGACTTCCGGACTTCTTTAACACATGAACCCATACCAACAAAAAAAACGCTGGAAATACTCGCTGCTCATCTTTGCGGTTGTTATCGCCAGCGGCTCCCTGCTTTATACCAGCTACCTGGTGCGTAACATTGCGGCATCAGAGCGTACACGGGCGGAGGTATGGGCGCTGAGCATGAAACAGCTTCTACAGTCGGACGACGATGACTTTTTGAGCTATACCTACGCTGTACGCGATAGCCTGAGCGTACCGGCCATTGTTATCAATAACAAAGGCGAAGTACAGTATTACCGCGGACTGGACCCTACCAAAACAAACAATAAGCTGGAGGCAGAAGGTAACAAAGCAAAAAAATACGACCCCGAATATTATAAACACGAGCTGGCCTATATGCAGGAGCAGCATACGCCCATAAAATACAAGGTTTATGGCGAACAATGGCTGGTTTATTATAAGGATTCGGCCTTGCTTACGCAGCTTAAGTTTTTCCCTTATATACAGCTTTCTGTAATCGCTATCTTCCTGCTGCTGGCGTATACGGCATTTAGTTCGTCGCGCAAATCGGAACAAAACCAGGTTTGGGTGGGCCTGGCCAAAGAAACCGCACACCAGCTCGGTACGCCGATATCTTCGCTAATGGCATGGATTGAGCTAATAAAAGAAAAATTCAGCGCATCGGATGATACCCTGATTGCCGAAATGGAGAACGACGTTAAGCGCCTGGAAATAGTAGCCGACCGTTTCTCGAAAATAGGCTCGACGCCGAAGCTGGAAGAGCATAAGGTTTACGAGGTGGTAAAGGATTTTGTGGATTATTTTAAAGTCCGCGTGAGCAAAAACATCAGCTTCGAGCTCACCGGGAACCCCCACCTGCCGGCGGGGCTTAACGTTCCGTTGTTCGACTGGGTGCTTGAGAATCTGTTAAAAAATGCAGTGAATGCCATCGAGGGTAAAGGCAGCATAAAGGTGGAGGTATCGGGCAATAAAATAAAAAAGCAGGTATTTATTGACGTAACTGATACCGGAAAGGGTATTCCACGGTCGAAGTTTGATACGGTATTTCAGCCAGGTTATACTACGCGCAAGCGGGGCTGGGGCCTGGGGCTGTCGTTAACCAAAAGAATGATAGAGAGCTACCACGGCGGGCAGATATTTGTGAAGGATTCGGAAGTAGGAAAGGGCACTACATTTAGAATTGTTTTAAAAAATATACGACATGATAAACAGACCAAATCCCGGTGAATATTCGGAATACGCGGGCCGCTACGTTAACCTGGTTGGCGAAGGTGACATAGTGGAAATTCTTGAACGCCAGAAAGAGGAAAGCTACCGGTTCCTTTCTGCCATCGGCGAAGAAAAATCGAAATATGCATACGCCGAAGGTAAATGGACCATCAAACAAATGATTGGCCACATGGCGGATACGGAAAGGATATTTGCCTACCGGGCGCTGGTTTTCTCGCATGAATCCACCACCCTGCCGGGCTTTGACCAGGACGTTTACATGCAAAAGGCGACCTTTGACAGTCGCCCTCTTGAAGACCTTGTAAATGAATTAAAGGCAGTACGCGAAGCGAGTATTTACCTGTTTAAATGGATGACCGATGAACAGTCGAAGCAAAAAGGAATTGCCGGCGGCAGCCCGTTTTCGCCAAGAGCCTATGCATATATGATTGCCGGGCATGAAGCGTATCATTTGAATGTGCTTAGGGAGCGATATTTGTAAAGCGCAGAACCAAGAGTCAAGAATCAAGACAGAAGATTAGGAGCTAAGACAGAAAAGTCAAGAACCAGGAGCGGGCATATTCATTCGCGCTTCTCCTGGTTCCCGACTCTTGGCTCTTGATTCTTCTAAACTTACTCCTCCAGTTTATTACCGCCATTTTTATCCGATTCCTTCTTTTCCATCAGGAAGGAAACAAACAAGCCCGCACCGCCAAATATGGCTATCAGTGCGAAATAGATGGCAACGTTTCCGCCATCGTCAAAGTCGTTAGTCATGTGCCTAAATACTGTATGGTCCAGCAGGTAGGCGAAAAATAGGCCGGCACCTGCGCCTATTAGTAAAAGTCCCCATTTTAAGGTTTGATAAGGTGCTGATTGTGGCTTATAGCGGCGGGGGTCCATTCCGCGTTCAATCATTGCCATTCTTTCTCTTTTGGCCAGGTAAACGATGCCAAAAATCATTACAAAAAGGGCGGTTGGAATTATTATGCCTGCCATTACCCCAAGTTCTCCGGTTCTATCCATGATATTTTAATATTTAAATTAGTAAAGTGCTTATTTAATTTCACCGTCTATCGGTGTATTTGTAAGCTATGACCACTTGATTTTTAATGAGGTTACAGTGAGTTTGAAAAAAGTTGTAGTAGTTGTAAAGGTTGTAGTAGTTGAGGAGCCTGGCCCTGTGCCTGACCGCTAACTGCCCGCCGGAAACTGCCAACTCTGAGGCGGGTTTGGTGGTTAGAAAAATTTTTCTACCTTTGCCGCCATGGAAATTTTGGATCCCACCCTCCAAACGTACCTGGATACCCATTGCGAACCCGAGCCGGAAGCGCTACAGGTTATCAACAGGGAAACCTACTTAAAGGTGCTGCGGCCGCATATGCTGTCGGGGCATTACCAGGGGCGGGTGCTTAGTTTCCTCAGCAAAATGGTGCAGCCCAAACACATCCTCGAAGTGGGCACCTTTACCGGTTACGCCACCATCTGCCTGGCCGAAGGCTTAACTGAAGACGGCGAAATCCACACCATAGAAGTGAACCGCGAGCTGGAAGAGATGCTCGATTCACATTTTAAGCTAACAAATGTTGGCAAAAAAATAAAACAGCATTTTGGCGATGCTACCGCAATAATTCCGGCTTTACCGGTTGATTGCTGGGATTTGGTATTTATCGACGCTGATAAAAAGAATAATTATACATACTTTCAACTTATAATAGATAAGGTAAGACCCGGAGGATTAATAATAATTGATAATGTGTTGTGGAAAGGCAAGGTGTATGGCGATGAAAATGACGCCGACACGGAACTTATCCGGCAACTAAATGACCAGGTTTCCGTAGACAGCCGCGTAGAAAAAATGATTCTGCCGGTACGCGATGGATTGCTGGTTATCAGAAAAAAGTAGATTATGAAAAAACTCGTACTAATTACAGTATTGCTGGGCTCAGCATTATTGGCTGCAGCACAAAAAAACACCCCAAAATCATACGTCGACCAGCATAAAGATGATGCCATCCGCATTATGCACCAAACAGGCGTACCAGCAAGCATAGTTTTAGGCGTGGCCATGCATGAGTCGGGCTGCGGCAACAGCAAGCTGGCGCAGAACCTGAATAACCAGTTTGGCGTAAAGGGCGGCGGTGGCGCTGTTTATTACGACAAGCACAACAAAGCTGTAAAAACCAAATACAAACGGTACCAGTCGGTATTCGAATCTTTCCAGGATTTTGCACGTGTGATGACCGAGCGCAGCGAATTCCGCGGCCTGGCCGATAAGTTTACTCATTTTGATTATACAGGCTGGGCGAAAGGGATCCAAAAACGCGGTTATTGCAGCAGCCATACCTGGGCATCGCAGGTGATGGGTATTATCAAAAAATACCAGCTTTATAACCTGGATGAGAACCCGGCCACGGCGGAAAATGAGCCTAACCAGGCCGAAGTGGCACAAAATCGTTAAAAATCAATATAAAGCGTAACCTGCTTATCTACAATTACGTTATAAGTCACTAATTGCAGCCCGGACAAACCAGGCTGGTTGATATTGATTTATTATTGAAGATGAGGAAAATTGTTTATCTATTTATGGGGTTGCTATTGGTCACGTCGTGCTCGGCGCGTAAAACCTCCGTTCGCGATAAGCTGGCCAAAAAGAATAACAAAAGCATCCAGCGCTCGCGCGGCGACGCAGCCAACTACACCCCGATAACTTCACTGCAGTATATCGACCGTTATAAAGACATCGCCATACAGGAGATGAACCTATATGGCATACCCGCAAGCATCACGCTGGCACAGGGCCTGTTCGAGAGCGGCAGCGGCAACGGCGATTTAGCACGTTACGCCAATAATCACTTCGGCGTGAAGGTATCGCCAACCTGGACCGGGAAGGTTTATTATAAAGACGATGATAACCACAACGATGCTTTCCGGGTATATGATACGCCGGAAGATTCGTTCCGCGACCATTCTGTTTTCCTGCAAAAGAAAAACTATTCGCACCTTTTCGAGCTGGATAAAAACGATTACAAAGGCTGGGCATACGGTCTAAAAAAAGGCGGCTATGCTACCAACCCAAAATACCCGCAGTTGCTGATAGGCGTAATTGAGAAATACAACCTGGATCGTTTCGACCGTCCCGAAGGCAGCGAAGTAGCTAAAATACAACGCGTGGATAAGGTGTTTACCACTATCGACAAAAAAGAAGATAAGGCAATAAAGGATTCTATACAAAACCCGCCGGTCGCGCCGGTTACTAAGTTCTACACCATTAAGCAGGGCGATACGCTGTTCAATATTTCCAAACGCTTCGGTGTGGAGGTTGACAGCCTGAAGGCGATGAATAACCTGGGTAGTGATAAGGTTAAAATTGGGCAAAAGATTGTGCTGACGAGGTAGATATTCTTAAAAGATATTAGGAGCCGGGTATCGTTTGATATCCGGCTTTTTTATTAGCAGCAAAACCCTTAGCTTTAGCTATATGAAAGCCATTGTTCACGGAGCACTGAGGTTATTGCTGGCCATAGGAGGAATCTATCTGCTTTGCGACCATTTCGCTGAAAACTATAAACTCTCAACACTTCTTAAAACTGCGTCAACAGGCGACTTTGTCGCTATTTTCGTTTTTCTGCAAATGATGTCGTGTTTCGTTTTGTATATGGGCATAAATGGCGTTCGTGATTTCATGCGTAAACGAATAAGAATGAGGTTGATGTATGCGGTAAACGCGCTGATTATTTTGGCGGCTATATTATACACTATATTAAGTAAGGATGACGGCACCGCGAAGAGTGACCCGCCCGGTAATTGGGATTTCTTATATCTGTTAGGGTTCCTGGCGATTATCTATTTTATGGTCTACGACTTTATAGCACTTTTTATCAAACGAAAAAAACACGTTGAGAAAAAAGAGCAGGAGTTTGAAATAGAGAATTTAGGGTAAAGGGGGCCTCACACCGCCTGCAGTGGATGCTCCTCTTCTTTCAAAATCATGTCCTGCCCACGTTTCAGCTTTTCGCTGCGCAGGTGCCGCCAGTGCAGGCAGCCAATTAATAATGCGGCAATGCCTTCAAACAGCAAAGTATCCGCAGCGCCGACGAGGTGCGACACCAGCCCAACCAGCAAGCCACCCAGCGGCTGCATGCCGAAAAAGGCCATGGCGTAAAAGCTGATCACACGGCCGCGCATATCCGGAGCGACTGTAGTTTGTATGAGCGTATTACTTACTGTAATCTGCGACATCATACCAAAACCCGCGATCGTAGCAAAGGCCAGCGCAAGGCCATAGACATGCTCATGCGAGAAAAGTATCAAACCGGCACCGAATACAAGCGTATTAATGAATAATATCCTCTTGAGATTAGCCCCGGCCTTTTGCGATGCCAGGAATATGGCGCCAAGGAAAGCGCCAAGCCCAATAAAGCTATCGATAACACCGAATGTGGAGGCCGTTCCTTTAAAAACATCTTTTGCATAATAGGCAATTAGTGTGTTAAAGGGCAATACCATCAGGCTGATTAAACCCAGCATCATTAACACAAAAGCGATAGACGGCGTACGCTTAAGATAAGCAAGCCCTTCTTTCAACTCGCCGAATACATTTTTGGGATGTTCCTTCCTGACATAGGCCGGCAACTTCATCATAAGCAGGGAAACGATAACTGCCACGAAGCTTAATGCATTGAACAGGAAACACACGCCATCACCCAAAGCTTCCAGTACCAGCCCGGCCAATGCAGGACCAACAATACGTGAAAGGTTCACCATGGATGAGTTTAGGGCCAGCGCGTTGGGCAAATCGTTTTTATCGTTCACCATTTCGTAAACGAGCGATTGTCGCGCCGGCACATCGAATGCGTTGATGATACCGAGCATAACGCTTAGCCCTAATATTTCCCAAACCTGGTAATGATTAAACAATATTAATAGGGCCAGCAACCCGGCCTGCACCAGCGAGGCAATTTGTGTGATGAGCAATACCTTATATCGATTGTACCTGTCGGACACTACGCCGCCAATCAGCGAAAATAGAAATGAAGGGAAAAGACTGGCGAAAAGCGTTACCCCCAGCATAAGGGTTGAATGTGTTAGCGAATAGATTACCCAGCTCACCGCCGTTTTCTGCATCCACGTACCGATAAGCGATACCGATTGCCCGGCAAAATATAGCCTGTAGTTGCGGCTTTTAAATGCCGCGAATGTTCTGAATGATTTTATAGTTTGTATTGTCATTTAATTATCCTTCTTTTTCGTCATGCCGAACTTGTTTCGGCACCTCACATATTGGTAACCCACATGTCAATCGCCTTTCATATCGCAAACCTGCTTAATGGGGTGCCGAAATAAATTCGGCATGACATGATTTTTATTCTAAATCGCAATAATCTTATTTATCGGTACCAGCGCCTGCTTCAGCAGTTCCTGCTCTTCCGGCGTGCATACATGAGCTATTGCATCGGCCAACCATTCATCGCGCTCGTGCCTAAACTGTTGTAGTGTATGCTCGCCAAGCTCAGAGAGCGCTATATTAACCTTTCGCCCGTCAGTTTCAGAAGCTGTGCGGGTGATATAGCCTAACTCCGACAAATGACTCAATACCTGCGACATGGATTGATTGGTAATCATCTCATTGGCGGCGAGCTCGCTCGGCAGCATGGCTTTGTTCTGATAAAGCTGTGCCATCGTCGAACGTTCGGTTAGCGATAACTGCTGCCCGGTGGGCGATTCCTTACGGAGCTTTTTTACCAGGCGGGTAATTGCACTGCGGAGGTCGGAGGCCAATTGTATATCTGCGTTGCTATCCATAATTAATAAGTTAAACTAATAAGTTTACCTTACAAATATCGATAACTTTTTGGGGACGACGGTCATTTTATTGTAAGAAGCCATTCCAGGAAAGCTTTGCAACAAATGGCATTATTAAACGTCATACTAAAGCGCTGTTTATTTAAAAAGATGATTTCGAAATATTAGGATTAACCAAGCGTAGTTATTTTTGTGAAAATCATCAAAACCAATTAGTAAGTTTATATAATCTTTCAAATTAAATGGGTACCGAAAAGCCATATATACTTACCTGGCGCGAGCTGGCAGAGCAGGTGCTCGGCTGGGATGACAGCAGCAATTGGGGCGACTACGACTTTGAGAAGTTAAGCGAGCAGATATTCGAAAAAACGAATACCCAATTAAGCGTATCAACCCTAAAAAGGATATGGGGCAAGGTGAAGTACGATAACACGCCCACTGTTATTACCCTGAATGCTCTCGCCTTGTTTTTAGGCTTTGCGGATTGGCGTCAGTTTAAAAAACATGCAGATAGCGCTAAGATTTTGGAACCTGTGGCAAAGGCGGAAGAAGCGTTTGCCGGGCCATTAAAGAAAGCACGTAAAAACAAGTTTCAAACCGTTGCACTATCGGTTATCGGCGCTGTTGGCGTTTTGTACCTATTATTGTCGCTGGTGGTTAACAAAAAGCCTGTTGCCGATAAAAACTTTAAACCTCAGTTTACAGCAAGGGTGGTGAGCGACAAAATGCCAAACTCGGTAGTATTTAACTATGATGCATCCGGCTATCATTCCGATAGTGTTTTTATCCAGCAAAGTTGGGACCCGCGCCGGCGTGAAAAGGTTGGCGGCGATGGCAAGCAGCATACTTCCATCTACTACGTACCCGGCTATTTTGATGCGAAACTGGTTGTTAACGGGCAAATAAAAAAAGAGCAGCCCATATTTATAAAAACGGCCGGCTGGTTGGGCCTTATCGATAAAGACGCTGTTCCCTCATACCTCAACAGTGATTCTATCCACATGCCGCGTGCGCTGGGCGTAACCGGGCAAACGTTTACGCGGATAAAAGGCTCTTCTGTGTTTAATGATTCATGGGCTTTATTTTATAATGTGCGTGAATTTGACGGACTTGCCGGCGATAATTTTAGCTTTGAAACTACGGTAAGGAATACTTCCAGCCAGGAGCAATCGTCCTGCCGTAAAATGATTATCGGGGTTATCGGTAGCGGCAACGGGCTTAATGTCCCCTTAGCCGACAAAGGTTGTATAGCAGCGCTCAATATCTACACCGGTGAAAAAACCATCAGTGGCAAAGACGCTGATTTAAGCGCCTTTGGCTGCGATTTTTCTAATTTTCAGCACATGGCCTGCACCGTAAAAAATCATAAGTTTATTGTCAGCCTGAATGGCAAAGTGATTTTTACGGACGTTGTTAAAGGAAGCATCGGTAAAATCAGGGGTATTATGATAGGCTTTGAAGGCGCCGGGGAGATAAAGGATGTAAAGCTGGGTGACGATACGCACGTGGCCTACCAGGAAGATTTCAGCAAGAAGCAGGTTTTGGCGGCAAACGGCGGCAGGTAACACGAACCTTTCATTAGCCGTCAGCACAGGGCATCGCCCTGTGATAATATGCAATAAACCATTCCCTAATTATCCGTAATTTTGCCGCCGCATGAAAAAATCCCAACCTACCATACTTGTTGTAAATGATGATGGCATAACCGCGCCGGGGATAAAAGCCCTGATGGATACCATGGCCGAAATAGGCCGGGTTGTAGTGGTTGCACCCGACAGCCCGCAATCGGGAATGGGGCATGCCATTACCATCGGCAAGCCATTGCGGCTGGACAGCGTTGATATTTATGAGGGCATCGAGATGTACAAATGCTCGGGCACGCCGGTTGATTGTGTTAAGCTGGCGGTAACCAAAATCTTTAAAGGCCAAAAACCGGATCTGTGTGTTTCGGGCATCAACCACGGATTGAATAATTCCATCAACATACTGTATTCAGGTACTATGTCGGCAGCGGTTGAGGGGGCTATTGAAAGTATTCCGTCGATAGGTTTTTCATTGGATGACTATTCCCTGCATGCCGATTTTTCACACTGCCTTAAATTTGTAAAAGAAATAGCATTGCAGGTGCTGCAAAACGGGCTGCCGACTGCCTCTTTATTGAATGTAAACTTCCCGGCGGGCGGTGGCATCAAAGGGATAAAAATTTGCCGGCAGGCCAACGCCAAATGGGCCGAAGAATTTGACGAGCGAACCGACCCTTACAAGCGCCCATACTACTGGCTAACTGGTGTTTTTCAGAATAATGACCATGGAGAAGATACCGACGTTTGGGCACTGGAGCATCATTACGCTTCGGTAGTCCCGGTTCAGTTTGATATGACGGCGCATCACGCCATCCCGGTATTGAATAGCTGGAAGTTTAATGTGTAAAATATGTTCAACAAAAACAGCTATCTCACCGGCTTTCTCGCAGCACTAATTTTTCCCGCGATTGCATGCGGCGCAGATTATTATTTCAGGTACACTGCCGAACTAATCAACCGGCCTGCCCTGCCTTACCTGGTTGCCGTTGCGCTGAATTTACTGGCAATGCGGTTTATTTTCAAATACGATTACGATAAAACAGGCAAAGCGATGATGGCGACCACGTTTATCGTTATGATTACCGCGTTTATTATAAAGGGGCACGTGCGATGAAATATTACCTGGTAGCCGGCGAAGCATCCGGCGATTTGCATGGCGCAAACCTGGTGAAAGCGTTAAAGGAGCACGACCCCAATGCTGTTTTTCGTTACTATGGCGGCGAACTGATGCAAGCCGAGGGCGGCGAGCTGGTTAAGCATTATGCCGACATGGCCTTTATGGGTTTTATAGAAGTGGTGGCCAATCTGCGGACTATCCTCGCTAATCTTAAAGCTTGTAAAAACGATATTGCCGAATGGCAGCCGGATGTACTTATTTTAATCGATTTTCCTGGCTTCAACCTTAAAATTGCTGAGTTCGCTAAAAAGCAGGGGCTGCTGGTATGCTATTATATCTCCCCAAAGGTTTGGGCCTGGAACCAGAAACGCGTGCTAAAGATAAAACGCATCGTCGACCATATGTTTTGTATTCTGCCTTTTGAGGTGGATTTTTATAAAAGCTGGGGAATGGATGTGGATTACATCGGCAACCCGTTGCTTGATGCGATTTCGGCCTTTGAACCCGATAAAAATTTCATTGCAAAAAACAACCTGGAGGGCAAAAAGATAATAGCCCTGCTGCCCGGCAGCCGCAAGCAGGAAATCAGCCGCCTGTTGCCAGAGATGGCCGGATTGGTTGATAAGTTTCCGGAATATCAATTCGTTATCGCGGGTGCTCCAACATTCAATGCAGACTATTATACAGAATTTACCGGCGGCAAAACCATCCCGGTAGTATTTAATGCCACCTACCACCTACTAAGTAATGCCGAAGCTGCTGTTGTAGCATCGGGTACTGCAACTTTAGAAACAGCATTGTTCCATGTGCCTCAGGTGGTGGTTTACAAAGGGCACCCTATATCTATCGGTATAGCTCGTATGGTGGTGAAGATAAAATTCATTTCGCTGGTAAATTTGATTATGGATAGCGGAGTAGTTAAAGAATTGATACAGGAGGATTGCTCGACTCAAAAGATAGGTGAAGAGCTTCATTCAATAGTTAGCGATAAAGCCTATCGCCAAAAAATGCTCGATAACTACAACCAACTGGATGAGCGAATGGGTAAACCCGGAGCATCGGCAAAAGCAGCCGGATTGATTGTAAAATATACCAGGGATAAAGGCCGGTAGGCTGGTTAATATGCAGTAACGATTATTTTAGCGCTGTGCCGGCTTTCAAATCTATTTGTTCCGTTTTTTCGGATATGTTTTTGATGATATCGTCCAGTTCATTGGCAGATGTCTGAAGCAAGGCCAGCAATTCTTCTTTTTCCTCTTCGCTATCGGTCGAATCTTTCATCAGCTCGGTAAGGCCCATAATGCGCGATAGCGGCGCCCTAACCACATGCGATTGCGTCCAGGCTATTTCGAGCAGCTTTTTATTTTGTTTTTCGATAGCGGTGATGTAATTAAGGCGCTCTGTTATATCCCGTATAGCACCAATCATGCGCATCGGCTTGCCCTCATCGTCGCGTATAATATGGCCATTACCTTCAACGTAGGCATAGCTGCCATTGGCCTTTTTAAAGCGACAGGCCCCTTTCCAATTACCCTGGGTAACATTAGCAATTGCATCGTTAAAGCTTTTGCTTATTTTTTCTTTGTCGGCAGAATGAACATTCGACAGCCAGTTTTCGATGGTATGCTGGTCCCCGTTATCGAAGCCGAACAGTCTGAAAAAGGCATCTCCCCACTTTATCACGCCGGTTTTTATATCCCAGTCAAAAATGGCATCCCTGGTCGCTTTATTAACGTACTCGTAGCGTTCATTGCTGATTTTCAAGGCTGTTTCTGCGTTTTTAAGGTCGGTAATATCCAAGCCGATACATTGAATTTCAGCAGTTTTCCCTTTAAAGTCGGGCAACCCTATGAAATGCCATAGCGTCGGCCTGGCACCGCCGTCCTGCCGTATCTTATCTATCTCAACCTGGTAAACCTTATTAGGGGTTTTTATGCATTTTTTTGTGATAGCAGCAACTAATAGGTGATGGTAGGGCTTAACGGTGAGGGATGCATCGGTATCTGCTAACTTCTTATCTTTCAATATCCAGTCAAAATCTTCTATATATTTTTTGTTGAAATAGGTGTATTTACCATCAAGGCTTATGCGGATAACATAATTTGTTTGCGAATCGGCCAGGCTTCTTAAACGCTGCTCGCTCGCTTCCAGCTCCTGGCGTGTTTTTTTGCTTTCAGTTATATCCAGGCAGGCCCCTATCATTTCCACAGGCATGCCGTTAGCATCAGATTTTAATTTGCCCCATGATTTAAGGTACCTGATTTCGCCTGTTGGCCTTATTATCCGCTCCTCAAATTCAACGTCTGTTTGGGTCTTTAATACATTTTCCACGGTTTCATACACCCGTTGCCTGTCTTCGGGATGCAGCAATTCCTGGTAGCCTTCAAAGGTGGCTTTAAACTCCTTTTTGTTTAAACCGTATATGGTATAAAGGCTGTCGGACCAGCGTACCACGTTGTTTTGTACATCCCAATGCCAGTTGCCAAATTGGGCTAATTCCTGGCTTTGCGTCATCATAAAGGTTGCTTCGGCTATTATTTCGGCTTTCTGTTTGTTTTCCAGGATAATCTTCAGCAGCGATGTTACGCGTTCAATTATCCTTAATTCCTCCTCATTGGGCTTTTTGGGCGTATTGTAATACATGCCCAGGGTGGCCATTACTGCGCCTTCTGAATTGATGACCGGGTGAGACCAGCAAGCGCGCAGGTTATGCTTTAATGCTACGTCTTTATATGCCACCCATCTCGCATCGGTTTCAATATCAGTAACGATGACTTTCTTTTTCAGGAAGGCGGCGGTTCCGCATGAGCCCACGTTTTCGCCTATCGGGAGGTTTTCTATTGCTTCTATATACGGCCCGGGCAGCGAGGGCGCTGCCCAGTTGTATAAACGGCCACTCTTAACCTGCAGGATAGAACAGAGCATGGCCGGAAACATCGCTTCTACGCCTTTAAGATAATACGACAGTATATCCTGTACAGCCACGTGACTTTTAGAGTTCAGTTCCAATACGTTTCGTTCCAGGTTTTCAAGGTTGCTTAACCGCTTTGTTGTGGTTATATCCAGCAACAATCCTCTAAGCCATTTTTTGCCCTTTTCCCGCACTACCGAAACTATTTGTTTTATCCATGTTGTTCCACCCTCAGCATTTATCATTCTATACTCCAGCGAGAAGCTTTTGACAGATTTGGCCTTTGAGTTGATGTAATTGAGCACTTCTTCCCTGTCGCCGGGATGTAACCGGCTTTCCCAAAAGCCCGGCCTCTGCACCCAGTCTAAAGGCTGAAAGCCCAGAAGTTCTTGTGCATAATCGCTTACAAAGGTAAACTTAAGGGTTTCAGCTTCCGCCTCCCAAACTATCCCTTCTATGGTTTGCAGCAGGGAGTAAAACTGATTTCCCGGCTCTGCAACAGTCTGCCCGGCATTTTGACCGGCTTTAAGTTTCGGGCTATGGTCTGTTATTGAGTGTACGATGAATAAAACCTTATTGCCGCCATCCGTTATGGGCGTGTTATTTATCTCCCATAATTTACGCTCCTTTCCCGGGCCGCCCGGCATGGGGACGCTATAGCTTCTTACCGGTATTTTGTCCGGCGTCTTTTGGGCCAGAACTTTTTCCAGCGACTCCATCCAACCAGAAATATCATAGTCCTTATCGATATAGAAAGTCTCGAAAAAACCTTTCCCGATTAGCTTTTCCCTGCCAATACCTTTCAACTTTAAATAAGCGTCATTTATATCGATTATAGAAAACAGCGGTCCTTCGGGTCGTAAAACAACCGTTGGCAACGCCGAAGACTTTAAAAGTTCTATAAGGTATTTGTCGCTTGTCATAAGTTTAACCAGTTCAGGTATAAGATTGTGATTCGGCAGGAAAAACCAGCAGGATTATTAGGGTGTAATCCTGCATAATTTTGTACCTAAATATACGCAACAACCTGCCGGAATAAAAATACGAATAAAATTAAGCATTGTTGGTTTGTAAAAAACAATTAAAATCATCGTATAATTAAGAATGATACTGGGACTGGCACAACAGCGTAACAATCTTAAATTATATGGAAAACTAATTTCCTGGCCTGCTTATTAATTTGCATTTTTACACCTCGTGGTTAATAATTAAACCCCTGACATTAACATACAATAACAAACAATGGGCAAAGTAATTTTAGTTACCGGTGCATCGTCCGGTATAGGTTTGGCTTGCGCCACCGCATTGCATGAAAAAGGACATACCGTTTATGGTTCGTCGCGCAATTTGAAGCGTATGAAATCGGTTCCGTTTAAAGCTATCGAGCTTGACGTTACCGACGATGCTTCGGTGAACGCAGCTATCGATAAAATCATCAAAACCGAAGGCCATATTGATGTGCTGGTTAACAATGCGGGCAATGGTGTTACCGGCCCGGCTTATGCTATGCCGGTTGAAAGCGCTAAAAAACAGTTTGAGGTAAACTTTTTTGGCGTGGTTAGGGTGAGCAGCGCCGTATTGCCGCACATGATAGCCGTTAAAAACGGGCTCGTGGTAAACATCAGCTCGCTGGCCGGTTTGTTCGGCTTGCCTTACCAGAGCATGTACAGCGCCTCAAAATATGCTATCGAGGGCTATTCGCAAAGCCTGCGTATGGAACTCCGTAATGCCGGCGTTAAGGTTACGCTGATTAACCCCGGCGACTTTAAGTCCGACTTTACCCAAAATCGCGAAAAGGTTACTTTCCCGATAAAGAATGAACTGCTCGAGAAGGAGTACCATGCCGCAGTTGCTGCCATGGAAAAAGACGAAAGCATTGGCGCCAATCCTGATATAATAGGTAAAAAGCTATGCCAGATAGTTGATTCATCAAGCCCTGCACATCGTTACCTGGTAGGCGCTATCGGCCAGACTATTGTACCTACACTAAAAAGCATACTGCCCGGCGGAATGTTCGAAAAACTGATGAACGACCATTACGGGATAAAATAGTTTACAATGTATTTGCGCCAGACTTACGAAGTTTTGAAAACTTCGTAAGTCTCTTCACCTAAACCTCGTATATTCGAAACAAATTTCAATCCCATGGATACCTACGTTATTATTAAACAATTGCATTCAGGTTTCAGGTACATCGTTTTCCTGCTGGTGCTGGTTGCTATTATTCAATCGGTGCTTGGCTGGCTGGGCCGCAAGCCGTATACCGAAACTAACCGCAAGCTCAATTTATTTGCCCTCATATCTGCGCATACGCAGCTGCTTATCGGCATTGTGTTGCTTTTTAAGAGTCCGCTGGTTCAATTCAATAGCTCAACCATGTCTAACGATGTTACGCGCTATTTTTCTGTTGAGCATTGGGTAGGAATGATTATCGCCATCGTTTTAATCACCATCGGCCACAGCAAATCGAAGAAAATTATACTGCCTGAGAGCAAGCACCGTATCATTGCTATATTCTATATAATAGCATTTATAGTGATTGTGGGTACCATTTTGGCCGGACATTTGCCTGTTTTGGGGTCGCAATCATAAAAAAGTGTAGAAAAAATTTGCCAATTCAATTTTCTTTATAAATTTGTGACCGTAATGTTCAGCGCAAATCATAACAACAGCTGGTGGCACCAATTAATTTTGGCAGCCGGCTAAGTTTTTGAACTGATAATTAATCAATTGTAAACCTAAATAGCAAACCCGGCGAACCTCATTCGCTGGGTTTTCTGTTTTATGGAGTTTTTTAAAAAGAAAAATGAAAAAGTATAAAATAATAACAACGCAGAAAAAGCTACTGGCCGACACCACCACACCGGTAAGCATTTACCTGCGCCTGCGGGATGTGTTCCCCAATTCATTGTTGCTGGAAAGCTCCGATTATCATAGTCGCGAAAACAGCATGAGCTACGTTTGTTGTGAACCCATAAGCGGCTTTGTTTTGAACGATGGTGCGCTTAAGGTTACCTATCCCGATGCAACCGAAACAAGCTATGAGCCCGGCACCTTCGATTTGATTGAAAGGATAAACGAGTTTATTGCCAGCTTTGAAACTACCGTTGTACCCGGCAAAATTATATCGAATGGTATATTCGGATATTTTACACACGAGGCGGTTGAGCATTTTGAAACCATTAAGTTAAAAGTTACGCCCGATAATCCCCGCAAAATACCGGTGATGCAATATCATGTGTACCGGTACATTATTGCCGTGGACCATTTCAAAAACGAGCTTTATATCTTCCATAACCAACCGGAGGGCGAAGCCGATAACAATGGGCTGGAAAAGTTAGCCGACCTCATCCGCAACAAGAACTTCCCTGAATATCATTTCGAAAGTAAAGAAGCCGAGCAATCAAATTTGACAAACGAAGAATTTATTGCGGTGGTGGAGAAAATGAAGCAGCATATTTACCGGGGCGATGTTTTCCAGATAGTGCCATCGCGCGGCTTTTCTAAAAAGTTTTTGGGTGATGAATTTAACGTGTACCGGGCGCTGCGCTCTATCAACCCATCGCCCTATTTATTTTATTTCGACTATGGCGATTTCAGGATATTCGGATCCTCGCCCGAGGCGCAGATTACCGTTAAGAACGAAGTTGCGAGCATATTTCCGATTGCGGGCACCTTTAAACGCAGCGGCGATGATGAAAAAGATGCCGAGATAGCCCGCCAGCTGGAAGCGGACCCAAAAGAATCTGCGGAACATGTGATGCTGGTAGACCTTGCCCGAAATGACCTGAGCCGCCATTGCGGCGACGTAACGGTTAAGGCATTCAAAGAAGTGCAGTACTATTCGCACCTTATACACTTGGTATCGCACGTAAGCGGCAAATTACAGCCGGGCGTATCCTCATTTAAAGTGGTGGCCGACACCTATCCAGCCGGCACCTTAAGCGGCGCGCCAAAATACCGCGCCATGGAAATCATCGACGAAAACGAAAAAACCAAACGCAGCTTTTATAGCGGCGCCATCGGCTTCCTCGGCTTTAACGGCGATTTTAACCACGCTATTATGATTCGCTCCTTCCTCAGCAAAAATAATACGCTGCATTACCAGGCCGGTGCCGGCATCGTAGCGGGCTCAATAGCCGAAAGTGAACTGAAAGAGGTAGATAACAAAATTGCCGCGCTAAGAAAAGCGATTGAACTAGCAGAGGAACTATAGCCCCCTAACCCCCTAAAGGGGAACAGAAGTTAAACGACCAAAAATGGAAAAAGACAATAAAAATATAACCGCCAACTCCTCCCCCTTCAGGGGGGCGGGGGGCATATTAATCATAGACAATTACGATTCATTCACCTACAACCTGGTGCATTTGGTTAACGAAATTGGCTTGCAATGCGAGGTATGGAGGAATGATAAGTTTAGCATCGGCGATGTGGATGCCTATGATCGCATCATCTTATCTCCCGGACCGGGTATCCCCCGAGAGGCGGGGTTGCTGTTGGAGGTGATTGAAAAATATGCGCCAACTAAAAGTATATTCGGCGTGTGCCTTGGTCAGCAGGCTATTGCCGAGGTTTTTGGCGGTAAGCTTTACAACCTGCCCCAGCCCATGCATGGTATAGCTACACCAATTAAAGTAATCGATAAGGGAGAGCGCCTTTTTAAAGGTCTACCGGAAAGCTTTAAGGTGGGCCGGTATCACTCCTGGGTTGTTGACGAAAATGCCCTGCCGGATGTTTTAAAAATAACGGCAATTGACGAAGCTGATAATTCACTAATGGCACTTAGCCATAAGCAATACGATGTGCGCGGCGTACAATTTCACCCGGAATCGATATTGACGGAGTTCGGGAAAGAGATGATGAAGAATTGGTTAGGATAAGTCAGGTATAAGGGGATTGTAGGGGCGTATTGCATACGCCCTATGCAAGCGACGACAACATGCTTAGCTATAACATGCGGACGAGGGCGTATGCAATACGCCCCTACGTAAATTGTAATTAAAGACACCCGTTGGTAACGGGAAATTAGGTGAACAATGAACATTTTAGATAAAATAGTCGCAAACAAAAAACGTGAAGTAGCGCGTGCAAAAGACCGCGCTTCATACGTCAAGCTCGAAGAATCGGAACACTTTCACAGGGGATGTTATTCCTTTAAAAGCTTCCTGCTCGATCCTGCACGTACCGGCATTATTGCTGAATTTAAACGCAGATCGCCTTCAAAGGGCATTATCAATGATAAGGTAAGTGTAAAACAAGTTACCACTGGTTATGCCGCTGCGGGCGCTTCGGCGCTGTCTGTTTTAACCGACCGGAATTTCTTTATGGGCAAAAAAGCGGATTTGACGGCTGCCCGTAACGCCAATAAAATCCCTATCCTGCGCAAGGATTTTATGATTGATGAATACCAGGTGATAGAAGCGAAATCATTAGGCGCGGATATCATACTACTGATCGCAGCCATACTTACCCCTGCGGAAATACAAAAACTGGCCTCGCTGGCAAAAAGCCTGGGCTTAAATGTGTTGCTGGAAGTGCATAACCTTGAAGAACTGGAGCGAAGCATTAATCCCAACCTTGATGCCATTGGCGTAAACAACCGCAACCTTGCAGATTTTACCGTATCGGTTCAAACCTCGTACGATTTGGCGCCGCATATCCCGTCAGAGTTTTTGAAGATATCTGAAAGTGCGATAAGCAACCCGCAGACTATAAAAGAGTTGAAACTGGCGGGCTTTAACGGGTTTTTAATCGGCGAGAATTTTATGAAACAGGAAAATCCGGGAGAGGCGATGGCAGAGTTCGTGAAGGAACTTTGATTTACGGACTTTTCTTAAACAACACATGCCTTATCCGGCCCGAATTAACCTCGAACCCGGTTATTTGCCCTTTGGTATTTCTGAGTATTAGCAGGTTATCCATCCACCAAAAATCATCGGTTAAGTTATTGTTGCCGTATAATTTGAGCGGCGTGTCATTGTATTTGCTGTTGGCTAACACCAGGTGATGGTCCTTTAAAACAATCCGGTAGCTGCAATTCAGTTCGGGGGAATAGTAGTTGCCTGCATAAGTGCGCAATTGTTCGTCTGTTGGTTTAGCATCCGCGTCGTATTTTACCAGTTGGCGATGATTATTAGGCCCGTATTCATCAACTACTGTTTCCCTGGCACTCTTTACGGTGAAAACAAATTTTACGCTGGGCTCATTAAGCATAACCAGCGTATCATTTTTCCGCCTTGCTAACTGGTTGTTACTGTTGCCTCTTTCCCAAATTAATCTCCTTTTTTTTAATTTGAAGCTAAAACGAACGCCATCCTCCGAAATATAATTGCCGGTAAATTTTTTGATAGCCAGCGTATCGTTAAAGATGGCCCCGGTGCTATCTATCGTTGCTGATTTGGAAGAGGTCTTTTTGGGTGAAGAATCTTTAATAAACAAGTCGTTCAATTGTAAGGCCTTTCCAAACGGATCGGTATCGCCCAGGTTGCTAAAAATAATAAACCCCATTTTCAGATCAGGAAAAACACTAACCATGGTGCGGTAACCGGCATCCGCGCCGTTGTGCGAATATATTTTATGCCCTTTGTAATCATTTACCGAAATGCCTAAGGCGTAGTCTATTTCTGTACCGCTGTTCAATTTACCTTTTTGCGTCAATTGTTCAATATCCAGTTGGTCGCCCACTTTATGGTTGTAAAAGTTCATCTCCCACTTACTCATGTCAATTAGGTTGGTAAACAGGCTGGTAGCGCCGGCAACCGAATAGCTGAGGACACTATTTGTGTAACGCGTGCGGTCTTTACGGTCGTACGAGTATGCGCGGTTGGGCACTATCTCGGTGTAGTCGTCATGAAAATGCGTATTCGTCATACCCAGCGGCTTAAAAATGGCCGAGTCGGTAAACTTCCGAAGGCTTTTACCGCTCACAGCCCGTACAATTTCGGCCAGCATGGTAAATCCGCTGTTGGAGTAGCTGTATTCGTCGCCAGGTTTAAAGTTAAGGCCCTGCTGTTTGCTCAATATCTTTACTATCTGATCCTGGGTAATCACATCGTCGAGCCGGGTGCCCGCCATGGCAAGCAATTGCCATTGGTCGCGTATGCCGCTGGTATGATTTAAAAGGTTCCTGACGGTGATTTTCACCTTCAAATCGGGAAACCAGGGCAGGTATTTACGGATGTCATCGTCCAGATTTAATTTACCCTGCCGGGCAAGCAGCACAATAGAAAAAGCTGTAAATTGCTTGGAAACCGAGGCCATGTGAAAAATTGTTTCTGGTTTTATGGGGATATTATATTCCAGGTTAGCCATGCCGTAGCCTTTCGCAAAAATAAGAGAGTCGTTCTTTACGATACCTATGGCGTATCCCGGACTGTTGTTATAATCCCAATATTTAAATAAGTTATCTATCTTCTTTATGGTCGAGTCGGGCAGGCTTTGTGCAGAAGCGCAGGCTATTACGGATACTAAAAGCAAACAGGCTAACAGGAGTTTTTTTGTAAGGTTCATGATATGCTCGTCAGGTTGGTTAAAAACGGAATAAATATAGGAAGGATTTTTTATGAAAATCGTGTAATCAATGCAGCGATAATAACGGGCACTCCATTCGCACATTAAATATTTTCCCTAATTTCACGCAATTACATTTCATCCCTCCAATATGAAAAAAACTTTTACTGTTGCCCTAATTGCATTAGCCGGCGCTGCATCGGCACAACAAAAAATTATAGGCGGCTTTACAGCAGCGTCTTCTGCCAAACAACTCCAAACCGAGCAAGCTTTTGATGCCTCGCTTAGCGCGCCACGCATTGGCGAAACTATTAAAGAACTATCGGCATTTCCCCATAATATTGGTTCGCCCGGCAGCAAGGCCGTTGCCGAAAAGATATTGGAGAAATATAAAAGCTATGGGCTTGACGCGCACCTGGAAACATATACGGTGTTATTTCCTACGCCTAAAACAAGGGTGCTGGAGCTAACCGGTCCAACAAAATATACTGCATTACTGAAAGAACCGGCTCTGGCGGAAGACGCAACTTCCGGCCAGGCCAACCAGTTACCTACCTACAACGCATGGAGCGCCGATGGTGATGTAACCGCCCCGCTGGTTTTTGTAAACTACGGCTTGCCCGACGATTATGAAATGCTGGCTAAGTTAGGTGTTGATGTAAAAGGCAAAATCGTTATTGCAAAATACGGCCGCTCATGGCGCGGGATAAAACCAAAGGTTGCCTATGAACATGGCGCAATAGGTTGTATCATATATTCCGATCCTAAAGATGACGGCTACACCGCCGGGGATGTTTACCCTAAAGGTGCTTATAAAAGCGAATATGGCGTTCAGCGCGGTTCGGTGATGGATATGGTAATTTATCCCGGCGACCCGCTTACTCCCGGCGTTGGGGCAACCAAAGATGCCAAACGCCTCGACAGGAAAGATGCTGTTACCATATTAAAAATACCGGTGCTGCCTATCAGCTATCACGATGCGCAGCCACTTTTAGCTGCGATGGCCGGCCAGGTAGCGCCACGCGATTGGCAGGGAGGATTGCCTATAACTTATCATCTTGGTTCAGACAAGGCGACTGCCCACCTTAAAATGGAATTTAACTGGGACATGGTAACCGCTTATGATGTTATCGCCAAAATAAAAGGCAGCAAATATCCGGATGAATGGGTGATGCGCGGTAACCACCATGATGCGTGGGTAAACGGCGCGGGGGATCCCATCAGCGGACAATCAGCCATGCTGGATGAGGCTAAAGCATTAGGCGATTTATTAAAAACCGGCTGGAAACCGAAACGCAGCATCATCTATTGCTCGTGGGATGGCGAAGAACCCGGTCTGCTTGGCTCAACCGAATTTGCCGAAGGGCACGATAAAGAATTGCAGCAAAAAGCAGTGGTCTATATCAATTCTGACGGCAATGGTCGCGGTTTTTTGGGTACTGGTGGCTCACAGGCGCTGGAACCATTTATGGACGAAATAACCCAAAACGTTATTGACCCGCAAACCAATGTAAGCGTTTTTGACCGGAGGAAGGCAAAGCAGGCGATTGACGCATCATCAGCAAAGGATAAAAAAGAAATATTGGAAAGAAAAACCGGCAAGCTGGAAGCGCTGGGGTCAGGCTCTGATTTCTCCTCATTTTTGCAGCACCTGGGCATCCCCACCCTGGACATCGCCTATGGCGGTGAAGATGGCGGCGGCGAGTATCACTCCATTTACGATTCTTTTGATGACTATCGCAGGTTCAAGGACCCATCATTTCAATACGGTGTTGCGCTTGCCCAAACGGCCGGGCACGCCGTTTTACGTATGGCAGATGCGGATTTATTGCCATTCGATTTCCGTAACCTGCAAACTACTATAGACAAATATGTTACCGAGCTAACCGAGCTGGTTGATAAAATGCATGAAAACACGGCTATTGAAAATCAGCTTATAAAAGCAAACGATTTTGCACTTGCCGCCGACCCAACCAAACATGAGCAGCTTCCTGTTGCAAAAGACACCGTGCCTAAGCTTGATTTTACAGCTTTAAAAGCCGCCGTGGATACGTTTAAAAAAGTTGCAGATAAATTAGCCGCCAACTGGGCAACTGCCGCGAAAAGCGATGGCGATAATGACAAGCTAAACAAGCTGCTTTACCAGGCAGAGCAGCAACTGCTTTCTGCCGATGGCCTGCCGCGCAGGCCATGGTATCGTCATACTATTTACGCGCCAGGCTTTTATACCGGCTATGGCGTAAAAACACTGCCCGGTATCCGCGAAGCTATTGAGCAGCGCAACTGGAAAGAAGCGCAGGAACAGATTGGGGTGGTGGCTGCAAGCATAAATAAATTGGCGGGTTATTTGAATGGGGCGGGCAACTAAGACCGATTATGTCTATAGCAGAAATAGAAAAAAGGAAATCAAGACTGATAGCCTGGATAGAAGGGCTATCAGATACTAACATGCTTTCTGTTTTAGAGAAATTGAAGGATGCTGAGTCAAAAAGCGACTGGTGGTTAGCGCTATCAGAAACTCAAAGGCAGCACATCAATGAGGGCCTTAAAGATGTTGAAAATGGTAGAATAATTTCGTCGGCTGATTTTTGGAATAAGTTAAAAAATGAAAGGGGTGGTGGGTTTAGTCCGGTTAACTAATCTCTTGTCTCTGATTAACTAATCTCTAACCTACTCCACCACCAACTTACTCCACCCCTTATCCCCCGCATTTTTCAGCTCTTTCTTCCGAGCTTCCATTACTTTTTTAATGCGCGAGCTGTAGGCCCAACAGGTGCTTTGGCGGATAGACAGAATTTCGGAAAGCTTATGCGATGATATTTTGCCGTTGGTGGAGTACATCAGGAATATCATGTAAAACGCTTTGTTGATGGGAATGCGGGTGTTTTGCAGGATGGTATAAGCAATTACCGATTCCTCATACCCGCATTTGGAGCAACGACGACTATAAGGCAGGTGACCGTGACCATAATGCGTGTTTTCGCATTTGCGGCAGGCATAGCCTTTTTCCCATTTCAAGTCGGACAGAAACTTGAAGCAGGTTTCCCTGTCGGGATAGATGCGGCTGAACTCTTCAAAATCGACCTCGGCTGACATTACCCTGTCGTGCGAGATTTTTTCTATGTCCTGGTGTAATGTTGTATTGTCCTGCTCCAGCAGCACGTTCATCCTCGATATTTCTTCGGCCTGGTGCTGCAGCAATTGATTAACGGCCTTTAGCTCTTCATTCTGGTCTGCAATTAACGATGCCTGTTCAACCAGCTCTTTGGTACGTTCCTGTACCTGGGCTTCCAGGTTTTTATTGAGGGCGTCTTTCAGTTCCTCGTTTAGTTTTAGCTGTTTAATAACACGCAGTTGGGCCTGTTCTTCCTGTTTTCTAAGCAGGTGCACCTTATCGCCGATGGCGAACGAGATAAATACCATTTCGGCTATGAAGCAAAAGCTTAGGCTGTAGTAAGAAGCGGCGGTTACCGGCAGTGTCCACAAGTTTAGGGCAATGAGCGCCTTTATTACAAACCCCGTCAGTAAAAATGAATACCCTATTACGAAGAAGCGGGCAGCGCGATAACCCTTTATCAACACATAACAGCCGGTAAAATAAGCAAGCGTAAGCGGCACTATCTCAATAATTTTATAGCTGAACCAGTTAGGATTCACGGTTAAACACAGCACAAAAAACAGGCTGCGCAAACCGATGATCCACCAGACTATTTTATTTAAGCGTGGTGCATTTGTTTTTAAATTAAGCAGACTCTGTGTAAACAGTATGGAGAATATACTGGCCGAAAAAAGCGCCACGCCATACGCGTTATGGTTCCACATGGGCGAACCGGGCCACACGTACTGATAGGCAATGCCATCGGCACACATTTCGTACAAGCCGATGCTGAGATTGTACGCCACATAATACAGGTATTGCCGCTGCCGCATAGCAATAAACATCATCAGGTTATACAGGCCGAACACCAATATCATCCCATAAAAAATACCAAAGAAAAAGTACTCATCCAGCGCGTAGGTGATGAACCAGTTTACCGAGCGCAGCACCATAATTACGTTTACCGGCTGGTGCGATTTGATACGAACGTAATAAACTTGTGGCCCGCTAAGGCTATTGTCGAGATTAAGGCCGAAATTTTTATGCTGATAGAGCCTTGCCGAAAACGGGCGACTGCTGCCCAACAAAGTAGCGTTATAATGATTGTTTTTATCGGGTGAGTAAACGGCAATACTATCGATGGTCTGGTCGAAAAACTCCAGCATCCAGTTATTATTCGATTTGGGATTATGATTTATTTTAACCCTGTACCAATAAGCTGTATTTGGCTCTTTGGTTCGTGGGGTTGGATCGGTATTTACCCGGAATTTATTTACAAAGGCATCGCTTTTTACCTTGTTAAAAGTAAGGTTGCCGGTGTTGTCTTCCAGGTAATCCATTTCGTTATACCTGAATATCTGCTGCTTTGACGTGTCGCAAATATTAACAGCGGATTGCCCGTATGTAATATCTGCGCAAAATGAAAAAAATACGCAGGCAGCGGAAAAAATTCCCGATAAAAATTTACTCATACACAGGTAGTTAATGCCTTAGGTTTATATATATTCTACGTAATATGCTAACAAAAGTTTATCGTAATAAGTCCAGGTAAGGGCAAGATAATAGTTTTATTTCTATTATCCTACTAAGTGTACAAAGTACATTTATTGAAGGGAAGAGGAGGGGCGAAAGGCAAAAGCAGAAAGGTGAAAGCAAAAAGACACAAGTATTGCGTTTCTCTGGGGGTAGGCGTTTTTTGCAGAAATGCGATACTTGTGTCTTTTTAACCAAAAGTCATTGGGCCTTAAATCCAAGTGCTTCCATGTACCCTTTATTGGGGTGGCAGTTTTGAAATTTCGCATTATCGATAAATTTCCAAAGAGCTTTTACCAGCTCTTCGCGGTTTTCGGGTGCAGCTTTGCGGATTTGCTCAAAGGTATTGCGGGGCTTTTCGGTGTATTCAATCACTTTTTCATATCCTGCAGGAACATCGAACGTAATGATACCGGCTGTATTATCCAGTTTTTTATATGGCCAGTAATGCCAGCCAATGTTGTTTTTCTCCAGCAGATCTTTAAAGGTTTTTACCCATTCGTCCTTGTTCTCGCCGGTTTCGCCGCAGTAAATGGGCACGTTGTATTTATTACTGAAATCAACATAATCCTGTATAACATTCTGGGTAGGCTCTGTCCAGTATTTGTGGAACTGGTAAATCAATTTGGAATCAAACGGCGGGCCGAAAGGCTTAAAGTTGCTATCCCATTGTGCGCCGCCAAGAATGATAATGTGGTTTTTGTCAACGGTGCGGATAGATTTGGTAATCTCCTTATATAACGGCTCCAGGTATTGGTTAAACTCTTCGGCCTTGAAATAGGTAGCTATCGGCTCGTTCAGCAGATCGTACCCCATAACGGTGGTTTCGTTGGCATAATGGGCTGCTATTTTATGCCAAACGCTTATAGCCAATTGCTGACTGGCTTTGCTTTTGAACAGGAAAGGATAGCCAACACCATCGTCGATATTGTCGCCAGTTTGGCCGCCCGGTGCACAGTGCATATCCAATATAACATATAGTCCTTCTTTTTTGCACCAGCTGATTGCCCTGTCGAGCAGCTCGAAACCGCGGTTGGGGTTATTCTGGCCCATATAGGTTTCGGTAGTAAACAGGCGGTAGTTAAACGGTATGCGGATGGAGTTCATTCCCGAAGCCTTTAGAAAATGTATGTCGGCAGCGGTGATGTAATTATCCTGGTAAGTTTTCCAAAAGGCCTTTACATCTTCTGGTCCCATTAGTTCGGAGAGCGCCTCGTTAATGAGTTTTGGCGAGTTCACATTGGTAAACTTAAACATATAGCCTTCAGGAACCAGCCAGTTACCCAGGTTTGTGCCCCTCATTAAGAATGGTTTGCCATTTACGCCGATTACTTCTTTCCCCTTAACGGAAATAAATTTATTGGTTTGCGCGAAGCTAAAGGCGCATACAAGCGCTAAAAGAAAAGTAATTAGGAAAGGCTTTTTCATAACAGGAATGATTGGTTAGGGTAAAAGTAAACTATTGGGTTTACTTTTTGCAGAAAATAGCTGCTTGTAGTGGTAAGGCAGGGGCGGTACACCACCCTATCAAAATAAAAATTCCCCGGATCGAATCTCAATCAACCGGGGAATCGAATATTTTAAAAGAAGGATATTACAAAATTCCTGCAAAAACAAATTGCGCCGCCTTACCAATAACCGGTATATGTTTTTCTTTACCGGCATTGGCTCCGGCTAAACCAATGGTCCAGAACATGATAAACAAGGCATTTATAGCCATTGATAGATATCCGAAGGAAAACAGACCGCCTAAAACGCCGGACTTATCCAGGATGGTAAGCACGCCGAACCTTAACGCAACATATGAAAGATATAAGAAAAGCGATTGACGCAAATGAAAGCTGCTTAAGCTTGTTTTCTCGGTTTGATGATAGCCGAAGAAGGAAACCGACCATCCTAATACAAAAAAATAACTGCACAAACCGGCAGTTCTACCCTCATCCTGAACCCCAAAAATGTTATTTCTCCACATAAAATCCCTAAAAATTAATTGGTTTAAATCCCTAACGCTAAGCCCCCGTCCCTGTTAACCAGAATAATTTATCACAATAACGGGCTGTTATACGGAGTGCCGGCAGGAATGTTTCAGGTTTTTGAAATTAAAATGATGTGGTTTCCGATGCGCCGAATGTTATATTATTTATTCTTAAAAACAATAATAGTCCACTACTTGTTAATCGATTGATTAATTTTTTATGTCTGATAATCAACTAATTAACAAAATCTGACAAAAGAATGATACGCTCAATCAATCGTTTGATTAATTTTGAGCAAGGAAAAAGCAATGGAGAAAGATAAAACTGATAAACCAGATAAGAAAGACCACATCCTGGACGTTGCCGAACGCGTGTTTTCGGACCTGGGATTTGATGGCGCTTCAACCCGTTTGATATCGGGCGAAGCAGGGGTGAACATGGCAATGCTTAATTACTATTTCGGCTCGAAGGAAGGATTGTTCCTTGCAATTTTTGAACGTAAGATATCATCATTCCAATTATTGCTGCAAAATATAGGTAACGACGGAACCATGAGCTCGTGGGACAAGCTGTCCACCTCGATAGACAAGTACGTTGACCGTATCATCGTTAATAACTGCTTTCAGAAATTGATAAACAGGGAAATATCGATGAACAAACGCTGGGAGCTTACCGATAAGATAACGGCAATATTGATGGTAAACGTAGTGGAGATAAGGAAAATACTGGACGAAGGAATAAAAAACGGAAGCTTTTTTGCCGACATCGATTGCGAAATGGTTATCGCCACCATATTCGGTACTAAAAACTATATCCTTAACACCCCCCAATTATCATCGCTGATACTGGGGTACGATGTTCGCGACGAAAAGCTGATGGAAGAAAAGCTTAAGCCCCGCATTAAAATATATATGAAACGACTTTTGAAAGCCTACTTAATGACCGACAATGACTACATCAAACAATAACATCCCTACCACAATGAACAGTACGCTGAAAAGCTTTCTGCGTATACTGATTCCCGCCGTGCTGCTTACGCTGCTGCTTGGTGCAGCTGCAAAAGCGCAGGACCGCACTATCACCCTTGACGAGGCAATTAAGCTCGGCATAAATAACAGCAAGGTGCTAAAGCTGTCGCAAAGTAAAATTGACCGTGCGGTATCGCAATATAACCAGGCCAAAGACAACGTGTTGCCAACAGGCAGCGCCAGCTTTGACTATAACCGTGCGCAAATACCGGCTAACAAACTATCATTTGGTACCGAAAGCCTCTCGCTGCCAAAAAGCGCCAATGCCTTTTTAGGTATCGTATCGCTTAACGAAACCATTTTCGCCGGCGGTAAACTGCGTTATGCCAAAGAATCGACCGACCTGCTTACCCAGGTTGCGCGGCTGGATGCTGAGCTTGACAAGGACCAGATAACTTACGATATCATCAATGCTTACTACAACCTATATAAGGTGCTGCAAAGCAAAAAAGTAGTTGAGCAAAATCTGACATCGATAGATGCGCAGATCAAACAATCGCAACGTTTTTTTGAACAAGGGTTGGTTACCAAGAACGATGTGCTGCGTTTTCAACTACAGCGTTCAAACATCGAACTTAACGGCATCGACCTGGAAACTAACCGTAAGATCATTAACTATAACCTTGATGTGCTTTTAGGTTTGAACGAAGGTACCCAGTTGAGTATAGCACAGATTAATGAAGCAGAACGTGCAATTGCTCCGTTAGCAAATTATATTGACACCGCTATTAACAGCCGCCAGGAATTTAAACAGGCTGACCTGCGTACCAAATATGCCGAAACCAGCATCAAAAATATACAGGCTAATTCCACACCCACGCTCGGTGCATCGGTAAGCGGGTATTATGTTGACGTTTCTGCAAATCCAATCCCTAAGAGCGGCAGCTATATTACGCCGGTAACTGTCGGTTTGGGCCTTAAATGGAACTTCGCAACGCTGTGGACCAACAAGAATAAAATAGCCGAAGCAAAAATTCAACGTGAAGAAACGCTCATCAACAAAAACATTGAGCTGGATAACGTTAAACGCGAGGTAAACCAAAACTACCAGGATTATACCCAGTCGCTGGATAAGATAAAGCTGCTGCAAACCTCCATTGAACAGGCGGGTGAGAATAACAAGATCCTGGAATCGAAATACAAGAGTAATATCGCTTCAGCAACAGACCGTGCAGATGCCGAAACACTTTTATACCAGGCACAGATAAGCCTTGAGCTGGCAAAAGCCGATGCAGGCCTGGCGTACTACACTTTAATAAAATCAACCGGAAAACTTAACAGATAATACAGAACTCCAAAACAATACATACAATGGCAAAGTCAAACGAAACACAGGAAAACGAACCCAAAAAGAAACCGAACAGGGTATTGCCGATAATACTTGGCTCAATACTGGTAATTGGTATTATTTTCGGTATAAAAGAATACATATACTACGGCAAGCATGTTGACACGGACGATGCCCAGGTTGACGGCAACATAAGCCCGGTAGTAGCCCGCGTAGGCGGATATGTGGATAGCATTTATTTTGAAGAAAACACCCACGTAAACAAAGACCAGGTATTAGTAAAAATTGACGACAAAGACTATAAGGTACGCGTTGAGCAGGCCGAGGCAGCTGTAACAGGCGCAAGCGCAGGCATTGGTGTAAATCAATCGCAGATATATGCTAACGCAGCAAACTCGGCAAGTGCAATGGCCGGGGTAACATCAAACAAAGCGCGTTTGGATAAAGTTAAAAAAGATTACGACCGCTACGCCAACCTGGTAAAAGACGGTTCGATTACCCAGCAGCAATTTGACCAGGCTAAAGCTGATTTAGAAGTTGCACAGGCAAACTACCGCGCATCGCAAGACCAATACAAGGCCGCACAGGAACAGGTTGGTACCACAAAAAGCCAGCTTGCTGTTACACATACCGGCGTAAGCCAGAAACAGGTTGATGTTGATTACGCTAAACTGCAGCTGTCATACACCTGGGTTAAATCACCATCGAGCGGTATCACTTCGAAAAAGAACGTCCAGGTAGGTCAGCTGGTACAGGCCGGACAGACCTTATTCTCGGTTGTAAATGACAACAGCATATTCATCACTGCCAATTTTAAAGAAACCCAGCTGGATAAAATCCGCAATGGGCAAAAAGTAGACATTGATGTTGACGCTTACCCTGATATGAAAGTACAAGGCGAGGTTTATAATTTTTCGCCTGCTACAGGCGCCAAATTCTCGCTGCTGCCACCGGATAATGCTACCGGTAACTTTGTTAAGGTTGTACAGCGTGTGCCCGTTAAAATTAAAATTAACGGCTCGAAAGAAGACCTTGACAAACTGCGCCCGGGCATGAGCGTGAATGTTTCGGTAAGAGTGAAGGAATAATTTAGTCCTGAGCCTTGAGTCTTTAGTCTTGAGTCAGCAATTGACGCGGAGACGTATTGACTTAAGACTAACGACTGCAGACTTAAGACTTAGAAAAAATGGCTGAAACCGGCTTTAAGAAATGGATCATTACCATCACGGTTATCGTGGCTTCGCTTTTGGAGCTGATAGATACCACGATAGTAAACGTATCCTTACCCCAAATACAGGGTAACCTTGGCGCTACGCTGGAGGATATTGCCTGGGTAGTAACAGGCTATGCAGTAGCAAACGTAATTATACTCCCTATGTCGGGCTGGTTGGGCAGCCGCTTTGGGCGAAAGCAATACTTTATAACATCTATCATCGTATTCACCATCGCCTCGTTTTTATGCGGCAATGCAACAGGGCTTGATGAGCTGGTAATATTCAGGATATTGCAGGGTGTGGCAGGCGGTGGCCTTATATCCACCTCCCAGGCCATATTGGTTGAAACCTGGCCACGTGAGCAAATAGGCACGGCTACGGCGCTGTTTGGTTTAGGTGCAGTGGTTGGCCCAACTGTAGGACCAACCATAGGCGGCTATATTACCGACCACGCCACCTGGCGCTGGATTTTTTATGTAAACATACCGGTAGGTGCTATTGCAGCATTTTGCGCCTATACCTTTATAAGGGAAACACCGAAGGACGCAAAGGGTAAACCGATTGACTGGTGGGGCATTGTCCTGCTGGCTATATCTGTGGGCAGCTTACAAACCGTGCTGGAAAAAGGCGAAACGGAAGACTGGTTTTCGAAAACATATATCCTGGTGCTAACAGTTACTGCAATATTGGGTGTAATACTGTTTATATGGCGTGAAATGAGCATCGATTACCCGATAGTGAATTTTGGCATTCTACGGCATCGAAGTTTCGCCGTGGGTATGTTTACCTCATTCATCCTTGGGTTTGGACTATACGGTTCGGTGTTCGTATTCCCGGTATTTTGCCAGAACCTGCTTGGCTTTACAGCGCAGCAAACCGGCGAGCTGCTGTTCCCCGGCGGCATTTGCACCATTGTTATGATGCCTTTTATAGGCAAGATGCTTAATAAAGGTATCCCTGCCCAGTTTATGGCTACCGCAGGCATGTTTTTGTTCTTTGTGTTTACCTGGATGCTCAGCAATTCGACACTGGCAACAGGACAGGCTGATGTATTGGTACCACTGCTAATACGCGGCGTTGGTATGGCCTTATTATTCGTACCACTGACTACATTGGCCATCGCCGACCTGAAAGGCCCCGAGCTTGGCCAGGGAACAGGCCTGAACAATATGATGCGCCAGTTAGGCGGTTCATTCGGCATTGCGGTTTTGACGACGCTGATTCACATCAGGTCGGGCTTTCACCGCAGCGTATTGATTGAGCACGTTAACCCGTATAACCCTAACTTTACCCAGCGCCTGAATATGCTAACGCAAAGCTTTATAGCAAAAGGCAAATCGGTATTAGATGCTACGCACATGGCTTATGCCGCTATTGAAGGCGCCGTTACAAGGCAAACAATGTTGTTAACTTACGACGATGCCTATTGGATATCGGGGTTGGTGATGCTGTTCTCTATCCCGCTGCTTTACCTGCAGCCGTTTAAAAAAGCAGTAAAGATGCCGGTTGATGCACACTAAAAGGATGTGCGAATACCTGATGTGCGGATGTAAAAATTAAGAAGCTCCCGCCTCTGCATTCTCACCCCGCGCCTCCTGTGGTTATAAAATTACACTAAAAATAAAAAGCTGTTCATTTTACATGAACAGCTTTCCCCAAAAAACTACAATTAAAATTTTATTATCACCCCGGTCGCAAAATATATTCGTTGCCAGGATATTTAATCTAAGGCCTAAATGTACAATTTTTTACATCAAAAACGCAAATTTAATTGACCCCAGGAATGCGATTTATGAAAAATAAATGAAAAAAAGCGCCCCATTCGCTGTAAAAGGCGTTATGAAAACAACACTGTTATCATCGCCCGTCTTTTTTTATTTTTGAAAATCAGGCTTTTTAAAAACCTATAAAATTAGTTAATACCACTTCATAAATTTAAAACACCGGCTTTTGCCGATAGCTATATTATTATTGGTTTTTGAGCCAGGGCTCAATCTTCTGGCGCTAAATTGGAGAATTAAAGCAGCAGGCAGGTTAAATCAGATGTCCGGCGACTGCATTTAGTTCCTAAAAAGGCCTTTTTGATATAGTTAGGGCCGTTTTTTTAGATAAAATAAACTTTTTTAAAAAAGGACTTGTGTAAGAAAAAAAGGTGCGTATATTTGCATCCCCGTCCGAGAGATACTTCGGACAACCGGAGTGGTAGTTCAGCTGGTTAGAATACGTGCCTGTCACGCACGGGGTCGCGGGTTCGAGTCCCGTCCATTCCGCTAAAAGAGCCGCAAGGCTTCGTAAAACGCTTAAATCATCTGGTTTAAGCGTTTTTTTTTGCTCAAAAAATCGCATAACTACTCAGGTTTTATGACTCGCCCAGGTGACCTATTCGGTGGCCTGTTTCTAAACACTAAATTAGTCCAAAATTAACGGTTAACTAAATGGTAATCAATTAGTTAGTATCACAAATTTTGAGCTAAAAACACCTCAAAACTACTCAGGATTCTGGCTTATTGGGACCAAAAAATTCGGGCGATATCAATCTGTCTCAAATGACCTCATCGGTTAGGGTCCGAGGGTTCGGGATCAGTTGGGACCGGGTGAATTTTCTGCCAAAAAATGACCATTTCGGTGACCTTTTTGGCGGAGCAGATTTAGGTCACCGAATTGCGTGGTAAGCAGTTGATTTTAAAGCACTTAATGTGACAAAAATGACCTCAAAAAGGCTCATTTGAACTCAAAATTAATGCAGTTAAACAATTTAAAATCAAATGTGGTATGAAAAGCACACAAAGGTTCTCAGTTCTCATCTGGGCTGACAAAAGAAAAACAGATGCAAAAGGTAATGTTCCCCTGTACGCAAGAATTACCTACCTGGGGAAAAGAGCGGAAATCTCAATGGGCCGGAAGGTTGATCCCGATAAATGGGACCCGGAGGCAGGATTCGTTAAAGGCCCTGGCCAGGAAGTAAAGGATATCAATAAGGCGATTATTATGGTTAACAACGAAATCCATGCCGCCTTTATGGACCTTAAACAGACCGATGATTTTATCACCGCCGAAAAGATCAAACAAAGGTACGCAGGCGAAGAAGAGCCTCAACGAATGTTACTGGAAGTGTTCGACGAGCATAACAAGAATGTGGAAGATCTGGTTGGTAAGGATTTCGTAAAGGCTGGAGATTCTGATGAATGTGACCACTCCATTCCGGCGCAAGCTGACCACCCATTCCGGGCGAAACTGACCAGGGCATTCCGGGGGAAATTGACCACCCCAAACGCGTAGCAAATGCTGTAGAAGTAACCATCTTTTTGAGGGCAAAGACACCTTCGTAAAGCATGGCCAACTTAACAATCAGCATGAGTAAGATTAGAAAGATACTAAAGATGTACAGCCAGCAGCGGGCGATAATGACCATAGCTGCCCAGGCCGATGCATCGAGAAACACCGTAAAGAAGTACATAGCAGCTTTTAATGACAGCGGCTTTACCTTTGAAGAGGTTAACGCACTGAACGACAAAGAGCTGGAAGATTTGTTCGGTAAAAGCAGGGAACACCCGCCTAACGCACGTATGCAGTCCATGCTGCGCTGCTTTCCCCACGTCGATAAAGAACTCAAACGAACTGGCGTTAACCGGCAGATGCTATGGGAAGCCTACTATAAAGAGTTTCCTGACGGCTACCAATACAGCCAGTTTTGCTTTTATTATAACCAATGGAAGGCCAGGGTAAACCCGACCATGCACATGGATCACAAGGTCGGTGACAAGCTGTACGTTGACTTTGCCGGTGAAAAGATGAGCTATACGGACAAGGAAACCGGTGAGATCATGCCTGTAGAGGTTTTTGTAGCTATTCTGGGTGCCAGCCAGTTAACCTATGTAGAGGCCGTTATGAGCCAGCAAAAGGAAGACTTTATAGCGGCCTGCGAGAATACCCTGCACTTTATCGGCGGCGTTCCTGCCGCCATTGTACCGGATAACCTGAAGGCTGCAGTAACCAAAAGCAGCCGCTATGAACCTACCCTGAACGAAACGTTTGAAGACTTCGCCGACCATTATGGCACAACCATTCTACCAGCGCGGGCGTACCGCCAGCGCGATAAGGCATTGGTAGAAGGAGCCGTTAAGATCATCTATACCAAGATCTATGCACCTTTAAACAAACATGTCTACCATTCTTTAACAGAACTCAATACAGCGATCTGGCAGGCCCTGGAAGTCCATAACAGCCAATTGCTTAAAGGTCGCAACTACAGCAGAAAGCTACAGTTTGAAGAGATAGAGCGCCAAACTCTGGCACCACTGCCTGTTCTGCGCTACCAGTTCAAAAAGCAGTTCCAGGCCAGGGTGATCAAGAACGGCCACGTTAACCTCGGCCCGGACAAGCACTATTACAGCGTTCCTTACCGCTATATCGGCAAACGGGTCAAGCTGTTATACTCGCGCACCATTGTAGAGATCTACTCCAACTATGAGCGTATCGCATTGCACCCTCGCAATAAAAACCCTTATGGCTATACCACTGACAAAGAGCATATGGCCAGTACCCACCGCTTTAAAAGTGACTGGACACCAGATATGTTTTTGGATTGGGCGGCCTCCATTCATGAGGATGTCAGGCTGTATATCCTTCAGATACTGGAACGTAAACAACACCCGGAACAGGCTTACAAGTCCTGCCTGGGGGTACTTGGCTTTGCAAAAAAAGCAGGGAATGAACGGTTAACAGTGGCTTGCCAGCGGGCATTGAGTTACGGCGTCTATAACTATAAAACGATACAAACCATACTGGAAAACAAGATGGATAACTATGAGGAAAGCTTATTTGCCGATGAGTTGCCTATGCCTGATCATGGTAATATCCGGGGAGAAGACTATTACAAATAACCATTTAAAACAACAATAACATGAACACAAGCACCTTAGACAAACTGCGGAAGATGAAGTTCTTCGGCATGATCCATGCCTTTAAAAGCAGCATGGAAACCGGTAAAACAAATGAGTATACAGCGGATGAACTACTGGCCCACCTGGTGGAAGCTGAATGGGATGACCGGCAAAACAGGCGTATTGAACGCACCATCCTTTATGCCAAGTTCCGCTATAAAGCTGCTATAGAGGACGTTCATTACCATGCTGACAGAAGTATCGACCGCAACCAGATCATGCGCCTGGCGGACTGTACCTTTATTGACCGCTTCGAGAACCTGCTGATCACCGGAAGCACCGGTATCGGTAAAAGCTATGTGGCTTCTGCTATAGGCTACCAGGCCTGCATATTGGGTTACCGGGTATTATATACCAGTACGCCCAAACTATTCGCCAAACTGAAGATGGCTAAGGCAGACGGCTCCTATATCAAGGAGATCGCCAAACTCGAACGGCAGCAACTACTGATACTGGATGACTTCGGTATACAGCCTTTTGATGCACAAAGCAGAGCTGCCCTGATGGAGATCATTGAGGACCGGCATGGAAAGACCTCGCTGATCATTACCTCACAACTGCCGGTTAGTAAATGGTTTGAAGTGATTGGTGAAAAAACAATTGCTGATGCTATCCTGGACCGGATCGTTCATGATGCACACCGCATCGAGCTAAAGGGAGAATCTATGAGAAGAAAACGTAGTGTTGAACCGGAAAACAGCCACTAATGAAATTACCTTTTAAATAACTATTTTTGTACATGCTTTTATAGCATTTGCTGCAACCCAAAAGTCAGCTAACCCAGTGGTCAATTTGGCCCGGAACAGGGTGGTCAACATCTCCATAATATACACTGCAAGCAGCATAGGCTGTAGAAACAATATCAAAACGATAAGACGCCGCATAAAGCATTTAGGAAAAATGAAGTTTGTTGAATTTACGCAAAAAACAATCACCTTGTCAAATCAAAATGACACAGTTCAAAGTGGCAAAAAGGCATATTGATTATTGGCTATAAGGTAGACATTTCGGAACCATTGACCACCTCGTTCCGGAATAGCAATCAGTTAATTCCGTGACACTTTGACCATATTAATTTATTCATTATTAATTGCGATTTCCCTAATTGCCTACACAACTCGTGCTCCAAAGCGCACAGAACAACCTGGTCAAGCCCCCGGAAAATCCATTTAATACGTGCGAATTGTGAATTTGCTTCTAAATCAAACGGAAGAGCGTAGAGTTGTTCGGGCAAGCCACTTGACCTGTTCTATAATTATCGAACTATGTATTTCTATAATTATGTAAATTGAAATTTAGAATGCAGCATTATTAAACTTTTTTACAAAAGACAATCCGAAAGTTCGGGTCATTTTTTGTAAATTTGATCCGTCAAAAGTTCTTTAAAACAACTCAAATTACCTCAAGTTAGCCGGTGACCTACTCGGTGACTAGTAGTTTTTAGATTTTATAAATGCCTGTTATTTAACGCGATATAGAAATGGTTCGAGTCCCGTCCATTCCGCAAATGCAAAACGCCTGTAAGTTTATACTTACAGGCGTTTTTGTTTTAGCTAGGCGGCACCCGAAGCGGGCTCTCAAATTCTATCAAATACAGGGTCAAGTAGAATAATAAGTACATTTGATACCGAAATTGGCTTTTTGATGCTGCTTTTTCATTGTTTGTTTTTTAACGCCCGTAATAGCTTTCGTTTAATCTTCATCGTCGCTACCTGATAATTTTGATTCGAGGTAGAAGGCCCCTTTGGTGACAACCTTGATATCCGCCGGCAGATCGTTCATGGGTCGAATGGCTACATAGCCTAACTCAGTTATACCGGTTGCAACTTCCACCTTCTTAAAAGTGTAGCTGCTATCGTTCCGGCCAGTTATTATAAAGATGTATTGCTTGCCTGCTTGCCGAACGACTGCGTCAACAGGCAACGCAGATGTCTGTTTGGCACCGGTGCTGATTAATGCGGTGACATACATACCGGGTATCAGGTTTTGATGCTGAGGGTTATCTATCTCGGCATGTACCACTACGCCCTTGCTTTCGTTCTCAAAAGACTTATTGATGCCATTGATCTTACCGGTAATAACCATGTTTTGTTGATTGGTTAGTTGGAAGTTTACTTTTTGTCCCATTTTCACGGCCATCAAATCTTTTTCAAACACAATCAGGTCGCAGTGTATTTTGGAGTTATCGACCACCTCCATAATTGAGGTGCCAGGCTGAACGTAGGCACCGGTATTGGAGGTAATCTTACCCACTGTACCACTAATTGGCGATAATATAGGGAAGGTGGAAACAATGTTACCACTGCTTATCTTTTGCGGTGAGATGGCCAACTGTCGCAACTGGCTTTCATATGCCTGTAAACGCGCTTGCTCAGCTTTATAAGTAGCGGTAGCTGATTGATAAGATTTGCCTGTACCGGCACCGGCTGCCTGCAATTGATTCTGGCGGTCATATTCTGCAGCCACGTACGTAAAGTTGTTTTTTGCGGCGAGATAGTCCTGTTCTATCTTGATCAACTCCTGGTTGTTAACAGTGGCCAATACCTGGCCTTTGCGTACCTGCTGGCCTTCCAGCACATTAATATGGCTGATCACCCCTCCTGAAAGCAGACTAACATCGGCCTTGTTTTGCGGTGGTACGGCCAGTTGTCCACTGGCTTTGATAACGGCGTCCAGGTTCATTTGCGGAATTGGCCCAACCTCAATACCAACATTCTGCATTTGTTGAGCGGTTAATTCCAACGCATTGTTTTTTGCAACTGCTGTTTCCTTTACCGGTTCTTGTTTTTGTTCCTCTTTGTTAGATGACCTTGAACAGGCGACCATCATTGTTACGGCAAATAAGGCTGCCATATATATCTTGAATTTCATGTTATTGCCCTTGATAAAATTGTAATTGAATAGCGGATTGGTCAAGCCTGCCCAATGCTTCGAGCCAGGAGAGGCGGGTTTGCACAGCGGCAGAAATATTCTGGATGTATTCGATATAACCGATTTCACCTAATTTGAATGATACCTGCGCGATGCGTAATTGTTCATCCGCTTGTTTCAGACCAGTTGCCAAATAATAGTCGACCGTATGTTTGAATTTTTGATATTGCTGTAACTCCTGCTGGTATTGAGTACTTAGAAGTAAGCGACTTTGCTGAAGATTTGCCTCCGCAATCAGCGCGCCTATCTTTTCCGAACGAATACGTGCACGGTAAGAACCGCTGAACACCGGTAGGGCTAACCCAACCTGGAAGCCACCGATGCGGGTACCCGGCGAGTAGCCGCGATCGATATGGGCAGGGTTGAATGCACCAACCAGTAGCTGCTGTGTGTAACCTACTTTAATATCGGGCATCAGCTTAGAACGTTCAACGGTTACTTTGGCTTTGGCTACTTCAACCTGCTGTAGCCCTAATGCTGTTTGTGGACTGGCCGATGTATTCAGGAAGTCCGCCAAATCGGGCAAGTCAAAGGCCAGGGGGCTTTCCACAATCTGTAAGGTTTCGGTTGTATTCAATAGCTGTTTTAGAGCCAGTTCATTAGTGTTGAGGTCGGCCTGGGCGCCAATTTTTAACGCTTGCACCTCCTGGTACTTGTTTCGCGCGGAGATCAATTCCAAATTCGAAGCTTCACCGGTTTTGACGCGGACAGTAGCTCTTTGTACAAAACCACTGTAAACGCTATCCTGATAGTTAAGCACACGCAAAGTTTCCCGGCCGAGCAGGTAAGCATACCAGGCGTTGCGCACCTGTTTGATAATTTCATTTTTTGTTACGCGGCCTGAATGTTCAGCCAGTTTAATTTGCTGATCGGCCAATTTACGCTGGTTGGTGTAAAGCCCCGGCCAGGCAATGTTTTGGGAGATACTAAGGCCGTTATCAATATTACCGCCGCTGGTTGGGTCCTGCGTTAACATCAATTCTGTTTTCGGCAGATCGAAGGCTGCACCTTTAAGCGATTTGGATTGTTCGATAGAAAGATTGGCAGATCGCACCTCCAGGTTGTTTACTAGCGCACGACTGATCGCACTGTCCAACGTCAACGCCTGTTTACTTTGTGCTTTCACATTTCCTGTAAACAAGCACAGACCAATTGCCAACACGCCTGCAACTTTACCGATTTTACCTAAAGTGGCTTTACGGTTGAACAATAGGTAAAGACAAGGTAAAACAAACAGAGTGAGGAATGTCGCGGTGATTAAGCCTCCTATCACAACGGTTGCCAGCGGCTTTTGCACCTCAGCGCCCGCGCTTGAAGATATGGCCATCGGTAGAAAACCGAAGGAGGCTACAGATGCTGTCATCAGTACCGGACGCAGACGGGCTTTAGTGCCTTCCAGTACCCGTTTATAAATATCATCCATACCCTCACTTTTTAACTGGTTAAAATAGCCGATGAGTACAATCCCGTTCAGTACGGCCACTCCAAATAATGCAACAAAACCCACACCTGCAGAGATGCTAAAGGGCATACCCCGGGTGAGCAGGGCAGCGATACCACCAATAGAAGCCAGTGGCACTGCCGTAAAAATGAGGAGACTTTCTTTGACGGATCGGAATGTTACGTAAAGCAGCACCAAAATCAATAATAATGCTGCCGGTACAGCAACTAAAAGACGTGCTCTTGCAGCCTGCAGGTTTTGGAACTGTCCGCCATAAGACAGGTAATATCCCGATGGAAGTTTCAGCATCCTATCCAGTTTCTGTTGTATCTCGGTCACTGTCGACTGTACATCCCGTTCTGTTACGTTAAAGCCCACATAGATGCGACGTTTACCTTCTTCGCGGGAGATTTGCGCAGGAGCGTCCTTAAACGAGATATCTGCAACCTGGTCGAGCGGCACTTTGTTGCCCGAAGGCAAGGGGATTAATAAGTTTTGTACGCTACTGATATTCTCGCGGAGGTCACGATTTAACCGCACAGCGATATTGAAGCGTTTTTCACCCTCGAAGACCACGCCGGAAACACTACCGGCAAAAGCTGTTTTGAGGATCATATTCACATCGCTGATGTTTAAGCCATATTGGGCCATTTTATCGCGGTTATAATTAACCTGTATTTGCGGCAGGCCGCTCACTTTCTCCACGAAAGGATCCGATACGCCTTTTACGTTGCGGATAGCCGTTGCAATTTTATCAGCTTGTTTCGCTAACTCATCCAGATCATCGCCATAGATTTTGATCGCCACATCCTGGCGGATACCAGTCATCAGCTCATTAAAGCGCATCTGCATAGGCTGAGAGATAGAGGCGTGCACACCCGGTAATTCGGCCAGCGCTTCTTCCATTTTGATCATCATTTCTTCGCGGGTCTTGGTTGTCTTCCATTCTGCTTTGGGTTTCATGGCCAGCATCATATCCCCGCGTTCCATAGGCATAGGGTCTGTGGGTATTTCCGAGCTACCGATACGGGTAACCGCTTGTTTAATCTCAGGAAAGCGAGAAAGTAACAGGCGCTCAGCCTTACTGAAAGTTTTTACTACTTCGGAAAGTGAAGTACCCTGCATCATGGAAATTTCCACGGTCAGGTCGCCTTCCTCCAGTGTAGGTATAAACTCACCCCCCATCCGGCTAAATGCCCAGATAGCGATGGCAAATAAGGCAAAGGCGACAATTATGGTCAATTTTTTAAACCGTAATACACCAATTAATGCCTTACGATATATCCGTTGGCAAAACCCTATTATATGATCTGAAACATTTGGCTTGTGTTCAGTTTTGCGGCTTAGGAACAATGCACTGGCCATCGGTACATAAGTGAGGGAAAGAATAAAAGCACCGAGAATAGCGAAGGCCACGGTTTCAGCCATTGGCCGGAACATTTTGCCTTCAATACCGACCAGTGATAGTAAAGGCAAGTAAACAATAAGAATAATGATCTGCCCGAAAGCTGCTGACTGCATTAACTTACCCGCGCTGCTTTGAACTTCTTCATTCATTTGCTCACGGTTCAGCTCTTTGATACTTTCGTTGTTGTAGCGACCTACAGCGATATGATGGACCACGCTTTCCACGATAATCACTGCACCATCCACAATAAGGCCAAAGTCTATAGCGCCGAGGCTCATCAGGTTGCCCGATACGCCAAAGAGCTTCATCATACTAAAAGCAAAGAGCATTGCCAGCGGGATCACTGAGGCTACCACCAGTCCGGCGCGAAGATTGCCCAGCAAGAGTACTAATACGAAAATTACTATGAGTGCGCCTTCCATAAGGTTGCGTTTTACAGTGTCGATAGCGCGGTCTACCAGTTCGGTGCGGTCTATAAATGGCTCAATCACCACGCCTTCAGGCAACGATTTTTGGACCTGAACCATGCGGTCCTTTACATTTTGGATTACCTTACTAAAATTTTCGCCTTTCAGCATAAGCGTAACCCCGGCCACTACTTCGCCTTCGCCGTTACGGGTTACAGCACCGTAACGGGTAGCAGTACCCATCTGCACAATAGCAACGTCGCGGACCAGGATCGGAGTGCCACCGCTATTTTTAATAACGATCTTGCCGATATCGTCGAGGTTTTTTACCTGCCCTAAACCACGAATAAAATAGGCGTTGCTTTGTTGTTCGATGTAGGAGCCGCCTGTATTCTCATTATTCTTTTCGAGCGCGGCATAAACGTCGGGGATGGTTACGCCAAATGAATTTAGCTTATCGTTATCGAGTGCAACTTCGTATTCCTTCACATAACCGCCCCAGCCGCTTACTTCCGCGACACCGACAGTTCCGGCAAGTCGCGGCCGTACAAGCCAGTCCTGGATGGTGCGCAAGTCGGTGGCTGAATATTTGTTTTCGTAACCTTTTTTAGGGTGGATGCTGTATTGATAGATTTCCCCGAGGCCGGTGGTGATCGGCGCCAAAGATGGCTCACCAACACCTTGCGGGATATTAGCCTCGGCTTCCTTTAGCTGTGCGCCTACCTGCTGACGCGCCCAATAAATATCAATATTGTCTTTAAAAACTAAAGTGATTACGGATATTCCTGAGCGGGAGATAGATCGTTTTTCAATAATGCCGGCAATGTTGGCCATTGCCAGTTCTATGGGAGCGGTAATATATTGCTCCACTTCCTGCGCGCCTAATGTTGGCGCTTGTGTAATAATCTGTACCTGGTTATTGGTGATATCGGGCTGGGCGTCTACCGGGAGGTTGACCGCAGACCAAATGCCTGCGATCACCAGTAAAAGCGTCAGGATGCCGACCGTCACCTTGTTCTGCACAGAGAACGAGATAATTCTGTCAAACATGAAAATGCAATAAATAAATACGACAATAAGACCCAGGCAAAAAACCCGGTCAATTTACTTCAAGAAAGAAATGCGTATTAACTTAATTGCGGCGGTTGCCAGATATCGTAACTACAACTTTGAAGAGAAGGCGATTTATACGCTGGATATTCAATACAAATCTTAAACAGCGGGCTAATTACAATTGCATCAGGATTAGAAATGTACCGCACAGATGAGCAGCATGAACAGATACAAAATGGCGAGCAAATATCCGACAAACAATTATTATCGCCGGTTTGATTGCTGATTGATGTTGTTTTATTGGGTATAGGATTATACGCTCTGTCGTGACATGGAAGCACAGACAGCAAGCATATATATAAACCCAAAATGATTGAAACCAACTTCATCGGCTACAAATGTAAGAAATCTGAAACCAAAGAAAGTAATGGCAGATTTTTTTACTTCTACTTAACGGCTATTGTGGTGAGACATTTTCCGGAAAATTTACGGAACCGTCCATTCCGCAAAAAGAGCTGCAAGGCTTAGTAAAAAGCTTAGATGCCTGATCTAAGCTTTTTTTTGCCTCTAAAACGCCCGTTTATCCCAGGTAGGTTTTTAAGTTTCCTGAACGGGTACTGTGCCGCAGCCTTTCCAATGCCCTGTCTTTTATTTGTCTAACCCGTTCGCGCGTAAGGTGATACTTTTCACCGATCTCTTCCAGGCTATGTGCATGCTGATTCTTTAACCCGAAAAACAGCTCTAAAACGTCCCTTTCTTTTTCCGCAAGCATACGCATGCTGTTGGATACTTCTATACCGAGAGATTCGTTCATCATTTCCTTATCTGTTCCGGGTTCGGCGCTTTGTAACACATCAAGTAAAGTACTATCTTCTCCACTGGCAAAAGGACTGTCGTACGATATATGTCTGCCTGAATGCGCCAATGAATTGCTTACTTTTTCAGCTGTTGTCTCTAAATCTTCTGCCAATTCTTCGGGGGTTGGCTGTCTTTCATAAACCTGCTCCAATTTAGAAGCAGCTTTGGCGATTTTAGAAAGGTCGCCCACCTGGTTAAGCGGTAACCGCACCATCCGTGATTGCTCGCCTATAGCCGAAAGTATAGATTGGCGTATCCACCATACGGCATACGATATAAACTTAAAGCCCTTGGTTTCGTCAAATCGTTTTGCTGCTTTAACAAGGCCAAGATTGCCTTCATTAATCAGGTCGCCGAGTGTAAGGCCTGAGCTTTGGTATTGTTTTGCAACAGAAACCACAAACCGCAGGTTTGCAGTCGTCAATCTTTCCAACGCAGCCTGGTCGCCTTCCCTGATTTTTTGAGTCAATATTACCTCTTCCTGTGCCGTAACCATCGGAATCTTAGCAATGTCTGACAAATACTGATTCAAGGATGCGGTCTCACGATTGGTGATAGACTCACTAATTTTAAGTTGCCTCATTTTTTATTAAAATATTTTTTAAAGTAAACGCTAAAGATCATGGCCTTATAATGCGCGAAAAGCAGAATAATTCTCATTGAGATTTGGCGATACGCCGATGCTTGCGGTAGAAAGGAAATATGAAAAATCTTTAACATACAAAGATAAGCACAGAATTGATAAATTGTGTCGATTGGATGTCAAGAAGTTAAGAAGCTCATTCACCAATAAAACCATGTGCAGCGTTACCGGGCTACTTATTGAACAGTACGTTATTTAAACGAAAAAATAACTCACTCTTTTTTGGCTGGCAAGCCGGCTGTTTAAAAGTAATAAGATATTGAGCGCAATTTAAAGGAACAGTAGCGATAAACTTTTCATTTAAAAAGTCTATTATGAAAAACTAAAACTTACGTAGATTTAAGGCATGAACGAGCAACAGCTTCGCAAACGCATCCGCACCTGGGTTTTGATATTTACTGTCGGCCTGGTGTTGAGCGGCGTTACCGCCTTCCCTATCGAAACTGAACTGGCCTTTATGGTCAGGCATTCATCCATATTCCCTGTTTTTATGGCCCGCTGGATTGAAACCATTTACAATGCTATTAAAGACACCAACACCCGCTACCCCTGGCTGGCCTATGGAACCGACTGGCTGGCTTTCGGCCACATAGTAATTGCTACCACTTTTATCGGCCCATTGCGCAACCCGGTGAAAAATATCTGGGTGATACAATTTGGCATGATAGCCTGTGTAATGGTTTTACCACTGGCGTTTATTGCGGGGCCGATACGCCAAATACCAGTTTATTGGAGCTGTATTGACTCGTGCTTCGGCATTTTTGGAATAATACCGCTTTATATAGTCTATAAAGATATAAGGAAGCTGGAGATGATGACGGCTAAATAGTTGAAGTTTTTAACCGCGGAGATGCAGCGTTGAAAAACACAGCGGGCACAAAAAAAATAAAACCCGTGTTTTCTGTGCGTTCCCTTTATCTACGGCTAACTTCACGCTCGTTTTATGAAAAGCGCTGTCTTAACTCATCTTTATTAAATAATCGATATTAATATGCAACAATATTGCATTTGCATCGTTATTGCTTAAATTAACCTATAATCCGCTGGCCATGTCCTTATCCTTTACACAAACCTGCAAATGCCTTTTACTGGCAATCTGCCTGCTTTTTTGCTATTCAATAGACAACGCGCAAAGCAAATACCGGGCAATTGCCGACCGCATAGATTCGCTTGCAAATATCGGCTTGCCAAAATCGGCCTTAAAAGAAGTAGATAAATTGGATGCTACTGCGCGCGCTGACAATAATGCTCCGCAACAGGTACGTGCCGCCATTTACCGAATGACTTTCCAGTCGTACGTGGAAGAAGATGCGCTGGTGGCTATCATCACCCGGTTAAAAATTGATATAGACAAAGCCGACTTCCCGGTTAAGCCGGTACTGCAATCGCTGCTGGCACAAATGTACTGGCAGTATTACCAGCAAAACCGCTATCGCTACAGCCAGCGTACTAAACATGACAAAAAAGATATCGATTTCCGTAACTGGGATATACAAACCATAATTGACGAAGCCAGCCGGCTTTACGCACTTTCGCTGCAGGAAGCTGCAAAGGAACAAGCTACGCCGGTAAGCGTACTTGACGGCGTTTTGGCGGGTGATAAAGAAACCCGTTACCTGCGGCCAACCTTATACGATTTGCTGGTGCAACGCGCTTTTGATTTCTACTTTTCGGAAGAGGCGGCTATTACCAAAGTCCGCTTACCCTTTACCCTGAACGATATCCGCTTATTTGGCGACAGCCGCGCATTTGGCGGGTTAAATATCAAGACGACCGATTCGTCATCGACATTATACAAAGGTTTTAGGTACCTGCAGCAGGCCACGCTTTTTCATTTGGAGAAAAACGACCGGGAGGCATTGGCGGATATCGACATCAAACGGCTTAGTGTCTTGTTCAGGCAGGCATCGATAAGCAATAAAGATTCGCTTTACATCAACGCGTTGCGGCAACTGGCAAATAACTTTTCCGACAAGCCAATCAGCGCTGAAGCCTTAGCACTCATCGGCAGCTATTACAAGGAAAGAGACAGCCTGTATATAGCGCATAGTTATTTTAAGAAAGCAGCAGCTTTATATCCCAAAAGTAGCGGTGGCAAAACTGCCGCAAACGCGCTGGCCGAAATTGAAAAACAATCGCTTTCGGCTACGGTTGAAGACGTAAATGTACCGGGTAAACCCTTGCTGGGCTTAATAAGCTACGCCAATGTAACGGAGGCCGGGTTTGCCGTTTATAAGCTAACCACCGCGCAGCTGATAAGCCTGGGGGGAAAAGAAAAATGGGATAACGTAACCGATGTTTATCCGTACGACAACGTGATTAAGCAGCTAAAACAAATGCGCCCCTTACAGGAGCAGCAACTGGCATTGCCGGGGACTAAAGATTGCCGGGCGCACAGGGCTGAAATAAAAATTGACGCCCTCCCGGTTGGTGATTATATAATAGTAATTAAAGACGCGAAAGCCAACAATAACCGGCTAACCGCTATAAGCGGGTTTAAGATAACACGTCTGTCCTATACAACGCGGACAATTCCCGGCGGCAAAACCGAATTGCGTATTGTGGACAGGGATAGCGGTGCGCCCATGGAAGGTGTAAAAATTACTTTAAGCACTTACAAATTTGTTATCAACAGCCTTACGAAAACAGTGGCTCAAACCGGCCTTTCTGACGCAGCGGGTAAATATACATTCACAGGACAGAGAGGTGAACAGTATAATGTAACGCTGATTAAAGACAATGATACATACAGTAGCGAAGACGATATATACAGTCAGACAGAAAGCAACCCGGTAAACGACTATGCCCAGGTTAATACGGTATTTTTTACCGACAGGCAATTGTACAGGCCCGGCCAAACTATATACTTTAAGGGACTGGTTATCAAAAACGTAAATAATAAAAACTCCATACTGCCTGATGAAAACGAAGAGGTAAACCTGCGTGATGCGAATGATAAAATTATAGGCGAGCTTAATTTAAAAACCAACGAGTTTGGATCTGTGCAGGGCTCTTTTGTTATTCCTCAAAATATATTAGCGGGCAGCGTATCTGTCGGCACAAAAAATGGTCGTATCAATGTCCGTGTGGAAGAATACAAGCGCCCAACTTTCCAGGTATCGTTCTTGTCGGTAAGGGAAACCTACCGCTTTGGCGATTCTGTAAAAGTAAAAGGCAAGGTAACTGCCCTTTCGGGTTATGGCATTTCGAATGCACGGGTTGCTTATTCCATTAACTTAATGGCCATGCCTATAAGCAATGAATTTTTTGCACGCAATAATAATGTAGGATCGTTATGGAGTAAGCCGCAGCCCAACATAACTGATACCATTGTAACCAACAGCCGGGGCGAATTTGAGATTAAATATAAGGCCGATACCGGCAGCTCCAGTGTTCAACTCGGTAGTCTCGATTATAGCATTTCAGCTGATGTGACAGATGCCTCCGGCGAAACACAAACGGCCAATACATCAGTAATGGTGAACAAATTTCCGTTTAGTATCAGCGCGGCTTTGCCGCAAAAACTGGCCGTTACCGGTGATAAAAACATCCCTGTAAAGCTAAATAACGCAAACGGTCAGCCCCAAAAAGGGACAGTTACGTTGAAGATATTTACGATAAAACAACCACAGCGATATATTAAAAAACGAGTTTGGCAAGCTGCCGATCAATTTATATTAACGGCCGATGAGTTTAAGAAAGCATTCCCAGCCTACGTTTGGAAGAATGAGGACGACCCTTATAAGATGCCAGTATTAAATAAGATTAGCGAAACGACTATAACCGCCGACAGCATTTCGGGTACCCTCGATTTAAGCATATTAAAAAAACAAACTGCCGGGATATACAAAATTTCGATAAATGCCCGTACCGAAAAAGGAGACACATCCTCCCTGTATCAATTTATAGAAGTATTGCCTGCCGCCACGCCCGCGCTTAAGCCGGATGACTGGCAGGCGCCGGTAACGTATGTAAAACCCGGTGCGCAGGTTGAATTCCTGGTGGGTATGAACAGGCCTTCGAATGTGCTGATGGAGACGTATGATGGGCCGAAGCTGCTTTCCTCAAAATGGATTGAATTAAATGGCCCCTATCAGCAAACCGTGAAAGTTGACGTACCTGCTACAACCGATAATGCTTTTGCGGTTCAGTTTTTAACGGTGAACGATAACCGCATGTATTCTTTCTATAATCGCGTAAAAATAACAGATACCGCTAAAAAGCTTAACCTGCGGTTTATAACTTATCGTAATAAGCTGCAGCCGGGTGAAAAGGAGCAATGGAAGCTGCAAATAACCGGTGCCGACGAAAAAAACACAGCCGAAATGCTGGCCACACTATACGATGCTTCGCTGGATAACATTGCACCAGCTCAATACTGGCGCACCGACTATGTTGAGTATGATTATTTTGCCCCTTATTTTTATCTATGGATTAACCAGGAATTTGCAAAGGAATCAGCCGTCAATAATGCGCAGGATGAAACACCTCAAATACCGGATGAAGTATTGTATGAGCGATTGAATTTGTTTGGCTACAATTATTTTGGCAGTTATAACCGGGCCTACCATAATTACCTGGCGCTGGTAAAGGAAAATCTTGCCAATAAGAAAGAAGATGCAATACTCGCTGCCGAATATTTCAAAAATGCGGCGCTGGTTAAAAAGGGCTACAATATGAGTGGCACGGTTACTTTAAACGGGCGCATAATTAAAGGCGTAAAAATCACCATAAAAAACACGGCGATAAGCACGCATTCAAATTCAAAAGGCTACTTTAAAATTAAAGTACCGGCTAATGGTGTGCTTGTTTTTAGTCATCCGCAATATCCCCCCAGGGAATTAAAAACTCAAAGTGCTAAATATCTAGCGGTGGAACTGCTTAACATAAAAAGAGTTGGGCCGGTTGTGGGAGAGTTAAAAGTAGCAGATCCTGGCGTTAAATCTTTTAGAGGTAAAAACAATTATGGATATTTCGCACCGGCCTCGCCGGCAGCAACTATGTTTGAGCCGCCGATGGTCAAAGCAGATGCAGAAGTATTAAAAGGACGCGTTTCTGATATTAATGTGCGGGAAATCAGGGCGCCGCGTGCCATGATGTATGATGAAGCCTACGACAAGGGTCTGCGGGATACGATAGAAGCACTTAAAAGGGAACTTTCAAAACCCATCATCCCCCGCAAAAACTTCAACGAAACAGCCTTCTTTTACCCCCAATTGCACACCGACGAAAAAGGCCAAATCCTAATCGACTTCACCATCCCTGAATCGCTTACCCGTTGGAAGTTCCGGGGCTTTGCGCACACCAAAGATTTGACAACAGGTTATATCGAAAATGAAGTCATCACCCAAAAACAATTGAGCATCAGTGCCAACATGCCGCGCTTTTTAAGGGAAGGCGATACTGTTGCTGTTTCAGCACAATTGGCAAACCTGGCCGATAACCCTTTAAAGGGCACCGTTAAGCTGCAATTGTTTAATGCGCTGAATATGCAGCCTGTGAGCTTATTTGTAAGTAAAGCGGATGCCGAACAAGGTTTTATGGTTGATGCAGGCACCAATAAAGCGGTAACTTTCAAACTGGTTATCTCTGCCGGACTTGATGCCTTAACTTATCGGCTTACTGCCGATGCAGGCCAGTTTACCGACGGCGAGGAAAATACATTGCCGGTTTTGCCGAACCGCTTGCTGGTAACAGAATCGATGCCGATAATGGTGCGTGCCGGGCAAAGCCGCAACTTTACTTTCGACAAGTTGGTAAATCAAAATAGTAAAACACTGCAAAATAAAACGCTGACCATCGAGTATACTCAAAACCCGGCATGGTATGCGGTACAGGCATTACCATATATGATGGAGTTTCCGTACGAATGTTCGGAGCAAACGTTTAGCCGGTACTATGCAAACAGCCTCGCCACTAACCTGGTAAATAAGCTGCCTGCCATTAAACAGGTGTTTGACAGGTGGAAAGCAGGTAACAGCGCAGAGTTGCTATCCAATCTTGAGAAAAATCAGGAGCTGAAGTCGACCTTAATTGAAGAAACACCGTGGCTAAAGGATGCCGTTAGCGAAACCGAGCAGAAAAAGCGCATCGCCCTATTGTTCGATTTAAATAAGATGAGCGACGAGCTGCGCCTTAACCTAGAAAAACTGCAAAAGAAACAGTTGCCCGATGGCGGATTCCCATGGTTTGGCGGTAATAGGTCTGACAGGTATATTACGCAGCATATTCTGCAGGGCATTGGCGAGTTGTACCATCTCAATATAAAAGTTGACAAACTGGATGCGATAGTTCTGCCTGCAATAAATTATATGGACCGGCGCCTGGTAGAGGATGATAAAGCGGCAAAGAAATTAAAGGACTATACCACCCACCCGTTAGATGCTATTGAAATACAGGCCTGGTTTACGCGCAGCTTCTTCCTGGATAAAACAATGGATGAGGCAACCGGAAAAATTCAGGCTAATTATTTAAAACGTGCTGCAGATCAATGGACCACGCTAAACGTATATGAGCAAGCTATGATTGCCCTCACCATGCAGCGCTATAAAAAGCCGGCTATAACCCAACAGATTGAAAAATCGCTGCTGGAAACTGCACAGCAAAGCGATGATATGGGCATGTATTGGGCTAAAAACCAACGCGGCTATTTTTGGTATGAGTCGCCGGTGGAAACGCAAAGCCTGATGATTGAACTGTTTACCGAAGCAGGCAATAATGCTAAAGCTGTTGAGGAAATGAAGATTTGGCTGCTGCGCAATAAACAGGTAAACAACTGGAAAACTACCACTGCAACCGCCGCCGCCTGCTATGCACTGCTGCTAAAAGGAGATGATATTTTAGCAGGTACAGGCGCTACCGAAATAAAGCTAAACGGTAAACCTTTGGAAGAAATAAAGCCGGATATTAAAACCGATGCAGGTACTGGCTACCTCAAAACCAACTGGGCAGATGAGCAGGTGAAACCATCTTTAGGCAAAATCGACATAAAAAATAATGGCACAAACCTAAGCTGGGGCGCTATGCATTGGCAATACCTCGAAAATATGGATAAGATAACGTCGGCACAAACCGACATACAACTCAGCCGTAAATATTTTATTCAAAAACAAACCAATGCCGGCCCGGTGCTGGTTACGGTTGATGCAGCTCATCAGCCTAAAACCGGCGACCTGCTGAAGGTAGTTATCAACCTGGATGCCGACCGCGATTTTGAGTATGTGCAGCTGAAAGATTTACGCCCTGCCGGTACCGAACCGGTTGAAGCGCTATCGGAATATAAATACCAGGATGGCTTGTATTATTACCAGGTGAGCAAGGATGTGGCCACCAATTTTTTTATCAGCTACCTGAACAAGGGCCATTATGTGTTTGAATACCAGTTGCGGGTTGCGCAGCCAGGCAATTTTTCAACCGGGGTAACTTCGGTACAAAGCATGTATGCACCGGAGTTTAATGCCCATACCAACGGTGGAAGAATAGAGATAAAACCTTGAATAAGAGACAATTGAATACACCCGCCTGTTTTTACGTAATATCACGCGACTTGTTGCGTAAAACTACGTGATGTTTAGCTGCAGGAACGGGCGTTTTCATTAATATTGGTTGAAAATGAGCGGTTTATTGTGATTCCCGTTGACATTCAAAGACCAGTACTTTATCGCGCGGTTGAAAAAATAACTATTTGTTATTAGTTTTATCGATAACTATTATTCTTAACCTATTAATTTAGCGCACATGAAAACAACAACAGGCCCTAACGTACTTACAGGTAAGGAAGGCGGGGAACTTGATTTGGACCAGGCAAAAACCTGGACAAAAAATCACCAGGAAAGGCACCCGCACGAGCCTCATTCGCATTATTTCGGGAAAGAACTACTGCAAAGAATTTTGAACCAGGAGGGATGTGTCGGTCTGCGCTTTCACCACGGCCACAGCGCCGCAGCAGGTGAAGATGGTGGCGACCGCCAGCTGGTGATAACCGGTGTTACCGGCAATGGCAGCGACATGATCAATGTTAAGCCCGCAAAATTGTCGAGGGCTGATATGGCCTCTGTTACAGCTGATATTGTTGGCGACCAGTCGATGCCATGCCCCGGCTCGGGATCGCCTCCATGTCCTAAATAAAGCGTAGATGATCCATATTATTTTAAGTATCTTATCAGGGATATTTCCGGTGTTGGCGGCGCTTATAAATTATAAGCGCTTAGACAGACTATTGAAGCTTGCCGCAGCGTTTTTTCTGATGAATGTATTGTCAGACCTGCTGCAGGTTTCAATTGTGGCAATGGGCGCAAAAAATAACGAGCCCGTATTACACCTGAATATAATTTTAAGCGTACTTTTCTTTATTGCCATTTATTATCATGCTATAATCGCCCCGGGGTTAAAAAGAACTGTCTTAATAACCGGCGGGGTTGCTTTGCTTGCGCTGGCCTATTGCCTTGTATTTGTTAATGGCATACTGGACTACCCTTCTTCGGCAAATACCATTTTAAGCCTGCTGGGTATATTTTATGCGGTTATTTATTTCATCCAGCTGTTAAACCCGCAGGAGTTTATACATATTGAGCGACTAAGTTTTTTCTGGATAAACTCGGGTATACTGTTCTATTTTTCGGTAAACATCTTCCTTTTTATGCTTTTCCAGCGCATGATAGCCAATCACCAGGAGGAGTATTATGGCATACATACCGCAACCAATATCATCACTAACATTTTGTTTACAGCAGGATTATTTTGCAAACCGCAAAAAAGCAGCTGAGCATTTTTCTGCCTTCATTTGGCCTGCGTGCTACCACTGAATTTGATACGTAAAACTACGTGATGTTGAAGTGGCACGAATTCTTGTTTGGTTTTTATTAATCTATAAATCAACAAATTAAAATTTTTTTATTACGATAGTTTTCCGGGCACCTTTCTGCCTGTTAGTTGAAATACCAACTATTTAATATTAGCTTTATGGAAACTATTTCTTAAAACCCCAAGATTAAACCATGGAAAAAGAACCAAGGCCGGAGGAATTAACCGGCAGAGAAGGCCAAATATTCGACTTTACACGTGCAACGGAATGGACAAACAACTACCGGGATATAAATCGCGGTGAAATAGTGTCGCAGTTTTTTGGGCACGAGATTTTGAATAAGCTGCTTGAGCAGCCCGGTTGCATGGGCATCAGGATGTATTATGCCAGCGATAAACCCGTTAACGGCTGGCAGCGGTTTATAATATCGTTAAGCCGTTTCCTGTTAAAGGTTATTGGCAATATGGAAGGCAAACCTCACCTGATATTGGTTGGCGCCACTAAGGATGGCCGGGACATATTACCGGATGCACCTATACAGCAGGAGGCACAGGACCAGCTGACACGCGCCGACATGAGGGCTGTTACTGCCACCGCTGCTGCGCCAAATGCGCTGGTGGTACAGGTTGCTATGCCATGCCCGGGTTCGGCAAATTGCCCTAAAAACTCTATGTCGTCGAGCAAATAATACATTATAATGTTATCAGTAGAGAATCTCCTGAATTATTTGTCGCTGTTTTCGGGGCTGTTCCCGGTTATTACCGCAATATACCGCTATAAAACGCTCGACCCGGCACTTAAGCCTATGGCAATATTTTTCTTTATCTCGGCCATCTCGGATACACTGCTTTTGGTAATGCCGCACATAGGGATATCCAATAATGGACCGCTGATACATCTTTTTCTGGTGATAATACTGGTGTTTTTTGGCAGGGTTTATTACCAGTCGTTTTATGTACCGATATTTAAAAGAATAACTACATGGGCATGTATCCTTGCATTTACCGCTATCGTGTTTGGCGTATTTTGGGACGGATTGCTGTTTTTTCCATCGTTCGCCTACTCATTTTTAAGCGTGGTATTCACGTTGCTGTCTCTTTTGTATTTTTACCAGCTGCTAACTGCCAGGGAATTTGTGCATATAGAAAAGCTGCCAATGTTCTGGATAAATTCAGGCGTGCTGATTTATTTCGGAATTAACATATTTTTGTTTATGCTGTTTGACAAATTGGTTGAACACACAGCGGACGATATATGGATAATTCACGACCTTACCAATATAGTTGCTAACATTTTATACTCAATAGGATTCCTTTGTCAAAGCCAGCGGAAGATACAAACCTTATACTGATACTGATTACCGGCACGCTGGTAATCGTTGTCCTGATTGTTTTTTTATTCTTTTTCGTGATTATTTACCAGCGGAAAATGATAAAGAACCAGGCCGAGGTACGCAAGCTGCACGACGAAAAGCAAACGGACCTATTAAAAGCAGTTTTTGAGACACAGGAAAGTGAACGCAAGCGCCTGGCCGAAGACCTTCACGATAGCGTAGGGCAGGTACTATCGGCTATAAAACTTAACCTGCACCGGCTCGAAAAAAAATCTACCGATAAAACACCCGACCCACTGCTGGCCGACACACGGCGGCTGACCGATGAGAGCATACAGGAGATACGCAACATCATTCATAATGTGCTGCCTCCGGTATTAACAGATTATGGGCTGAAGGAAGCGCTTGAAGGCCTTTGCTTAAAAATGCAGCAAACTACCAGCGTTAAAGTTCATTGCAATAACAACCTGGATGCGGTTAGGCTGCGCCCGGCAATTGAACTGGCCTTTTACCGTATGGCGCAGGAACTGTTCAGCAATGCCATTAAACATGCCGATGCCCACATTATCCACCTAACCATTACGAAAGACAATGGCTGGCTGGTGATGGAATTTAAAGATAATGGTAAAGGATTTAATATGGATGAAGTGAAACACGGCTTCGGGCTTAAAAACCTCCAGAGCCGTGTGCAGCTGTTAAATGGCGACGTTAAGGTTTACACCAAGCCAAAAAACGGAACCATTACTATTATAAGGGCGATGATTTAATTGCCGCTTTTGTTATCTTTATTCACTTTTAAGCAACCTATGGAAAAAATCAGACTAGCCATTGCAGATGACCACAAGATTTTCAGGAATGGTTTAAAAGCTACGCTGGAAGATTGTGACAACTTTGATTTAATAATCGAAGCCTCGAACGGTAAGCAGTTGATTGGCATGCTGACCGAACATACCCCTGATGTGATTTTGATGGATATAAAAATGCCCGAAATGGACGGCATACAAACCACCACAGCGGTAAAACAGAAATATAAAGATATTAAGGTGCTTGCCTTATCCATGTTTAACGAGGATAAGTACATCGTTGATATGATGAAAGCCGGCGCCTCTGGCTACCTGTTGAAAAATTCGGAGCCTGAAGAAATTATCGAGGCCATACAAACCGTTTATCATAAGGATTATTACTTTAACGAGCACCTGTCAATAACGTTAATTAAACAGCTTGCCGGCAACAGTACCGGCAGCGGACCATCACAAACATTAGCCGATTTTAATGAGCGCGAAATAGAAGTGCTACGCCTGGTATGCCAGGAATATTCTAACCAGGAAATTGCCGATAAAATTTGCCTGAGCGTGCGCACTGTTGAAGGCTACCGCGCGCGGTTGTTTGAAAAAACACGCTCCAAAAACCTGGTGGGCCTGGTTATTTTTGCGATAAAGACAGGGATTATTAATGTGTGAGGGTATAGCGGCGTTAAAGTGTTAGGGATGGCAGTGGATACCGGCCGCTGCGGGGCCTTAGCGCAGGCCGCGCTTAATGCCTGCCGGCGTATGAACGAACAGCCCGGGCCGCAGGTAACACCCAAATTGCCATCGATTAAAAAAGAACAGTCACCACAAAAGGGTAATTCCGGCCGATTTTCTATCACAAAATTTTCCTATTTTCCCCGTTGTATGAAATTCCGCATATTTACGTTAAATATGTTCCAGATTTTGTGCTGAAATATGAACGCTACCGATAACTATGAGCTCTTAATTGATAAGATAAACATCTTTATCCGGAAGTATTATTTCAATAATTTTTTGCGGGGGTTGATATTTTTGGGTGCGGGGCTATTCTCGGCCTATGTGGTGATTACCCTGAGCGAGTATTTTGGCAATTTTAATACGCTTTTCCGCACGCTGCTTTTTTACCTGTTTATCCTGCTAAATATTGGTTTGATTTTTTGGCTGATTATGCCGCCGCTGTTAGCGTGGATGAAGCTGGGCAAATCATTAACACACGACGAGGCTGCCGAAATTATTGGCCGGCATTTTAATGATGTGCATGATAAATTGCTGAACACTCTTCAGCTTAAAAAACAGGCCGGACAGGACGCGCGTCATGCTGCGCTGATAGAGGCCAGCATCAACCAGAAAATTGAGGCTTTAAAGCCGGTAAGCTTTCCATCGGCCGTAAACATTCGCGAGAACCGCAAGTATTTAAAATGGCTGCTGGTACCCGCCGCCGTAATTTGCATTATAGCATTAGCAGCGCCATCGGTATTAACAGAGAGCACCAAAAGGCTGATGCGCCATAACGAATACTTTGCGCCGGTTGCGCCCTTCAGTTTTGTGGTGCAAAATAAGAGTCTGTCGGTTGTGCAGGGGGATGATTTGAAGCTGGATCTTAAATTGGCGGGAGATAAGCTGCCCGCCGATGTATATGTGGAAACGGCCAATAATACCTTTAAACTCGACAAGGAAAACCTTACGCGCTTTCATTACCTGTTTACCAATTTGCAGCAGAATACGGCATTTAAGTTAACGGCCAACGGTTTTACCTCACAAACCTACGAGATAAAAGTAAACCTGCGCCCGGCCTTGTTGCATTTTGATGTGGCGCTAAATTATCCAGCTTACCTGCACAAGAAGAACGAAACCGTTAAGAATGCCGGCGACCTGACCATCCCAGCCGGTACGGTAATAACCTGGCAGTTGCATACGCAAAACGCGTCATCGCTGGTGTTCAATATGAATGGCGCGGGCGGAAATATCAGCCCTGCGCAACCCGACCTTTTTGAACATAAAGAACGCATCGTTAAAAACAGCGTTTATAAAATAACGCCGCTAAACAGCAACATCAACCACACCGATTCGGCCAGCTACCGGGTAAACGTTATTGCCGACGAAATGCCGGCCATTACCGTGCAGGAAAAACAGGACTCGGTAAGCATGAAGACACTTTATTTTAACGGCCGCATACAGGATGATCATGGTTTTTCGTCGCTGAGTTTTCACTATCTGGTTGGCCCTCCGGGAGATAAAACCAATGTTAAAACCTACAGCAAAACGGTTAAGGCGGAGTTAGACCAGCCTCAGTCGGATTTCTTTTATTTATGGAACCTGAAAGATATGGGCATAAAACCCGGCGACCAGGTGACCTATTATTTTGAGGTGGCTGATAACGATGGTGTAAACGGGCCAAAAAAAGTACGTTCGCCGGAGCGTACGATCAATATTCCGGATGCAAAGGAACTGAACAACCAGTTGAATGCCGGCACACAGGCGGTAAAGCAAAAAATGGAATCGGCAATAAAACTTGCCGGGCAGATTGAGAAAGATCAGCAAAAAATTAACCAATTACTGCTGAACAAAAACAACCTCACCTTCGACGAGAAAAAGCAGGTACAGGACTTATTGCAAAAGCGTAAAGATTTGGAAGACCTGGTAAAAGAGATTCATGATGAGAATAAAAAGAACCTGTACAACCGCCAGGAAAACCAGCAGCAAAACGAAGAGCTGAATGACAAACAACAGCAGATGGATAAGTTGCTGAAAGACCTGCTTGACCCTAAAACACAGGAGATGCTGCAACGCCTGCAAGACATGCTTGAACAGGAACAAAAAGAAGGCGCCCGCAATGAGCTGCAAAAAATGCAGAGCGATAATAAATCGCTAAAAAAGGAGCTGGACCGTATGCTGGAACTTTATAAAAAGCTGGAGTTTGAGCAGAAGCTAAATCAGAATGCCGACCAATTGAACAAGCTATCGGAGCAGCAGGAGCAATTATCCGAGCAGGCCAAACAACCCAATGCCGATCAGCAAAACCTGCAAAATCAACAGGATAAGTTGAACAAAGATTTCCAAGACGTTAAAAAATCGCTGGACGACCTGAAGAAAACTAATGACCAGGCTGAGCACAAACAAAACTTTGACGACCCTAAAAAGGAAGAGGACAGCATTGAGCAGCAGATGCAAAAAAGCAGCGATGAGCTGAATAAAAAGGATAATAAAAAAGCATCCCAATCGCAAAAGCAAGCCGCTAAGGAAATGAAGCAGCTAGCCAGCAAAATGCAGCAAAAGGAAGCCGAGGGACAAGAAGCCGAAAACAGCGTTGATGCACAGCAGTTGCGTGAACTGTTGAAGAATTTGGTAAACAGCTCTTTTCAGCAGGAGAAGGTGATGCAAACACTCAAAACAACCAACCCATCGGACCCGAATTATACAAAACTGGCGCAAACGCAGAAGGATATAAAAGACAATTTAAAAACTGCCGAAGATAGCCTTTATGCGTTAAGCAGGCGAGTTCCGCAGATACAGTCGACCGTGAACACGGAGATTACCAGCATTAACAGCCATATTAACGATGCGATTGATAACCTTGGCGACCAGAACACTGCCAAGGCAACCAGCAATCAACAATATGCCATGACCAGCATGAACAACCTGGCTTTGTTGTTGAGCGAGGCGTTGGCGCAAATGCAGAATTCGCCAAAAAGCGGCAAGAGCGGCAAAGGGAAGGGCAAACAGCAATCAGTATCGCAACTGGCGCGCATGCAGGAGCAATTGAATAAGAACATGGAAAAAGCCCGCCAGCAAATGCAGCGGCAAGGCCAGCAGGGCAACCAGGGAAAAAATCAGGGCGGAAATGGTAATATAAGTGAACAATTAGCTAAATTAGCGCGTCAACAACAGCAGATTCGGGAGGCCTTACAGCAGATAAACAGGGACGATAACAAAGACGGCAAGGGCGGATTGGGCGATTTGGATAAAATTTCGAAAGAAATGGAACAAACCGAGCGCGATCTCGTAAACAGGAGAATAACGGAAGATGCTATTAAGCGTCAGCAGCAAATTCAGACCCGTTTATTGGAAGCCGAGAAGGCCGAACAGGAACGGGAACAAGACCAGCAGCGCGAAAGCAACGCGGGTAAAGATATGCCGCCGGGATATATAAAGGCATTGCAGGAATATCAGCAGGCCAAACAAAAACAAACTGAGCAGGTGCGGACAGTACCACCTGCACTTAATTTTTACTATAAATCAAAAATAAAATCATACTTTGATCTACTCAACGCTAAATGACATGGACCAATCAAATATTCAGGCAGGTGAACTTTACACATTACAGCTTCCGTCAAAGCGAGAAAGCATAGCGTTGCTGGAAAATTTGGTGGAAGAAATTGCAGACAGACACCAGGTAGGTGAAGACACCTTCGCTAATATGATGACATGCCTTAGCGAAGTGGGCAATAATGCTATTGTACATGGCAATAAGCTGGATGAAAGCAAAAAGGTTATTGTAAATGCCGATGTTGATGGGAAACGTATTGTTTGGACCGTTACCGACGAAGGCGAAGGCTTTGATTATAACAACCTGCCCGACCCAACCGCTCCGGAAAACCTGGAGAACCTTACCGGTCGCGGGGTGTTCATCATCAAGCACCTGGCAGACCAATGCATATTTAACTCCAAAGGCAACGAAGTTGAACTTCACTTTAAGATATAATGCCCGCCATACATTTTTTTGAAGAAGACATCACCTATAAGTTAAAACAAAAAACTGCCGTACGAAGCTGGATCACCGAAACCATACAGGCCGAAGGCTTTAAGTTAAAGGAACTTACCTATGTATTTTGTTCGGACAGTTACCTGTTGCAGATAAATCAACAATATCTTGACCACGACACTTATACCGATATTGTAACTTTTGATAATTCGGATATCGCCCAGACCATCATCGGCGATATTTTTATTTCTATTGACCGCATCCGTGAAAACGCAGCAAAATTTGGCGTAGCCGAAGCTGATGAGCTGCACCGCGTTATTATACACGGAGCGTTGCACCTGCTTGGCTATAAGGACAAAGCGCCGGCCGATAAGAAAAAAATGACATTAAAAGAGGATTTTTATTTGAATAAGAGAAGCTTTATTAGCTAATTTTACATTTGATACGCGGGCAACCATCTCGCAATTTTGTCCGTATTGCCAGAACACAGAAACCAATTTTATTTACAACAATGAAAATATTAGCATTAATTATCGCGCTCGCATTTGTAACTGCGCCATCGTCTGTTTATGATTTTAAACTGAAGTCGATAGAAGGTAAACCATTCTCGTTATCGCAGTACAAAGGCAAAAAAGTATTAATAGTAAATACCGCCTCGAAATGCGGTTTTACACCACAGTACGCCGACCTGCAGAAACTAGCTGAAACTTATAAAGACAAACTGGTAGTTGTAGGCTTTCCGGCAAACAATTTCGGACAGCAGGAACCTGGTTCAGCTTCTGAAATACAGAGCTTTTGCAAAGACCGTTATGGCGTAACCTTCCCGCTTAACGAAAAAGTTAGTGTTAAAGGCGATGATATTGCCCCACTATTCAAGTACCTGACTGAAGCACCAAACCCTGACTTTACCGGCGAGATTAAATGGAACTTCGAAAAATTCCTGATTGACGAGAACGGTAACCTGATACACCGCTTCCGTTCGCAAACTACGCCTATGTCGGAGGCAATTACAAAATATTTGTAATACCATTCCATATTCAAAAAGAAAGGGCTTCCGTTTCCGGAAGCCCTTTCTTTTTAAATGGCCGCTATTTTGGTAAATAGCCGCTATTGTTATTCAATTCTTGTTTTTTCAGCAGGCCTGCTTTGTTTTTTATCGTATAAAGCAGTTAACTTTTTGATAAGCAGTTCTATATTTATCGGCTTCGATATATAGTCGTCCATCCCTGCGTTAAAACAGTTCTCTTTGTCTTCGCTGAGCGCGTTAGCAGTCATCGCTACGATGAGCGGGTATGCGCCATGTTTTTCTCGTATGGTGCGGGTAGCCTCAAGCCCATCAATATTTGGCATTTGTATATCCATCAGTATCACGTCGTAATAGCTTATGCCCAACATATCCAAAACTTCCGCGCCGTCATTTGCCAAATCAGCCTGGAAGCCCAGCTTGCTCAATATTCGCAAAATAAGTTTTTGATTCATCGGGTTGTCCTCTGCTACAAGCAGCCGCATAGGACATGTTAAAGCGAACGTTTCAGACAAAAGCGTCTTTTTATGCTCAGCATGTACCGGACCTTTTTTTATATCCATAGTTATAACCTCGTACAACTGCTGCTGCTTAACGGGCTTGGTTAATACAGAAGTAAACAGATAAGGATATTCTTTTTTTGCTTCATTACCTATAGAGCTTAACAGAATAATGGGAAGATCACCTCTAACGGCTTTAATACGTTTACTTAACTGTACTCCATCCATATCGGGCATTTGCATATCGGTTATAACCAGGTCTATATCAGTAGCCGCCGCCAAAATTTCAATCGCATCCTTGCCGGAATTAACCGCAACAGGCTCCATATTCCATTTTTTCAGCTGTATTTTAAGTATTCTTAAATTTGTTTCATTGTCATCAACTACCAGTACCTTTTTTCCTGCGCAGGCATTTCCGTAATCCAGGAGTTTTTGGCCTTTTGCCTCGTCACCCTTTTCGCATGAAATGGTAAAGCTAAATGTACTGCCCTTACCCGGCTCACTTTTAACCTTAATTCCGCCGCCCATTAGTTTAACCAAACGCTCGCAAATTACCAGGCCCAGTCCCGTTCCGCCGTACTTACGCGTAACGGAAGAATCAAGCTGGTTAAACGGTTTAAAAAGATTATCGAGTTGCTCTTTCGGTATGCCTATGCCGGTATCCCGTATTTCGAAGCACAATTGCAATTTCTCGTCAGTAATTTTGTCTGCCGTAACCATAATAAACACTTCTCCTTTATGGGTAAATTTTAGGGCATTGCCAATCAAATTGTTCAATACCTGTCGCAAACGCATACTGTCAGCAACCAAACTTGCAGGGATAGCATCTTCAATTTGATAAATCAAATCAATGCCTGCATCAGCGGCCTTTGAGCCGAATAATTGCAAGACATCTTCAATGCATTTCCTGAGGTCAAAGTCATGGGGGTCTATCTCCAGGTTACCTGATTCTATCTTCGAATAATCGAGAATATCGTTAATTACAATCAATAATGTCTCACCACTGTTTAATATCGCCTCGGTGTACTCGCGCTGTTCAGCATCCAGGTTTGTTTCCCCAAGTATTGACGCCATACCCAGGACGCCATTCATTGGCGTGCGTATCTCATGGCTCATAGTTGCAAGAAAAGCACTTTTTGCCTGGTTAGCCCGCTCCGCTTCTGTCATAGCTTTTTCGGCCGCTAACCGGGCATCGTGCTCCTGTATTTTTTGATTGACAAGCTTGGAGTTAAGTAATTCTAAAGATTCTGTCTTTTCTTGCAACTCATCAGCTTGCTGCTTCATTTCCTCCGATTGAGCCCTTAATTCCTCTGACTGATTTTGCAGCTCTTCCTTTTGACTTTGTAACTCCCGCTTTTGCGATTGCAGGGCTTCAGTTTGTAATTGCAATTTTTCATTCAGTAATTCAAGACGATTTTTTTGATCGCTTATTTCTAATGTTCTCGCCTTAACCTGGTTTTCAAGCGCCGCCCGTTGCTTTTTTATGAAGCTAATCCTGTAAAGGTATAATGAAAGTATAATGCCGGTGATCAGAAATATTGCCAGCGTACGGAACCACCAGGTCATCCAATACGGCGGAACGATAACTATCACGAGCCGGGTCTCTTTGTTGCTCCAAACACCATCATTGTTGGCCGCCTTAACCCTGAAGGTATAAGTGCCCGGGTTTAAATTTGTGTAAGTAGCTTTGCGCTGGCTACCAACATATTGCCATTCGGTATCAAATCCGTCAAGCCGGTATGCATATTTATTATTTTCCGGAATAGTAAAGCCCAGCGCGGCGAATTCAATTGTAAAAACAGATTGAGAGCGGTTTAATATTATGCTGTTGGTGGTAGAAACATTTTGTTTTAATGGAGAACCGGGCTGACCTATTTTAACAAATTTATTAAAAAGCTCAAAGCCGGTAATAACAACAGGTGGCTTATTTTTGTTAAACGACAGCTTTTGCGGGTTGATAATTGTGTAACCATTAATTCCTCCAAACGCTATACCACCATTTGCTAATTTCGCACCTGCGCCCATATTAAACTCCAGGCATTTTAAACCATTTTGCATTCCAAAGTTTTTATATGCTTTGGTTGAAGGGTTGTAACGAACAATACCTTGCAATGTACTTAACCATATTAACCCGGACGAATCGGCCGCCATGTAATTAATGGTATTATTTATCAACCCGTCCCGCTCTGTAAATGACGTAAATTTGTGTGTTTTTGAATTGTAGAGATTCAAGCCGCCCTCCATAGTACCCACCCACATTCCGTTTTTGTCTTCTAAAAACGCACTGATTACATTGTTTGTTAAATCACTGTTTTTGTTGTTTAAACGTGTAAACTTTTTAGTAGTGCGATTAAAGATGCTGATGCCGTTGGAATACCCCCCAATCCATATATTTCCGTCCTTATCTTCATAAAGAGCCTGGATGGTATTATCTGCTATACTAGCGGGGTCTGCGGGCTTATTCAGATAATGGACCAGTTTTTTTGTTTGAACGTTTAGTACATTCAACCCTCCCGCATCGGTGGCAATCCAGATATTTCCCTTGGAGTCTTCCAGCAGTGCATAAATTGAATTGGACGACAAGCTGTCGTCTCCGCCGCCTTTTAAAAAGTGCGTAAAATGCCCGGTTTGGGGGTCCAAGCAATCCAGCCCGTTTGAATAAGTTCCAACCCACACTTTACCGGTTTTCCGGCTTACCATACCGCAAGAGGTATAGTTACTTAAAAGTGAATTTTTAATTTTGGGATCATGCCTGTAAACTACGTGGATGTTCTTAAACTTGTTTGAGTATAACATACCTGCGTCGGTAAACACATATAAACCCTTATACTTATCTTCCGCCAGCGCTCTGACAATGTTTTTTGTAGTTGGGTTATGGTTTACCGCGGCCTGGAACGAGGGGAATATAGTTAAGTTTGTATCGTATTTTGTAACGCCCTCGCTGGATGTTCCAATCCAAAGGATGCCGTCCCTGTCTTCTAATAACGAGTATATGCCATCATCAGGCATAAGATTTTCTCCGTTGGTAGTGTCATTTAACGGGATTAACTGTTTTTTCGCGGCATCAAAATACTGCAGGCTGGTGTTGGTACCCAGCCAAAACCTATTTCCCGCCGTTGCGGTAATTTTGTAAACCGGGTTTACACCGCCAGCCGAATTTTTATCACCGTCAATAGCGTAATAATGGAAGGTTTTATCCGTCTGATTAATTAGACACAGACCATTATAAGTGCCTGCCCAAATGTTATTATACTCGTCTGCGGAGATGGTGTTAATGATGTTATAGTCATCATTACTCAAGCCCTTTTTGTCGATAAACCGGGTACATTTTCCTGTTTTTCGGTCAAAAAGATTTAGTCCTTTTGCCGTGCCTATCCAAAAGTTATGGTTATTGTCCTCAAATAAGGAATAAATTAATGAATTACTGAGGCTGGTCGTATCTTTCGGCGTATTAAAATAGCGGATAAATGTTCCTGTTTTCTTATTGAACAGATTCAGACCGTTTGATGTGCCAACCCAGAGGTTGCCGCTATGGTCGCTGAGTATAGCATTAACGTTATCATTGCTGAGGGAATGAGCGTTTAAACTGTCATGTTTAAAATTGGTAAAGGAATCGTGGTCACGGTCATACCTGCTCAGGCCGCCAAGGCGGGTGCCAACCCACATGGCACCGTCAGCATCTTCACCCAAAGCCATTATATTATTGGCCGGCAAGCTGTTGACATTGTCGCTTACATGGCGATATATCACCATCTTGATGCCATCAAACTTATTTAAACGGTCTTGTGTGCCAAACCACATAAAGCCATACCTGTCTTTAAAAACAGCTTGCACACTATTTTGAGAAAGGCCGCTTGCGTTACTTAAAGTAGTTGTATTAAGCGTTAATTTCTGAGGCTGGGCCCAACCCGGAATGGATAGCAGGAAAAAAATTAAGACAAGTCCAAATTTCATTTATAGTAATATCATCGCGACACATTTATACGCAACGATATTATTATTTGTTTAAATAACTAGTTGTTTTTTATAAATAACTTACTTAAAAATTAAAAGCCAGCGATTGTCCATGTTCTCGGCGATAGCTCAGTTCAGCAGCATCTCGATATGCGGGATATCATCCTCCAAGTACATTTCCCCCTGCTGAATAAACCCCAGGGAGCTATAAAAATCTTCCAGGTAAAGTTGTGCACCAATACGTATCGGTTGCTTGCCAAATAGATCATAACAAGCTTCGATAGATTGCTCCATCAGCTTGCGCCCCAGACCCTTACCCCTGTACGCGGGGTTAGTAATTACACGACCGATAGAAATTTCGCTAAATGATATACCGCCGGGCACCAGGCGTGTATACGCGGCAAGCTGGTTATCTTCGAAAATCATCAGGTGGTGGCAATGCTTGTCCTTATCGTCCATATCCTGGTAAAGGCATTGCTGCTCGAGTACGAAGATGGCACTGCGGAGCTTAAGTATTTCGTAAAGCTGATGGACGGTAAGTTCGTTAAAGGCTTTTAGCATAACGGAGACGCTTATAGTTAAGCGGCTACAAAAATATCATTATTGTTATTCTGTTTACTATTGGTTCCGGTATCAAACTTTTTAAACCATAATTCCCAGGAAATAATCAGCCAGGCCACAATGCATGGCCAGGCTTTCATGCCATACATGCCGATATAATCATGCCGGATAGGGCCTGGCATAACATCGCTCAAGCCCAAGCCGGTTAATACCAGCAAAAATACAATGAGTACGATTCGGGCAATAGTAAAAGGCTTCTCTTTCATCAACAGCCATAAGAAAACACCCGTAACCGGTAGAATATAAGTGGGACTTTCGCCGCCGGAGCTGAATATCACCACCATTATGAGCAGCGTTGCCAGCACCTGCAGCCTAAATTGCAAAGACTTATATTGACTGAATCGCAGCATCGGTACCGCAAAAACTATCATACCGAATATGTAAAAAGGCATATCGGAGATATTGGGGTTATGCGTAAAATCGCGTACCACACCCATAATGCAAATATCCTGGGAGCGCGAATCCAGCCGGTGGTTCAGTATGTTTTTTCCCGCCACTGCCGGCAACCAGCGGTGATAAGCATCTATCAGAAAGTCGGTTCCGCAGAATAGCACGGGCAGCACCAGCAAAACAGCGGCCCATAAAACTGTGCTTACTATAAATTTTGTTTTGTGTTTGGAAAACATAAAGAATGCCAGGCCGACGATAGGATACAATTTCATCATGGTGCCAGCCACGATAAGCAGCGTGGCCCAAATGTCTTTTTCCTTCTCAATCAGCAAAAAGGCGCCCATTATAAACGCCACCATCATTGGATTGAACTGCTCTGAATAGCCTGAGTTGGCAAACTCGATGGCGCAAAACAGCAGCAGCATTTTTTTCCGGCTGATGTTAAGCGGCAGGTAGCTAACTGCAATTAAGTAGGCGGCGGCATTGGCCAGTTCCCACAAAAGCAGCCCGATAGCCTTTGGCGGCAGTGCAAACGGCGCAAAAAACACCGGGAACAGCGGGCCGTAGTAATACATATCGTCATGCTCCGCCGGGTATGATCCGTATAAATTTAAATGATGTATGAGGTGGTAGTATGATGCCCTGAAAATAAGGAAGTTGTTTTGGTTGTGGCCCATTATTTTCAGCAACCAGCAGGCGACGGCAACAAAGAAATATAAAATCCAGATTTTTTTATCGCCGGTTAACCGGGAGAATATACCGCTCATAATGCTTTGCCGGGGTTAAAAGATGCTGGGATAATTCTGAGCGCGCATTTTACCGTCATATACCGGTAAAGGTACAAATAATTGAATTACGATAATATCGGCGATGGAATTCGCTAACTTGCGACCATTCCATATTTTTGAATGCAGCCAGTATCTGAAAAGCCCAATCTACATCCACGCAACCTGCATAGGGAGCGTTATAACTTCCCTTTGTTGATTAAAAGCAACCCGGCTTTGAGGCCATTTGTATCGCAAAATCAATTTAAAGACCAATCGATAGATTTTACCAATCCGGCAGCTGTAAAGGAACTTAACAAGGCATTGTTGAAACACTTTTATAAAGTGGACCAATGGGATATACCGGAAGGCTATCTTTGTCCGCCAATACCGGGCCGCGCAGATTACATCCATTACCTGGCCGACCTGCTTGCCGAAAATAACAATGGTTTAGTGCCAACCGGGAACAAAGTAAAAATACTGGATATCGGTACCGGGGCAAACCTCGTTTATCCGCTGATAGGCAACAGTGTTTATACCTGGAATTTTGTGGGTACAGAAGTTGACCTTGTAGCCCTGTCATCTGCAAAAAATATTATAGCGCTCAATAGCCCGCTTAAAGGCAAAATTGAAGTGCGGCGGCAGGCCTCAAAGCACAATATATTTACCGGTGTAATTAACAAGGGCGAAGTGTTTGACGCCAGCATTTGTAATCCGCCTTTCCATTCCTCGGCACTGGAAGCAAAAGAAGCGACCACCACAAAATGGCGAAAGCTTGGCGTTAGCCCCAAAACGCAGCTGAATTTCGGCGGGCAAAAAACCGAATTATGGTACCCCGGCGGCGAGGCGGCTTTTATAACTGCCATGATTAACCAAAGCGCCGTTATCCCTGAAAACTGCAAATGGTTTACTACCCTTATATCTAAAAAGGAAACCCTGCCAGTGGTACAGCGGGTATTGGAGAAAGTACGGGCGACGGATGTTAGAATCATCAATATGTCGCAGGGGCAAAAGGTAAGCAGGATTTTGGCGTGGAGATATTAATTGACTGATTGAGAGAAAGCACTAAATTAGTTAGCCCATCAACGTCTTTATATTTTATGAAATTCCTGGTAACAACCATTGTACTGTTTAGCACAACATTGTGTTTGGCACAAAAACAAAACATTTACTTTTTAAAAAATGATGGCCGATATGTAGAGGTGCGCGACAGCGCCGATTATATACGGATAATACGGGAACCGGATTCAGCCTCGACATTATATAATGTGTTTGAATATTACATGAATGGTAAGCGGCGATTAATCGGTAAATCAATTACCGTTGACCCGCAGCGTTTTGAAGGCGAATGCATTACGTATTTTCCAAACGGTGTAAAAATGTCAATAGTGAATTACGTAAAGGGAGCACGTTCGGGGCCGGAGTATGACTTTTTCCCCAATGGGAAACCCTATTTGGTAAAGGAATTTGCAGCCGATGGGCAGCCCGACAGCTACTTTAAACAATATTATTTAAAAGCCTGTTATGATTCGGTTGGCACCGCGCTGGTTGAAAATGGGAATGGTTATGCAAAAATTTACGATGGCGATTTCAAAAATATTTTTGAGGAGGGCGGCATAAAAAATGGCAGGCACGATGGCGAGTGCAGGGGTTACGATAAAAAACGAAATGCAACATTTTCAGAAATTTACAGCAACGAAAAACTGGTTTCGGGTACTGCAAAATATGAAGACGGGAGCACGTCGGACTATACCGGCTCGCGTGCCCGGGCGCCGGAATTTGAAGGAGGGGTTGTCGCTTTTGGCCGGTATCTCGGCGATAATATCAAGTATCCGGATTTGGAACGGCGAAATGGTGTATCCGGCCGGGTAATTCTTTCTTTCGTGGTTGAAAAAGATGGTTCAGTTAGCGATGTTAAGGTTTCCAAATCCGTTAGTCAGGGGTTGGATAAGGAGGCCGTGAGGGTTATACAAAAATCGGCGCACTGGGTGCCGGGCACCGCTTATGGCAGGGCCGTAAGAGTAGCCTATAACGTTCCTGTTAATTTTAAGCTGACGAACTGATTTCAAACACCCCTTGGACCATTTACGTCGCGCTGCTGTGTAACGAAAGTTAGCCGGCTACTTATCAAAAATGCCGCCCGGATTATCCCGCAGCGGCAAATCAATCAACTTATTATTAAACGAAATTTTAGGTTTAGCTCGCCGCCCGGCTTAAGCTTATCAGGTTATTGTTATAATTATCGAGATATGCCTTGGGCGATTTACCGGTTACGTATTTAAACACCCGGTTAAAATTGGTTATGCTTTTAAAGCCGCATTTATAGGCCACCATATTTATACTCTCAAATTTGTGGGCAATCAATTTCTTACACGCTTCATTTATTCTTATCTCATTTAAAAACGAAATAAAGGTATGACCAGTGTGTTTTTTAAAGTAGCGACAAAAGGACTCTGGTGTCATGTAAGCAACTGTCGCCACATCTTCCAGCGTGATGGGTTCGCTATAGTGCTGCATAATGTAGTTGTATATGTTGCCGATACGGATACCCTCGTTTTCGGTGATGCCCGGCAAATTTCCATAGGTTGACAAAGGCTCCAGCCGTGTTTTGATATTGGTAAATGTTTTAAGCAGGCTCAGAAAATGTATCAGTTGGTCGGCGCCGGAAGCTTTGCTGAGCGCAATCATAATCTGCGATACCTTGTCGGTTATGCCGTGCGGCAATTTTATGCCCTGGTGATATTGCTGTATAAATATCAATCCCGGCTTTAATTCGGGAAGGTTAAATAGTGGAGCAAGGTCTCCGCCGGGGTTAAAGAAAATAGTAAGCGCCTCAATATGTTTTTTCGATTCCGGATTAAAGTATTCGGGATTGCTTTTAAACACATGCGGCAGGTTTGCCCCTATCATGAATATATCGCCCGGCGAATAGTCGTGCATATTATTGCCGGCTATGAGTGTGCCCTCGCCCTGTTGTATCCAGGTTATCTGTATTTCGTTATGCCGGTGCAGGTAAGGATAATGGTATGGCAGGCAAACTTTTTCTGCAATTATACTCCTGTCATGCGGAACGGGTATAGTAAATTGTAAAACTTTCATCCTGTATTTATTTAATTCCCTATGAATTTACATGAACTTAACTTAAATAACCAACATTTAACCGAAAGCGGGTAAAATATGGTTATCATAGGTTAATATACGAACAATATCCGCCTGCAATATTTCAATAAATGCGCATTTGCAAGGCGCAGCTGGCTTTACTAATAACTGTATAATTTACACGAAAAAAAACAACTATTGCCGGTAGTATTCTTATTTGGCATAATTACACTTTATTAATTGTCTAATTAACAATAATTAAAATTAACCATATATACAGGTGTTTTACGCAGAATCCGGCCACCCGTTTTACATATAATTATGTTTAAATACTTAACTATTAAATAAAACAGCCGCTCCCGATTATCGGAAGCGGCTGTTTAAAGATGCAGTTAAGCCTGCTTTTGTAATTATAGCCTATTGCACATCCCACCAAACCCTATCAGTTAGCTTGGCCGTTTGCTGCGGCTGCGGATTAGCCACAATTTCTGACTGAGAATATAGCACCCTGCGCGGAATATCCGACAAACCGAATTTAACCTTCGTTAACACCGGGAAGCCGGTACGGCGCCAATCGGTATAATTTTCCATCGACAGGAAATTTGCGGTGAATTTCTCTTCTATTATTAACTGTTCGGAATTGGCTGCGGTTAGCGCCCCCCGCGAAGCAAGGTAAGTATTCGCGTCGCCGTCTGATATGCCCATAGCGCTCATGTGCGATTTTACAGCGGCTGTGTACACAGGTTGTGCAGCGGCAAAGCCGGAGGTAACAAGCGTGGCTTCCGCCTTTAAAAATAAAGCTTCGGAGTAGTTTACAATGTAGTTATTCGCGTCTGCATTGCCATAAAGCGGACCAGCCAGCGAATACGATTCCAGGCTGCCGATATCTTCGGTACCGATTACCCTGCCATTGTAAAGGCCGGTTTCAGTTGCCGGCGCTATCATTTTGGGCAGGCGCGGGTCGTTCCTGGTTTTAAGCGCTTCCACAAACGTTGAAGCAAGCACCAGTGTAGAGCCGGGCAGGAAATTCTGCTGCCATGGGTTTTCGGCGCCGGCAGCTCCGCTGAAGCTCATCTTCAGGTCGTCGTCGTTACTTTCCATCCCGTTTTGCAGGGCGGTTAATGCCAGCTGGGCCTGCGCGGCAGCGGTATGACCCGGAGCTTTTGTTAAATGCATATAGTAACGGGCTTTTAGTGTATAAGCCAGCTTTTTCCACTTGGTCATGTCGCCATTGTAAAAATAATCATCGCCGCCGGGTGTGGCGGTAGCGTTTTTGGCGATGTCGGCAATGCCCTTATCCAATAGCTGTTGTAAAGCATCGTATACAGATTGCTGGCTATCGTACTTCGGCGTAAGGTTTACTATACCTGTGAAGGCTTGCGAATAAGGAATATCGCCCCAAACATCAGTGGCTGTACCCAATGTGAAGGCGGTCAGGATTTTTGCCACGGCCGCATAATTGGAGTTGCCATCGGCTTCGGCCTTTTTATTGAGCATAACCAGGTTATTCATTACCTGTACATAGTAATTGTACCAGTCGCCATCCATGTCCTGGTTAAACATCTGGTAGGTGCCAAAATTGGGGTTGGGCTGATTTAGCGCCGCTACCTGTAAATACTGCTGCACTACTGTAGCCAGGTTGCCGCCCCCGCCGCCGGTTATATCCTGCGAAATAGCGGCTTCTACCGGCGCCAGGATAAGGCCTTCTTTAACGTCAACCGGCCTGTTGGGGTCATGGTTTACGTCGATAAATTTTTTACAACCCGTAAAGCTTACCAGGATGCATATAATTGGTATGATATATTTTCTTTTCATAACATTATCGTATTAAATGTTTTTGTTATAAGGTGAACTTTACGCTGAAATCAACAGACTTTGACGTTGGGGTTGAGAATGAATAAATGCCCTGCGCCCCGTTTGATGAACCGAATGAGCTAACCTCGGGGTCGCCGCCGGTAAAGTGCGGTGCGTGTATCCAAAGGTTGTGGCCTGTTACGCTAAAGTTTGCCGACTTGAACGGACTTTTCGCCAGCCATGCCGGTTTAACCGTATAGCCTATGCTGATGTTGCGCAGCTTAACATAGCTTGCATCCTGTATTACGGACTCCAATATGCCTGAAAGCCTTTGATAGTACGCCTGGCCGTTTGTGCTCACCGTATTTGGCTGCCCTGTTGTAGCGTTTATGCCATCAAACACGCGCGGACCGCGGTTTTCAGTAACTTTAGGTGTGCCATAGAAATAGCCGTAGCCATCAACATTGTTTTGTATATCGCCACCTTTCCTTACGTCGAAAAAGAAGCTGAAGTTAAACTGCTTGTACCTGAAGTTACTGTTGATACCACCCAACCAGTCGGGGTTAAGGTTGCCAATGATACCCTGGGTATCGTCAGCCAGTGGAAGACCAGCGTCGTCAGTTAATATTTTTCCGGCGGCATTACGTGCGTAGCGGGTGCCAAAAATTACCCCATAAGGCTGGCCTACAATAATATTGGTAAAACCGTTGCCCAGCTGTTTGGTATCTTTATAAATTGATAGCACCTTATTGCGGATGCGGGTATAATTCAGCGTTAGGTCCCAACTGAAGTCCCTGGTTTTTACAGGGGAAGCGTTCAGCAAAATTTCGATGCCGGTATTGCGCATCACTGCCGAGTTTACGCTGGTTGCCGAGTAGCCGGTTGACGGCGCAATAGCTACTGACGGAATGATGCCATCGATGGTTTTCTTGTTAAAATACGATGCTTCGATGGTGATGCGGTTGTTAAAGAAACCGGCCTCGATGCCTGCTTCAAACTCGTTAATACGCTCATTCTTTAAATCGGCATTGCCCAATACATCAGATATTAAAAAGCCCGACTGCCCGGCATAAGGGAAGGTAAGGTTGCGGATAGTGGCGCTGTTATAGGCAGTTTGCAGGCTGTAAGGGCTGATGCTGCCATCGTTACCCACGGTACCGTATGACACACGTAATTTACCCAGGTTCATGACATTTTGCAGTTCCGGGCTAAAAAATTCGGAGAAGATGAAACTGCCCGCTACCGAACCATAAGGATAAAAGTTATGCGATGTAGCCAGTACCGAGTTACCATCGTACCTGCCGGTTAACGACAGCACCAGGAAACGCTTGTAGTCGATATTAGATTGGAAATAAAAACCAACTTTGCGTTGTAAATAATAGGCCTCTTTATAAGTTACAGTTGATGCCGAGCTCATGTTATATAAGCCCGGAACCGTTAAGCCTACACCATTGGCATAAGTATTTTCGGTGTAGTTTGACAGGATATTGTTACCCAGCAAAACATCGATATTAAAATCGCCCACCTTTTTATTGGCGCTCACCATAAAATCGTTATTAAACTGGCGATAGGTTTGGTTATTATCAACCAAACGGCCGTTAGGGTTTGATACTGACTGGGTTGATTCATGGTACCTGTCCATCTCGGTATAAACATCGGCGCCGAAACGCTCGGTAATGGTTAACCATGACAGTGGCTTATAATCGGCAGTAAAGGTTGGCAAAAAGCGGTTTATGCTGGCTTTGTTCTTGATATTGTCGAGCACCCAGTAAGGGTTGTTACGCGAGAAGCGGTACAGGCGCTGCGAGCCGTCGGCATTTAAATAAGGCAGCAGGTTGTATGATACCGGCGCGGTAAATATGGTCCACACCGGGCTTTCCAGTGCATAGCCTTCGGGCAGCCTGTCGTTTTGGGTGTTCGAATAGTTTAGCTGGAAGGTGGTATTCAGGTTCTTTAATACCTGCGCGCCGTATTTGGCAAATATGGTATTGCGCAAAAACGAAGTTGTAGGCACAGTTCCTTTCTGGTTAAGGTTTGAGTATGAAACCAAATAGGTTGATGCCGCACCGCCGCCGCCCACGCTAACGGTGTTATTATAAGTATGCCCTGTTTTGAAAAATAAATCCGACTGGTTATACACCTTGGCCGGCTGACCGTTTATCTTCAATGTATCCATAGCCGCGCCCCACGAGGTACTGGTTTTTTGGTTTACGCCGTCGAAATAAACACCGTTTGAGCCCTGTGAGTATTTGTTTTGTATCTGGGGCAGCAAAGGCTTCTCCGACGAGAAATCAGACGAGAAGCTAATCAGCGGCTTTTTATTCAAGGCCCCATTTTTTGTGGTGATGATGATAACGCCGTTAGCACCCTTTGAACCGTAAAGTGCCGTAGCCGCAGCACCTTTCAGGATGTTGATATTTGAGATAATAGATGGGTCGATATCCGCAATACGATTAGTACCGGGGCCAGAGTTAAGGTTGCCCGTTTCGGAATTATCCACCGGCACGCCGTCAATTACCATCAGCGCCTGGTTATCGCCGAAGAACGAAGACCCGCCGCGGATCACTATCCTGGCGGAGCTTCCCGGCGTACCCGATGAGCTGGTTACCTGTACACCCGCCGCCTGGCCCGCAATGGCGTTAACCAGGTTTGGCTCTTTTGATTGAACCAGCTGGTCGCCCTTAATTTCCTGGGTGCTGTAGGTTAATATCTTTTTCTCGCGTTTAATACCCAGCGCGGTAACCACCACTTCATCCAGCGCGGTGGCGTCGGTTGTGAGTGTAATGCTGATGGTAGTTTCGCTGGTTATCCGCACTTCTTTGGTCTGGTAACCAATTGCGCTTATAACGAGCGTGCCGGCACCGTTATAGGCGAGTGTAAACACGCCGTCGACGCTGCTGATGGAACCGGAGTTGGTGCCTTTCAGCCTTACCGATGCTCCCGGCACCGGCGCCCCCTTGTCGTCGGCTATCTTGCCGGTTAGTGTAATTGCCTGGGCTAAAGCACCGCTGCAAAACACAAAAACCGCAAGCAAAGGTAAAATGAGCCTTTTGAGTAAAAATTTTAGCTTCATAAAATGAGTTTTTGGGTTAGAAATTCAATAGTCGTACCTGACTTTCAGATATTGTAAATTTCTGTTTGCCCAAGCCCTGCTTTTATTTAGAATTTTGCCAATAGTTGACGGATATTAACATTGTTGTTACACAGGGGGTTCATAGTTGATGGATCATAGTTCATGGCCGCTGCGGAGGATGGGTGGCAAGCGGATGGGGGCAGACGGGGCTGAGCCGACGATTTATTTCCTTTCGCTTTTTATTTCATTTCTTCTTATCGTAATTTGCGCTATGCCGGTTTCGCAAAATATTAAGGTGGCTGTTGATGCTGTGGTTTTTGGATATACTTCAAAAGACGGCCTGGTGCTGCTGCTTATTAAGCGTAACATCGGGCCCTTTAAGGATGCCCGCAATGGTTCGCGCTGGCCGATATTCCGCAAATGATAACCGCGGGCATCATCAACGATGAACATACGGCGATGCTCAATTTCATCATCAATAAATACACTAAAAATTAATGTCATGAAAAAAGAGAACCTGGTATTACTGGCCGATGCCTATAAATACGCTCACCATAAATTATACTACCCCGGCACCACCCAAATTTACAGCTACCTGGAAAGCCGCGGCGGCATGTTCGACGAAACGGTGTTTTTTGGTCTGCAGTATTTTTTGAAGGAATACCTGCAGGGCAGGGCATTTACCCAGCAGGACCTTGACGAGGCCGAAGGCTTCCTGCTGCAGGTGTTCGGTCGCGATGATGTGTTCGATAAAAACAGGTTTCAATACATACTCGACAAATACGACGGGCGCCTGCCGGTGCGTATTAAAGCAGTAGCCGAAGGCACTGCCGTACCTGTACACAATGTGCTGATGACCATAGAAAACACCGACCCGGAATGTTTCTGGCTGACCAACTTCCTGGAGACTTTACTGATGCAGGTATGGTACCCATGCACCGTGGCCACGTTAAGCAACCAGGTTAAAAAGGTGGTAACACAATTTTATGCAGAAACCGCCACCGAAGGCGCCGAAGCAGGAATTGATTTTGTATTGAATGATTTCGGCTTTCGCGGGGTAAGCAGCGTGGAGAGTGCCAAACTAGGCGGTGCGGCCCACTTGCTCAACTTTAACGGCAGCGATAACCTGGCCGGCTCTGGCATGGCTATCAACTATTATAATGCACAAAAAGTGTACGGCCTTAGCATCCCGGCTACGGAACATAGCATTTGCACGCTGCTGGGCAAAGAGGGCGAACTGGAGGTATTCAGGCACGTGCTTCATACCTTCCCGGAAGGTATTGTGGCTTGCGTGTCTGACAGCTATAATATATTCAGGGCATGTGCCGATTATTGGGGCGAAGAGTTAAAAGCGGAGATTTTGAACCGCAAAGGCACGCTGGTAATCCGGCCTGACAGTGGCGACCCGGTTATGACCTTGCTTAAAATATTTGAAATACTGTTTCAGCAATTCGGCTATACGGTAAACGCTAAAGGCTATAAAGTTTTGCCGCAACAGGTACGCGTTATACAGGGCGATGGCGTAAATTATAACAGCATCATAAAGATTTACGAGGCATTAAAAACCAACGGCATCAGCGCAGAAAACCTGGTGCTGGGCATGGGCGGCGCGCTGCTGCAAAAGATAGACCGCGATACGCAGCGTTATGCGCTTAAATGCAGCCATGCCATAGTAAATGGAAAAGAGATAAACGTAGAAAAAAGCCCAACCGAAATGGATGCGCAGGGTAACATCACCGGCAGCTTCAAAAAAAGTAAATCGGGCCGGTTGAAGCTGGTTAAGGCCGATGGCAAATACCAGACCGTTAATGAAGACAGCAATACACTGCCCGACCATTTGATTACCGTATTTGAAAACGGGGAACTATTAAACGAAATTACCTTCGAACAGGCGCGGGCCAATATCAGCCATAATTAAATATGAAAAAACTACTGTTTTACACCACCGCTTATAAATACCTGGCCGACAAAATTTTGGCCCGGGGCAACTTCGAACCTGGCAGCGTAGCGGTAAGTACAGGGCAATTACAAAAAACGTTACTACTTTGTAATCCCGCCAAACTTGCCATACTCGCTATCAACCGGTTCCCAAAGTTCCACTTTGTTGTTTTCGGCATCCAGGATGTGCACAAACTTGCCATAACTCGCGGTTTCGATGGTGTCGGTTACTGTTACGCCATCGGATTTTAGCTGGCGCAGCAGGTCGACAAGGTTTTCCACGCGGTAGTTGATCATGAAATCCGCTTTGCCCGGCTCAAAATATTTGGAGGTTTCCTTAAACAAACTCCATTGCGTAAACCCTTTCTTCGTGGAATCCGCGCCCTGGTACCATTGGAAGCTGGTGCCATACTGGTTCACCTGCAGACCGAGTTCTTTGGCATACCATTCCCGCATTTTCTTCGGGTCTTTACATTTAAAAAAGATGCCACCGATGCCAGTGGCCTTTTTGGCCGGTGCTTTATGGAATGCAGGCAACGCTTTGGAAACGATAATGCCAAAAGCGAAGGCGACAATCAGGGAGAGGAGATATTGTGAGCGTTTCATGGTTTAATATATTGCTTTAAAACTTTACGTTCGATATTTTTATCCGGCCAAATTTCTACTTTATAAAAATCATTGCTTTCTTTTTCATCGCTATCATAGCCGGCCATATTACAAGAGTATATTCTTACACGATAGCGCCCCGGTTTTACTTTTAATTCTAACTCAACGCTGGAGTTCGGGCAATCAAGTATTTGCAAAATACCAGATTCGGCATCAACGCCAGCTTCCACTATATGGCCATATTTGCTATAATCAATTTCTGCTTCCTCTTTATCCAACACAAACAGTTCACCTTTAATATGCCCGTAGCTTTCCGTCCTCACAGCGAGGAAGTTTTTGAATGAAAAAAGCCTTTCGTTATAAGCGGACTCATTCCACATATCCCTGTCAGCCTCCGGTGTCATCGCTTTACCGCCATCGCTGGTAATGTAAAACTGGTTATAAAAGGTATGAAAGTCGAGCTTGTATTTCACGTTCTGGCTGTTACTGTGAAGAATTGGCGTTATAAAGGCAAATGCTTATTTAAAGTCATCGCGGTTGTTTAGATAAAACTATAACATTATTGGTTGCCATACAAGAATTATTAAATACACAAGGTGTAAGTTTAAGTTAACCCTAAAATATCCCCGCCTGAAAATCGTATTAGGAGACAGCCACGGAGTCTCCTGCCGCTAACCGGTATTGAATTTATGGCTTAACTTAAACCTATAAGATAACCTGTTATTTAAGAGGAGACTGGAAAAATTTAGTCAGGCTACCGGCGCTTAATCTCCTGGCATCAAGTCAATTGCAATTAAATTGCATTCATGGCACAATAATTAGTGTTAATTAATGTTAATGTTGCAGCCGTACTAAGGCTTTAGTTGTATATTTAGTGCGGTAAACCTGATTCATGAAATTCACACTTTTACTATTATCCGCCTGCTTTGTATTAACGTTTTCCGCCTTTGCGCAAAACCCTTATGCTGTTAAAGGCTCGGTTGCAGACTCGTCATCAAACAGCAAACTTGTAAACACCTCGATAAGTGTTTTAAACGCCAAAGATTCCACCCTGGTTAGCTATACAAGGGCAAATGCCCAGGGCGCATTTACGCTGCAGGGCCTTAAAAAGGGCAAGCTGATTTTATTGGTAAGCTATCCCGGCTATGCCGATTACGTTGAACACTTCAGCCTCGACTCCATTAAAACCACCCGCGACTTTGGCCACATTAACATGGTGCTAAAGTCAAAGCTGTTGCAGGAAGTGATCATCAAAAGCAGTCGCGCGGCAATGAAAATTAAGGGTGACACTACTGAGTTTGATGCGAAGGCTTTTAAAGTGCAACCTAATGCCAAAGTGGAGGACCTGCTGAAGCAGTTTCCCGGCATAACGGTGGATAAGGATGGGAAAATTACCGCCCAGGGCCAAACCGTTACCAAGGTACTGGTTGACGGAGAAGAGTTTTTTGGCGACGACCCTACCCTGGTTACCAAAAACCTGCGGGCCGATATGGTAGACAAGGTGCAGCTGTATGACAAAGCCAGCGACCAGGCGGCATTTACCGGTATTGACGATGGCAAAAAAGCAAAAACCTTAAACATACAGCTTAAAGCAGATAAGAAAAACGGCTATTTCGGCAAGGCTGAATTCGGCGTTGGCACCGATGGCTATTACTCCGGGCAGCTGTTATTTAATAAGTTTAAGGCTAAAGAAAAAATATCAGGCTACCTTGTGTTATCAAACACCGGTAAAACGGGCCTTGGCTGGCGCGAGGCTGATAAATACGGCAACTCGAGCCTGGAGGTGATGGATGATGGCGGGCTGATGTTTACCGGCGGCAACGACGGTTTGGACAATGGCTGGAACGGGCAATACAACGGGCAGGGTATCCCGCTGGCACGTTCGGGCGGCGTGCATTACGACAATAAGTTCAATAAAGATAAATCGTCTATCAACGTTAACTACAAAGCCGGCTCGTTAGAAGTTAAAGGCGAGAACACCAACCTGCAGCAAAACGCCCTGCCAACCGGAACGCAGTACACCGATGCCGGGCAGAACTATGATAATTTCATTTTCCGTCAAAAGCTGGATGCAACCTTCCAAACCAAGCTCGACACTTCATCGAACCTGAAAATAATGGTGGATGGCACCCTGAAGAACAACAAAACCAACAGCAACGGCATTACCCGCACCACCCGCGAAGACGGCTCGCTGCTGAACGACAACTACAGCAATTCCAGCAACCAGGCCCATTCGCAGCTGTTTAATGCCAGCGCGCTTTATACCCACAAGTTTAAAAAGAAAGGCCGCACCATTTCGGCGCTGATAAGCGAGGCTTACAGCAATACCGATTCAAAAGGCTTTTTAAAATCGGACGCGCATTTCTTTAACGCTAAGGGCGGATTGGACAGCCTGCAGCATATCGATCAATACAAACCCAATAGTATAAAAAGCAATATTTTAAATACCAACGTTACCTATACCGAACCGCTTTCAACGGCATCGTCGCTGATATTTAACTACGGGCTGGGGATTGATAACGGAACATCGGACAGGGAATCGTTCAATGCATCGTCGCCCGGAAATTATAACCTGCTTGTCGACTCGCTGAGCAACGATTTCAGACTGAAACAAGTATCCAACCAGGTAGGGGCGTTTTACAATTTCAAAAAGGGTAAAATCACCGTTAACTTCGGCACCAAGGTTACTGATGTAAGCTTTAATCAGCTTGACGAGGTTAGGGGCAACGAGTTTAAACGCCACTTTGTAAACTGGAACCCGCAGCTGCGGTTTCAGTACAGGCCATCGCAACAAAAGTCATTCAGCTTTAACTACCGGGGTTCGCCCACGCAGCCCACTATCGACCAGATACAGCCGGTTGCAGTAAATACCAACCCGTTGCTCATCCTCGCGGGCAACCAGGGGCTTAAGCCGTCGTTTAACAATGATATCTGGGTAGATTATAATTCGTACAAGGTGTTAAGCGGCATGTCGTTTTATATGTATGGCGATTATTCCTTCACCCAAAACCCAATTGTAAGCAACCAGGTAACCGATGCTGCCGGCAAAAGTACCATCCAGTATATCAACCTCGGCACCAAAGCACCGACAACGTTTTACCTGGATGCAAGCCTGAACCGTAAAATGGGGCACAGCGACTTTTACCTTGGCATCAGCGGCAATGTTAATGGCAATGTCTCGTTCAACCTATCCAACGGCGACCTTAACCAGACCAAATCAAACACGTATGGTGTAAGCCTGCGGCTGAGCGAATATGTGCAGAAAAAGTTTGATTTTAATTTCAGTTTCGGGCCTACTTATACCTTCAGCGGTTCGTCGCTGCAGCCGGATATTAATAACAACGGCAGGGGCTTTACCGGTCGTGGCGGGTTTACGGTGTTTCTGCCGGGCAAATTCCAAATTGCTTCAGACGCCGACTACCTTTACAGGGCCAAAACCCAGACTTTTGCCGACGATTTTCACCGTACGCTGCTGAATGCATCGCTCATCAAAACATTTTTTAAGGATGAGAATTTAAAATTCACCCTTTCCGGCAATGACCTGCTGAATCAGAATAAAGGCTTCGACCGGAATGTGCAGGGTAACTTTATCACCCAAAACACCTATACCACCATAAAAAGATATTTTATGCTCACCGTAACCTGGGACTTTAACAGCATGGGCGGCACGGCAGTAAAAAAATAAGCAATATGAAAATAACTACCCTCATCACCATAGCCTGCCTTATATTTTGCAGTAACCTGCTTTTTGCGCAAAACGAACATTTTACCGTACACGGCACCATAGAGTTTGAAAAAAGCATTAACATGTACGCCCTGATACAGAAGCAGATAAATACGGATAACGAGTCTTTTTTTACACCGATACTGGAATCGTACAAAAAAACGCAGCCGCAGTTTAAGAAGGTAAAGAGCACGCTAAGCTTCACAGATAACAAAACCCTGTATAAGCCAATTGAGGCTAACGAAAGCAACGATGGTTTTTTTAGCGATATGGCGATGGCCGGTCAGCCGAATATTATTTATACCGACCTGGACACCAAAACCAGCCAGACCCAGAAAAAGGTTTACGAAGAGCTTTTTATGGTGAAGGATACCACCCGCAAAATTACCTGGAAAATAACCGACGAGACCCGCGAAATTGCCGGCTACACCTGCCGCCGGGCCAATGCGCTGGTGATGGACAGCATTTACGTGGTGGCTTTTTACGCTATACAAATACCCGTTTCCGGCGGTCCGGAGTCATTTACCGGGCTGCCGGGCATGATACTAGGCGTGGCCATACCACACGAAAACATTACCTGGTTTGCCACCAAAGTAACCGACATAAGCATTGAGCCCAAAACCATGACGATGCCAAAAAAAGGCAAGCCGGTTACAGGTAAGCAACTCATTGAAACATTAACACAGCTCATGAAAAACTGGGGACCCTGGGCGCAGCTGCAGAAGAAAGCGCTGTTGTTGTGAGGTGGTTAATAGTTGATGGTTCATGGTTCATAGTAGCTGCGATGGTGGCTGTAAGAATTGGCGGGTATCGCTTCTTGTTTAATAAAAAAAGCAGCCCGCTTGTTTTGCAAGCGGGCTGCCTGGTTGTTATGCATGTTCTCTACCTGTCCTGCTGGCACGAAGCCTTTGCGCTGTAGGCCACCTCGTCATTCTCGCGCCTGAGAGGGTTTGCTTTCAGCGCCGCTATGGCCCGATGTGTTGGTAATCGTCATTTGCAGCGTTGGTGCGCAGGAGCAGGTGGTGTTTGCTTTCAGTTGCCCGTTTCAAGTCGTATATGGCTTCGGCATTAAACTGCTAACTGATTTTTATGGGGTTTCCCGCTGGTAGAAGCGGGGCCGCGCTTTCTGCTTATACGCCTGCAGGCCTTAAGCGCGGCCTGAGCTGAGGCCCTCGAAGGGCCGGTATCCGCGGCAATCGCTAACCCGGGTTTACGCTATATTAGCAGTAGAGGTATAAAATAAAAAGCAGCCTGCAATTTAAAACAGGCTGCTTAATTGGGGGCTTTTATGCCTGTAGTTACAGACTACAGGCATAAGCGTCCGTAGACGCCTACGGACAGCGGGCTTACTTTCTTGTTTGACGTTAATTGTTACTGTTGATTTATAATAAATTATATTAACAACATTTTTGATACACTACTCACATCTACCAAATGCTACCTCACATGCTATTGCTATATCTTCCTCTGACGCTGTCGATGGAATCGTGACATTTTTCTCATCGTCTGTCTCCGTGAAACCTTTGTCCGGCTTTTTAGCGGGCCGCATCGGCCTGAAAATTATCGTTTCCGATCCATCACGGATTGAAACCAATTTTGCGTTAGGAGGCTCCAATTCTTTTAAGGATTTTACACCTATCCTCTGGATAAATTGTTTGTTAAATTCTTTCCAGTTTTCAGGATCTTGAACAGGATGCAAATTGGTATACGAAATCGATGTTTTTATCGAGAATCCGACAATATGACGATCCACTTCACTCTCTCTTATAAGAATAACAGGTTCACTTGCAATCCTGAAGCCACTTACCGTTTTATTTGATCCAAATATTATGTATCTTTTATCTTTTAGCTTGTATATAGACACTACATTCATTTTAAGCATTATTTCATATATGATATAAACAGTTGCACTCCATTGTCTTGGGCATATTTCATAGCTGCACCAATTTGATTAAATTGTGCCGTAGAGTCCCCCTCTGGCGCGAGAATGACGGGCCGCCTGTGCGCAATGGCTTCTCGTGACGCCCAAGCCACTATGGTTTACATTACTTGCGGCTTAACCAATAGTATGTCTAACAAACCCTGCAACCCATAGTAATTACGCGCACTGCTGTATAAATAATATTCTGGACTTTCAACTATACCGGCAACTACAGGATTGTCGTGAATGTAGTCAAGTTTTTGATACAATATTTTAGCATCGAATAATTCTATCGGATGATTATCCTGTTGCCATAGCTGAAAGCCGGTATTTTGACTATTCTTTTTACCCGCCTGTTCCATCATCCATAGCATCCATTCCCGACGGCTTTCCTGCGGATGATTTTTAATGGCCTCGCGTAATGTTTTTGACGTATGCTTTTTCATATCCCGCATAATATTTTCCAGCTTATCACCATGCGTGCCGACTATCATATGGATATGGCTGCTCATGATGCACCATCCATAAATATCAAGT